>Ga0180440_101284_pt1 | contig 15844 bp, 8 predicted proteins | sample ChrtobMetaP5_4mM_FD_119745 | JGI IMG/M metagenome (GOLD analysis project Ga0180440, IMG submission 119745) | Chrysochromulina tobin associated microbial communities from unialgal haptophyte culture, Washington, USA - P5_4mM MetaG | ecosystem: Host-associated > Algae > Haptophytes > Unclassified ... | reverse complement strand
CGCGAGGCGATCGTGAGCAAGAAGGGCGTGCAGGGCAAGGCGCTGATGCCGCACGAGATCGTGCAGCATTGCATGGGGGGCTCGCTCTCGACGCTCGAGGCGGACCTGATGAACGCGCAGTGGGCATCGCTTCGCGCGGGCACGCTCGAGGCGATGCGCAAGGCTGCGGAACTTCGCGATCTCCAAGTCCTCGAGGCGGCGGCACCCGCTGCAGCTGGCCTCGGCTCGCTTGCGGCGCTCGAGCGGGCTCTGCCCAAGCACGTGGACCTGGGCAAGCTCGTAGCGTTGGTCGACGTTTCGGCCTCGATGAGTGGCACGCCGATGGAGGCTGCTATCGCGCTCGGAATCCTCGTGTCCGAGCTCGCGGCGCCAACCTTCCGCGATCGCGTGCTGACCTTCGAGTCGGAGCCCAACTGGGTCGACCTGTCGTCGCACACGAGCATCCGTGACAAGGTGCGCGCGTGCGAGCAGGCGCCCTGGGGGGGGTCGACCAACTTCGAGGCCGCGTGTGAGCGCATCCTCGGGGCGGCCGAGGCGGCCAAGCTGCCGCCCGACGAGGTACCCAACCTGATCGTCTTCAGCGACATGCAGTTCGATGAGGCGCGCGGCCATGGCGGAAGGTGGGAGACCGCCTTCGAGCGCCTCCAGCGTCGGTTCGCCGAGGTGGGCCAGCGAGTGTGCGGTGCGCCGTACGCGGCCCCGCGCATTATCTTCTGGAACCTGCGCGCGAACACGGTAGGCTTCCCGGTGGCCAAGGACACGCCCAACGTGCAGCTCCTCTCAGGCTACTCGCCGGCGTTGCTCAAGCTGGTCGTGTCGGGCGCCGACCTGGTCGGCGACGAGGAAGAATTCACCGAGACGGCGGTGATGCCCGACGGCTCGATCCGGACCACGACCAAGGTCGTGCGCTCCGGCCCGACGCCCGAGCAGACCCTCCGGACGGCGCTCGACGATGCCGTGTTCGACGCGGTGCGCCTGCAACTCGCGGCCCTCGAGGCGGGTCCATTCAAGGACTACGCGTTCGCGCCGAAGGAAGGCGCGTTCGAGATGGTCGCGAAGCAGGCCCCCGCCCCGCCGGCAGAGGACGACTTCGAGGTCGTTGACGCGAACTGAGCGTGAGGCTTCAGGTTTAGCACAGTGAGCAAGTAGTGAGTTCCATTCAGTGAGAAATAAGCCAATGAGGCGACTGCGTGACTTCACCGTGTCGTTTGCCCACGTGGTATGATCTCATGGAACAACTTTTGGAGGATGGAGCTGTTAAAAGACACTTACCGGTACAGTACAGTACCGGTAACCACTTCGTCCCTAATGCTCGTCTTCTTTCTTCTTGATCATGTCGCCGTCGTTGGGGAAGGGCTCGTTCCGACCGCTCACCATCGTCGACGGGGCAGGTGCTGATGGGGAGGATGTCGCCGCTGCCGAAAGCACGGTTCACGGCGGCCGCGATTCACGCCCGCGTGTGCGATGGCTCTGTCAGCAGCGAGCTCCTGGGGTCCGGACTGCGTCCCGAATGCTGTGTTTCGTGCTTGGTGCGGGCATTCTGCTGTACGCACTCAAGACCGAACATGGCGTTCCAAGTTTCTTTCGGTTGAAGTCGTCCCAACGGCCAGTGGACGCAGCATACCCGGCACGGCCTCCTCCTCTGCCAGCCTTGCCTCCGACACTATCCTTGCCCGCCTTCGCGGACCCCTCGGCTCCCCGCATCGCTGCTCCATACGGCGTGCACGATGCTGTGGAGTCGACTCCATTTGAAAAGCTCGATGAGTGCATCCGCCTCATGCAGAGCACGCCGGACGCTTGCCAGGAAGGCGTCGACGGGATGCACCGTGCCTTCGTCACAAGCGCCTCGTCGCCCTCGAAGCACACACTATGGTTCGGCCCCATTAGCACCATGCCAGGTGAGTGGATCAGCGCATGGCTGCCCCAGCAGATCCTCGACAGCCTCCCCACCAACCCACTCGCCCAGGCAGAGGGTGTGCTCGAGTTCACAGCCGATGGAGTGGACGAGACCGGCGTCTCCTTGACCTTCCCGCCACTGCACGTACACCACATCCACGTGGTGCGAGGCACCCTTTTCGCAGCGGGCTCACAGCAGCACTACATGGAGACCCACGGCGACTACCGCCGCACGGAGCGCGGCTACACTACAGCCACGCCTGCGGGCTTCTGCCGCGTGCGAGGCGCTGAGCCCCTCAACGTGTTCGCGCAGTTTGTCGACTCCCGGCCGTCTTCTTCGGTCGCGCCGTCGCCGCTGCGCTTCTGGCTGCGCGTGCGTTTCGTGCTCGCGCCCACGCCGTGCACTCCGATCGGCAAGCTCCTCATCTGGTATCCCTACACGGCCGCCTGCGAACGAGATATGCTCGCACGTTATCCTGTCAGCCCGTCCCCCACGCTCATGTGGTGGACGGTGACGATGGCGAGCGGAGGGCGCATTGTGCCACCCGCGTGGTTGCACAGCCACCGTGCACGCCTCACTGGCGTCCTGCTCCTCCGCGGCGAGCAACATCCCGACAGCTTCGGTTTGGGCATTGCTAACTGTACGCGCGCGCCGACGATGCTGCAGGCAGGTGTGAAGACGATGCAGCAGGCAGCCCCACGCTGGTGTGAAGACGTGTCCGCGCTGCGCGCTGCGCTGATGGCGCGTGCGGCGGACGAGCTGATCTGCCACGACAACGCGTCGACGCCCATGTTTTTCTCGGAGCGCGACGGTGCGCAGAGCTATTACTACGATCGTCAAGGGGAATTGCTGTGCGCACCGCACCACTTCGCGGCGGGCGAGCGCGCCACCGTCTTCGCCTTCACAGACGCCGTCTGGGACGCGCACATGACGCAATTTCCGATGCACACGATCCTGTTCATGCATCTGCTGCCGCCCGAGCCCTTCGCACCGATCCGTCGGGACGCCTTCGAGCGCGTCACCACCGTTTCGCCCCTGAGCTATGGCGTTTGGGACCTGAGTGCGGGCACCAGCGAGCTCCGCCCGGCGTTGCCTTTTCCAGAAATGGCATGACGTAGGTGTAAAGGGCTATGTGCGTGGGTAATGGCAAGAATTTGGGAACCCGGCGAGAGCTGCAACCATTAGTTACACAGTCGCGCGGGGGCGGACGCGGGCGGACGTAACGCGGGTTTTCAACGGTTCCGCGTCCGCCGACCCGCGCGGAGCCCCGGGGGGCGGCCCAGCGCCCAGGGGTAGACCGACACCGCGCCGGGGAATCTGACTCCTCTCTCTCCTCTCCCTACGTCTCGCGTCGCCAGTACTACGACGTCGACCGGGAGCTCCGTCGCCGCGCTCCCTGACCCTCTCGCCTCGGACCGCGTCATCGCTCAGTATGACGGGAGCGAGAGGTCATGTCGGAGGTATTCAGGAGTCCGCAGTCTGTTTGCAACACCGGGACCACCCGGGGGCCACCGGGGCCGGGACCGGCATCACCATCAGCGCTCATCGTCTCATGCAATGCTCGAAGCCTGCGAAAGGCGCATGCACGCATGCATGCTCGCAGCCTCCGAGCGGCGTGCCGTCGCCCTCGACGAGCGGGCAGAGGCGACGGACGCTCGCGCAGATGCTCGGGACGGCGCTCGGGTAGAGGCTCGGGAGTGCACACTCGCCGTCTCGACGAGCTGCAGCTCGAGCGTGAGCAGCCTCGCCTCGAGCACGTGCTTCTGCTCGAGCAGAGCTCGCACCTCCGACGTGAGGGGCGTCTCGTCCAACGGCTCGTCATCGTGCGTCGAGTCAGGCTCGCGTGGCTTCTCGCGCGCCGTGCCCGCACGTGTGACGCCCGCACGTGTGGCGGCGCCTTTGCCCGACGGTGCCTCGGCCGCCAGGCCGGATGGGGTCGGGAGACGACGACGAAGCGTTTCTTCTCCGGGGTGCGCCGTGGTGAGCACTTGCATGCGAGGCGAGAGACGACGAAGAAGCGTCAGCACTCCCGCCTCCGCGCGTTCGCCCGAGTGACGCACGGGCGCCCCTGGCGCTCCGCGGGCGGTCGCCTTGGCGCTGAAGGCGCGACGGAGGCGTGCGGCGCGTAGGTTGTCTTCATCGAGCAGCGCACGTTGGCGCCGCTCAGCGGTAGGCAACAGCCATGTCGGCACCTCGTAGTGCCATGCGCTCATGTTCTTGTACACGGCCCATTCGTCCGCTTCGGGTGGCGCCCGCGGCAACGCGTCTAACGGCAGGCGCAACCTGCCGGCGGCTGAGAACGGGCGCGCAGTTTGGAGGTTGGCAACTTTGTCAACGAGGATGGCGGTGCCGGCGGCGGCGACTTTCTCGGTAGCGAGCGCTTCATCCGACGCGGCCAGCGCCGCGAGCGCTGCGGCCTCGCCCACATCTGGCGGCTCCGGGGCGAGCTGTGCTGCACGCGCGTCGGGTGGTGCGGCCGCCTGGACCGTCTCAGCCCATGCGGTGCCACCGAGCGCCATGAGTCGGCTCAGACGTTCCAGAGAGATGAAAGAGCTGCCACCCTCATCGTCAGCGGCGGCGTCCGCTCCGTCGCCGATAACGCCGCCTCGCTCGTCGTCGGCCTCGTCGTTTTCTCGCTCGCTACGTAGCGGTCGACCAGAGGAGGCGAGGCCAAGCGCAACACGGCGTGGTTCCACCGCCGCCGCAACACCCGAGGATGTGGCGTGCGGTCCGCCGCCGCGTCGAACGGCGTCGAGCAGCTCCGACGAAAACTGCACACGTGGCTCTCGCCAGCGAGGCCGGCTCGGCTCGCCGCAGCGCACAATCCGCAACGTGCCGCAGCGGCCGAGGTCGAGGCTTGAGCTCGATCGCGCGCCGGACGCGGCCATTGCAGCCACCTGGCTCGCAAACCCGGCGAGCAAGGAGGCGACCAAGCGCCGCGCCAGATCCCGGTCGACAGCCTCGCCGCATTTCAGGGCGATCTGCTGCCAGCCGATGAGACGCGTTCCACCGGCCGCTGGACGTGCCGCCGGCAGGCGCACGCCGAGTTTCTCAAAGTTGGCCGAGAGTGTCAGGCTTGGGCGCCTCTCAATCCGTGTGCCCTGTGTGCCGTGGAAGGTCGTGATCACGTCGATCGAGAAGGTTCCCAGATCGGGCACCGCCACGCCGCGGCTCTCGCACAGCTCGGAGAAGATGTGGTCACATGCCGTGTGCCAGACGGAGCGGGAGAGGTCCGAGTCCATTGACGCTTTTTGACGGTTTACATTGGCAAAGATACCTTTCATATTCACAAGTCACCCATTGGATTTCACACCTCGTAGACGTTCAACAACGCTTCTTACTCAAGCTCGCGATGTGGAGCGCACAGCTTCCATTTCTTGAAGCCGTCCCGTACTATAGCCAGCGTACTTCCTGCTGTTCCTGGCGTGGTCGCTGCACCGCACCTCACCACCTGGCGAGCTGGCGTCCTCGCCCTCGCCTTCGCTTGACCTCGTTTCACAAATTATATTCCAATTGTTGAATTCACGTGTATAACAAATCTGGAAAACCTTCACTGAGCTCATGCCCCCGAACAGCCCTAATATCACCGTCCACCGGTGATACGTCGATCGAGCCGTCGTCGATGATCTGAGGAATCGCCACTGCGAGCGTGAGCGTCACAGAACACAGTCGAGAGACAGTTGTTACGCCTCAAGAGATTCAGCCCACCGCTCGCTCCGAGCTTCACTCCGAGCTCAGCTGAGAAGCTCGGGCTCATCATCTTCGGCTACCGCGTCGATCGCCGCATCTGTCTCAGGCTCGAACGTCCATTCGCGGAACTTTGAGAAGAGCGCATCCGCCTCGTCTTCCCGGCTGATGGCACGGAGGAGGGTCGAGACATGGTCGGCACAACGCACGGTCATCGGGTGGTTGGTCGCTTCGAAGCCGGCGAGGACCTCCTGGTGCAGTGGCAGCGCGGTCTCAATGTCGCCCGTGGCCTCGTAGAGCGAGGCGAGGTGCGTGATCGAGGCGAGCGTCTGGGGGTGCGCGTCTCCAAAATGAAAGCGGCATGCCTGGAGCGCCTCGACCAGTAACCCTTCTGCTACGCCGTACTCCTTCTTGGCCATCAGCACGAGGCCCAGCTGCACGATATTGACCAGCGTCGCCGGGTGCGCGTCGCCGAGCGTCTCACGCATCGCTCGCAACGCATCGCGCAACAACGGTTCCGCAGCATCCAAATCGCCCTTGTCCTTGAGCAGGACGCCGAGGTTCGCCATGCAAATGAGCGCGTCTGGGTGGTGCTCGCCGATCGACTCGCGCATCGCCGTCACTGCCTCTCGCAGCAGCGGCTCCGCGCGCGCCAGGTCTCCCATATCTTTGAGCAGCATTCCGCACGAGGAGACGGACGCGACCGTGTCAGGGTGCTGGTCGCCGAGAGTCGCTCGACGGGCCTCGAGTGCCTCGAGCAGCAGCTCCTCGGCACCCACCAGGTCGCCCTTCATGTACAGCGTTGCACCCAGCTGGTCGAGCGTCGACACGGTGCTCGCATGCCGATCCCCGAGGGCCGTGCGGCGTGCCGCAAGCACCTGCCGCCAGAGCCGCTCGGCGTCTCCATACTTGCCTTGCTCGCGCAGGCCTTTGGCTTGCAATTCCGTCTCATCCTCCACGCCCGACACCGACGGTGCCGATGAGTGATTTGTCTTGAACACTTCCGACATCAGGATCGCAGCTTCGCTCGAGAGCCCCTCGCCCGCCCCGGTCGGCTTGGCGCGTGGTGTCTTACCCTTCTTGCGTGCCGATTTTTGGGAGCGCTTAGGGGACTCGCCCCGCGTCGACTTGGGCCCCTTTCGGTTCGACTTGGGCGCCGCTGGGCTGCTGGCCGTTTTCGTGGACATCAATCCGCGCTCGGCAAGCTGAGCCCAAATTGTGCACAGCGCCCGCCAAGAGAGTCAAGACAAGTCAAGTCCGCCAAAGCCTTCGATGACAAGTCAAGTCAAATCAAATCCTTCAATGGATAAATAAAAGCCTGCACGTACTCTGTGTCTGAACAGTACTCCACCTGGAAGCATATTCTTGTTGTGTGGATACCTTCAACCCACTGCTCCTACGATATTTGAATGAAACACGCCGAGTTGTAAGTTCGCGATCTTCATCAGGTCAGCCGCAATCTTCATCAGGTCGGCCGCCTCTTCGCCTCGTGGCGAGCGTGCGCTGCGAACAGGTGCATCCAGCGCGGCCATGCGCACGAGGGTTGGACAAGCACCTCGACGAAGTGCTTGAACGAGGCCGTCTCGGACAGCTTGCGCGCGAAGGCACGCGAGAGCACCGGCTGCTTGCGTATGAAAGCGTCGGTGATCTCGCGTACCTCTTCGTCCTGCGTCTCGAGTCCCTCCGCCGCGCTCGAGCCGTACGCGTCGTCACGGGCGCCACGCGACACAGCGAGACGCGCCGGGCAGTCGCACAGCAACGAGCTGGTGAGGGCGAGGCATGCGGCCTGCACAGCAGCATCGCTCGCCGCGCTGGACCCGAATGCTCGACCGCCGCCGTCGAGAGCCGCACGCAAGCGCGCGCGGAAGGCGACGCCCTCGCGCTCAGGTAGAGGCAGAAGTTCTTTGCCTTCGACACGCCCCTCGTCCAGGAAGACGCGCACCACCTCGCGCCCGACGACGAGCACCGCCTCGCTCGGCGACGACGGCGCCGTCTCGGGCGCCCAACACGGCGCCGTTTCGGCGCCGGCGTGCGCGGCCGGCGTCGGTCGGGCGCCGTGTCGGGCGTGCTGCGCGCCGCGCACGATCCCCAAGATATATGGGAAGGGCATGGCCGTGACCGCCTCGTGCGAGGGTGGCAGAAGGGGAGCAAAGGTGTTACACCAGCGAAAGGGGAAGAGTAGAGAGCTCAGTGTGTAAGCAGCGGCGGTGAGACGGCTCGCTCGCGCTGAGATCAGGAGCACCTTCTGCTCAAGCAGCAGCGCGGTCAGCACCGTCGTGAGCGCTTCCACGCCCATCGGCGCGATCGCCTCGCAGAGAGGCTCGACTGGCGGCGGCATCGGCGGTGGCACCGCCGACAGCGCACTCGCTCCGACGACGACGCTCGCATGGGTGGAGGCTGCCGGGAACGTGGGCACGATGCACGTGACGCGGACGCCTGCGCACTCCACGACGCACGGCCAGCCGGTGGCGCGTGGCGCCGGCTGTAAGAGCAACGCACGGCATGCGGCCCGCAACCTCGCGCACCTCGCTGACGACTCGTCACGGGATGCGTCCGCAGCGGCAGCGTTCGCCAGGGGCAAGGCAAGCGGCAAGAGCGCGTGCGCGCACGCTGCGAGCGCGCGGGGCAAGTAGCGCTGCCCCAGCAGCACGAGCACCTCCCGCGGCGACGTCGATGCCGATGGCGACATCGAGGGCGAGGGCGAGTGTGGTAGCAGAGCGCCCGCAACGGCGCTCGATGGGTGCCGCTGCATCTCCGCGAAGGAGAGGGCACACCCCTGCAGCGCCAAACCGCTGCGCGTGGTGACGACGAAGTTGAGGACGCCACCAACGTGCGGCGGCTGGCTCGTCGGCAGCGCCATGCTCGCAAACGGGGCGAGGGCCTCCGGACTGACCAGATGGCGGCGGTTCGGTAGCGCATACGACGCGAGCACGCTCGCAGGCTGACGCGCTGTACAACGCGCCGGCTCGCCGTCCGCCTCGTCGAGCGGCGCGCCGCCGTTGTAGTCGACCAAGGCAGGCGGCAGGCAGAGCAGCACCACATGCGTCACGAGCGGCGCGACGCCAAGGTCGTGGCGCTGACGCGCCCGTCGCAACCAGCACCGGTTGATGACCCGTGCGGCCTCATTCTGATGCCGCCGCCGGAGTACCGCAGTTGACGCCGAACGGCCGCGCGCGATGCGCTGGATGGTCACGGCCGCGCGGCGCGTCTCCTCCGTCTCGACGACGCGCTGGCTAACCTCACGAAGCTTGCACCGCACGTGCTCCCACTCTCGCTCACTGAGCTCTCGATGCTCAAGCAGCCATAAGTAGCTCGCCACAACGAGCTCAGCCTCGCCAAGCTTGAACCGCATGCTCAAATGCGACAAGAGTGTAGACGTACGGTAAGGCTCGAGCTGCGCCGCCTCGTAGAACAGCGCCGCAGCCTTCACAGTCGCACCTTCCTTGTTGGCAGCATGCGCTCGCGCGAGCGTCTTCAGTGCCATCTGTTCGCGCTCGCTTGCCGAATTGAGCAGGCAAGAGGGCTGTGGTGTGCACAGCGCCATCACAAATGCCGGGTCCACGCTCGACGGCGCGTTGTGGAGGGCGCCCAGCTTGATGGCAGCGGGCATGCTGAAGTAGAAAGTCTCGGTTTTCGCCGAATAGAATGTGTGAATACCCGGTACACCAATGGAAACCTGGACTCACAGGAGTAGGTGTTGAGGAGGGGCGTGGGCCTCCAGTGGGAATTAGTTGGGGTTCGTCAAGATTCGGGGGAAAGGAAAGGCCAAGTTTCCTCGCTTCGCTACGCATTCAGCGACGTCGATGGACGATGACGACTTGTGCGGTGTCTGCGCGGATGAATGCGTCGCAGAGGTGATGATGCCGTGCCAGCACAGCCTATGCGCAGCATGCGCCGCGGCTCTCAAGGCAACGCATGCCAAGCGGGTGGCCGCCAAGTGTCCCTATTGCTCTGCATTCGTGGAGAGGTTCGAGCAGGTGACACCTACAAATGGGCTCGACGATGAGGCCGAGATTGCCAATATGATGAAGGCGGCTGAAGCCGAGGCGGCCGAGAGGGCAGCTGCTGAGTGGGCGGCGGAGGATACGGCAGCGGCGAAACGCCTTGAGGCTGAGAAGGCGGCCGCAGAGCGAGCGGAGAGGGCGGCCTCAGAGAGGGCGGCTGCGGAAAAGGCGGCCGCGGAGAAAGCGGCCGCGGAGAAGGCGGCCGCGGAGAAGAAGGCTGCGGCCGAACGAGCGGCTGCGGAGATGAAGAAGGCTGCCGAGAAGGCGGCCGCAGAGAAGGCAGCTTCCGAGAGAAAAGCCGCGGCCGAGAAGGCGGCGGCCGAAAAGGCGGCGGCCCAAAAGGCGGCGGCCGAGAAGGCGGCGACCGAGAAGGCGGCGGCCGAGAAGAAAGCGGCGGCCGAGAAGAAAGCTGCGGCCGAGAAGGCGGCGGCCCAAAAGGCGGCGGCCGAGAAGGCGGCGGCCGAGAAGGCGGCGACCGAGAAGGCGGCGGCCGAGAAGAAAGCGGCGGCCGAGAAGAAAGCGGCGGCCGAGAAGGCGGCTGCGGCCCAAAAGGCGGCGGCCGAGAAGGCGGCGGCCGAGAAGGCGGCGGCCGAGAAGGCGGTAGCCGAGAAGGCGGCGGCCGAGAAGGCGGTAGCCGAGAAGGCGGCGGCCCAAAAGGCGGAGGCCGAGACGAAAGCTGCGGCCGAGAAGGCGGCGGCCGAGAAGGCGGCGGCCGAGAAGGCGGCGGCCGAGAAGGCGGCGGCCGAGAAGGCCGCGGCCGAGAAGGCCGCGGCCGAGAAGGCCGCGGCCGAGAAGAAAGCGGCGGCCGAGAAGAAAGCGGCGGCCGAGAAGAAAGCGGCGGCCGAGAAGGCGGCGGGCGAGAAGGCGGCGGCCGAGAAGGCGGCGGCCGAGCGCAGGCTGGTGGTGGAGCGCCAGGCGGCGGCGGAGCGGGCGGCGAGGCTGAAGGCGGCGGCCTTTCTGGCGTCTGAAGAGCTCGCCGCAGCGCAGAGGGCTGCGGCGGAGAAGGAGGCAGTGGAGCAAGCGGCAGCGCAGCTGGCGGCAGAGCGGGAGGCAGCAGCACATGCGGCCCTACAGGCAGCGACGCAGGCCGCGGCCGCATTTGCGGCCCCTGCAGCCCCTCGCACTGCGACGCCCGTCACGTGCGCGCCTGCCCAACAGCGCCCGGCACAGCGCGCGAATGTTCCACAACGGGGCCTCAGTATCGATCCAGCTTTGCTGGCGGCAGCGAGTGCGGCTGCCGAGGTGGCCACGCGCCATTCGGGCATCGCGCAGCACCTCGCGCGCCTTTCGCGTGCCGAGGTGGAGGAACTTATCGTCGAGGCTGTCGACAGCCTGCGCAGCGGAAGGTGGGCGGAGCAGCCTGCCCTAGCAGACCACCTCGAAGCGCGTGTACGGACGCTCGTCGCACAGGGTTTCCATCGGCAAGCTGAGCACCCGCCGCCGCCGCCCGTTGGCTGGGCATCACCCCGAGCGCAAGCCCCCGCGGGGCAGCAGCAGGAGCCGCCACCGGTGTCGCCGCCGCCGCCGCCGCCGCAGCCGCCGCCGCCGCCGCAGCAGCAGCAGCAACGGACGCGCATGCTTTCGCCGAGCAAGGTTCGCGGCCCTGCAATAAAGGTCAAGAATTCGGCCGGGACCACGAGCGGGCAGGCCGGCAGCGGCGAGTGCGGCATCAGTTTTTGTTAGGCAACACCTATGTGCCACTGTGCCTTTCAGAGAGGTAGATCGAAAGAAGGCGAAAACTGGATCCGTAGGACCACTAGGACACCGTAATAAGGTGACGGGGTCGTAGGGCGGTACTAGGGGATTCCGTATCCGCGGGATATGCGTATCGTTGCGTGTGCCGACGCGACGACGCGAGCCCGTGCCGACGTCGGACGAGGCGCGATGCGCGATCCCCGCATCCTCGCCCCGACGTACAACACTATAGTCTATACACTAACAGTTTTCACGTTCACGAGTTACTTTATGATGTCAGAGTTGTTCATTTCAGTTAGATACGAATACGCCGGACGTTCGATTTAAAACAAGCGAAGCCGCACTGGCCGCTAGCCGGACGGAAAACAAGGAAAATGTTGATGCTAGTACTACTAAATGTGGGTCCCGAAGTCGACATGGAGTCTTGCATGTTGTAGTACTAGCACTCTGATTGCGCGTGCGCTTCGCACACAGGACGCACACGATACCAGCCCGCGCACAGCATGGCGCGCCGCAGGCAACGAGGCTCTGTGGATTTGCACACAATAATGTACAATCCGATCCAATCCGATCCTATGGCTATGCCTAATTTCGAATAAACAATAATCAATATGAGTGATTATAAATGTGATTTACCCAAGTGGGGGTAGGGGAGGAATTAATATCTGGATTTGCACACAATCCACATACCCTGATTTTAATCTGAGTGCTCTACAAACAGTCAATCAGTCATACACCGTAGTAAGTGTGCTGAGTAGGGTCGGGTGGCTGAGCCTGAGGGCCGCCAGGGCCGAGCGCATCAGAGTCGTTCCGTCGGTCCGGGCCGCTCTCATGGTCCGTTTCGGTCTCTGCGACACCACAGACCTCCTTGTGACCCCTACGCTGAAACCGCCGATGCCGCGATGGCCACCATTGCTTGCCTACTGCGGGCAACATCTTGCGCCTGCACCGATCACCGTTGCGTTCACAGTTGCGTCGGATCCTTGCACCACGCGAAGCCGATCCCCTCCAGATACGCCTGCCGCTTATCAGGCAGCAGCCCTCGCGCGTTCGCACTGCGCTGCGCGTCACACCAGCGCGCCAAATCCGAAGTCTCGCCCAGCACTCTTGCGACCTCGGTGTGCCCATGTTCATCGTAGAAGCACCGTAACTCTCTAAACGTCTCCATGAAGGCGGAACCACACTGCCTCGTCGAGACCCATTCGAAGCCTAAGGCCTCGAGCTGCACGACGCGTGACGCGCCGAGCGCCTCGCGACGGCGGCGCACGGCCGCCACCCAGCCGCCGAGCACCGGATCCAGGTTGAACTTTTTGGGCACTTGGCCATCACCGTACTCTTGCCGATACCCGGCGAATCGGTCGCACATGGTGTCCCAACTGTCACCGCCCGGAAATTCAGCCGTGGGGTCATCTATGTCGGTGGGTGAGTCCCAGAGGAAGCCCAAGTTGTCGAGAGCTCGCTGCGCGAAACGAAGGAAGATGTGGCGGCGGGGAGGGATGAAGGGCATCACAGCGGACACAGCGCGCACGAGTCGCACTCTCGGGAAGGGCTGGCGCGCACCACGCGTTCATCAACGAGTTGCCCGAGCGTATTCAAGCGCCTCTGGGTGGCGCACCACCGACCGAGCGGCGTGTTCATAGGCGCGTTTGAATTGCCCCACGAATCAGCGAATTTGTGCAGCTCGTCGAGCGATGCCTTCCAACCTTGCTCAGGGTCTTCCACCATCAAGGCATGCACGTGGCCGAAGCGCCTCGACGGGGTCAGGGACTTGCATGCCTCGACGCGTGTATGCATCGTGTAGCCTACCCAGCTCGCACCGGCAGTGATGGCTCGGAGAAGCAACAGTGTGACGAAGAATTGTTTCATTGGAAGGATTCAGAGGATGCAAAGAGTACATGCGCGAATGCGAGCGCCCCTTTTTTGTGCATGCGACAAATGGCCGAGAGACACTACTGTACGGTATACATGTATGGTGAGAGACGCGGAATTCTGTCTGTGGTGTGTCGTGGGGCCGTGAGCAGCAGGTCGCCGTGTGGGTGTGGGTGGGATTCTGGGTTACATAATCGTTCGATTTAAGTTCGATGACAATCAGATTACGAACAACTGGCTGGAAGCATTTTGAAAGAATCATGCGTCGTCGTGGTCCTCGATAAGGTCCTCGACGGGTCACCAATTCTTGTAAGCATGAGCAGGTAAGCATGCATGCCCTCCCGTTACTTTCTGTTCGAATTTAATTAAAATTGTGTTTGACCGGACGGATGTCCAAAAAATTGCGTGACAAGCTTTCATGGAGCATGCGCCCCTCGGGGAGTATGAGTAGCAGAAGCTCCAGCATCGAGATGCCGACCCAACAATTCCGTGCTCGGGGGAGTATGAGTAGCAGGAGCAGCCTCGAGTTGCCGCGCCAAGTACAACTCCCGTCGGCCTCGCGACAGCCTCCGCAAGCCAAACGCACTTCTATCGAAGTCCTCTATTCGGCACCTCGGAGCTGGCGACGGAGCATGAAGGCATCCGTTAAAGCACAACTTGACATTGAGCTTGCTCGGCGTTTAGATGCTGAACTCCACGCCAGGTTAGCAGCCGAAATCGAAATGGCTGAGCTCTTCGCGCAGGATGAGGAGAGGGAGTCTGATCTTGAGACACTTCGCAAATCGATTCACAAACGGAATACTTCGAAGTTGCAAGCCACAGGTGAAGCAAGCCGCTCCACAAATAAGACGGGCAGACACCCAACCGAAGCAGACGAGATCAATCGCCTCATCCGAGCATCCGCTGCTGAGGGATTTGGAAACGTACTTCGCGAGCGCAGACTGCAGCATCGTGCACCGTTGGGCGACAACGCTTTTTGGATGACGTTCTTACTTGGTGCTCGCAGTATGGGGGTGTCGGTGTGATGGGCCTGTCGGATAACCTCAGCGCCCCCCCTTTCGCCCTTACTTTCGCCCCCTATGTACCCCCCTTAAACCCGGGAGGGGTACGGGAGGGGTAACGGGAGGGGTAACGGGAGGGGAGGGGGATCAGACACGATCAGAAGAAGGCGCAGCTCGTCTTTCGCGAGAGCAAGTACTTCCAGGAAACTAACAGACAAGGTGAGCAGCCCAAGCGGCCAAGGGGCACAAGGAACATACATGTACAAGGACTCATGGAGGACAAGATGGGAAGGAAAACAAGGACGCATTGGAAGCACTGAAAGCACTGCGCTGTTACTGCGCTGTACAGGAACATAAGAGGAGTCAAAGGAGCACCACAAGGATGAACCCAGGGGAACACCACAACAAGGAAGTCGGGGTGGGCGGTTGATGTGGTTGTGGAAGACAGGGAGAGATGTCGTATACATGTAGATCGTCGCGTGTTCTCTACTTACAAATCGTACAAGGTATCGTATGCAACACGCTCTGAGCGCGCGCCGAATCCTTTTCTCAAATCATTTACATGCCGGATGTGCGGTGCTAGATCCGCTCGGTCGTTCTTCGTGTACATCTACCTCTAGAGCTCAATGACAAGGCCACAAGAACGTACCGTATTACGCAGGATTTACGCTGCAGTGTTACACTCGGAGTGTTCGCTCACTTCGGCCAGTTGTCGGTCCTCGTGGTCCGGCGCGCCGGAAGCGGACGCTCGGACGCCGGGAGAGGCGAGGTGCTGGACGGGCCGGGCGGGTGTGGGCGGACTGGGTGCCGGGCTAACGTTACAAGTGGATCCGATGTTTAGCGGCGCTCCGCATGAAGGTGCAGGTCCTGCTCCAAGTATGAGCGCGTACCGTGCCACTGTAGCATGTTGCCGGTCTTGCCATGGCGCCGCGGTGCTGCTGCTGCTGCTGCTGCTGCTGCTGCTGCTAATCCAGCCAGCTCCCCAGCGGGGCGGTGTGGCCTGGTGCGCTCGGTGTTGGTGGGTGGGCGACCGCTCGCGCCCTCTGCTCCGAGTGTCTCGGGCGCGCCGCCGGGCCGTCGGATGGCCGAGCGCGTGCGCAGCTCGCAGGTCGTCGCCTGCATCTCCGCGAGCTTGAGGGCGAGATCGCCGATGGTGCCCTCGTTGCGCTCCGCGTTGCGCCGCATCGTCTCGGCAGTGCGGATGTAGGCCGCCTTCGCGTCGAGCGGCTGGCGCGCGCCTGCAGGCAGCGCTCCCTTGCCTCTTACCTCAAAGCTGGGACCATCGAGGCCGCTGCCCTCGGCGCGCGGCACGCTCGCCCTGGACGGCGCCGGTGTGGACGGCAGCGGCGGTGGTGGAGCCCATGCGGTGGAGTTCAGGCGCGCGTCGCGCTCGCGGGCGTCCTGAAGCTTTGCACCAGTCACTGAGCCTGGTCGTGCCACCGCGTCGCTGGTCGACGCGCACGGCGCATCGGCGGCTGGACGTAGCTCCACTGGGACAGGCGGTGCTCCCTTGGTCTTCGCCTCGGCCTCCGCTGCCGCCCTGTCGGCCGCTGCCTTCGCCTCGGCTGACGCCTTCACTTGCGCTGCGGCGATGTCGGCCGCCGCCTTCAGCTCGGCCGTCTCCTTCGCCTCCGCCGCTGCCTTGGCCTCTGCCGCCGCCTTCGCCTCGGCCGCTGCCTTGGCCTCTGCTG
>Ga0180440_101279_pt1 | contig 15864 bp, 10 predicted proteins | sample ChrtobMetaP5_4mM_FD_119745 | JGI IMG/M metagenome (GOLD analysis project Ga0180440, IMG submission 119745) | Chrysochromulina tobin associated microbial communities from unialgal haptophyte culture, Washington, USA - P5_4mM MetaG | ecosystem: Host-associated > Algae > Haptophytes > Unclassified ... | reverse complement strand
TGCATGCAAGCCGACACATTAACCCATTAGGGAACACCTAGAATTGTGTGACCCGATTTAGGTTGAATCGAACTGAGACCAAGGCAGATCGTCCTCACCGACTCGTCCCAACTCGGCGCTATTCTCACCGACTCGTCCCAACTCGGCGCTATTGAACGAGAGCCTACTCCGAGAGACAACCCTACCCGACCTCCATACCATCAATCACACCACTCTCCCGCGCCCGCCGAAACTCGCGGTACCCCACCGCCATGCCGTCATCTGACGCCGACCGATAGGGAAAGGTCGGCGGCCGCGCCATCTCTACGTGCAGCCCCAGACTCAGTTCTCTGCACAGCGGGCTCGGTTCTCTGCACAGCGGGCTCGGTTCTCTGCACAGCTCAGAGCCGTACCGTCCATGGTGCACCGCCCATGGTGCACCGCCCGGAGGAGCGTATGTGCGAGCCCGCAGAGCTCGCGCCCAGCGGTTGCAAGCGAGCTGAACTCTCCTCGCGGACGCGCGCCCGCGTGCATCCTCACAGCTTGGCAACTTTGGCGCCAGCCTCTGCGCTAGCCACGCGCGTGCAGAGGGCCCGCATCTCTATGAGCACCTTGGAGAGCATCTCGCGGAAGGCCGCGGCAGACGTCTCCGGGCATGAGCGCCAGGTGGTGATGATGATGTTCATACGGGTCTCGAGCATCGTGTAGCACGCGCCATACCCGTCGGCTGTCATCGGCGCGAAGCCGCCGAAGAGCGGCGTGTAGCCGACGTTACTGGTCGAGAGGCGGTAGTTGCCGCCGCCGCCCGCCCGTTTGTAGGCCGGGTCGTTGAACAGGCTCGGGAGTGGGTCCATCCCCTTGAGGTTCGCGGCGATGTACAGGCCAAGCAGGTGCCGGTCGATGCCCTGTCCGGTGAGCACGCGCTGCAACTGCTCGCCGTGCACCTTGCACGCTTCCCTGAGGGCAGCGACCTTGGCGGAGTCCGTGGCGGTGCCGTCGAGCATCGCGTCGCAGAAGGCGACTGACTCGCACGAGAGCGTGCGCACCACGTCGGTGCGCCCGTGGAAAAAGGCGCGCGTGTGGCCCGTCTCGTATGTCGCGCAGCTGAGGTTATGCAGCTTCCGCATGGTGAGCTGCAGTGCCATCTGCATGAAGAAGTCGGGGTGCATGTTGACACGCTTGATGAAGCCCTTGCCGAAATGAGGGAACTCGAGGTGGCACAGCTCGCAGTCGTCCGCGAGCGCGCGCACCTCCACCGACGCATGCTCGATGGCGGCGAGCGAACGGGGCCCGAGCCGCCACTCGAGCAGGCGCGGCGGCGCCGCAGACAGTGGCGGCGGCGGTGCGAGGCATGCGGCACGATCCTTGGCGAGGCGCGCGCGCATGTCGTCGAGTGAGTTGACGAAGAGCGAGACCATTGCCATCGCGTCCACGGGCGAGTGCTCCGCGTTGATGCCGCACCGGCCATTCTCGAAGATGATCGAGGTGAACGACTTGTCGAACCACTTGTTGCGGCAGCTGCCACCCAAGCACAGCCGCGCGACCTCTTCCTTGGTCGCCGGTGCTTCGCGCTCGAAGGCGACGCAGCAGATGGCACTCTCGACGAGTTTGAGCGCCTCGCCCGAGAGCGGATCGGCAAGCAGTGCCTCGCGCTCCTTGGCCCACACGTCGCGGTTGAGCGCCGTGAGCAGCGACACGTCGGTTCGGCTGCCGACGACGGTGCCATCTTTTGCGATCTTGCCTTGCTCGATGCTCTGGTCCTCGAGCTGCGAGCGGTCCGCCAGCTCGAGGGTCGCATGCAGCAACGCCTTGAGCTGCGGCAGCGGCAGCGGCTGGCCAGCGCCGTCGTAAATGCGCACGATGAGCACCGCACCGTTGCGGAGCACCGCGATGTGCTTCGAGTCCGGCACCTGCACAAGCTCGTCGGCGCCCTCGGCAGGCACGCGCGTCATGCCGAAAATGCGCGTCATCTGGTGCATGTCCAGCGGCTGCCCACGCAGCTTCTCGACTTCGAACTTGCCGGCCTCAATCTTGGAGCGCATGCGCATCATGCCCTCGAGCATGAGCGCACCGGCAGTCACATTGTCCATTGGCATGCCCCATTCGGGCATGACTCCCGTCCAGTTGATGAAGATAGCCATCGTGGTGCGAGTGCGCAGATATGCTAGTTGCTCCCACCACTCCTCCATCCAGTTGCGCTCGCTGTCCGCCTTCTCCTCGAGGAAGGTCTGCAGCGCCATGCCATCGCCGCTCTCACGGCCAAAATCGGCGACGACGGCCCGTGTGTGGGTGTACTCCGTCTCAGTGAGCAAAGGCTTGACCGCTTTCAGGTAGCGAGCCAGCGTGTCCGAGAGTGCGGGCAGCGGCAGAGGCGGCAGCTCCGCCTGGGTCGGGAAGAGGGCTTCCGACGTCAATGCCGACATGTGGTCTCGCAGCCCTCTCTCTCACGTTGATGACAGCGCGCTCGCCTTTCCAGAAGTGGGTCAAGTTTCAATCCCCGGCGGCCGCGCGCGCGCACAAAACCACTTCCGAGAGCTTCCCCCAACAGCAGAGATAATTAATAAGTGATCCTCGATCTTAATTAAATTAGACTTCATGGATTAACGATGCCGCAGCACACATCCCGGAGCGTCCTCGCTGTGCTGCTCGCGTGCTCGACAGGCACCGACGCTGCACGGTCGGTCGCCCGCCCGGCGCTCAAGCTCGGTGGCGAGTGGGCAGGACGTTGCGCCGCCTTTTCAACTTCCGGAAACGCGGATTCACTTTGTGCGCAGCTGATTACGGAATCGTGGTCGTCCAAGGTGCTTCACCGCCGCACAATACAGCCGGCGCCCAATGGCGCACACATCTCCACCTCCGTGCTGCCCAGTGCTTGCAGTGGTTCAACGGTGTTGGCGTACGGTTCAGCCATGTTTGAGCCCGATGTGCTGAACGCTCGCGCTTGGACAATAGATGCAGTCGCAGGCGGCGACGGCGAATGTTGGACTTGCGAGACTGTTTTTGATGGCTGGGGCGAGCGGCCAAGTTTTGTGCCAGGGGCGTTTGACTGCCCCAAGGAGCGCACGCGTGTGCGATGCACCTTCGATCCAGCATCCGGCACGCTCGCGTCGTCCAGCCAGGTGCTCGTATGGCAGGAGCGTTGCTGGAGCGCTTCGCCGCGCCCTAATGAGCTTGATGAAGTTGCTGCACAGCAGCCTGGCGGTCTCGATGGTCAGTGGCTTACAGATTGTGTTGGATTCGACGATTTTGGTGCCACCAGCGGAGCTATCATGCCTGCAAGCAGCAGGCAGGCCCCCAGCTGCGAATCGACGTCGCCGCTTACGATGACCCTCTCTCTCGGCGGAGGCGTTGACCTGCGCGGTCGTCCCGGGTTCTTGGAGATCTCACTCACATCGGGTGGCACGGGCTCGCGCAACTCTTACCAGGCGGTGATTGTCAAGAGAAGCTGGGCTGGCGATGCGACGGGCCGCTCCGTCTTCGCTGAGGTCGAGACGGTCAAAGACATGACGGGCGACAAATGACCCGACGACGTGGCACCGGAGCTCGATGAGCGCTAACGGTGCGTCAACGATGCCGTGCTCCCTTGATCCTGTGGAGAAATGATGCGACCCGCGGCAAAGCTTCTCTTGAACCGAGGAGACTCGCGAGGCTCGTGGAGGCCCTAGGATCAAGGCACGGCCGTAACGGCCGAGAGTTTGCGGCGATTCCAAAATGAGGTGCACACATCGCTGGGTCGCCGTGCCTCATCGCCTCATCGGCCCCGCACCCTTTACAAAATATGGGGGTCCAGGGGTCCCCGAGCTAGTGGCAACCGCATCTGTATGTACGCCGGTCCGGTGTCTTGGGTGTTCGAAATAACTTATTCCACGCACAGATCGCGGCCCTACGGTGCCGGTTTTATGGCGACTGGGTGCCGTCGAAGGCAAACCCTTCCGACGTGCCCACAAGGGCGGAGCGCGCGCTACCGCGAGATACAAGTACCACCATGGCGATGGTGCTCTGTTCACACTAGGGAAGAGTTCCCAGAGGGTGCACATGCAGGGCAGCAAGGCCAGCAAGCTGCCTCCCCAGCATGCGGCTAAGCTGCCGGCCCAACCGAAAATAGAGAAGCCCGGCAGTGACTTTTCAACAGCGCCGGGCCAGACGGCCAAGCTACCGCGGACGCACACGGCCAAGCCGCCGAAGAAAGAGCCATCAACCAAGAATCTGGCTGTGTCGATCGCTATGCAGGCGACGCCGAGGGCGAAGCAAACGAGACCGAGAGCGAAGCAGGCTACACCGAGAGTGAATACAGCTGCGCCGAAAGTGCAGCACGCGGTGCCGAGAGCAAAGCAGGTTGTGCCAAGAGCGCAGCAGGCGATAGCGAAGCAGCCGATGCCTTTAGCGAGGCAGGCGAGGCCGATAGGGAAGCAGGCAGTGCCGATAGCGACGGGCTGTCCTGCACCGCGGACGTGCTTGTTGCTCGACGAGGCGAGTCCATCTCCGGTAGCGACGGGCTGTGTCGGATCGAGCTCTGCGCTCGTCCACAATAGCCCATCTCCCATCGCGATGCTGCTCGATTGTCAAGATGCGCTCGAGACGTGCCTTGCTTTTCTCGACATCGAGGAGCTGTGCGCCGCAAAGGCGGTCTGCTCGACGTTTGCCTACACGGCGCGCGTGCTCTTACGAAGTGTGACCTATCGCGGCACGCACATGCGCTTGCACGAGATCCTCGAGGCGCCCTGGAGTGCGCGATCGTCGCGCGCTGCCATCGTGTCCAGGCTCGCCGTGCTTCCCGAGGGCGAGCTGCTGCGCGCCGATGGGCCGAGCCGACTGCCGCCCCTGCATGCGGCTGTGCAGCGGCACGCACCGGCGCCTGTGATCGAGGTGCTCGCCACGGCGCTGGGTGGCGCGGCGGCGCGACGACGCGTGCATGGCCAACTGCCCGTGCACCTCGCGGCGGAGATCGGGTCCGCCACGGCCTTGTCGGTGCTGCTCGGCGCCTCTCCCGAGGATGCCCGCCAGCGTGATGCCGACGGGAAGCTGCCTCTCCATCACGCGGCCGCCCGGGCACAGGGGGACGGCAGCGCTGACAGCACTGCGGTGGTGGCGCTGCTGCTGAGCGCGCACAGGGCCAGTGCCGCCGAGTGGGATCTGAATGGCATGCTGCCGCTTCACGTGGCATGCCTGCACCGGGCGCCGGTTGCGCTCGTCGAGGCGCTCCTGCGCGCCTACCCCGAGGGCGCCGAGCATGAGAGCGCTCATCACGGCGCTGGGCACGAGAGCCTCGACGGCTGGATCCCGCTGCACCTCGCGCTGATCTCGCAGAGCTCGCGCGCCGTGGTGAGCGCCCTCCTCGCGGCGCACCCGGAGAGCGCCTCGAAGCGCTCGGACTCTTTTGGGTGCGTCGCGCTCCACTTTGCATGCAAGCACTGTGCCGGCGCACCGCGCATCATCGACGACCTTCTCGCCGCCTACCCTGACGCATGCCGGCTGGCTGACGCGGACGGACGGCTGCCGCTGCATTTGGCGGCGGCGCACCAACCAGAAGAATGCACGATCGCCGCGCTGCTCGACGCGCAGCCCGAAGCGACGGCCATCGCGGACGTGGATGACAACCTTCCACTGCACTGCGCTGCGGCCAGCCACGCCTCCGCTGCTGTCGTGCGCCGGCTGGCGAGCGCCTTCCCGAGCGCTCTGCACATCGCAGGTCCAGGCGGCTGTCTACCGGTACACCTCGCGGTCCGGAACGGTGCACCTCTGGACACACTGCTCTCGCTGCTGCAGGCGGCACCCTCCGCTGTCACTCGTCGCGCCGACAACGGTGCACTCCCCCTCCACGAGGCCATCGAGCGTGGCGCCTCTGCCGCCATCATCGACGCCCTCCTTCACTACGACGCCCAGGCAGCCCGCAGCCGCGCGCGATGCGGGCGCCTCCCTCTCGAACTGCTCGCACGCCGCGGCCTCCTTGTCTGCGATGCAGTGGACGTCAGCACCCGCCGCAGCACGCGCGGCTGCTGCGGCGGCTCCGGTGGCCATGCCGCTGGAGACGCTGGCGCGTGCACCCACCGCGCCGTGGGGAGCGCTCCCCACGGCGCGTGTACCCACCGGGCTGAAGAGGTGATCAACCGTGCACTGGAGCGCTGGAGCGTCGTGCGCGCCACCCTCGGGCGCTCGTACCAATACGCTTCCCCATCATCCCCATCCGCCTCGCACCAGCACAGCCTCAGCAGCATGGAGCTCCAGTCCGGGCCAGACGGCCGTGGCCGTGGCCGACGGAGGACCAACTGGTGACTGAGGCGTGTGGCAGGATTCGATTCCTTTCGTTCGCTCGCCGTTCTCGGTGCGCGGCCGATCGGAGTACTAGGTTTTAAGCGCCGCCCGAATTCGGGCGGCGAACACGGGCGGCGAACACCCCACGGGCGGCGGAACCGCGGGGCTCCGTCGCTCGCGCGGTTCGGTCCCCGTGCCGCCGCGTGCGCCGTGGTGTTGCGTGTAGGTGATCCCGCTAATCTCTCTCGGGCTCTGAGTAGGCGCGTGTAGTCGATTTGACAATTAGTTGCTGACAGGTGTCTCCGGGGCGGGAGTCTATACATTGTGTTCGAGCCGCGCGCGAAGGTGCGGTGGAGAAGGACCGAAGTCCGGACCGGGACGAGACGCATGCACAACGCCCCCACGGGCACTCGGCAGCCGGCCTAAGCCTAAAAAGGATGCTGCACGTAGCTGACATGCAGAGTCAAATACGGCGCTCCGGAAGCTGCTGTGGATGCGTAGATGTGGAGCGCCGCACATCGAGCGCCTCTCCCTAACGCATTGAGCGCGCAGCCGTGCCATCAATGCAATAGGCCAGGATGGCACACCGTTCACTCAATCAGCCGCTCTCCCTCGCGGCGGCGCATCGTCGTCCCTCCCCTGATACCTCGTCTTTCCGAGCGAAAAGGGCACGTATCGGTACTTGACCATGTGCTTGATCTGCCTCTTCATCGTCAGGGCGAAGAGCGCAATGAAGTACAGCAGCAAGATTGGCCAGAAGACCGGGATGTTGAAGACGCTGAAAAAGGTCATCACGAAGGCCACGCAAAAGGCCTTGGTCAGCGAGTACCAGAACTTGAACTCGGGCAGCCTGCGGATGAAGGGCCTGAACTCATCGTCCCTGGTCGTTGGCAGCGTCGGACCCTCGGCTTCAGGGTCAACCTGTGGCGACAGGAAGCCGATGAGCAGGTTGAGCACGTAGATGCCGAGACCATAGGTGATGATGTACCAGCCGTGGAGGAAGTACACGCGCAAGCAATAGATAATCACGATCAGCAGCGTGAGGATCCACCGCGGCACCGTGTGCGGTGCCGACTGATCCATCAAGTGCTGCCATTTGCGTGCCACCATCGACTGAAATTTCCCCACCTGGCCTTCCTCCATCTCTACTTCCTCGTACATGGCTGCAGACGACGCCTGCCAGACGTTTGGAGCCGCAGGTGGTGTCAGAAACGTCGCAGTCGCAAGCACAGGCAGGCAGTAGAGCAATGCGCTTTCGCGCAGTCAGCAGCTCGAGAGCGCCTGTTAGGCGTTGGTGCAGCGTGCAGCGTGTGTAGCGTTTGTCGAGTCAGGCGTGCCACGGCGGCACACGGCGACGCAACGCGGTGGTGGTTGGCGGTGAGAGTGCACTGACCTCTGAACGTCGCGCAGTTGGTGCGCGCACGCTCCTCTCGCCAGCGGCTTCGCTGCGGCCAGAACTGCGCAGCACAGAAAGGTTCGCAAACTCGGGCGCCGAAATGAGCGCTCCGCAAGGTTACAACTGCACTTGGTTCACAGTAAACAGAAGCAAACGACATAGACTTGGCAATGTCAAGACTTGACTTGACTGCTTGCTATTGGTCTGATGCGGACAGCTGCGCGGCTCGTAGTCGTCGCCATAGCGCTCCTGCTGTTGCTCGTGTACAACGAGCAGCGCGGCGGTCGAGCCAAGATTACGATCATCGAATCCTCCTCGTTCTCAGCCGTCCTCGCAGCATACAGCTCGCCTGAACTGCTTGGCTCCGCTACACCGCCACCGCCACCAGCATCTCTGTCCTTATCGGAAAGCGGTTCCAACGCGCGTGCCCGGAGTCGAGTAGGCAACCATCACGATGGTGCTGGTGGCGCGACAAAGCACCGCCACGCCGTGACCGACCACGTCGGCAATTGCTCTGGCCACGGCCAAGCCCTTGTCTTGCGCAGTGGGAGTGACAGCTGGGCTCATCGCTGCCTTTGCGCACCTGGTTGGAAGGGGGAGGCGTGCGAGCTCCGCGAAGATTCGCCGTGCAATACCCCGGAGGGTGGCCGCGTGCTGACGCGTTGCGCTGGCACGTGCGACAAGGACGTCAACCGTTGCCTCTGCGGGCCTGGATCACGCTTCCCGCACCGCCCGATGGTGCACTGCAGATACGAAGGCGTCGAGAAAGACATGCCGTGGCAGACACCCGGCTGGGCTGGGTTTGCCTGGGGGCCCAAGCACTTTTTCTGGACCAGCCCCGACGCCACGGCGAATCTCGACGTGCACGGCGCGGCGGTTGCGTGGTGCGATGCTGACCCGGCCCTGTCGCAACGACCCTTGGTCTATTGTGAGTGCTACGAGGGCCAACGCAAGGAGCAGTTGTGTGCGCCCGTCGCCCCACGCAGTGTTGACGCGACCTTCTGCCTCAGTCAGTGCCATGGCCGCGGCGAGTGCCGCTCGGGCTACTGCCACTGCAACGAGGGCTATGGCGGCGCCGACTGCTCGCTATCTCGAAACGGCGAGATTGCGCTGCCGACGCTCACGGCAGAGCGCGCGGCTCTCTCGAGCACGGTGAGCGTGACCGGAGCCGTCGGCGTGTCAGCGGTGCCTCGCCCACGAGTCTACGTGTACGAGCTTCCTGGAGAGTTCAACACCTTCCTTGCGGCGAGGCGGCAAGCTGCTGAGTCTTGTGTGCTACGCGATTACGTGTCCGCAAGTGGTGGCGCCAAGTGGAGCAGCAACCTGTACGGCGCCGAGGTGGCGTTGCACGAGGCGCTGCTCGTGTCGCCGCATCGTGTGAGTGATCCAGAGGAGGCCGACTACTTCTTTGTGCCCTCGTACGGCGGCTGCTTCATCTCGGAATTTAATCGGCCATCGCCATCGCACTGGCTCTGTGATCGATGCCACAAGGGCAAGGCGGCGGACCTGGCGTCCCTTCGGCAGATGCGTTGGAATGAGGCGCTGCTGCAGCATCTCGCGCATGCGTATCCGTACTGGAACCGCTCCAACGGTGCCGACCACCTGTGGCCATTCACCCACGACGAGGGCGCGTGTTACGCGCCGGCGTCACTTCGCCAAGCGATCCTTCTTGTACACTGGGGACGCACCCACTCTCGGCCCAATGGCTCGTCCGAATACCATCTATGGCGCGTGCAGCCGGACGCGAGGCGTATGTACGGCTGGCGGCGCTGCTACGACCCGTGCAAGGATGTGGTCGTGCCCTCATGGCGCAAACCTGAGGCGTTCGCGGCGTCACCCTACCTACGGAAATCCGCCAGCACGCCCGCCGCCGCCGCCACCGATGCGTCCGCGGGTCGCACGCGCCTCTTCTACTTCAACGGCAACCTCGGACTCGAGCCGATCGGCGGCGGACCGCTGAGTAATTACTCCTTTGGGCTGCGGCAGCAGTTGCATGCCCTCTTCGGGCGTATGGATCCGACCGAGGTGGTGGTCACGGATCAGAAGGCTCCCGACTACAGCGCGGCCCTCGCCTCTTCGGTCTTCTGTGGAGTGCTGCCTGGCTGGGGCTGGAGTGGACGCATGGAGGACGCGGTGCTGCACGGCTGCATCCCGGTGATCATGCAGGACGGCATCCACACTCCATGGGAGTCGGTGCTCGACGCGCCCTCGTACTCGGTTCGGGTGCGACGCGAGGACATGCCGAACATGGTACGCACGCTCCGCGCGATGGCCCCCGAGCGAGTGAGGGCGCTCCAGCTCGCGCTCGCCGCCGCGTGGCCACGCTTCAGCTACCTGGCCAACATCAATGCCGAGCAGGCGCGCCGCGGGCGTTCCGTGTCTGCGAGCGCCGCTGCGGCAGCAGGTAACGATGCGACAGCCACACTGCTGCAAATGCTACTTACGCGGCTGCGGCTGCGCGACGCGCGACGGACGGCGGCCGCCAAGCACACGCAAGAGACCTGGCAGGAGATACGATGGCATCTTCTGCCAAGAGATGCGATAGCAGGAGACCTGGCGCCCGCGCCGGGGTGCCAAGTGAGCGTCACGGGAGACGACATCAGCCCTGCAGAGGACGGGAGCGCGCCGGAGGCCACTTTCGAGGGCAGGACGGTGAATGGTTGGGTCATCTGACTGACCGTTCTTGTTGTGCTATCATAGTGACACACTCTGGAAACGCTCTTACTCTCACGATGCATGGCCATATGGCCCAGTATCACATTTCCTGAGAATAGTGTTCGAGTACTATTCATGATCTTTCTCGGTCCACCGTGTCTCTCGCCGATCTATCGGAACGCCTTCCCATGCAGTGTCTTCTTCTTTTCCCTCGCCTCTTCTGTGATGTCTTCGGGGCGCACGCACTGAAAATTGGGATCGATATCGAGGTCACTCGGAACCCAGCTCGCGACCCAGTAGCTCGTCGGGTCAGGCTGGCCTTCATGGCGTTGGATTTTCCTCCCAGGCCACGGGCGAACCCGCGGGTCCCATCCACGCGTCGGGTGCGACGACTCGAGCGGGTTGAACGTTGACGACGAGAAAAACTCGTGCTTCACTGGCACGCGCACCCGCTCGTTGATCAATCGCGAGCCCACGTTGGGCGGCACCAGTCTGTTGTTCACGATTGCCATGCCCTCCTCCTTGAGCGAGGCCACACGGTCGCGAACCCGGCGCATGGCAGCCTTGGCGGCCGGGTCGGCGAGCGCCGCTTTCCAATCGCGCGCATTGAAGGCCTCCGCGAATCCGAGCATCTCGTTGCGGCCCGGCGCGTGCTCTGTGCCTTTCTTCATCGCATAGACGACTGCAGGATTGGCTGCAAGATCCAGGTTGGCCGCATACGAGGCCGCACGCAGCCGGTCCTCGTTCGTGACGGCTTGCTGGTAGTTGAGCATCATGTCGTTTGGCGAGGGTATCCACCGGCCTTCATCCGCGCCGTCGCCCATGATGACACTGAGCACGGCGAGCGCGCGCGCGCCGCCGCTCTGTGCACGGCCAGGGCAAAACAGACGACGCGCGTGAATGTGAACATGAGATCAAAAAAAAGCGGTAAACGTGGTCGCGTTAAAATGGGTGACGAGGTCAGATGTTCGTGGGTCATCGGGTTTAGACGAACCCCAAGTAGGAACTGTCTTCGAGCGCCTTTGGCGACGTGGAGGCGCGGCCCGTCCAGCGCTCCGTCCAGCGCATGGGACGGAAGAAAGGAAAACGGCATGCTCGCTCCTTATCATCACGGAAGCGTTTAAAGGACGTCTCCACCGCGATACCCGATGACTATGGACGATTTGCAAGCGACAAGTTTCTCGCCGATCCGCCAAAGAAGGATATGGACGCGAAGCTGCCGCGCAAGCTCATGATGATGCAGCACGCCATCGCACGCATGCACCAAATCGAGGCTGGCGAGAAGCCGAGGCCGCCCCGCTGGTCTCAGCCAGATGGCCCAAGACCGGAGCAACCGCATACGAAGGTCAAGAAGCAGCAGCGTGGTGCGCTGTCAGCAGCAAAGTCTGAAGGTGCTGGGCCAGCTCGAGAGCCGAGCGTCGAGGATGAGATTTCCGCGTTACCGCGTCTCACGGGCAAGAGTGCGCGCTCAACGCCATCCGCGGTAGCGCAGAATGCGGCTGCCGCCGCGGCCGCTTCCGCGGGCAAGAAGCGCCAGCGCGAGGAGCAGCATGAGTTTGGCGAGAAGCGCCAGCGCGTGCCCAAATTTGGAGAGACGAACGACGCGCCGCCAACGTTGAAGGTGAGCGGGCAGCTGTCCAAGAAGGTGGCGGCGGCGCATGGCGTGGACGCGGCCGCACAGGTGAAGACGGACGCGCTCGCGCGACAGCGCCAGAGTGCCATGGAAGCGTACGCGAAGGCCAAGGCCGCCCGCCGAGCGGAGGCTCAATTGTGACCTACGACGATGTCCTCTCAGCACTGTACAATTATTGTTCAAAGACACCAGAAACTCGTTTATACACGTATTAACAGCCAGTTCATACTTGACTTGACTTGACTTCATACCGTTCATAGTCTTCATATCGAAGGCGGCGAGAGCGCGAGCCGCCATCGCGAAGAATGTCGAGTGATCAGCTCAGCGCGGCCGAGCGTTCGATCCCGCCGTTCCTAATCACCCAAAACCCAGACGCGTTGGCCGACAAGTTGCTGCCGACACTGCAAGAGCCGTGGCCTGCCGGAACGGAGGAGGCGCTCGCGCGCCGCGCCAAGAACACGGCCCAGACCATCATGAACGGCACGCAGCTGCCGCTCCTTCAGTCGCCGCAGGTCGTTCAGTGCCCTACTTGCCATCGCGTGTTGCTACGAGACGTTTTCGAAGCCCACCAACGCACGTGCGCAACTCTTCCCGTCGCGGAGCTGCTCGAGGCGGAGATTAACTTCGAGCTGCACGGCGGCCGCTCTCAGACCAAGTCTCCGCTGCGTGACCAGATGGGCGGAAGATCATCTGGCGTCCCCAGGCGCTCTCCCGTCGAGAATGGCGTAGGCAACATCCCCGGCCTTGACCCGGTCGCCTTGACGAATTTCCCACCGGTGGGCGGCGCGTTGCCTGCTGCGAAGCGCAGCCGCTCAGGGCCGTCGTCGGGCTCACGCTCGGGGCAGCGCAAGCCGAACCCGCCGTCCGCTGAGGCGGAGCAGCGCCGCCGGCAGTTCGATAGCGGGCAGCTCACGATGGACAGCGTGTGTGGCGTCAAGGCAGGCGAGAAGATCTGCCTGCGGCCGCTCAATTGCAAGTACCATTCCGTCGCGCTGAAGCGACTCGTCGACGGGCGCACGCGTCAGTTCGACGAGTTGCTCCAAGAGTACAACGCCACCGCACCGGTGGTGCGCAAGGGCACCGGCGCGGCGCGCTCGGGACAGCGCAAAGTCGCGGGTCCCCACCTCGCGGCCGCGGCCGCTACGGCCTACGGCGGCGATTATGGCGGTGACAACGGCGGCGATGGCGGCTACGGCGCCGGAGACATGGAGCTCGGGGACATGGAGATCGAGGGAGGTACGGGCACGGGCGGCGTGGGAGGCGGCATGGTGGTCGGTGGCATCGTTGGCGGCATGGGCGGTGGCATGGGGGACACGGGGGTTGGGATGGGTAGTGGCGGCATGCGAGGCTTAGGCGGTTTGGCTGGCGGCATGGGCGGAGGCATGGGTGGCGGCACGGGCGGCGGCATGGGCATGGGCGGCGGCGGGCTGCCCGGCTATGGCTCGGTGGCGGCCTTACGCCCGGCTGCCATAGTGGACGAGCAGTGGCGCAATGAGTGGCACGCGCTCTACCAGACTGCCAAAGCATCCGCCGCCCGGGCCAACAGCCTGGATCCTCACTCTCACTGGCCCATCCCCTTGGCGCTAGGCCGGCCGATGCGACGCAAGCGCCGGTTGCAGGCGGTGCCGCTGTCCGCGCTGCATCCGACGGCGCAACCACAGGTGCTCGCCGCTGGAGACCCGAACCCCGAGGTAACGCCCGAGATCGAGCCGGAGCCCCGCCCGCTGATGAGCAGTGCCCAAGGCGGCGCTCCTGGCAACCATCCGAGTAGCACAGCGAGCCAGCCACATGGAGGCACGAGCAATGGCGGCGGCCGCGGCGGCGGGCGGGGCGGTGGCCGCGGCAGCCGCGGCGGCCGCGGCGCGGCGGCCGCTATCAAGGACGACGACGCCGCGGAAACGCTCGACTTCGCGCCGCTAACCGCCGGCCATGGCGCCGGCGGTCCCGCTGGGGCGCCGCACGGCGTGTACGCGCAACAGCAGCAGCAGCAGCAGCAGCAGCAGCAGCAGCAGCAGCAGCAGCAGCAGCGGCTTCAGCAGCAGCAGCGGCAGCAGCAGATGTACGCTCAGCAGCAGCAGCAGCAGCAGCAGCAGCAGCAGCAGCAGCAGCAGCAGCAGCAGCAGCAGCAGCAGCAGCAGCAGCAGCAGCAGCAGCATTATCATCAGCAGCAGCATTATCAGCAGCAGCAGCAGCAGCAGCAGCATCAGCCTCAGCCTCAGCATCATCATCATCATCATCATCAGCATCAGCAGCAGCAGCAGCAGATGCTGCTACAGCGGCAACAATACCAGCAGCAGCTGGCAGCACAGCAGGCGGCGGCGCAGCAGGCCCAGGGAGGGCCAAATCCCAGTCCGGGAGGGTTCGCAAGATGAGAATGGTGGTATCCATAGCGCCGCATCCGGGGCACGGGGCTGGCGACCCTGGGGCCACCTGCGGCTGCGGTGCGAGGGCGCGCGCGCGGCGACATCCCGAGACAGTAGCGCTCGGGAGACCGACCAAGCGACCGACCTAGCGCCTAGGGAGTCAGAGTCACAGAGGTGATGTTGCTATCGAGCTACTATCGAGAGTTCGATTTGGCGCCCGGCGACGCGGACGTGCGCGAGTCGTTCGCGCGGATTCGCTAGGTATAGCGTCGCTCGCGGTCGGCGGCTCGGCGCGCATATCGCCATCCGATCCCGCGGCCGGTTGCGTACGGCAATTGTGCGTTCGCGGTTCGGCTTCCCGCTTCGTGTTCCGTCTTGTTGAGTTCGAGGCGGTGCACTGGTGGTGCACCGCTGAAAGCCTGAAACATACTCCAGCGTCCAGGCAGTCAAAAGGCTGAGACTCCTGAGAAATGCCCGCTGCGCATGCACAAACTTGATACGGGTCGTGCGCGGAAGGTTTCCAGGTTTTCTTTTCACAGCTAAAAAATCGTCAAGGACGTCCCCCTCCCGGGAAAGATGTTATCGCTGTTGCCTTTTCTCGCCGCCGTGGCGGTTTTGACGGGATGCGGCGATAAGAAGTGCGATGCTGCTGAGGATGCAATTTCGTGCCCAGAAGACTGCCCGGGCGTCACCACCTCTGGCATCTGTGGTGAGGAGCCGCACTCGGACACCGGCGGCTATGCGGTGGTCTTTGGCATTAACCACCGTGCAGCGTCTGCGCAAGACTGCTGCGATCGGTGCCAAGCACACGCGGCAGATCCCCGGAACGCCAAGCGACCATGTAATAGCTGGGTCTTCTGCCCATTGCCGGTATGTTGGGGCCTTGACACTGGCTGGAACCACACGTATGGCGAGTGCTGGCTCAAGAACCAGCATTCCCCGGAGCACGCTGTGTATGGGCAGCGTGGCCGCTACAGTGACGCATTTCGACGAAAGCATCGGCATGTTCGTAAAACGTACTACGGCGCAGACACACCGAGCCACGTGCCGTGGACGGGCGGCGTCATCGGTGGCACTGTCGATCTCAGCGTGCAATGGACGACTGGAATTGAGGGGATGAACTCCAACAAAGGGGCAAGCCTTACGAACTGGCGCGCTTGGGAACAGCCAGGCGTGTACGAGAAGCGGCTGGCTCGAGCAAAAGGCAAAGGTCGAGGGCGCGGTCGTGGCTGGCGGAATAGCATCGATGATGTGGTGCAGGTGGTGGGCGCTGAGCCTGGGTGACGGTCGATCATGGAGTCCCCGATGCGAAGCGTGACCCCCCCGTTACAGAGAGAGTTCGCGAGTTTCAGAGAGACAGTCCCACTGTGACTGTCTGAGAGTTTCCTCAAGAGTGAAGGTGGGGCATGCCCACGAAGACGCCCGATGAAGATGCCAATTGAGTGATGACGCGTGAGCGTGTGTGGGGGCGGCCACTCCTGTCCGTTCGTTTCGAGTGATGGGGATGCGGCGCGTGAGTGTCAGAGTCAATCAGTTACACTGGGGGAGGTTCGAGGAGTGATTCACTTGGGCAGGCACTGTGGAAT
>Ga0180440_101245_pt1 | contig 16095 bp, 8 predicted proteins | sample ChrtobMetaP5_4mM_FD_119745 | JGI IMG/M metagenome (GOLD analysis project Ga0180440, IMG submission 119745) | Chrysochromulina tobin associated microbial communities from unialgal haptophyte culture, Washington, USA - P5_4mM MetaG | ecosystem: Host-associated > Algae > Haptophytes > Unclassified ... | reverse complement strand
ATAGCGAACCGACGTTGCGGAGCATCTGTGGCAGGCACGAAGCTGCGGTCGCGTAACGCGCCCCCGTAACGAGCGTCACGAAGGTGGACGCCTTACCACAGCCGGCATGTGGCTCGAGCGGAGTGACGTTTGACATATTTATACATAATTGGAAACCGGATATATCTAGCAAAAAAAGAGCCGACTTAGGCGCATAAGTCGTGAGACATATTATCCGGATACATCTCGCAAATATTTGCAACGGTCAGCACTGCGTGTTAGTCATGTTAATTTCGCGGATCCGGACTTAGGAAGGTCTTCCTATCCGGACACAATCGGCCCGCCACTCGTCATCGTTCGGGGCCGAGCCTGGTGCCGACGGTGGCTCCCTGGCCCGCGAGCGGCGCCCTCGATGACAACCGCCAAAACCACGGCGGCGCGGAAGTGTTGGTCGGCACTTGCAGGTCGACGAGCAAATCATCTCCGCTGAACGAGCTTGACGCAACGTACTCAGTCTCGCCGTCGAGCTCGAGGGACCAATTGCCGCTCTTGGAGCGCACGACTGAAAGCCACAGCACGCTGTCGAAGGACCCGTCGTCGTGCACCTGGCGCAGTGTCCACTGGATCTTGGGAGGCTCCAAGTATGGATAGGGCTGGGCGACGTGGCAGCGGAGGTAGGTCGCAGTGCCGCCGCCTTCGGACGTCGCATTGCCGCTGTCGTCGCAGTCGCCTTGCGTCGGGTCGCCGCCGGGGAAGATGCCCGACCCCGGCCCCTGGCATTGGTAAAAGAAGCGCGGCTGATTGGGGTAGCCAAAGTGCGTGAACTTGATGTTCATGAAGTGGAGCGGCAGCGCGTGCGATTGCCATCCCTCCGAGGCATTGGCACACAGATCGTCGAGGCGGCCTATGTAGCAGCCGGCGGCCGCCTTGACATGTCGCGACCAGGAGGGGTCGAGCATGGTGGGTTCCTCGGCGGAACTCTTGAGATAGATGTGGAGGATGGTCTTGTTTGATGGGGTCCGATCACTAGAGTGGTACGTGAGGCCGATGCAGGAAGCATTCGCTTGGCACGCGGTTTGTGCCAGGTCGATGGTCGTATTCTTGGGCCAGCCGTCAAGGTCGTGGCCTATTGCAAAGGCGCCAGGCTGAGGCCAGAAGCCGTGTGCGCATGGCTTTCCGGTCTCGCAAAACTGCCACGTCTCACACACATCTCCTTCCGCGCAACAAGCCTGCATGCAGGCGTCAGCAGTGGCCGCGCTCTCGACTGGTGCCAGCGTGGGGCAGTGGGTGTTGCCCAAATCGAGGGAGAAGCTGCGCGCGTCGCACGTGGCGGTCGCGTGCCGCGCCGCCGCGGAGGCAGCAAGCGTCGTCAGCAGCATTGCCCTTCGTTCTCCCATGGGCGTGAGTGTGAATTGCCCGGCCCGGCGGCTGTGGCCTGTGTTTTTCGAAGAGGCTGCTTTTTTCCGCGGTCGTGGCTGTGGGAACAACCGCGCCGAACGCGGGGACCGGCCGTGGCGGTCGCGACCGTTTTCACGGCGGTCGCCGCGCGCCGGTCCCGGCTGTGTGCACCGTGCGGGTCCCAGCGTCCGCCGCGGTCACACGTGTGACGTGACGCGGGACGCGTCCGCCTCCTCGGACGCGTCCGCGCGTCCCTGGGAAGCTCCGGACGAACCATTGATCGCCACGTGGGGGAAACACACAGTTCACCGCGATCGACCATGTTTCATCAGCCGATCAGCGTAACACCAGCGTGGTTTCTGGTTATCAACGTAGAACGTTCACGGCTCAGCGACGTTGACGAGTGACGCCGCGTAGACGCCGCAACAGGAATAGCGCGCATCGTTAATACACCACCCGAACGCGGTCCCGGTGGAGCGGCGGGGAGCCAACGACTCTCTCACCTGGCTCACCTGGCCCTCCGTTCTGCCCTCAGTTCTCCCTGCACCTCTACTCTCGCCCTCTCGGCTCTCAGCTGGAGCTGCCGAGCCACGCCGGTCCTCTCTTTCTCTCACGCCTCGACACCGTCCTCACTTCCCACACCATCGCTCATCTGCACACCCTCGTCATCAAGCTCAATCATGTGGCCCATCCGGCGACGCTTGGTGCGCAGATACTCAAGGTTGTCCGGATTGGGCGCCGTCAGGCTCGGCACACGCTCCACGATCCTGAGGCCATACCCTGTGAGCCCTGCGAACTTCTTTGGGTTGTTCGACATGAGACGCATGTCGCCGATGCCAAGGTCTGCGAGGATCTGCGCGCCTGTTCCGTACTCGCGCGAATCCGCCGGTAAGCCGAGCTGCAGGTTGGCATCGAGGGTGTCGACGCCACGCTCCTGCAGTGCGTACGCATGCATCTTGGCGCCGAGCCCGATGCCGCGCCCCTCCTGGCCGCGCAGATAGAGGAGCACGCCCCAGCCATCCCTTTCGATATCCTCCAGGGCGGCCTCGAGCTGCACTCCGCAATCGCATCGAAGCGATCCGAAGACATCGCCGGTGCAGCATTCCGAGTGAACGCGCACGAGCACTGGCCGCTCGGGCCGCCCTGCAAAGGGCATGAGCGGGTAGTCACTCGCCATATTTGGCAAGTCACTCCCGAAGGCGTCACCGCCGCCGCTGCTGCTGCTGCCGCTGCTGCCGCTGCTGCCGCTGCTGCTGCCGCTGCTGCTGTCGCTGCTGCTGCTGCTGCTGCCGCGGTCGGCGGCCGCGTCGTCGTCGTCGTACCGCGCCTTGACGAGCGCTATGTGCTCCGTGCCGTCTACACGTGAGCGGTACGTGTGCGCGATGAACCTTCCAAATTTGGTCGGCATGCGCGCGGGCGGCCCTGTCCGTTCGACAAGCTGCTGCTTCGAGCGGACATAGGCGACGAGGTCGGCTGTGGATGAGACGGTGAGGTGGTGGCGCTGCGCGAACAGCTCGAGCTCCGTGCGCGAGTGGATGCGCAGCGATGCATGCAGACCCACCGCTGGCAACCCGGCAAGCTTGGCGAGCTCAACGGACGCCTCTGTGGCGCCCGCGCGTCGCAAGACGCCGCCCTCGCGCACAGAGCCGAGGGAGACTGCGCCTGGGCACACGAGCGAGGAGACGCTCGCGCACACCTCGCGCGCGGGGTCGCGTCCGACTCGCCGCACCGGCTGCCCCGATGCCGCTGCCGCCGCCGCCGCGCTCGCCTCCGCCTTCGCCTCCGCCTTCGCCTCCGCCTTCGCCTCCGCCTCCTCCTCCTCGCTTCCGTCAGTCAAGGCGTCGGCGAGGAGGGCGTGCACGGCGCGCGCGACGTGCGTCGCGTTGCGTGGGCTCGTGCCGCCGCAGCGCGCCGAGACGGAGATCGCCGGCCGCGACAGGTCGTTGTTGTCGAGCACGATCCGTCGCAGTGAGCGGTAGACTGTGCGGTAGCGCTCGGTCTCGAGCGCCGCCTGCAGCCGCACGGTGTGCTCGAGCAAGAATTGGAGCTGCTCGGTGCTCACATGCGCTGCCGATGCGACCAGGCTGGCGCGCGTCGTCTCCTCCCCGTCCTCAAGGAGCAGCACGATCGAGCCGTTGCGCAGCGCCGCCAGCACCGCCTCGACCGACTGGCGGCCGAAGACGAAGCCGTCGGAGGCGGGTGGCAGCGGTACTGACGCGACGCGGCGCTCTGGAGGACCCGCCGTCGTCTGCTGCTGCGTTGTGTGCTCGCCATTGCGCCGTGGCCGCGGATCCCTCGGCGGCACCTCAGCGGCACCCCTCGGCGAGATGTTGAGCACTGCCGCGGCGCCGGCGCACCGCGCCGCTTCGCAGCTCGAGACGGCGACGCGGCGCAGCAGCGGCGGGGGCACGTAGGCCGCACGTGCTGGCAGCACGAGCGCCAGCGGCAATAGTAGGGACGGAATGCCCCTGACCACCATTGCGGCACGAGGCCCAGTCCAGGCTCTCGCTCACGTCTGGCGGAAGCTCCGTTTCCGACGGTGCAATCCAGATGCATCTTGATTGCCAAGTCAAGTCAAGTCACACGAGTCTCTGCATTTGGGCACTCGCTTGTGGCGTACCGGTACGATTTTTACCGGTACGATTTTCTCCATGAAACTACGAGCGAACCTGGGTCGAGAACGAGTCGGGCTGAACTCGAGATAGCGCAGCGTGTCAGAACCGCTATTTCTGCGCGTCGCGCCATCGCTCTTCCAAAAGAAGAAGGGCGCGCGACTCGTCGCTGCGATTCCATTCGTACGCGAGCTATACGGCCCGCACGACCCCGACTACCAGAACAGCGCTGACTCCAGTCGGGCTCACGAAATAGGCTCCATTCTCCACCTCCGAGTGCACAGCATCCCGTACGGGGGCATCGCACTTGCGATACGCCTCGCAGTGATCGCATGCGTGGTTTTTGCGTGGCTGACGCTGTCCTCGTCCGCCCTCAAGCTGCGCTGCGTCTTGAGCGCGATTCTCTACAGCGTGGCGGAGAGTGCCTTCACCTACGGTGAGCGAGGCACGTCGTACACGAGCTTCTCGCAGTTCGTGGCCGTGGTGTTATACGCGCCGCTGCTGCTCGATGCGTATGGCGCCCTGCTAGGCGACCTGCCTCTCCTCTATGTTAGCAGCTTCCCGGTGAACGTGTGGCTTCTCGAGCTTGTCGTCGGCGCGGCGCTCGCCATTGTGCACGGCTTCAACGTCGCTTGGTGCTACGCCGACTACGCCGATGCTTTCGCGTGCGAGCAGGCGCGGCTGGGGCACGCGCCAGCGTGGCTCGCCTTGGGGTGTGGCTGCGCCGCCGGCTACCCGCTCGCAATTCGTGCAACGGAGAGCGCCATCCAAGCCGGTGTCGTTGCATGGTGGTGGCCACTGGTGTTCCTCTTGCTCGCCGGGCTGGTGTGGCGGGTGGTACGGCCGCCCATAGCGGTGCCACGTGTGCACTGGACGCCCGGCACGCGCGCCGCGGCGGTGGTGCGCTCCATCGGCGCGGCCGAGGGCTTCCGCCCGACTTGGTGGCTACCGACGGGTCACATGCAATCGGTCTACTATGGCGTCAACGGCATGAACTTTGTGCTGCCGCAGCCGGCTGAGGCGGAGTGTTGGGTGACGGCGGACGGCGGCACCGTGCAGCTCGTGTGGCCGTGCTGCGCGCCGCACGTTCTCCCGGTCGAGCGAGGCGTCGTTGTGGTCCTGCCGGGCCTAGGAGGCACGGCTCGCAGCTCCGGTGAGGCGAGCGCGGCAGTCCTTGCGGCTGGGCTGCGTCCGGTGATCTTCGAGCCGCGTGGACTTGCCAGCCTGCCGCTGAGCTCGCCACGCGTCAACCTGTTCGGGAATACGGACGACTTGCGGGAGGCTCTCGTGCGTGTCCAGCGGCGCTTCCCGGGCGCTCCGATTGGGCTACTCGCCACGAGCGCTGGCACAGCAACGGCGGTGAGGTATCTTGGCGAGCAAGGGGCGCGCACGCCTGTGGTCGCGGCGGCACTCAACTGCCCGGGCTACGATATCGCGCTCGCGATGGCGCGCTGCTCTCCCCTCTTTGGAAGGCTCCTCCTGAATCCACTCAAGTCGAAACTGCTCACCGGTCAGAGTGGCGAGCTGCTGCGGCAGGCCCATCCGGAGGCCTGCGAGCGCGTCGCACGGGCGCGCAACCTACACGAGCTCCTGGTGCACCTGGCGCCTTTTGCCGGGCCGACGCCGCCCGCCGAATCGGCGGCGGATCCCGAGGCGTGGTGGGACTACGTAACGTACCTTCGCCAATGCAATCCGATGGGCACCATTCGCAACATACGCACGGAAGTGCTCGTGCTCAACGCGGACGATGATCCAGTCTGCACGGCTGCCAACATGGAAGACGCCTTGCATCACTTTGGGCCAGCTGACCAGCCAGAGCCTGGGTCGAGGACACGCTCCGTGCTGCTCCAGCTGCCAAAGGGAGGCCACTGCGGCTTCTATACGGGCGCGTGGCGGCCGAGGAACTGGGGGCTCTCCATGGCCGTCCAGTTCATCCATGCCTTCATGGAGGACTGGGAGACGCCACTGGAACGGCAGCCTGAGCAACCGAGCCTGGCCCCAGAGGGGAAGTGCGCAACGAGGAGCCCCGCCCGCGTGAGATCGTGAGGTGTGGGCACGGTTGTGCGGTGGCTCTGAAAGCGAGCGGTAGGCGGCTCTGAAGGCGGCTCGACGCGCTCGTGAGCAGTGCCGGCGTGCTGCTCGAGCGCGAGGGCTGCGATCTGGCTGCGACCGTTGAGCCCAAAGTCAACCTGGACGTACAGTCATCGTCGTGACAGGCACGTGACACGTTCATGCTGATGGTTGTTGATCGGTGGCCAGGTCATCAATGTCCCGCGGATGGGGGTACGCATGTGAGCGCGTTCGCGTGCACTCACGTCACTATCTTGTCGCCGAGACTTCCCCCCCAATTGTCTCCCCCTCCCTCCCGCCTCCCTCTTTTCGAAAGCCAAGGTACCAACTATAGGAAAAAGTCAATGGAAAAAGTGCTTTAGTCCGTTAGTGACCGAACCAAACTTTGACCGGACCAAACCTTAGCACACACACGCACCCTTGCGCATGACAAGACCCTTGACCCCGGACCGCCCGTAGGCGGCGGAAGTCGAGGGCGGAAGGACGCACCCGGAGCCGAAGCCCGGTCCCGCCCGAAAATGCCTACATCGTACATGTCCCCTTAATCAGAACCCACACCTCGAACCCCGCTTTCCCGACGGGGGTGGGACGGTGGGTTGGGAGGTTTCGTTTTCTTTGCTGTGGCGAGTTTTGGACGTGCGACGTCGTGGCCGCCCCCGTAGAGGAGGGTGGTGACGTAGATGACATGGCAATGGGAATGGCGGTCGGGTAGGTTCGGTAGGAGGCATGCTGGTAGGTTCGGTAGGAGGCATGCTGGTTGTCGGGTTGAAAGCGGCGGAGGCGATGGCGTTGGCGGTGAGGTCGATGGGAGACGTGGTGATCTAGTTGGCGGGCGACGGGTGCGGGCGCCCGTCGGAGGTGGACACGTGGGAGCCGCTCGGAGAGCACTCTGCGGCCCTCTACTCCCACATCATCGCCTCGGATGAGCTGCCCCCGGCTTTCAAGGCCGTCGTCGGGAGCTGGGTGTCCCTCGAATAAGGGGGCGCTCATCGTGGAGCCGTGCGAGCGGACGTTTGGCGCCGCCATCCGCCGGCATGCGGCGCATCTCGGCGACCTGAACCAGGGACTGGTGGACCATCTTGTCTGCTTGACCTTCAACTCGAAGTTGCTCACGACGTTGATCGACGCGATCTGCCAGGACACACTCGCTGTGGCCAAAGGACATGGACAAGTACGCCATGCTGGCGGCGGCGATCACCGGCTACTCGATGGCCGACGACTTCTTCTTCATGGGCAAGGAGCCGCTCGGCCTCGTCACCGAAGCGGCGTGGTTCCTGTTCGACCTCAACGTGCTGCCAAGGGCCTTTGTCAAGTACTGCCTCGAGCTCTATTTCATCGAGGCCGAGGTGTACGACCAGGTGCTCGAGCTCGTGATCGTGTCCCTCGTCGTGCGCGACCCTGGGCGCGTCTTAGGCGCGTCTTCCTTAAGCGCGGTGTTCGACATAGCCCGCGGCCGCTGCGGCACGGCACTCGGATGAGGCAGCGGCCGCGGCGGCGTGGGCGGCCGAGGTGACGGAGCGCGAGGCGAGCATATGCGCCTCCCTAGCGCCTCCCCGCTCGGCCGCTCCTACAATCGGCTCGCCCGTCGAATCGCCAAGCGCCTACATGCTACAATCGGCTCGCCCGTCGAATCGCCAAGCGCGCCGCCGACGTGGAGTGGGACGCGCGCGCCGACGCATTTCGCGCGATCGTGTCCCTCGTCGTGCGCGACCCTGGCGCCTGGGCGCGTCTTCCTTAAGCACGGTGTTCGACATAGCCCTCGGCGACAGCCTGTATGCGAAACCTCGCAAGCGCAGATGACACGTGCCGATTCTCACTTTCCATGAATCTGCTGGCGCCGCCGAACGACCGCGCTGATGCGACGATGGCGACAAGCAACTCGAGCTCCGACGAGGACTCCGGAGCGATGAATAAAAAACCCCGGAACGGCAACGGCCGAAACAAACAGACCTCCGGTGCGGGGTCGGCCACGGGCAGCGCCCGGACAGAAGCTCAGGCGCCGCCGCCTTCCAGCGAAAGCCGCCAAGGGCCATCCCGCCCACTCAGAGGTGGAAAATCCACTGCGGCGGCGAAGGACCCCGTCGGTTGGCAATGTAAGACGTGCTTCTACGAGCATAAGGGGCAAGAAAAGAACTATCTGGCGTGTGCCTTTTGTGGGGAACAAAGAAGCGGTCTCGACACCACGAGGAGAGGCGGCGGCGGCGGCGACAGCGGCGGTGGCGGTGGCGGCGGCGGTTGGCGCCAGCTCGAGATGCTTTGGCGCGGGTGGCAGCGGTGGCGGCGGCGGAGGCGGCAGCCGCGAGATGCTTTGGCGCGGGTGGCAGCGGTGGCGGCGGCGGAGGCGGCAGCGGCGGCGGCGGCAGCGGCGGTGGCAGCGGCAGCGTGAGTGTGCCGAGCGGGCGCGCGCGCTAGAGTGGCATCATCTGGAACGGATCAGGTTGCCCAGTCAACTGCGTACGTGAGAAAGCATCGCTCTCAGCAGCGTGCAACAATCCCAACATATCCATGGTGGAAGACAGAATCAATCATTGTGGATGGCGTGGATATCACTTATCAAAAGGAAATGAGGAGAACGCAAGAGATGCCCGGCGATGCGCACAGTACGCCAGCCCGATGCCCAAACCGCGCGTGGGCTCATATGTATCGATCTCGCACCTCCCTACGAAATCCCACTCCCCCCCCCCCTTCCCCCCTTCCCCCCCTTCCCCCCAATTGCATGCGGGGCCCAAAACGGCGCGTTTCGTCCGCTTCGGCATCGGAGCGGCGACGTCGTCGTGAAAGGACGACGCGCGGCCGGATCCCGTGGCACGGCGTTGACGCTGAACGCAAGAAGCTTGAGTGATACACATGGCTGACAACGCAACGACGCTGGCCTCAGCCTGCCGGAGGCGGCCACAGCTTCTCCATACAGTTTCGTTTTCGCCCTTTGCCTTCTCGCCGTCGCTGCCGGAGCCAGAGCTGCTGAAGAGTCTGTCGTCCGCGATCAACGTTGTGCACGCCGGCCCACGGGCAGCAGCGCGTGCGCTGGTGCCCGTCGACGAAGCGCTGCCACTGCTGCTGCACGCATCTCCGGCGGTGCGCATCAAGGCCGCCAAGCTCGTTGCCAAACTCCTGGGCATTCCGGACGAGCTGCGCGCACGCCTCACGGAGCGCTCGGCCGCTCCTTTTGCAGCGGAGCCCGAGCAGCAGCAGCAGCAGCAGCTTTTGCGGCCACTGGGACCGCCAGATAGCAGCGCTGGCATCCACCAAAGCAGCGGCCTGCGCGGCTTGGATGACGAGCGTCATCCAGACCTTGATGCCGACGCCGACGACGACGATATCGACACTGACGCGGCCCTCATGGACGCCGGCCTGAGTCCGGAGGCGCTCGGCGATGAGCTGAGCCTGTGCACTGAAGCTGCCGTCCGGTGGGCTGCCTCCAGCGCTCCACTCGCCGCCGTGTCCGGAGAGGCGGGCGGTGGCGCGCCACCGCCACGCTCGAGCTTCGTCAGCATCCCGCATGCCGAGGCAGCGCTGGCAAGCCTCGCGCTGGCCCTCGCGTCGCAGCGCCCTGTGCTGGTGAGCGGCGCGCCGGGCAGCGGCAAGAGCGCGCTGGTGGGCGAGCTCGCTCGGCGGCTGGGCGCACGCGACTCCCTCGTCGTCATCCACGTGGACGAGCAGATCGACTCTAAGGTCCTCCTCGGCACGTACATGTGTACCGAGGGAGCTGGCGAGTTTGCCTGGCAGCCGGGCGTGGTGTCGCAGGCGGTGGCGCACGGGCGCTGGCTGCTGCTCGAAGACGTCGACAGGGCGCCCCTTGAGGTGATGGCGAGCCTCGCCCCGTTGCTCGAGGGCGGCTCACTCTACCTGCCGGGGCGGGCGACCTCCCTGGTGCCACCCCCCTCCTTTCGACTGTTTGCGACCCTCTCCGTGCACGCCGCACGCGCCTCCGCGGCCGCGGCGGTCGCACGCTCCGTCTACCGGCCGTCGAGCTGGCAGCACGTGCACGTGCCAGCGCCCAGCGCCTCGGACCTGCGGAAGATCGTCGCGGCGCGCTACCCACCGCTTGCGCCGGCTGCCTCTCTGATGGTGCGGACCCTCTTTGCCCTCGTGCGCGACGCGACCGACGCCTCCGCCTCCGCCGCCGCCACCTCGATGGCCGACGCGTCGCTCGACACGGTGCGCGGGCAGCCGCCAGGGCCGCAGCACCAGGGGCTAGAGGCCATGAGCGACGTTCCGGACGGCGTGCGCGACAGTGCTCTCGCCCTCGACCCAGGCGCCCCCCCGCCCGACGCGGAGGACGTGGAGGAGGACGATCCGGCCGAGACGGGCCTCGAGGGAGCTCGAGGCGCCTTTGGTGGCGGGCGGCCCTTGTGTAGTCGCGACCTGCTACGGTGGTGCGCGCGCGTCTCGGCCGCCCTCGCTGGTGTGGGCGTGACCAGCCTACCTCCCCTGAGCTCGGCGCATCTGACAGCCGCGCTACGGGAGCTGGTGCTCGTGGAAGCGCTCGATATCTTCACCGGGGCACTTCGCAAGCCGGCGGCGCAGGCGGCCGTTTCAGAGCGGCTCGCCCAAATTTGGAACGTGCCGCCGGACCGGCTGCACTATCTCGCGTCGCTTCACAAGCCGGTGCTCAAGATGAAGCCCTCTGCATTGAAAGTGGGTCGAGTGACTCTTCCTCTCTCCGCGGCCGCCAAGGCGAGCCTCGACTCGGACGGCGAGGGGGGCCTTGCGACAAGCGGCACCGGCGCGTTTGCGCACACGCGCCAGACGCTGCGGCTCATGGAGCGCGTGGCCGCGTGCGTGCGCATGGAGGAGGCGGTGCTGCTCGTGGGCGAGACGGGCACGGGCAAGACGACAGCCGTGCAGCACCTCGCCCGCTCGATCGGCAAGGTGCTGCTCGTGCACAACCTGTCCGAGCAGTCCGACTCGTCCGAGCTCATCGGAGGCTTCCGTCCCGTCCAGATGCGCCATATCTTCGTGCCGCTCGCTTCACGCTTCGAGGCCGCCTTTTGCAAGACCTTCTCACGCACGAAGAACGCGGCGCTGCTCGACAAGCTGGCACTGCGCCTCGCCCAGGGCGACTGGAAGAAGCTGCTCCAGATCATGGCCACCACGCTGCGCACCGTGGGCCCTGGGTTGGCGCCAGCGCTAGCGGTGGCGGCGGCGGCGGGGGCGGCGGCGGCGGCGGCAGGGGCGGCGGGCCCGGTCAACGACACTGGCAGCGCGATGTCGACGGCCAGCAGCAAACGGCAGCGCACGGTAAGCGCCGTGTCCCCCGCCAGCGCATCCCCCGGCGGCTCGAGCGGCGGCGGGGTCGTCCCCGCCGAGCTGGCTGCCGAGTGGCGAGATCTCGCCGTCGAGATTGCACGAGCTCAGCGCCAGATCGAGCACCCGAGCGAGGAGGGGGTCGCCTTCTCCTTTATAGAGGGCTCCCTCGTGCGGGCGCTGCGCGAGGGGCACTGGCTGCTGCTCGACGAGATGAACCTGGCCTCGCCGGAGACTCTCGAGCGTGTGGCGGCGGTGCTTGAGGAGAATGGCTCGGTCGCGCTCACCGAAAAGGGCGAGGCGCACGCGCTGCGCCGCCATCCGGACTTTCGCATCTTTGGGGCGATGAACCCGCCGACCGATTTCGGCAAAAAGGAGTTGCCGCCCGGCATCCGTGCACGCTTCACCGAGCTCTACGTGGCGCCTCTCACCTCAGACGAGGATCTGCAGCTCGTCGTCCTCGGCTTGCTCAAGCCGGTCCTGCCTCACCCGCCAGTCGCCGCCGTCGTTGCCTTTTACCAGGCGGCGATGGCCGAGGCGGAGGCGACGCTGCTCGATGGCGCCAACCAGCGGCCTCAGTTCTCGTTGCGCACGCTCTGCCGCGCCCTGACCTACGTCGCTCACGCTCTCGGCTCGTACGGCCTCGAGAGGGCCCTCTGGGACGGCTTCCACATGACCTTTGTGACCCAGCTGCAGCAGAGGCACCAGACGGTCTGCGAGGCCCTCCTCCTCCGCCATCTGCTGCCCAAGCGCTCGGGCGGACTGGCGAAGCCGCCGCCCATGGGTGCACCGCCGAAGCCGACCGATGGGCAGCATTGGGTCCAGTTTGGAGGCTTTTGGATCCAGATTGACCCGCGCGGTCGGCCCATGGACGATGCGCGCTACATAGTGACGCCAACGGTCGAGGCGCGTCTCCAAACCGTCGCGCGCATGGTGGCGGCGCGCCGCTTCCCCGTCCTGCTCCAGGGGCCCACCTCCGCGGGCAAGACCTCGATGGTGGAGCGCCTCGCACGTGCAACTGGCCATCGGCTCGTGCGCATCAACAACCACGAGCACACCGACGTGCAGGAGTACGTCGGCTCGTTTCAGCCGGGCGCGTCTGGGCAGCTCGAGTTTTGTGACGGCGCACTCACCCAAGCGGTGCGCCATGGCTACTGGATCGTGCTCGACGAGCTGAATCTCGCGCCCTCGGAGGTGCTCGAGGCGCTCAACCGGCTGCTCGATGACAATCGGGAGCTGCTGCTGCCCGAGACGGGCGAGGTCGTGCGCCCACACGCGCATTTCATGCTGTTTGCGACCCAAAACCCTCCCGGCTCGTACGGCGGGCGCAAGGTGCTCTCTCGCGCGTTCCGCAACCGGTTCGTGCAGCTGCAGATGGACGAGATCCCAACCGCCGAGCTCGCCCAGATCCTCGAGCAGCGGTACGTTGATTACGTTGATTGCGTTGATTGCGTTGATTGCGTTGATTGAGATCCCAACCGCCGAGCTCGCCCAGATCCTCGAGCAGCGGTACGTTGATTGCGTTGATTGCGATCGAGTGCGATCGAACTGCCGTTCATGGCCTTGGCTGGCCTCGGATGGCCTTGCCCCCCAAACTGTCTCCCCTAATAGCCACGGCAATCAAAGGCAGTTGCCTCCCCCAATTGCCTCGGATGGCTTTGCCCGAAGGACGTGATTGCTCTTGCTCTAGCAGGCTAAGGTGATGACCGCCTGGAATGATCTCTCTTGAGCGAATCTGACGGAACGCAAGCGCATCCCCAATCCCTCTCGAGTGCTGTCGAGTGCCGTTGAGTGCCGTTGTTGGCCCGTTGTTGGCCATTTATTGTCCGTTGATGACATTGATGGTCGTTGATGGCCTCTGATTGCAGTCCCCATCGCTATTGGCGTATGTACACCTCATCCCCCTCATCCCCCCCTCCCCCCCCCCCCCCCCCCCCTCCCCCCCCCCCCCCCCCCCCCCCCCCCCCCTGCAGCTACACGCTGCCCGCGTCATTCTGCGGCAAGATGGTCGACGTGATGGTGGAGCTGCAGCGGCGTCGCACCGCCTCGCGCGTCTTCCTGGGCAAGCACGGCTTCATCACGCCACGCGATCTCTTCCGGTGGGCCGAGCGGAAACCGTCCACCTACCAGGAGCTCGCCGAATGTGGTTACATGCTCCTTGGCGAACGGCTTCGTCAACCGTCCGAGCAAGCGGTCGTGCGGGAGGTGCTTCACACTCTTCTCCCGCGTGTGAACGTTGAGCCGAGCACGCTCTATGCGCGGATGCATGCGGAGCACCGCGCAGCCGCGGCGGCGGCCACGGCGGCGGCGGCCAGCACAAGCCACAACGGCGGCGCGGATGCGCAGGCGGCGGCGGCGGCGGCCGCGGCGGCGGGGGCGACGGCCGTGCTCCAGCGCGGAGGCGAGGAGGGCGCAGTTTGGATCCCTAGCGCAGTGCGCCTCTACTCGCTCGCCGCGGCCTGCATGGCGCACGACGAGCCTGTCCTGTTGGTGGGCGAGACGGGTACCGGTAAGACGACCGTGTGCCAGCTGTACGCCGAGGCAGCCGGCCAACGGCTGCACATCATCAACTGCCATCAGCACACCGAGACGGCGGACTTTTTGGGGGGGCTGCGCCCAGCGCGCGGCCGTGCCTTCCAAATCGAGACGTTAGGCGAGCGCGTCGGCCGGTACGAGGCGCTGGTGGCCGCTGCCGTCGCGGCGGCCACCGGCACCGTGGTGGAGGAGGCGACGCCCAATACGGCGGCGCCCACTGCCGACGCCGGGATGGATGCGGCGGTTGCCGCGCTCGAAGCCCGGATCGAGGATGCGGCGGCCAAGGTGGCGGCCGCTGCCGGCGCCGTCGGTGCCTCCGGCGCACAGTCGTCGCTCGCGGCCGTGGTCGAGGAGGTGTCCGCGTTGCGCGCGCTGGCCGTGCAGTGCAAAGCTCTCTTCGTTTGGGAGGTCATCAACGAACCTGACGAACCTTGATTGCCCTTGTGCAGAGCTCTCTTCGTTTGGGAGGTCATCAACGAACTTGACGAACCTTGATTACCCTTCATCATCCTTGATTACCTGACGCCGAGCTTCCCCTCGGCTTCCTTGTGACAGGACGGCCCACTGCTGACCGCGATGCGTCACGGCGACCTGCTGCTGCTCGACGAGATCTCATTAGCTGATGACGCGGTGCTCGAGCGGCTCAACTCGGTGCTCGACCCGGCGCGCTCCATCGTCTTGCCCGAAAAGGGACGCGAGCTCGAGGAGGTGGTGGCGGCGCCCGGATTCCGTCTGCTCGCCACGATGAACCCGGGAGGCGATTTCGGCAAAAAGGAGCTCTCGCCAGCCCTCCGCAATCGCTTCACGGAGGTCTGGGTGCCTGCAGTCGGGTCGCGCGACGAGCTGCTTCAGCTGCTGCGCACCAAGCTGCACGGCGCGGGCGCGGTGGGCGGCGGCGGTGGCGGCGGGGGTGGTGCGGGTGCGAACCGCGGCGCGGAGGGCCATGGCGGCGCTGTCGGCTGGGACGCGCCCGACGCGATGCTCTCCTTTGTGGAATGGCTCGCCGCACCCGAGGCGCCGGGCGCCGGCGGCGGCGGCGGCGGCGGCGGGGGCGGCGGCGGCGGCGGGATGGGCGGCATGACGGCGAGCCTGCGGGACTTGACAGCTTGGGTCGACTTTCAGAACTCAACGGCGCATGCACTCGGCCCGTATGCGGCCTTCGTGCATGGCGCGTGCCTCGTCTTCATCGACGCCATCGGCCTCTCCGTCGCGTCGTCCCGAGCGGTGCGCGAGGCTCGACGGACGCGCTGCATCGAGCGGCTCCTGCAGCTGCTGCCGCCGCCCGTGGCCGCAGAGGGTGCGCGCGCCCTCCACCTCGGCACCGATACCGTGCCGGAGATGGCCGAGGGGGAGCGGCCGCAGCCCTACGCCGCGCGACCCGTGCACGCCCACGACAGCGGCGCCCACGACCTCGCCGGTGCAGAGGCGATGGACACGAGCACGGACGGCGTGGCGCGTGCGCAGCTCTTTGGCTTGCCTCCCTTTTTCATCGACCTGGGGAGCGCGCCGAGCGATGCCGCGTTCTCGCTCCACGCCCCGACGACGCGCGCGAATGCCTTCCGCGTGCTGCGCGCGCTGCAGCTGCGCAAGCCTATCCTACTCGAAGGGTCGCCAGGCGTTGGCAAGACGTCGCTCGTGCAGGCGCTCGGGGCTGCGTGTGGGCATACCGTCGTGCGCATCAACCTGTCGGAGCAGTCCGATCTAATGGAGCTCCTCGGCACTGACCTGCCTGTCGAAGGTGCCCCTGCCGGCACGTACGCATGGCAGGACGGCGCGTTCCTCGCCGCGCTCAAGGCCGGCCACTGGGTGATCCTCGACGAGCTCAACCTCGCGCCTCAGTCGGTGCTCGAGGGGCTCAACTCGTGCCTCGACCACCGCGCCTCGGTCTACATCCCCGAGCTCGGATCGACATACGCGTGCCCGAGCACCTTTCGCGTCTTTGGGTGCCAAAACCCGCTCCAGCAAGGCGGGGGGCGCAAGGGGCTGCCCAAATCCTTTCTCAATCGCTTCACGCAGGTGATTGCCCGACGTGATTGCCAACGTGATTGCCCAAATCCTTTCTCAATCGCTTCACGCAGGTGCGCGAGGCGAGACGACGCACGCGCAGCACGCGCCTGCACGCACGCACACACCTGCCCTATCCCGCACACGCACACCGACCCCCCCCCCCCCCCCCCCCCCCCCCCCCCGCCCCCCCCCCCCGGCCGCCCCCCCGGCCCGCAGCCCTCTCAACTGCTGTCTCCCCACGCCCCCT
>Ga0180440_101220_pt1 | contig 16357 bp, 13 predicted proteins | sample ChrtobMetaP5_4mM_FD_119745 | JGI IMG/M metagenome (GOLD analysis project Ga0180440, IMG submission 119745) | Chrysochromulina tobin associated microbial communities from unialgal haptophyte culture, Washington, USA - P5_4mM MetaG | ecosystem: Host-associated > Algae > Haptophytes > Unclassified ... | reverse complement strand
GGGGGGGGGGGGGGGGGGGGGGGGGGGGGGGGGGGGGGGGGGGGGGGGGGGGGGGGGGGGGGGGGGGGGGGGGGGGGGGGGGGGGGGGGGGGGGGGCGGGGGGCGGCGAAGGCGGCGAAGGCGGTGGGGAAGACGTTCCCGGAGAGAAGGGTGGCGGGGGAGAGGGCGATGGGGGCGGGGGTGAAGGCGACGGGGGCGGGGGCGAGGGCGAGGGCGAGGGCGGAGGTGGCGATGGTGAGGGCGGACGTGGCGATGGGGAGGGTGGAGGCGGCAACACCGGTGGCGGCGGCGAGGGCGGCGGGGGGATGGGCGGCGGCGATGAGGGCAAGGGAGGCGGTGGCGACGGTGATGGCGGTGGCGAGGGTGGCGGCGGCATCTGAGGTGGCGGCGACGGCGATGGACGCGAGGGAAGCGGCGGCGACGGGTCGGGCGGCGAGGGTGAGGGCGGGGGCGGCAAGGGGCAGGGCGGCGGCGGCGAGGGTGGCAATGGGGGCGAGGGCGGAAAGGCAGGTGGGTTAAAGTGGCCTGGTAAGTGCGGCTGTGGTGGCGAGCGCGGTGGCTGCGAGGGTGGCGGCGGCGGCGGCGGCGGCGGCGGCGGCGGCGAGGGCGAGGGCGGCGGTGGCAGCATGGGCGATGGTGGCGGTGAGGGTGGTGGCGGCAAGGGCGAGGGGGGCGGTGAGAGCGGAGGCGGCGCAGGCGGCGGTGGCGGTGGCGGGCGCGGGGGGGGTGAAGGTGTCGATGGTACACATTGTCACGGACTAGCGGGGCGCCGACGCCGTTGACCGTGGGGCATGAATCGGTGCAACCATGAAAATGTGGCTGTATATAGTAGTTCATCTCGGTGTGGATATCTATCGTGTACTCACCCGTGGCTCCCAAAAGCGAGCCACGGAATGAGCAAGCGTCGTCCTCGTAACAGTCGTAAGCTGTGCAATAGTCAGCACACTGCCGATATGGGGCCTGTCCGCCCGGATAGAAGATCACGTGAGGTACGTGTCGGTAACCCAGATCGCGCCCAGGCACTGCAGTGACCGGGTCCTGAGCTCTCGTCACACGCCAGATGCCCGGGACTTTCTTCGCACCCGAAGTCAAGGCATTTGCGAAATTCGTCATCCCGGCACGCGGAGCAGCAAATGTGAGAAGAACTGATGGCCTGGGTCTGAAACGATAGCCTGAAACGATAGGTGCAGCTGGATCGACTTGCATATGTAGAGCAGCAATTGTGGCCATTGCCCCACCAAGCGAGTGGCCAGTGAGCATAAGCTTGCTCGAGGTCTTGTGATAACGCGCCATCCAGCTCCGGATAGTCGTCTCGGAGCAAGAAGTACTGCCAAGGTGGTCACGGCAGCGGACGGTCATATCGCCATCAAAGCCACCCCAGAGATGACGACGCTTGGTGCCCGATTCCCCTCCACTGTAGACTCTCTGGTACGACGCATAGAAGCCTCCATGTACCCAGGCGTCCGTGCCAGGCATCGTGGACGGGAGAATGGTGACGTCCGACAATATTTCCGCATTCGTGCTGGTGCCCCTAAAGGCCACCACAGTGACATCAGCAACGTGATCATACAGCGCCAGTGCCGCATTGCTGCCGTAGGACGCACCAGTGATCGAACCCTCGATATCGAACCTGAAGTAGCTCCACGAGATGCCGTCGATGTCTGACCAAGTGTAGCTGCACCGATGAGTACTTCGGCAGGTTGGGCTGGCGACGCGAGTACGGTCGATCAAGTTGCTGAAAGCAGGTGGTCGACCGTACCCATTGGAGCCGACGCCTTTGTCATCGGGATATCCGTCACCACAATGCGGCACATAGGTTCCACAGAAAAAGTCGCGCAGCTTTTCGCCCACCACGTCCATGTCCTCATATGCGATTGCAGCTAAAACTTGCAGCCTCATTGCAGCACGCTCGTCGTATGTTTGCTCGAGCACGCCCACCGACCAGTCGTGAAGATCGTATCCACGACCGGGTGGCCGTGGAAGCATCGGTGGGAACGGTTGGGCAGGTGGGCTGGGAGGCGAGGCTTCACGCAAGCCACACATGAAGACGAAGCAACAATCGCATGCGCTGTCGTCCACAGTGCAAATGTCCGTGGATTGAACTGCAGACTGCCACCAACCGATGTTTTGTAACGGTGAGACAGCAGCACCGATGTCATATTCATTCGCACGGCAGATGCGCCGCGCGGTCCCAGCAGTGCGCGTGCACTTGTAGCAATGATCAAGAGACACCGGATGCGACGACCGTGGCGGCGCAACCACGTGCGCAAGGCCAGCGGGCTCGCCACACTCAGTGTTGCAGTGCGGGTGGCGTCGCAGCGTGTAGCCTGCATTCGCCAGCCGGCATCGAGGCGGGCATAGCCCATCAACAGAGGGAAAGAGCGTGCATGGAAGTTCAAGTTCGGGGGAGCACGGCCGGCACACGCTTCGTGCCCCACAATCTGTGCAGTCGCTGCCCAAAGGACAGTTAGCGGTTTCGCTGCCCGGGCCCCCATCGTCGCACTCGCCATCTTTTGAATATTGGCACGTTTCAGAACATCCAGATGGCACGGCCGCGCAATACTCGGGAGGAGTGGAATCCATCCCGCTGCTGCACTGATGATGGACGATGCATAGACCGCCACTGCTGAGACCATTCACGCCCGGAGGATATGGGGGCGGCGGCCGGGGGGGCGGCGGCGGTGGAGGCGGAGGCGCGGGAAGGTAAAGACAGAGGGCGCGTACATTAGAGCACACGACCCCGTAAGAGCAGCCGTAGTCTGAGCTCCGGCTAAAGTCGGGCAAGGGCTGTGCCCAGCCGCCGACGGCATCACACAGCCGCCCGCTCTGTAAGCAGCTGCATGTCGACCAGCATGCGCATGAGAAGCGCTGCCCGCGAGAGCTGCAGGTGCTATCTTCACGGCACAGATCTGATGGTGGCGGCGGGGGCGGCCGTGGCGGGGGCGGCCGCGGCGGGGGCTTCCGTGGCGGGGGCGGCCGTGGCGGGGGCGGCCTTGGTGGTGGCGGCCGTGGCGGGGGCTTGGGCGGCCTTGGGGGGGATGGAGGCGAGTATGACCACCCGAACAGGCGCCGAAGAGCATGCGCGTCGTGCTCGCGAGCAGCCTGCACATCGGATGCCACTGCCAGTCCCCAATCAGAAGGCGACCCCGGAATCGAGGCCGAGGCGGCGAGCGCAGAAGAAGTGGGGATGCGGCTGATGCGCTGGTTGCAGTCGAAGCAGTCGGAGCCGAGTACGCACACACTGTACTGTGATCCGGGACCACCCTCGTCGCAAACACCATCGCTCGCGTATGAACAGGTGTTGGAGCAAAGTGCTGCGCGAGTGCCGCAGTCTATGCAGTCGGTGCCAATGTCGCAAGAGCTGAACTCTGAGCCCCACCCTCCATCATCGCAACTTCCATCTGTCGAATATGTACACGTATTCGTGCATCCCCCCGTGACCACCTGGTTGGAAACGGCGATTGCCACTGCGGCAACTAGGAGGATCCGGTGCGGCGTCATTTAGGAATTCCGCGGAAGCGGCGCCGAGCCTCCCTCCACGTCGTTTGGCGACGCTCTTGCAGGATTGCCATTGCGCTGAGTCTTGCTGTGGAATGAAGAAATCGTGCTTTTCTGCATCTCCTTTACGCGATTCGTTTTTGGTGCTCGAATAATGACTAGTTTGTCAACTCAATTCAGGTTAATCAAATCACATCACGTCAAGTTAAATCCAAATGACGTTGTGCTTCCGTCTCCTATCAATGGGGGGCACCCAGACCGGGCACTGCTGCGAGGTTTCGGGGGCAGACGCTGCTCAACTAGTACTAACTTGCTTGCTTGTGCTTGCGCGGCTGCACCCGCCAAACCATAGATAATAGTACACAGAGATAGATTACATGTGTACGATTCTGTGTCTACATTCTGATTCTCGTCTTTCGTGCGGGTCATGTTCACTCATTTACGATTTAGACGCATCTTGCGGACCTCAAACTGCACCCACTCTCGCCAGAGATGTTTCTGCGGTGGTCGCACACAGCGCGGAGCGCGCAGAGTCCATCCCTCGCGTATCCCTCGCGCGCATTAACTCGCGCGCAGTCGGCAACCATGCACGTCAGTCAACTACACGCGCGCACACTGTGTACGCACAGAAGATCCGAAGCGAGACTGGACCAGGAAATCGCTGGGCCGAGCACCAGGGTCAGGACCGTCGGCGCCGCAGTTCAAGCAGGCACGTGACTCCTCCTGACACACACAAGGGTATTTGCCTCCCCACCCGCTGAAAAAGTGCGCGGCAACTCCGCTTGGTGGGCATGCCTTCCGACCAGGGTTCGAATCGTTCTTACGCATGTCATACGAAGAAATAGCATCCAACGTACGAATGTCAACGATCTCATACTTCCACATGTTATTCTCCCAGGTGAGCGGAAACTGCACCGAATCATAGCCCTGTTTGCGTAGGCTCATGAATGCATCATATTGAGCCTGCAGGATCAGAGGCAGTATAGCCCTATGGGAAAGCGAAATGTTCGCCACGTTTTCCAGCATCGGTACGTGCTTCCCCATTTCAACGCCGAGCCATCGAAAGCTTCGACCTACATCGTAGAAGATGCCACTGCCCACTGCGAGGTACATCCAATCTGCACGACAGCACACGCAGGCAACATATTAATCAGTCTGCTTAATACACAGTCTCCTTGGCTTCGAGTAGGCTTAGAGCGCAGCGTCTCGTGGGTTCGTGTTGCAGTCAGGGCGCATTACACTCTGCGCCATCGCGGAAGGCGGCGCAGTGGTACACCTCGACTCGAGTGTGATCTGCGACACCGGCAGCACCGAAAACCTCGGTTGACCCGTTGCTCAGGAACATGTATGTCCAGACAACGGCCCGGCCGCAGCCAGCGCCGCCCCCCTTGCTGCAGGCTGTCGTCAATTGGTAGGCGTCAAGGTGCTTTCTGCCCGTCCAGAAGGTGCGATGCTTCAAGGCTTGAGCAAACGTCCGGATGGCGCCGTCGTCGTCGGCTGGCATTTTCAGCTCCGTGCTGAGAAATGGAAGTGACGCGGGCGGGCGAATATGCAGATAGTTGATGTAAAAGAACCAAAGGCGCCGCAGGTCGATTGGGAAATCAAGTGCGCCGCCGTAAACTGCGTCCAAGTAGCCTTTCCAAAAGGGCTCGGCACATAGAGCTTTGAGGGAATCGAAACGTGGCAAGGCCCTTTGCCATTGACCGGACGAATTGGCGAATGAAGGGACCATGGCACTTACCATGGCACCCTCTTTGGGCGGCGGCAGCGGTGGCGTCGGCGACGAAGTTGGCGGGAGGGATGTGTGGTGCCACACTAGTTCTGTAGAAGATCTTCCTGGTTTGAAGCCGTGCGCCAGTGCTGTTTCCGTCGGCGCAACCGCAAACAGCGCAAACAGCGCGTGCACGACCGCAAACGGCGCGTGCATGTGGCTGCCTTGATCAACCAGCAGTACTAGGCGACGTTAGAATGGAAAATCATCGGAGTCGCCACAGTGCGTAGATACTCAGAAAGAAGCCACACATGCATGCACGATGGGCAAATCTAATGATCTATGCAGAGCCAAATCCGGAACAATATTGATAACTTAATGTGTGAGGATGACGCGCAGGCGATGGCAGCTGGGAAGGCATCGGGACGAGCCGCCAACGCCCGGGGCCGTGTAGGCCGACACACCGGGGCGTCCGCAGAGGCGGGGTCGATACATGTGGGGGCGCTTCACCCGGCTTTCGGGTGTTCCGGACTTAAAGTCTTACGGACTTTATAAAAATTATAGTGAGAAGAGATGCATGTCCTCCGCTCGATCGCTCGATCACTCGATCTCAATACGCGTCTCAAAAGTACGGTAACATCTACGGACGAGATCGACTTACGGATCGACCTCCACCGGCAGACCGCCCTTCGTGCATCGTGGGCTCATGGGCGGTGCATGAAGCTCGAGGGTGCGAGCTGCGACGAGTCACGTTTATTTGCGCGAAATTGACAATACCTTGCGTGGGCATATCCGATATCGCCATCGGCAGACGTTCGCGCGTTAAAAAGAACGCGCTCATTCAGAGATCTACCGGCCGACCGAGGTATAACCGAGGAGCGAGGTACCGTTCTTCTATGTACTATGAATCCCAACCACGAACCAGTGACCGCCATACACGAACACCCCTCACTCTTCACCCGACCGCCCTGTTGTCCCTGTGACACTAGTTACACTTTCCGTGTCCCACTGTGCCAGTCCTCACCTCCCTCGCTGCCCGTCGCGCGTCGGCTCTAGGGCGGCGTCGTAACGGCATCGTCGTCCAAAGCTGGGGCAGCGCACTCACATGCTGCGGCTCAGGTCGGCGGCGTCGAGCACCTTGCCCCAGGTGAGGGCGCGGAAGGCGCCGTTGACAAAGATCGCCTTGCGCTCGAGCTTCGCGTCGAGCTCGGCGTCGAGGGGCCGAAGCGGGAAGTCGTCGGTCGTAGTCTGGCAGATGCTGCGTAGGCTGTAGTAGTAGCGCGCGTACTCCGCCGAAGAGAGCGCGAGTCGGTAGTTGATCGCCTCGACGAAACTTTGCTCGAGGGCGTTGACGTCGTCGGCGCAGTAGCCGAAGAGCGCCGCGTACTGGGGCGACTCGAGGCATTCATCGTCCCACATCTTGGACGCGAGGAGCCACGCGGCGAGGCAGCAGCGCCTCCACGTGCCTCCGTGCAGCGGGAAGGCTGCTGAGGACACGAGCCGCTCGATGTACGCGAGTGCGACCACCGACGCCTCCGCTCCCATCCGGGCCGATTGGCAGAGCGCGCGGATGTAATTGGAGACCTCGTTGAAGCAGGGCGGGCGCTGCGCCGTCTCGGGAGCGAGCAGCGGGCCGGCCGGCGTGCCGTCCGTGCGTCGGATGGTCGTGCGCGACTCGTCGAAGATTGCAAACGTGTCGGCCGACGGCTGCCACTCGCACGCGTCCCAATCCCCCGACGAGGGCTCGTCGTACTCACCCCCCTCCGAGTCGGAGGCGTACGACTGCTCGTCTTCGGGTTCGTCGGGCTGCGCCCACTCGGCGTCCGCCCACTCAGCATAGAGCGCGGCGGACTCGGGCGCAAGACGACCCTTCATCGGACTGGCGGGGGCCTCGGCAGGGCCTCGTGCCGAACGGATGCGCCGGCGCCCCTCGGCAGCGCCCTCGGCCACCGGCGAGAGCTCTACGGAATAGCGTAGCCCATTCATCGATCGCGCCCCTTGGAGGAACGCGTGGCGAACCGCGGCCGGCATGTCGGGCGACACGGCCATGTCGGGCTGCTGCAAAGGGTGCAGCGGCAGTGGCGTCTCTCCTTCGGCCTCGGCCCATCCCTCATCGCTCGCCTCCTCCCAATGCACCGCCGATCGCGAGCGGCCCTTGCCCTCGGTGGCTGCGTGCGCACTCGGAGGGAGGACCGAGTCGGGCGACTGGTCCACCACGTCCGCGCGCCGATCTGGGGCGGCCGACATCGTGGCGGCGAGCGGCTGCGGCGTGCGCACCAGCAGGTAGCGGCCGTTGAGCTCGATGTGCTTGTGGAGGACGAAAGCGACAGACGTGTACACCTCCTTCCGATCTGGCTGCCAGAGCAGGCCACGCTGGGGAGCGAACGTGTCCACTGAATTGGCGAGCATCGAGCGACGGCGCGGGCGCTCCGCCTTGCCGGTCGAGGGGCTGAGCACCTTGCCCTTTCGCAGCGCCGCCTCGGAGGAGGCGTCGACGCCACCTTTGCCGCGCGGCGTGAGCGACTGGATCGGCGCCGGCGCGGGCACCGGGGCGCCGCCAGACACGGCCGGCGCGGCGGGCGGCGTGGCACTGCGGCGTTGCATCGCGGCCAGGTACTGGCGCTGCACATCAGCAAGGTCCTGCGTGCTGGTCGCGCGCGCATTCTCCTTGTCCGAGTTGCCGCTGGGCGAGGCCGCCGCGTCCGCCGCCGCATCCGCCGCCGCGTCCGCCGCCGCGTCCTCCTCGGCCTCCTGCCCCTCATCCTCCTCGAAGTCATCCTCGTAATGCACCGTAGCGCGCAGGCTCGCGACCGACGCCGCAGCGCTGTCGAGGAGCACGCCCGCCGGCGCGCCGCCGCTGCCGTACCGCTCAGCCGCCTCGGCGCGCCAGCCGCGCACCTCGGCGTGCACTGCCATCGCCGCCGCCGCCGCCGCGTTGTCGTCGCGCACCGCACTGAGCATCTCGCGTGACCAGGACGCGCGGAGGAACGCCATCGCCGCCGCCTCCTCCTCCTCGGCATTCTCAGCCGACGGCGGCAGCACGGCCCGACTGTGCGCCGGCGGCGCGCCGGCACGCCGCGTGAGGGGGGCGCCGCCCTCAGGATTGCCCTTGACCCCAGGACGACGTGCAGCGCCCGCGGACGCGCCGATCTCCGATGACCTCCCTTGACGAGGAAGGTACGATGGAAGCACTCCCGCGGCAGCGGCGGCGACGCCCGCAGCGGCGACGGCGGCGGCGGCGGCGTCGGCGGCCGTGGCGTATTTGTACGTATGCTTCTTGGTAGCCCCCGGCGCTGGCGTCGGCGCCGCACCGCCGCGCGGCTTCGTACGACTCGCCGGTGCCATGCCACGTGCAGCGGCGAACGTGCCGCCGGCGTTGCAGCCGTTCGCGGCCGCGGCGGCCGCGTACACGGCTGCGCCGGTGGCGTGGTGCGCCATGCGACCAGCGCTATCGGCACGGCGCGCGGGGCCGCCGCTCGAGATGTGCGTCAGCACCGAGGCGCGGCCCTGCGAAGGCGGCTCCAGGTCCCAACAGGCGGGCGCGAGGCACTCGAGCGCGTCCTCCTCGGCGCTCTGCGTGAGCGCGGGCTGCTGGCTGATGGCCGTGAGCACGGAGGCGGAGGGTGGCTTGACTGGCGCGATGCGGTTGAGCTGCGCGCGCGCGCGCTCCTCCTCCGCAAAGTTGAGCAGCCGCACGCGGTGGCCTGGCATCGGATTCAGCTGGTCGAGCAGCTCATCGAGCTTCTCACCGCGGCCCAGGCGCAGGATCTGGTGGACAAAGGTGAAACCCATTTCTTCAAGGCGGCGCCGGTACCTGAGGAGAGCAAGGTGAGTCAGCTTCGGTCATTGAATGCGTGCGGGCGGCTTGGCTTGAAGGGCGGGCGGTTGGCCCGCGTCCGCGTGCGCGGCTGCGCGCGTGGGCGTGGCACGCACTGCTGCAGGCCGTGATCGGCGAGAGCCACATGGAGCTCGCGCTTGCTTGATGGCGGTTTGGCAGTCGGAACGATTGTGATCTGCTTCGTTGCTGGCTTAGGGACGCGGCGCATGGCGGTTTGCACGAGAGGCAGTTGCCGAGGAGATGACCTCTTTCATCTTGGAGTTGACGAGAATGGCATCGATCGCCATTCTCGTGCCGTTTTGAACCTCACACGCAACCGGCTGACGCACCTCGGCATCCGGAATTAACCAGCCATCACATCAGAGCGACAGTCGACGCCGTGTCGTCAGCTCGTCACAACTTTTGCGGTCTCTGCGAGCCCCCGGCCCGCCAAGAAGGGCCGACACAGCCGAGATCACACCAAGTCGTGGTAGTCGTCGTCGCCGCCGTCGCAGGCACTGAAGACAGCATAGCCGGCCAGATGCGATACGCCGCAGATTGCCCACATGTATGGCGTACGGTAACTCTCTAACTCAGCAAATTGTCAGAAAGAGGGTCCGCTGAAACGCGTCAGCCACCTCCGCAGGCTCCGCAGGCTCCGCAGGCTCCGCAGGCGCCACCGCAGCCATCTGCGCAAGCGCCTGCACCTTAATGTACAGACGCGTCTGGTGATCCGCAAAGCCGCACCACAGCAGGAAAGGGCACGCGCGATGCCGCGATCGCCACCCAAAAGCGAGCACCCTGCCCGCTCCGCCTCGCGGCGAACGCGCACGCGCCGCTAGGCACGATGCGCTCCGCCGCGGATGCGGTCCGCCGTGCGCCGCTCCGCCTTGCGCCTGGCCCTGTGAGCGGCACTTGCTGGGCGTAGCTCCACCTGACGTGGCTCCACTGCACTAGAGCGCGTGAAGCCCGTCGCGGGGCGGCGGCGGGCGCGCCGAGCTGCTGCCTCTTCCGTAGCACCGATGCTAAACGTCAGGTCAGGCGGTGGAGCGAATACGCCGGCGCCTGCCGTGATCGCGGCGGGAGTGCCGGGGATGCCAGCTCTGGGCATGCTTTCGTTCGCCCTCGTCCTCACCCTCGCATCACATCGCTTGCTGTCCGTGCAGTATCCAAGAAGCCAATCAAGAGATTGATCAGACAGATGGTCTTGGTCCAATGACCGAAGCTCTGATAATACTCTGTCTGTTTTCTTGTAGCTGGTATCCATGGAAGATCAGGCAAGCAGATGGGCTTCGAGGGATTGCGAGCGAGGAGGTGTACAGAGCTCGCTTTCTTATCATCGCAAAAAGTCTGATGGGTGAACGTCCACGGGACTGCGACTCTTGCTCCGACCGGTCCCGCCCCCTTCCCCGCCCATGTCCCTTTGTCGCAAGAAGGAAATTTCTTGTTCCCTTCCTCACGAATCCTACTATTGTAGGATAATGCGACTCGCCTTGGCGACTCTCACTCTTCTCGCGCCAGCTCCACAGCTGGTCGTCGATCGCCTTCGAGGCCGAAGCGGTCCCGTGCGTGCCGTGGCCTCCTCTCCTCCCCCGCCGGCCTTCAAAATCGACCCTGCTGAGCTGCTAAGGACAGGACCGAACATGCTCAAGCGGCTGGTTTCTCCGGAGGGGCGCAAGCTGCAAAAGGAGCTCGCGGAGCTCGCGCTGCAGCAGGATCCGCAGGTCGTCTTCCAGCGTTCGCTCGACTTCGCTCGCACGCTGCGCGTCGTCGGCACCGAGGCGGCGCAAAAAGCGAGCAGCGGCGGGCTGAGCACTGAGTCGGCACCTGAGCTTCTCCGGCGTATGTGCGAGGAGCTCGGCGCGACGTACGTCAAGGTGGGCCAGTTCATCGCGTCGTCGCCGACGCTCTTCCCGCCCGAGTATGTGCAGGAGTTTCAGAAGACGCTCGACAAGACGCCGCCGATGCCGTGGAGCGTCGTGAAGCCGATCATAGAGGCTGAGCTGGGCAAGCCGATCAGCGCCGTGTACGCCTCGGTCGAGCAGACACCGCTCGCGGCGGCATCGATTGCGCAGGTACACGGCGCGAAACTTCTCACGGGCGAGGACGTGGTCATCAAGGTGCAGAAGAAGGGCGTCCAAGGCTCGCTGCGCGCGGACCTCGATCTTCTGTACGCGAACGCGCGCATCTTCGAGCTCCTCGGTCTCAGCACCTCAGACCTCTCCGAGATAGTGAGCACGCTCCGCAGCGCGATCCTCGAGGAGATCGACTTCACGCTCGAGGCGACGCGCACCGAGCAGTTCGCTACATTCCTCAAGCGCTCGCCCGAGCTCGCGCCGCTCGTGACCGTGCCCAAGGTCTACCGGCAGGCGTCGGCCAGCCGTGTTCTCACTCTCGAGAGGCTGTACGGCGTGTCGATGACCGACCTGGAGACGGTGCGCAAGTACACGGAGAGTCCAGAGCTGGCGCTCATCGTCGCGCTCAACACGTGGGTCTCCTCGGTGCTCACGAACGAGTGGTTCCACGCGGACGTGCACGCTGGTAATCTGCTGATGCTCAAAGACGGGCGCGTCGCCTTCATCGACTTTGGCATCGTGGGCAGCATCCCGCGCTCGACCGCGGACGCCATGCTCGACTTCGTGCGCGCCTTCCCGCTGGGCGACATGGATGGCGTCGCGCGCAGCCTCTCAGGCATGGGATTCACCAAGGAGCTCGACGCGCGCACATCGGCTGCGTTTGCCATGGATCTGCAGGCGGTCCTCGACTCAATCGAGGCGATGCCGCCCGCCGAGCTCGCCAACGGCGTCGTGGACGAGACCCAGCTCAACAAGGCCGTCGCCGCTGTCGGCTCCGTCGCTACCAACTACGGCATCAAGTTCCCACGCGAGTTTGTGCTCCTCATCAAGCAGGTGCTCTACTTTGACAGGTACACGCGGATCCTGGCCCCGGGGCTCAACGTGCTCGAAGACGAGCGTCTGAGCATGAACCGTGGCCCGCCACCGCAGATCCCTGTGGAGGTGGAGGTGCTTCCGCCCGAGTGAGTGTCCGGACCAGAGAATCTCAATCTGCTTGGACCTACCAGGGACTTGAAGAGACGAGTCTTGGGAAGAGTGCCATGCGCGTAGTAGACCTAAGGTACACAAAAGGTTTTGTGGAACGCACCAAGCTTCTAGCTGCCAATCTTCTATATACACGAGCTCTCTTGCCGCAACCAGTGGCGGTTGGGGAGGACCGTGCAGCACACGCACACACAGCTCTCGGCAATCCAACAGGCCTTTTCGTTTCCCCACAGAGCGGGGGGCCTGCGTGCGAGCTGCTGCCGCGCGCGCGCGGCCCTATGAGCGAGGGAGCGACCCTTGATGAGGGATGTAATTGCGCCCTCCCTTTTCATGTCGAATCGGCGTGGGCACCCCTTGGGCGAGGCCGCGACGCAATAAAGGTTATGCGTCGGGGCGCCTTGTACAGCATCGCCGGCTTCGTCAGCACCTGCCGCAACACCGTCACGCCGCGCCTGCTGTGCACAAAATCGCCGCGGATACCCTCAGGCGTCGAGCTCAAGATGCCCGCAGGGACACGCGCCTTCATGCCGGCCGAGTTGCCTGCCGTCGTGGACCTCTTCTCGGATCATGCAGACAGCGCTGGGCATTTGAATCGCGACGGCTTACAGCGCCTGCTGGGATCGATTGGTGAGCGGCCAGATGCAGAGATGCTGCAGCAGCTCTTCGAAGCCGCCGATGCGGACGGCAGCGGTCATATTTGTCTCCAGGAGTTCTTAGTAGCATCAGATATGTTGCTCGCAGAGAACCCGGCACGCTGCATCCTCATCGTGGGCGGGCCGGGCAGTGGCAAGGGGCGGCTGTGCGAGCGCCTCGTCGCCCACTGCGGCGTGAGCCACGTCTCTTGCGGCGACATGCTTCGCCAGGAGGTGCAGGCAGACACGCCCCTTGGCCGCGAGGTGAGTGGCATCATGCAGCGCGGAGAGCTCGTGTCGTCCGACCTGATTGTCACGTTGCTACGCCGTCGCATGCGCGCTTTCCCCGGTAAGAGGCTGCTCCTCGACGGCTTCCCGCGCTCTGAGCAGAACGCCAAGGACTTCGAGTCCCAATGCGGAGTCCCCGAGCTCGCGCTGCATCTCAAGTGCACCGACGAGAAGATGGTGGAGCGCATCCTGAGACGCGGGCAGCTGGAGAATCGCGCCGACGATAACCCCGAGACGGCGGCGCGGCGGCTGCGCGTCTACCACGACTCGAGCGCGCCGACGCTCGCGTGGCTCGAAGCTCGCGGGGTGCCCATCGTTGAGCTCGACTGCAACGGCACGCAGGAGAATGTCTGGAGCCAGCTGCTCGCGATTGGGAGGCTGATGCGAGGGGCCGTCGCCGTGTAGTCTGCGGAACGCGACCGTGCAGCCAAGACGTGGAGTGCCCCCTTGGGTAAATCAGTGTCAGTTTGAAATCAGGGTGTGCGAAATCACAGACCAACCCCTTCTAGCTTGTCTTGACGAATTCCGTTTTCACAAGAGATAAAGGGCGGGATATCTGGCGGGATCAGCATGGACTCTAGCATCGCCCAGCCGTCGCGTCCCACTCGCGCAGACGCCTGGAAAGCCGCCGCGGCCTGGGTGGTACGCGAGGGTGGCATCGTTGAGGGCATCGACTACGACGCAAGCGATTTTGATGGTGGCGCAAAGGCGACGGATGCATTAGCTACGGATACCTTGATTCTCAGGATCCCGGAGAGCGTCTGGATCACAGCGAAAGTCGCTCGCGCGTCGCCCGTGGGATGCGCTGCGAATATCGCCATCCAATCTGCTGGGAAAAAGCTGGCCGGAACTCCGGCGGACCTCGTTCTTGCGTTCTTCTTGGCTGCAGACTTTTCACGAACTGATCACCCATTCCATTCGCCTTACTATGATACGCTGCCCGTGGGCGATGATGCTCCGAGCCTCATGCTACCACGTTCCTGGAGCGACGCAGAGATCGACGCGTGCCTGCGGGGCTCACCGTTGGCGTCCGAGGCGAAGCGAACTCGCGCTGCGGTCGCGGGCGACTACGCGACCGTCACTGCGCTCGCACAAGACGCCGCTCCGCTGCCCGACGGCTGGCCACACTTTGAGTCGTTTGACTGGGCCGTCGCCATCGTGAGCTCACGCGCGTTTCAGCTCAGCACCTCCACAGGAGAGATCGACGCGCTCGTCCCCGTCATGGATATGCTCAACCACGCGCGGCCACGTCAGACAAGGTACGATGTGGTGCAAGTCGAGGGCATGGCGAGTGCGGCACTGGAGGTGCGTACGCTTCGAGCCGCGGCGGGCGGGACGGCCGTGCACATCACCTATGGCGCAAAGGGAAGCGCGCAGCTGCTGGGCATGTACGGCTTTGCGACGGTCCTCAACTTTGAGCCTGACGGGTCAAGCAACGATGTACGGGAGCTCCCGCTGCCATTGGCAACTGGGAGCGCTCAGCCAGCGTATCTCGTCCATGTGCCGAGCTCACATGCCCCGCTGCGCATCGGGCCCAAGATCTATGCATACGGCGCTCTCAACAAGGCGGTGGATGCGTTTCGCGCTGCGGCCTTTGCCGAATGGGCAGCAGCAGCGAGCCCCGGAGCGACAAAACTTGAGGGCATGGCGCTCGAGGTGAGGGCTCTTCGGAAGCTTCTCGAGGGGATCGACGAGGAGCTCTCGCGCTATGGAAAAGACGAAGAGACCGCTTCGGCAGCGTTGACGAGCCCGCCCGAGGCGCCGGAAGCTGTTCGGAACGCGGCGGGGTATCGGGTGCATGTTTGGACTCGCCGTGCGGAGGCGGCGGCGGCAGTGGTTCTCAACGAGATCATGACCCTCGCCTGGTACCGCCTGATCGTGTCTCTCATCCTCGACGTGCTGTCGCCTTCGAGCGGCAGCGTCGCAAATGGCCCAGCGTCCGATGCGAGGCGCGCCAGTGCGCAGCGGCTCACGGCCGAGGTGGAGGCCGAGCGAGCTCAGGCGGTGATGCAGGCGGCCGCCCCATCCGAAGGGCCCTTGACAACAGAAGGACAGGTGGCGGCACTGAGGCGGCATGCGAGCAGAGGGCATGCTGCAAGTGTGGCGATGGTCTATTTGCAGATTCGCTTCCCTGCTCTGCTGAAGGATGCCCCGGGCAGCCAGAAGATGAAGAAGACGACGCCAGACAGAGCGGAAGGCGGCTCGAGAAAAAAGATGAAAGGTTGACCTCAGACGTCCTCACACAGTCTCTAGTGGGGGAAGAGTCGCGCTGTTCATTCATGCACACAACATTGTGAACACACCTCCAACACGTCCACATGACCAACCACACACAACCCCAGTACTCTGGTTGGGGCTTTTCGTTTCCTTTCGTTTGTCCTTTCCTTGGCTTTCGTTACGTGCTGGCTTTTCCGTTAAAAGGATAAAGCGTTATCCTTTCGTTTGGCTTATTCACCTAAAGTGTTAAGACGCATTCGATCCGATCCCCGGCGAACGAGTTTCGTTTAGCGCTTCAACGAGGTATTTTTTCGTTTAGAAAAGCGGAAACGCGCGGTTATTTCGATTGCCGGTGCCCGCGCGTGCCGGCGTTCGGTTAAATTTCGGTGGGGATGGGATTGGGTGCAACGGTGCATTGGGGCTTCGCTTCGCGCTTTCGGCTTTGGGGATTGGGCCCAGCACCCCGGACCCCGCCATGGTTGCGCGCCGGTCTGGCGGGGGTCTGGCGGGCCACCTGCACCGCTCCCGGGTACCCGTAGTGCGTCGTAGTTAACGTAGACTCGTAGTGAGACCGGGTGACCGGGGTCCGTGCGTACCGTACACCCGAACCCGTCCAGCGGACCAGCGCGCTCCAGGGCAGGGCATCCCTTGATTCAGGAATAACTCATGAGTTAAGATCACACAGGCACTTGTTTGAGTTACTCAACTCAAGGATCACAAAGGACCTCGTAACTCAAACTCAAGATCACACAACACCTCGTGACTCAAAACTCAACTCTGAACTCAAGATCTTGAGTCACAACCTCCCACCGCCAGGCCGCGGGGCTTTGTCTGCCTCTTCCTTGTCCTCCTCGCAGTCCTCCTCGAGTCCCTCCCCCCCCTTGCCAAGAAAGAGCTGGTAGTACCTGGCCTTAATGGCATCACAGCTCGGCTTGAATGCCTTCTTATTGCAGCCGACCAGGACCACGACGAGGGTGGCAAGGTAGTCCTGGTCGATTTTCGGGTCAGTGAACCCCCCAGCGCGTGAGAAGATCTGCTCCACGTTGGCCTTCAAAGAGCGGTCTGATCCGGAGTGTCCCTCTTCGCCCGACGGACAGAGCGCATCATGCTCATATCGAGTTCAACATCCACGAAG
>Ga0180440_101213_pt1 | contig 16430 bp, 9 predicted proteins | sample ChrtobMetaP5_4mM_FD_119745 | JGI IMG/M metagenome (GOLD analysis project Ga0180440, IMG submission 119745) | Chrysochromulina tobin associated microbial communities from unialgal haptophyte culture, Washington, USA - P5_4mM MetaG | ecosystem: Host-associated > Algae > Haptophytes > Unclassified ... | reverse complement strand
CTCCTTCGGGCGCTCGAAGGGCCCTTTCGGAGCGTAACTTTGACCGAGCACTGCGCCGGAACGCTTGCGAATGGGTGAGAACCGAGCATAGGCCCCTGATCCCCATCACTAGGGCACCCTTATAGCTTATTCCATAGAGACATCATCAGAATTGATCATTTTGGCGATGGTCAATTTTCGCTCCCCAGGCCGTCTGACCGAGCTAGCTCTACACACCGTTAATCCGTTCATCTCCTCGGCTCCGACCTGAGTCCTTTCAGTCCACGGCCTGAGCGTGCGCCACATTGCTAGGGACCGCACGAACAACCACCGGCGCTTTTTTGTTTGCGGTGGCTGCACCCTTGCGAGCCTGAGGGTCGTTGACGGGGCCAAGCACCTTGACAAGCGGCTTTGAGGGCGCGGCGGCGGACTGCTGGTTCTGCTTCGTCCACGCCTCCTGCCGTGCGAATGCGTCAGCCTCGGCGCCGCCCTTAGCGCTCCACTCGGCCGCCTCGCGCTGGCGCTGCTCCTCCGTGAGCTCCTCATGCCGCGCGCTCAGTCCCCGCTCGAGCCGGAACTGCTCGATCATCTCCTCCTTGCCCTGCTCCCTCTTCCCGGGCTCGTCCACCTTGAGCCACGTTGAGGCGCCCGTGAGGCTCGAGGCGCTCAGGCCATGCTCCGCGGCCACCTCCTCCCGCTGCTCGCGCGCCTCGGACGACGCGGAGCGCCACACGGCCTCCTTGTTTGCCTCGAAGGCCTCCCATTCCCTGGCCCGCGCCGCCGCAGCGGCCGCACGCTTCTCGGCCGCCACTGCCGCCTCAACCTCCGCCTGCGCCTTGGCCGTCATCTCCGCGGACTGGCGAGCCTCGAGGCGCGCCTGTGCCAGGGCTCGTTCCTCCGGGCTGAGACGACGACCGAGCTGGTCATACATCTCGAGCACTGGCTTTGGCAGCTCTTGCGTGTCGGCGAGCGCAATTGGTCTCCCATGGCGCTTGCGGAAGTCGGCCTCGAATTCAGCCAGCCGTGCCTGAATGTCTGCGGTAGACATTTCTTCGACTTGAATAGGCTTGAGCATCTTGTCGAGCTTGCGGATCTGGTCCTGCGTCACCATGTGCTGCTGAGGTGGCGCACCATTTGCAGTGGGACCGTTGAGCGCAAAAGTCGGAGGAGCAATGTCATCAGCGCAAAAGTCATCAGTGGCATCGGAGAGGATGGGCGCCGCGTCGATGGGCGCTTTCCAGAAGTTGAACGAATTGAAATCGCCATGCAGAGTTTCATGAGCTTCGGAGACCGTCATCCCTTGGACGGTCGTTCCAGATGTCGGGCCCCCGACGAATCGATCAACGTGCGGATCAAGTGATCAACGGCCCCTGTGAAACGGCCTGCAGCACGAAACGGCGTTTACAATAAGGTGGCCATGATAGGAGTCGTGAGATAAGATCCTGAATTCCCCTGTTCGGTACATGTGTGCAAGTGGCACTAGTAGAAAGTTGCTGGCACAGGGCCACAGTAGGCAAGCTGGGTGCCTTTGGGGGGAATCCTGCCATCCTGCACTGCGGCCATGTGGCGCGCGCTCTTCACACCTCTCACGGCCATCATGCCCTCTGCCTGCCAAGTATCATCACAAGCACTCGGCGTTCAGAAGTGGGCTGATGCCGTTGCCTCCGTCGATGCTCTCTCCACGGAGGCCGGCAGAGCCACACATGAGGCCGATCCTCGGTGCACGTACTGGTGCACCATCGTTGTAGTAGTCGACTGACACTCCCTGATCGAGGGCGAGGCGCGCGCGGAAGAGGCAGGCGGCACTGAGGCCCGCAGCGCACTCGGCGCGTGCATCGTCAGTGGGAGCCCCGCCGTCGCCGCCCCCGTCGCCTCCGTCGCCTCCGTTGCCGCCATCGCCGCTGTGGCCGCTGTGGCTGCTGTGGCCGCTGTGGCCGCTGTGGCTGTTGTGGCTGCTGCTTGTGCTGCTGCTGCTGCTGCTGCTGCTGCTGCTGCTGCTGCTGCTGCTCCTGCTGCTGCTGCTGCTGCTGCTGCTGCTGCTGCTGCTGCTGCTGCTGCTGTTGCTGCGGCTGCTGCGGCTGTTGTGGCTACTAGGTGTGCTCGGGTTGCTCGGGCTGCTGAGGCTGATGAGGCTGGCGCAGCCGCCACGGAGCAGCTCGTACACTCGTAGGTAGGTGAACGCCACCCTGGGCACGATCGCGAACTGGGCGCCGTCCTCGCCTCCGCCCTGGGGCTGCAGGACGTCGGTGCTCGACCAGAGGCGCTGCGGCGGGAGCGGAGTCGTCCAGAGGGAGTCAGGGCGAACCCTCACTACGTGCGTGTACGATACATTACGGCGGCGCTCGGCGCGCAGCACCATCTCGTAGCACTGTTGCACGCCAAAGGCCAGGGATGTGACGGAGGCGGCGAGGGCTTTCGGCGCTGTGTCGAGCAGCGAGCACTCGCCCGTCGCGACGGAGGCCCATGAAGCATCAAAGAGCACCGCGTCCACGGCAGACAAGCTCGAGAGCGCCGCCTGCACGCGCGAGGGCGCCACGAGCGAGGCGTGCAGCTTGGCATCCTCGAGCTCGCTGTAGACCGCCTCTACGTCGAGCGCGGCGAACAGGTCCCACCCTGGCTGCAGCAGCATCTCCTCGAGCCCTTTCTTGATTTGCGGGTGCGTGAACGTGTGCGCCGGCCCTGCGGCGCACACGGCGACCATGGGCAGGAGCTTGAGGGCGTCATTCGCTGTGTCGAGCAGCACATCCTCAATTTCCTGCTCCTTTTGCGAGTGAAAGAAGGTGTTCACAACGATCGCGGTGAGGATGTAGCCCGCTAGCACAAAAGTGATGAGATTGGCTGTGACGAGTGAGCCCGCGTGCTTGAGAAATCCGTACATGATCCAGAGGAAGACGCCGAACACAAAGATGCAGTACATCGGAAGCGAGAGGCCGGACGTGTCGCCTGTGATGTGCACAGCCCACACCTGCGGCAGAAAGGCCGCGGTCGTGCATATGCCTGCAAGCGAGCCGACCGACTCGATGAACGCAACAGCAGGCTGCGGATTCTGTATGGCAACGCCAACGCCGGCCTGGGTGGTGTCCTCATCGTCCACGGCGCTACTCAGATCGCCGATGGTTGAAGAACACTCGCCGTAGCTCGTGTACTTGCCCATGGCGCGCATCGAGCACGGTCGGTGCACGACAGTGCATAATCGGCGAGCTTTCTTGAGAAAGGGTCAGTTGAATCGACAGCTTTCTTGTTCACAGTCTTAATGAGTTTCAACTCCTTTCGAGATCCGAGTAGACCATCTCCTGATTCGACTGGCCGCTCTGTAAAACAACCTCGCGGGGCTTCTCCGAATGAAGAACTGTCAATGACACAGGATGACAACCGTCATCGAACACGCGAGGCGTTCATAGCAAGCAGAACAGTTTGTCCTCATTCAACCGCCGCCCGCACGCTAGCGCGGCAGTCGCCGCGCACATGGCGCAGCCGGTGTTGCATTCGAGCCTGATTGCTCAAGGATGGGCCGTCGCCGGCACGGACGACGAGGGCGAATACTACTTTGAGAACGAGTCGCTTGATCTGACAGCGTACGTCGAGGACTTACCTCCTACGGATGATGGTTCGCCGGCGGTCATGGACCCCACATCCGCTGGGCTCTTGGGTGCGCTTGGCGCGATCGGTTCAATCAGCAGACCGATAGCGGCCGCTGAGGATGCGGACCCGTTTGCTAAGGCTAAGTTGCCTAGCATTCGCAAGGAGGGCGGGGTAGAGGAAGTGACGCAGGGTGGGGACTCCTCAATGATGTCTGCGACCGAGGGCAACAATGACGAACTCAACGGCGAGCTCGCTGCTCAAAAGCGCCTGCATCTTGCATGGGAGATGCATGGTGCCCTATCCTTTGCCGCCCACAAGCAGGTGATGATCGCGAATGTGTTGCAGCTTCTGATTCTGGGTTTCGGCATCTGCACCCTCGGGATTACGTTGCTGAGGATTAACATCGAGGATGACCAAGGCAGCGAGGGCGACGGCGACGGCGATGTCGATTGGGATTGCGAGACGTCGGTTTCAAGTGGGTGCCAACTCACCAAGTACCTCCAGGTCATCTTTCCTGCGCTCGTGACCACTCTTCTGACCGTTCAGTCATACTTGGATCCCGATGGCCAAGCCATTGTGCTCACGTCGGGCGCAGCACGCATTGAGACCGAGATCTACATGTTCCGCACAGGCACGGGTCCATATGGGCGCAGTGGGTTCGCCTCGGGCAGTGCCAGCAGCGGCGGCGGCAGCAGCGGTCTTGTCTCGTCCAGAGAGCACTTCGGCCAGAAGATCACTGCCATCTGGGACGGCATACTCAAGTCATCAGTATCGGAGCACTCGATGCCGAGGCGCGACCCCCGGTACGACCATCGTGCCCGTCTGCGCAAGCAGTACTTGTCGGCGCAAGACATGGTGGCAAAGTACATGCCTGGCGAGGATCTATGGCCGCCGCCTCCAAAACAGGCGACGGCACAGAATTCAACGAGAAGTTGGTTCCATCGGACCCCAAGAAACCTAGTTGGCAAGAAGGAAGGCAAGAAGCTCCCTCCCTCCAAGGGCAGAAAGAAGATCACGCCAACGGAGTCAGTGAAGAAACACAATGGCATGATGCAAGAGGACTCGGGCTTCGGATCAATGAGCTCAGACGACTACGTGCGCTTCCGCATGCTACCTAAGCTGATTGCGTACTCCAAGCTCTCGCCCAGACAGGCGAGGCAAAAGTCATTCTTAAAGGTGATGTTGGTCGTTCTATTCGCGATCGCGACTCTGCTTGGTGCTGTCGATGAGCCTGTTCCCGTGCCGTTCATCGTTCAGGTAGCCTCTTCTGTGGCGGGCTGGGTGGCGTTCCAGCAGATGAATGTCTCGCTCAAACTGACCAACTCGGCGGTCGGCCGGCTCGAGGGCCTCGTGCTTTGGTGGCAGTCGCTCTCAATGATCGAGAAGAGCAGACCCGATCGTAAGCAAAAGCTCGTGCTGATCACTGAGGAAGTCATCTCAGCCGCCACGCCCGCGCTCGCCATCAGCAAGCATTTGGCGACCAATAACGACGATTTCACCGAGGAGAGGAAGCCGACGTAAAGCGCAGTAGCCACTCACGCTGACTGCAGTAGGCGCGAGCGAAGCGACATCAGATTGTGAGCTAGAGTGGAGCGGAGACACTATGTGCTGCCTCGAGCTGCGCGACCATGCAGTGGCCGCCGCCCTGGACACTCAGGCGACAGGTCACCACGCGGACGTGCATTACTGCATACGGTGAAACATAAGTATTCGACGGTACGGTACACGTACCTTGATAGAAATGACGCGAATATTTTCGCCGCGCGTACCGTTATTTATATATAAATACCCCCTTATTCGATCGCGTATCGGGTTGTGGGAAATATCGCGGCCGGCCAATCCGCAATCGCGCGGGCGATCTAGGCGATATGCGTCTCAATCTCTCATAAAATCAATACAGCGCGTACTCGACATTGATCGCCTTGCGCCCGTTGGCAGGCCACCCGTCGATGAGTGCTTGCAGGCAGCCCTTCATCTGCACTTCCAGCCCGACGCACCCTGAGAGATCCGGGAGGAAATAAAGGCGCGGGCACGTGGAGACATCGAGGCGTGTGAGCTTGAGTGGCCCGAGCGGCTCTGGCAACTGTTCGAGGATGGAGCAGCCCGCGAGGGTGAGCGACGTGAGCGCTCGCAGCTCGAAGAGGTCGTCCGGTAGTGCCTCGAGCGCCTTGAGGCCGCTCAGGTCGAGCGACGTGAGGTTTGGCAGCACCGTCGCGAAGGATGTGCCGTCAGGCCATTGGGTCTCCATCGTGCCGTCAGGTAACCGCCGTGCTGGCGCAACGCTCAAGAGCTTAGGTGCATAGGCAAGGCTGAGGCTGGTGAGGCTGCTGAGCTCGAAGAGACGCATCGGCGGCGCCACCGCGCACGTGTGCAGCAGCTGCAGCCGCTGGATGCATTCGGAATCCAGTGCGTCGAGTACCTGGGCGAGGGTCTTGACGCCATCCTCAACCCCTGTGCCCGCGGCGGCAAGGTCCACCTGCAGCCGGCGCACCTTGCCCGTCCTGATCTTGCCGAGGAAGAATTGGAGCGACGCGTGCTTTGCCTCGTCAAGGAGCTTGGTCTTCGGCGCAGCAGCGCCGCCGGCCTTGCCCGTTTTGGTGGTCTTGCCCCCCTTGGCTGCGTCGGCGGCCGCCGCGGCCGTTTGTGCCGGCACGACGAGGTTGCCGTCGATGACTTTGGTGAGCGCAAGGGCAGCGAGGTCACCTTGCAGCAGTGCGTTGGCGGCATCAAGCTGCTCGTGCTGCTTGGGCGGCTTGCTCTTGGGCGTGGTCTCGTTGCCGATGATTGAGTTCAGGATGCGGTTTCGGTCCTCGACGCGAGAGGCCTCGCTCAGCTTCACGTCGAGCTCCAGGCCGCGCTCGAGAAGATAGAGCGGGAAGCTCGCCTCTCGGCGCGCCTTGGCGTTCAAAGTCTCAAGCGCCTCGGGCTCCTCCGCGTCGCGCGCACGCCGGTCCAGTAGCAAGCCCACCGCCATGCGCAGCTCTGTAAAGGGCGAGTCTAGCGCCACCTGGTATTCGTGCGCAAAGGGTGTGTACACGCATCGAAGGAAGGCGTCATGCGGCGGGTTGAGAAGGCACGCGAGGGTCTCGAACGTGATCCATGAGCGTCGGAAGCACTCGCCCTCCTCATCGACGATGCTCACGATGCCCTGGCACGGGTGCGCCCACGCGGTGGCGAAGGACGTCTTGAGCGGCGTACTAGCGAGCGCAGAGGTCCAGAACTTGCAGTCGTATTGTGCGGACTTATCGTGCTGGTTGAGCGCAAAGGGCGCGAGCCAATACTTGGCCTCCTCGTCCAGCCCATGATCGCGCGCGTGGGCCTCAAGGCATCGGATCGTGCCGAGGAGGGATGTGGACCACGGCACGCTCACGAACCAGTCGGTCGGCTGAGGCGCAGTCGCGAGCAGCTCGACAAAGGAGCACTCGCGCGGGCCCGAGCCGGGCAGCACCACATACGAGATCAGGTCGTACATGTTGACGCTCTCGGGCGTGAGGCGTTTGTAGCTCCAACGTCCGGCGGAAGCGTCGTATCGGCGCCCGATCCAGCCCTCCGGAGGGCATCGGTTGACTACCTGGTCCACGTACACGCGCTTGAGCTGCGCGAGCGAGATCGCACGGTCGCCCAGCTCGTCGAGATCGCAGCCGCCGCTAGCCCACACGCCCTCAAAGACGCTATCGGGCGCTTCGAAGGGTTTGAGTAGGTCCTCGAGCTCGGGACGCGTATCTGCGCTCTCGAGGCCCTTTGTGAACTCCTCCAATGTGACCTTTCCGTCGCCGTCCACGTCGAGCACGTTCATCGCGCTCGCAATCTCCTCATCGCTGTAGCCGCGCGTCTTCATGTGTGCCGCGAGCTCCTCCTTCTCGACCGAGCCCGAGCCATCCGTGTCCACGAGCCCGAACATCTCGGCCGCCCTGAGATTCTCAGAGCGCTTCGGCCCCTCTTCGTCGGCTTTGCGGAACTGGCGCGCAAAGCGTTCCTTTGCGAGTGCGTCCGCTTGCGCCTCCTGCGCCTTGCGTGCGTGCTCGGCGCGCTCTTGCGCCACCGAGTGCTCGATGGCGAAGATGGCCTTCTCCTTGGACCAGTGTGGCGCATTCTTGGGCCGGTCCTTGCTGGTGCCGAGGCTGATCTTGCCCGTGTAGAGCACCTCGCCTCCCAAGCTCACCGAGAGCGCGTACTCGCACAGGGGCACGCCCGAGGCCACCCGGTACGAGCAGCGCACATTGCCGTGCCCATCGTCCATCAGCGTCACCTCGCACGGGAGATCCATGCCCCGGAGGAACTCCTCCTGCGACACTTGCCCGTCGCCGTCCGTGTCGAGCGCCGCGAGGGCGTCGGCCGTAGCGTCGGCCGCGTCTCGTGAGGTGACCCGCTGCACTTTGACGACGAGCGAAGCGAGCGCAGGCGGCGAGCGGCCAAGCGGGTTGCCGTAATGGTCGCGCGCGAGGAAGAGGATCTCGCGCTCCTCGAGCTCGGGCTGGTCTTTCCACCGAGAGTGCAGCCCCGAGCCGCGCACCGTGCAGTGCACAGCCGAGAGCGCACTCGGCGACACCACCAGCCGCACTGGGCGCGCGGTGCTCATCGGTAGATTCGTCTTCGGATCGAGAGGCGCGTCGGACGCGTCGGGCTGAGCCACGCCAGCCGCGGGCACAATCTGCTCGTTAACAGGCCCTGTGAACTTGACGGCAAGCTCGTAGATGCCCGCGGCGGTGAGCTTGAGCCGGAACGGATCATGCGGATTAAATGGTTTGCGTGCGACACCAGTGGGCGGATCGGCCCAGAAGATGGACTCGGTGAAGGTTGTGGCGGCGATGGACTCGAGCGCAGCGAGCCCGTCGCACTGGTATGTCCAGCCACCGTCACGCCCGTCAACAACGTTGGCGACGTGGTCGAAGACATCGACGCTGAGAGGCAGCGAGTTGCCTGCGACCGTGTGTAGCGTGCCATCTGGACCCACGTCCACCAGCCCCACATGCAGACGACACGACGCTGGGTGTGTCGCGCCGGGCGTCGCCGTGAGCGGCAAGCGTGCGTACACGAGCAGAGGCGTGGGCAGCGCGGTGGGTGAGGTCACGACGAGCTCAAACGCGCCCATCGCGTCCGTGAGCATCTCAATCTCATACACGCCGTGGCCCATGAAGCGCATCGTCGCACGCGAGCCCGGCACTGGCGGCAGCAGCTCGAAGCCATTCACGGCGGCGAGCTCTGCCGGGAACATGCTCCCAGGCGTGGCAGGTGCGGGCGCGGCGGATACAGGCGCGGCGCCATCGGCGTCGTCGTCCTCGGCGGCGGGGGGCGGCGGCGCGGCGGCGTCGGGTGGCCGTCGCTTCGGTTTGGGCTGCAGCTGCACATGGAAGGGCATCTCGAGGATGGGTCGGCGGCCACGTACATCGATCGCCTTGAGGAGGATGATGGTTCGAGTGGACACGGGGACGGCCGCGGGGCGTGCACCGAGCGGCCGGAGAGCGGCCACGTGGACAGGGATGCAGTTCACGCGCAGCTCGAGCTCATCGGAGCTCCAGCATGCTGGCGCACCCGACAAGTCATCCATGCATGCATCGACGGTTACGAGCGCGTCGCTCACGAGATCCACCAGCGCAGGCGTCTCGCAGACGAGCTTCGCACCCGGCGCCACCGCGCCGGTCGCGCCGTCCACTGTCTCCCCCACAAGCTCCGCAGGCACGTCAATGATCGTCTCGTGTGACGCGAGTCGCACAGCGGCGGTCGGCTTGGTCGCGGCGGTGTGCGGCGGCAGCGGGCGTCGCACACGGAAGCGCACGGTGAACCGCGCACCCGAACGGAAGCCGGCACCGCGGATCGTGAGCAGAGCACCGCCCGTCGTAAACACCGCTTTGGGTGAGAGCGCCGTGAGCACGATGCATGCGCTCGAGACTTGGGAGACGGCGCACTCACCCAGCACCGCCTCCGCCGACACCGAGCCGTCGTCGCGCATGCCGCCGAATTGGAGCATGCGGTTGGTGCCCAGCATAGCGAGCACGTGCCCGTGGCGAGGCTCGCTCGGCGCCATCTGGCGCCATGGCGCGTCCCAAACGCCCGTGCCCGCGCCATTGACGAGGCTTCCCGAGCGGCAGCTCGGCCCGAGGCGGAAAGCGTGCGCATCCCCCAGTGTGGTGCGCCCTCCCGCCGGGTGGGCACAGCTGCCGCCTCCGTAGACGAGAACCTCGGAGCCCACGAGGACGCTCGCCACGCCGTCGCGCGGCACGGGTGGCACACCACACAGCACGGTGCGCATCCAGGTCAGCGAGGCGGTGTCGAGGACGTACAGGTCATTCATGAAGATCTTGCTGCTCACCGATCGGCCTGCGAATAAGAGTGCGAGCCCTCGCGACGGCAGACCCAGAAACGAGTGACGCGAGCGTGGCGTTGGAAGCTCGCCGCTCGCCTCGACCTTCTGCCACGTGAAGCCACCAACCACAGTGCGGCCCAAGGTATCGCCCTTGGGCTCCTGGAAGGTTCCTGGAAGGTATCTGGAAGGTTCCTGGAATGTGTCGCCCTTGGGCTCCTCATCGGCCGTGGGCTGCGCTCTCTGCGCGGCCCTGGCGGCTTCCGCCGCTGCCATGCCAGCCGACGACGAGCGTACGAGCCGCCAGAGATCACTGAGCGGATGGGTGACGATGCGGGCGTTGCGTTCGGCCTTGCTGATCGTTGGCGGCCACTCGCCCACTGGCCCGCGCTCCGCAATCGGCGGCGCCTTGCGCGGCAGGGCGGGCGCGGGCTTCTTGCGCCGGGGAGTGCCTCGTGCGCCAAGTGCTCCCGAGATGGCGCTCATCATCGACGCGTCGCTGGCCGTGTGTGCGCCGCTGAGGGCCTGGCTGAGGGAGCGACCGAGCGCGATGGACGTGTCGGTTTCTGGCCGGCTGCCGCCCGGCCGGTAGCGGCTCAGGCTGTACGCGGGCGTGGGCGCCCGCGAGCCGCCACGTGGCGTGGGCGCCCAAAACGGTTTCGACTGCTCACGGCCGTAGGGCGTGTGCAACGAGGCACGAGAGGCGCTGGGCGAGAGGCGGCCTGAGGTGGGCGGGATGGTCGACGAGCCGAGCAGCGACGAGAAGAGGCGCAGCGTAGGCGTCGAGGTTGACGTGACGAGCGATGCTTCAGTGCGCGTGTGCAGTGGCGGGAGTAGCGGCAGCGCCTCGCGCTTCGCCTTCTTCCCAAGTTCGTCAACCTCTTCCATACGCATGCGTACCTCGCCGCCGAAGAGCATGAGGCTTTCTGCCATCTCGGCGACCGCGTGGTACGCGCGCGCGCCCGGCGTCGCGTCGCCGTCCGTCTCGATGGCGCACCAGCTCAGCTTCGAGAACGTGCCAATCTCAGGCCGATGGTGAACGAGCGCGCTGACCTCATCGCTCAGGCCGCTGGCCGTCTTGCCACCGTAGACGAGCACCAAGTGCCGGCCAAAGTTGCCCGCAGTGTGGCCAGCACGTGCACTGGGCGGTTCTCCGGAGAGCTCCATGTTCAGCTGTGCAGGCGAGCTCCATGTGCCCTCACGTGGATCAAAAAGGTGCAACACCGGAGGCGCTAGCGACGCAGCATCCCTCCCACCAAAGAGGACGAGCACGGCACCCTCGCCCGCGCCGATGCGCGAGAGAGTGGCGTCGGTGCGCGCGGTCGGGCTCTCGAAATTTGGTGACACTAGCTGCCACCCGATGGCAAACTGGCGTGGGTCGCGCGGACTGCCTGGCCGCTCTCGCCCACCCTGCTCTACAGCCTTCTTGCGCTTGGCAAAGTGAGGAATAGGCTGCGAGCCGTCCGTCGCGTCGAAGCCCTCGGGATACTCGCGCAGCGCCCGAGCCAGCGAGTCAAAGCTGCTGGCCATATGTGGAGTTGTGGACGCAGCGTGAAACTGCCAAAGGTCTGGAGCCGTGAAGTGAGTGAGTGAGTGAGTCAATGAGTGACCACTGACCAGAGCTAGGGGTGCACACACTTAAAAATACAGCGGACCGCCCGGCATGGCAGTGAGACTTTTCCATGTGAACTCACGGTGTCAGCTGAGCGGGAGCCGGGACACGATCCCGGTTTTCGAGCCCCCGCAGACCGCAGTCGCCGCGCACGCCGGCGCGAGTCCTCGGCGCTCGGCGGCACGGATAGCGCAACAGTTCCCGCTCTCACACACATTGCATCATTCTGTACGCGCTTCACTCTCTTCGCGAATGCTGCGCGTCGTCCGCCGTTCTTCCAGCCGATCCTGGACAACGCAGGCCACCCCTAGTCCTCCGGACCGTCTCCCAACAGTGCTTGGTGTCCCGTCGCGGCTGATGTGTGCTTATCGCCGACCAGTCGCACAGTCCACACACCACTCGAGGGCGTCGCATCTTCTCTTTTCTCCAGCGTCGTCGTATCGCCCTCTCCTCTTCCTCCCTCTCACTCGGTCCGCGCCTTCTTGCCCGCGGCTTGTGTGTCCCCGGCCGCGGCGGCTGGCTGGTCGTGCGCAGCGGTCGCACGCTTGGGCAAGAGCTGAGGCGCATCGGGCGTGCACCACTTCGCACAGAGCCGCTTGTACGTTGGATGGTCGAGCTTGAGGATGTTTTGAATCCGGTGTAGGCCGCCCTGATAGTCGTCGGTGACAGGTGGGGTCGCATCGCAGAGCCACGCGCACTGGTCGTCGCACATGACCTGCACCCACCCGTCCTTGACCAAAAATGCGAGGTCGAAGAAGTTTTCGACCGTCTGCGAGAATGAGTCCGGGTTGAGCAGCAGGTGGAACATGTTGACGCGCCGCTCGCGGCCATCGGCCTTGGCGGCGACGGCCGCCTCCCTGAGCGCATTCGCGAGTACGCGTAGGCGCGCCGTCTGCGCCTTGTCTTCCTCGACTTCGCGCAGCCCCGCCACGTCCACATTGTCCGCTGTCTGAAGCGGCTCCGAAGGGCCCTGCTCCTTGCGCTTGCGCTCCTTCTTCTCCTTCTTGGCCGGCGCCTCAAATTTGCCAAGAAGGAAGGTGACTGCCGGCACCTGCTTGTGGATCCTTTCCATCGCCACGTCGCTCGCGAGTTCTGCCCACTTGATCGCGTTGCCGGTCGAGAACTTGTACTTCATGAGCAGTTTGTGCAGGAAGGCCGTCGGTGTCGCCTTGTCAAGGTTACCCGCCTGCTCGGCACCGATTCCCGAGGTGACGTTCAGCAGGCTCGCGTCCAGCGCCCCTGCGCGTGAATCATCCTTGGCGCCTCTCTGCCACAGGCTGTTGGCCTTGTCGATGACGCCAGCAAGTGCGGAGCTGCCGGTGCTCGCGTACTCGGTGCGGTGCTTATCCACATTGTCCTTGAGGTCGCGCAACTGCGCGCGGATCGACGAGGCGTTCGAGCTCGAGGCGCCGTCGCTCATGGGGGGCGGGAAGAAGTTGGACCCCTCTCCAAGCAAAAGATAGGGTGGCCGCAGTCCGCAGAGCCACCGTTCGGACAACCTGGTCTCCTTCGGTGGGAGGGGATGAGCTTTTTCATTCTCTGGACTCCGAAGCGACTGTGAAGACTGTGACCGAGCACGTGGCGAAACTCAAACCTCATGGCGTTGTATAATCGCTTCGTGAGCGTCGCCAGCCGGCTGAGCCGCCAGCCGGCACTGCTAGCCGCAGCCGCGTCGACGACCGCCGCTGCCATCACTGGTGCCGCTGCATGCGCATGCGCGGCCGCGCCCGAGCCCGCTACCGCTGCTGCCGCCCAAAGCGCCACGCCGCCGGCCTCCTCTGCTTGGCCTTCGCCGCTGAAGACCGTATCGGACACGATCTACGAGAACGTCATCGCGCCTTACGCCGAACCCTCACGCGAAAAGCTGCTGCCTGATCTGCCGCCCAACGTCAAGGGCCGCGAGAAGCCCACACTCGTGATCTCACTCGACGGCACCCTGATCGAGTCACAATGGACACGCCAGTTCGGGTGGCGCTACATCAAGCGGCCCGGCGTGGATGACTTTCTGCGGCAGCTGCATCCGCTCTATGAGCTCGTGCTGTGGACGGACGCTCAAAACACGGCCGATCCGGTTGTCGACCGCCTCGACCCGCAGCGCCTCTTCCGGCACCGCCTGTACCGTGACGCGACGACGTACATGCAGGGCGAGCACAAGAAAGACCTGCGGGCGCTCAACCGCGACCTCGACAAGGTGCTCATCATCGACTGCTCCGCCTCTTCCTTCTCGCTGCAGCCAAAGCACGGCATCGCCGTGAAGCCCTACCGGGTGGAGCAGGACCCGCTCAAGGAGGACTCCACTCTCAAGAACTTGGTGCCTTTCTTGCAGTTCGTGGCGCTCAACCAGCGGCTCAAGGGCTCGACCACACCGTTCCACAAGGAGCTGGAGGCGCTAGGCGTCTCCACCACCATCGAAGATGGTGGCGTTGCCTTCCAAAAGGCGGTCGATGCGCGCTTCGCCGAGCTGCGCGCCGCGGGCAAGATGCCGATGCAGCGCGGCCGCGGCAGCTTCATGGGCGGGGGTGGAGACTCCAGCGGCGCGGCGGCCGCTGGTGGATCGGTGTGGGAGCGGATGGGCTTACGAAAGGGTGCGCAGTGAAGCCCAGTGCGTGCACAAGTGCGCGCGGAGGAGCGACCGTGCAGGCTCGTCCGTGCAGCCGGGGAGGGCGGATCGGATCGTATAGCGGCAAGTTGCGCAATGTATTGAATTTCCTCTGTCGAGGCGCTGGGCCGCCCTGCGGCCTAAGCGCAACCGACTCGTGCTCCAATCGTGTTAGTTTTCTTGTAGCAAAAGGGTTGGATGCGCATACTTTCGTAATTTTCTATGTAAGTAAAACATGCGCCGGGCGCGGGGCGGCGGACCCGCGGCGGGGCACATTACTTCAACTTCGGCATGCTTCACAGGCCTGTGAATGAAGCACTGAACTCCGCGAGAGGCGCTCTTGCACGTGGCTGAGAAGTAGTGTGCCACAGCGATGTCGCTGTCGCCCGACATGATCGAGCGCATTGAGAAGCTCGCGCAGTACGTGGCGCATACGAACGGCCAAATGGAGGACACTGTGCGCGAGCGCCAGCGCACCAACCCAAGCTTCTCCTTCCTCTTTGGAGGCGAGGGCGCGGGTTACTATAAGGAGTGCCTGCGAAAGTTTTCTTCAGCCAACAGCGCGGCCGCATGTGGCCCGGGACCAGCCAGCACCGCCAGCATGGGCATGGGCTTCCAGCAATTTGCGGTTGGACCGCTGCCACCTTCTGGCACAGGCTGTGGGCCAAATGGCTCTGGAACTCCTGTGTGCGGTGGCCCTGGCTGCGGCGGCCCTGGATGTGGCGGCCCTGGATTCGTCGTGGGCGGTTCGGCGCCCGGAGGTGGCTACGGCACAGGCTACGGCATGCATGGCGCGATGGGTGCCTATGTCGGCAGTGGCGGTATGGGAGGCGGTGGGGCCAGTGGCGACAGCAGCCTGCCGCCCTACCTGGGCGCTTACCGACGCATCGAATACGACACAGGCGGCGGCGGCGGCGGCGGCGGCGGCGGCATGGGTGGCTTGGGTGGCGGCGGCATGAACGGCGGTGGAGGCATCGCCGCTGTCGAGGAGGAGCGGATCTTCTCACTGCTCGAGCGTCGCGACGAGTGCCGCCGGCGTCGCGACTGGGACGGCGCCGACCGCCTCAAGGACGAGCTCCTTGCGCTCAACGTGCTCGTCAACGACAAGGAGCGTTCGTGGACGGTCCGTGCCCCACTGCCGAGTATGGCTGGTCCGTCCAGCGGGTGTGGCGCCGGTGGCGCGCCGTCCAACGGGACGTATGGCGCCTGTGGGTATGGGTCTGGCGGCGGCTACAGCGGCGGTGGCTTCGCAGAGGGTGGAGGCAGTGGTGGCGGCTTGGCGGGCGGCCAATTCCGCGGGCCCTCGGCTCCGGCCAGCAGAGCCGCGTCCACCCTCACGCACGATTACACCCGGTCGGGCAACGACAATTTCCCAGTGGACGTGACGCGCGTGAACGAGCTCATCGCGGGGCGCATGAACGCCAAGATCACGCGCGACTTTGAGCGGGCAGACGCGCTAAGGATGGAGCTGCGCCAGCTCGGGGTGGAGGTGCATGATCGAGACAAGGTGCGGCGTACGCCCTGGGCCTTGCGGCCCCCTACGCGCTGTAGCCGTCGACTCCCTCGCGCCCTCCCTCTCGTGCCCTCCCACTCACTGTGCTCTTCCCCACACCCCTTCCCCAACGAAAGGTATGGTTTGTCGATCGCCCGGAGCTCGCACGGCTCACGATTCAGGCGCCACCCCCTCTGCATGGGCGTATGGTGAGCGGCGGCGGCATGGGCGGCGGCGGCGGTATGGGTGGCGGTGGTGGCGGTGGTGGCATGGGTGGCGGAGGCGGCATGGGTGGCCTGGGCGGCGGAGGCGGCGGAGGCGGCATGGGCGGCGTGGGAGGCCACCGCGCCGACGCCTCTGCACATGACTACCATCGCGACCCGACGGACCGGCTGCCAGTGCCCGATGAGGGTCGCTTGCATGCATTACTTGCTGACCGTCTGCTCGCAAAGAAGACGCGCGACTTCGACAAGGCAGATCGGTTGCGCGAGGACCTGCGCCGGGTGGGCGTCGAGGTCTTCGATAGAGAAAAGACGTGGAAGGTCATCCCGCCCCAGTTAGGGATGGTGCCGCCCGCGATGGCGCCGCACGGGATGGCGACGCAGGGCAGGGGCGGCGGCATGCCAGGCCAGATGGGCGGTGGCATGCCTGGCCAGATGGGCGGCGGCATGGGCGGCGGCATGGGCGGCAGCATGGGCGGCGGCTTTGCTGGCGGCATGGGCGGTGGCATGGGTGGTGGCATGGGTGGCGGCATGGGCGGCGGCATGGGCGGCGGCATGGGCGGCGGCATGGGCGGTGGCATGGGTGGTGGCATGGGTGGCGGCATGGGCGGCGGCATGGGCGGCGGCATGGGCGGCGGCATGGG
>Ga0180440_101193_pt1 | contig 16562 bp, 12 predicted proteins | sample ChrtobMetaP5_4mM_FD_119745 | JGI IMG/M metagenome (GOLD analysis project Ga0180440, IMG submission 119745) | Chrysochromulina tobin associated microbial communities from unialgal haptophyte culture, Washington, USA - P5_4mM MetaG | ecosystem: Host-associated > Algae > Haptophytes > Unclassified ... | reverse complement strand
TGCCTTTGACACGACGACGGGCGCACCCTGTGTGGCCAGGCGTGCTGCAAGCTATAGAAGCAGTGAACCTTGCAGAGAATGGCGTGTGCGGGGCGTCCATCTCGATTGGGGTGGTATCTGAGGTCACATGACCTAGAGAGCACGTGAGAAGGGAGAAGGGATCATGAGGTCTGAACTGCCGTCCACGTCAGACACGTCTTTTGTTATGTTATCTGGTTTGGGTTCTTGTTAACTTGGTTGTGTGGTGGGGTTTTGGCAGATGCCAGATAGTGGTAACAGTTTTAAAACTGCCACATAACAGTTTAAAGCTGCCAGTTAGTGCTTGTTAAGCAGTTAACTAGGTAACTGGTTCATCCCCACCCTTGCCTTGGCCTCGGCCCCGTCGGCGCCGCGTGTAACGCGGGGCGCAAGTTTCGGCGCGCGATCACTCGCCGCAAGTAAACATCGGTGTTGAGACGAATTGTGCAGGTATACTTTTGAGCGTAAAACAGAATCACGCCTTCGTGCCAATGAAACTTTGAGCGAACCGAAAGAGCGTTTGTCCAGCGTATACAGACGAACCGGTACTGCGCGAGTAACCGGCGTGTGACCATTTCTCGTCTCACGAAGGGGCCCATGGAAGGGCCTCGCTGGTCCCCGTCCCGGGGTGCGTGGGGATGTGGGGCGCAGGCCGGGATATCCGATCAGAGCATGCGCACGGCCACCCCAAATCCGAGGCGCGAGAGCCCTTCGCCCCGCGAGGCTCGCCGGGCAGAGTCGCGTCAGTGCCACCACTGCTGGGCAGATGTGCGAGCTCCACTCTCTTCAGTACTTGAGCCAGGGCGGGCGCTGCTCGTACTCCTCGAGGAAGGACTGCGTCAGTTGTTCGGGCCTCTTGATCTGCGGCGCCGCGGGCCGCTGCTCCCGCTCGGGCCATTTCCATGAGTAGCTAGCAGCAGCAACCTGTTCGGCAGTCGCGTCACGCTTCGGCGGGATGAAGGCGGGCGCGACCGTCGGGCGGGTGCAAGCCGTCTGACGTAGATTCCCCCACGTCTGCTGCGCGAGCGCGAGGTAAGATGGCTCTGTGGGCTTCCCCTGGAGGCCCACTGTCCAATTCGTCGTGTTGAGCCTCTCCCCCTCGGCACTTGGGTCCATGTAGATCGAGCTCTTGTAATTGCGCTCCCAGCAGGCGAGCTGTGCTGGGCCGTTCTGGGGCGGAAAGTTGAGCAGCAGAGCCTGCGGATTTCCGATCGCATTTGCGCGTGTCGCCTTGCGCCTTCCAAACGCTGATGGGCCTCGTGTATTGCCGATTGTGCCACCGAAAGGCAGGTGGCCGCCATCGTCAAAGTGCGGCGGCACAGAGCCTGGGGTCGTCGAGATGAGCCTGGACTCCGCCAGGTCGATGATCTTCGCGATGTCGCTCTGGCTCCGCGAGGCACTCTTCGTCATCTGGCAGAGAGCCCAGCAGGAACTGTCGGTCGCGGCCTGTCCTTCCTGACGACGCGAAAGAAACGACTTTTCACAGGTCACATTGGCGAGGCAACAGGAGGCACGACCTTATATGCATAATACAAGCTTGCTCTGCTACATGTAGGTCATTACAGACAGAAAGGCCAGAAGGCAACCTCGGCCCGTGTGCCCGGGGGGCCGGAACGCGGAAGCCGCTGCGAGGACCGAGGTGCAGGCGCCGCGAATTTCCATCAATCTGCTCTCCAAGTGTCCACTGCCTCACCAAGTGATCTGTGCTCTCCTTACTCCAAGCGTCTCTGCCGATTGCTCTCTGCTCTCCAGTGTCCACTGCCTCTCTGCAAACAAAAGATTCGTTCTGACGCCCGCATGGCCTCGACATGGCCGGCACCCACGCGTGACGCTCTCAACCGCTCCTGAACAGGAACTTGTTGTAGAGGATCCCGGTCGATCCCTCGTAGCCGTTGATGTCCTCCCGCGGGCGCACGTCATACTTGGCCTTCGCAGCGAGGTCGAGGAACTCGCTCAAAGCTTTTTCGGCAGCCACGAGCGCGTCAAGCTCGTTACCCGCATCGTTGGCCCTGCAACCCGCATCCAGCGCGGCCAACTGCTGCTGGTAATCGGAGACGAGCCCAGCCGCAACGCCCGCCGGAAGCGCGCTCGCCGCGTTCTGCATGCTCTTGACCTGTGGATCCAAAACCGAACGCGCAAACCTGAAGACGTAGGCATCATCCTCCGCATCAGCTGCCATTTTGATGCGCTTACGCTTGACCTCGGCGACCTCGATGATAAGGCCGCGCAATTTGGGTTGCGCGGTCGCGATCTGGAGGAGCGCAAGCTGCAGCGGACTCTCAAAGATGGCGCGTGCAGGCGCTGCCGGCAGAAGTCCAGAAAGGCCGATGAGCGCCGCACGACGAGACACCGCAGCGGCTTGCGAGCTTCCGGCGTGTGGCAACGTCGCTGCGCCCCCCAGCAGTACAACAAGCACAATCAACGATACGTTTGCCATCTGCTTTCGCTCGTTCGACGACGCTCAGGCTTTTGCCGGGGTCTCGGGGAGTCGGAGATCGTGTCGAGGTTCTGGTCGAGGGGCTGTGTCTAAGCAACAGGGCCGCAGCAATCCACCACACACACTGTCAAGTTCGAGTGCTTCTGTGAAGAACCGGAGGGTCTTGTGAGCAGTGCTGGCATGCCCCGCAAGCAGCCAGCGGCGCCTCAGACCTCGTCCGAGGTCGCCTTGGATGGCAACGAGTCCTACCTCGACAACTTCCTGAACTCCGTGATCGACGAGGCCAACCTGCCGGGCGAACTCAAACGCTATCTCGGGCAACTCCGAGAGCTCGACACGCAGTCGCAGGAGCTCTTCGAGCGCATGCAGCGTCTCTCCAAGAATCACATCGCCAAGGCAAAGCGCTCCGTGCAGGACGGCCGCGAGCCCGACGAGGAGTACCTAGCTAAGGCGCGGCGCACCTACCGGGAGCTGGTTGACATTGACGAGGAAAAGGTGTCGCTCGCTGAACAGATGCACGTAGAGGTGACCAAGCACTTTTCTCACTGCTCGTCGGAGCTGCGTAAGTTCGAGGAGGAGCTTAAGGAGAAGGGCCAGCTCAAGACGCCGCAGATGAAGACGCAGCTCGCGCGCCAAGACTCGGCGAGTAACGATGCTGACGCGGCTGGTGCGGCCAGCTCGTTTGCAGCCGCTGGTGACGCAGTGCCGCTTGCGGCTGCGGTTGCCGCGGGCCGTCGCGGCCGTCAGGGCTCGATGGGTGGCACGGGTTCGGGGGGGCAGCCAGAGCAGCCGACCTCGGCCAACTCGCACAAGCGCGGCCGCGGGCGCAAGGTTTCTTTCAAGGAGGCTGAGCGCCAACGAGCGGTTGCGGAGGCGATGGCCGAGGAGCGCGTGGCGCCCCCCCCGAGCGTGCAGGGCTTCCACTACAACGATTCCGAACTGCCCGTCGCGCCACGCGAGGAGTGCAACCTGCCGCTGTGCGGGGCGGTACCCGCTGCGCCCGATTACATGATCCCCGACGGCTCGAAGGTGAGCACCAAGCCTGCAGTACCTCTATCCCTTGTCCTTGCAGTGCCTCTTTCCCTTGTCCCCCGTCCAACCGCTGCTCGCGGGCACTATGGCGGGCGCCCCCACGCCGCTGGCACGCTCACCTCATCACGCAACCATCCCTCTCGATCCCTCTTGATGGCTCACCTCATCACGCATCCGCCCCTCTTGATGCTGACACCGGGGGCTCTCTCTTCGCCACGGTCCCTCTTGCCGCCTTCCCAGGTATGCGCCAAGCCGCCCAGCAACAAGATGCAGCCTCAGGATTGGATCCTGGCGACGATACTACGTTACTCGCCGGCGACCAACAAGTACACCATCCTGGACGAGGACGATGCCGATGCCGACCCATGGGCGGAGTCGAGTGCGCGGGAGCACATAGTCTCGCGACGCATGGTGATGCCGCTACCACTGACCGAGCCGTCCGTGTACACCCCATATAACGAGTTCCCGCGTGGCCAATGGATTCTCGCGCTCTATCCGGACACGACGTGCTTCTACAAGGCCATGGTGCATACGCCGCCCTCGGAAATGGCAGGCGGTCCGCCCAAGGACTACCTCGTCGAGTTCGAGGACGAGTCTGAAGAGAGCGGCAGGTCGGCCCCAATGCGCGTGCCGACCAAGTACATCTTACGCATGCCGGTGTGACGTTGTGAGCGCGGCATTGTGTGGAGCTCGGAAATCTCTCTCTCGAGCTCCACAATCTGGCTACGTCATCTGCTTCCGATGTTTTGATGTGTATTTCCCGTTCCCTGAAGGATGGCGGGTCCCCGGGCGGGCTGGCCACATTGGCCGTTGTGTGCCTCGAGAGGTTTCAAAGAGCCCGGAGTGCGGAGAGAAGAAGCAAGAGAACCCGGGCGACGTGGAAAGTCATCGTCGAGAAAATGAGCAACGCACCTAGACGACGCGTTTTGACGAAACGCAATTTGGACCCCCGATCGCATCCACTTCGTGGAGTGTGCCGACCCCGCTCTTCGCCAATGGGCCGTTTCGACCATCAGAGAGTGATTAACGAAGCAAGCAGATATGGATGGTCCTACGTCGACTACCAGTGGAGTCAGGGGGAGCTCGTCATTCTCGAGAAGAGTGATGGTAACGATCGCATGAAGCTCAACGTCTGGTGCACCACCGGCACCGTGGGTTCATTCCTCAAGCACCCTCGCCAGGGCAAGACGCAGCTGTTTCGCCGCGAGTGCCACACCTGGGATGATCTGTATGCCGTATTTGCAAACCCGCGCACGCACGGTCTGGGCGGTTACCACGAGCGCCGCGAGCTCGATGCACGCGAGCAGACTCCCGTAAAGCGGGCCCGGACGGAGGCATGCGAGCAGACTGCCTCGAAGGTTGCCCGGACGGTGCCATGCCTTGCATGTGGACGCATGTATCGGTGTATGGCAGGCATGGCAAATCACTTCGAATCGGGCTCGTGTCCTCACTGCCCGGGCGCCGACAACGCCCGTCGCCAAGCATATGCTTTCGTGCGGCAGCAGGCTCCGGGCTACACCAACGCTCCTCCTATGCTGCTCACATTCAACGGAGCGGGTGAGCAGGACCTGACGCAGGGATACGTCAACGGCGGCCAGAACTATCGCTGCCCGACCTGCCAGAAGAGCTTCAGCGCGCTCCACTCGATGCTCTCTCACATCCAAGCGAGGGCGCAGTGTAAGAGTGTCAACGGCGTGCGGCTGCTCGCCTTAAAGTGAGCGTCGACTGATATGAAAGCGATTGGCGGGGCAGGCCACTGCAGGCTCGTATGGGACGCATCATGGTGGTGCAACCACCGGACGAGGAGGCGGACGCGGAGGCGGAGGGGGGGCGACCGGCACGCACGGTATTTCGCGTGTGCGCTGTTCCGCATGGCATCGTCCGATGTATCTCGAGATGTATCGGCAATTGTGACCGTGGCTGGAAGGGGCTATTTCGAAGGTGTGTGTGACAAGTGACAGATTCGAAGATCAGATGCTCTGTATAACGATGGATACTATTCCGTTCCAAAATATCATCTCGAGTCGGGCCCCGCGCGACCGCGAGACCGAGAGGAACCAGGCATCACTCCGCAGTCCCGCGCTCCCCCCCAGCGCAGCCTGACCCTGCTTGAGGCCAGTCAGGACGCCTGACGGATCTCTGCCGTGCGCGCTGCACCGGGATGCACAGGGACTGCCCCACGCCTCTTCTGGCCGCGATGACGGGCTTGCACAATCTGAGTCTCTCCAAAGGGCTGGGATCCCCTTGGTCTCTCACGGATACCAACGACGCCCGAGAAGTCGAGCTGCGTGTGCACGTGGAGCCGAATCTGACGCACTGCCAGCCGCCCGAGGCGGAGAGTTTCGTCTAAGTTTCGTCTTTGATGATGAGGCCCTGCGGGCGTGGGATCTCGTGGCGACACCTGCGATGGCGCCCGGACCGCCGAGCGCATCCACGCCAAGCCCAAGCTGCAAGGTGCGCCAGCGACGAGGGTTGCCAGCCTCACTTGCCCCGTTGGCGCTTCTTCGCATCATCATCTACGGGTGGTCCCCGCCGCTCGCGACGCGTGCGCACGGCCGCGGCCAGCGTGTGTACGATCTGCTCTGTGGCGAGCCAGTCGACGCACGGCTCAGTGAGGCTAAGGCCGCGGATGGCGGGTGCCCCGACCAGGGCGGCGCCTGCGAGAAGGTACGAGTTGAGCGAGAGACCGCAAGGAGTGGGCTGGCCCGCAGCGACGGCGGCGGCAACGGCACTCGCCATCTCTATCTGTTCACGATCCGAGGCTCCACCGCCGGGGAGACTGCCTTCACGCAAGGCGGCCGGATCGGAGCCACCACACTGCGCAACGACTGGCGCCGTCGAGCCTGCACATGCTGCGAGCACGGCCGCGGCCCGCTGGGTGCCGACGCCCGATCCGCCATCGAGCGTGATGGCGATGTCGCTGTTACCGGTCGACTGAACGATGCCCGCAAGCCCGTGCGAGGTGACGCCGAGGAAATGTCGGCCGGTGCCGCCGCCGGCCACGGCCGCGGCGGCGGTGCTGACGTCCTCGGCCGTGCCGCCGTCCAGCTTGGGCGCGCGCACGCCTACCGGCATCGAGAGGCCCGAGACAAGTTCGCGAAGCATCTCGGAGCCCGCGTCGACGCTCGCCCACGCAAGCACATCCGCAAAGAACTGCGGCGTGATCGTGTCACGGAATTCGAGCGCGCACGGCAGCCCGAGCGCGTTGAGCTGCAGCAGCAGCTCGCGCGACTGTCGGATGCCCTTGTTGATCTCATACGAGCCATCACGCGCCGGGTCGAAGAGCAAGCCGGGCCATGGACCAGTCGACGGAGTGACGGGCGTATTGATCTCGACCCGCATGACCACGAGCAGCTCATCGGCGACCTCGCGCGCGAGCTGAACGAGGCGCGCCCCGTACTCGAGCGCGACGGCCGGGTCGTCCACCGCCGCGGGCCCCAAGAGCACGACCAGCCGATCAGACGCGCCAGTGAGCACCTTGTGAATACCCCGACGCGCATCGCCCACTACCTTGGCGCTCGACTCCGTTCGAGGCAGCTCCTCCAGCAGGCACGCGGGCGGCAGCAGCGGGCTGACAGCGCTGATGCGCAGATTGTGCGTCTCCGTCGGTGCGGCCGCCGTCGCCGCCGCCAGCGAGTGCAGCCGCGAGCGTCGGCGTTTCGTCACTGACGCCGCGAGCGCATGCAAGCGCGCGGCATTTAGCGCGCCGCCCGCGCTTGCGCCTTCGACAGCGAGCCGCATGTCGACGCCGACGAGGCGCGCCCCGAGCGTACCGTCGCGGCAAATCTCCTCGCACGCGCGCGTGACGCTCGCGTCGTCCGCGCCCAGCTCGAGCACCAGCGCCGTCTGCGGCCGCTGCTCGTGCAGACGGCGCAGTGCACCGACGAAGCCGTCGCCGGCGGCGGCACCGTCGACCGGTAGCATCGCGAGAACGTCAGGGTGGCCCGTGCTCTTGACCACGCCACACACGCCCTCGACTGACACGCCCAGGAAGTGATGCGCACCACCGCTAATGTCGATCGCGCGCACAGCTGATGCGACGTCCGAGCTGGGCGCGCGCACGCCAACGGGCATGGAGAGACCCGAGACGAGCTCGCGCATGGCCTCGCTGCGCGCTGAGACATTGGCCCACGCGAGCAGATCGGCGAAAAATTGTGGCGTAATCGTGTCACGAAACTCGATTGCTGTCGGCACGCCAAGGCCGTTGATTTCAAGAAGCAGCTCGCGCGCACAGCGAATGCCCTTGTTCACCTGGTCGGCCGTCGCAAGGCTCATGCACGCGTCGGCGCGCAGCACGATGACGAGCTCCGAGCTCAGCGAGGACGACAGCGACGATAGCTGCGCTGCGAGGGCTCGTAGGGCGCTCGAGTCCGCCGTCGCACCGGCCGGCCCAACGACCACGAGTAGACGATCGTCCTTGCCTGCGACCATGTTGATGATGGCCTGCCGTGTGTCGATGACCTGCGTGTACGTGGCAATGTTGCCCGGCAACTCCTCGAAGACGCACGACGGCGGTAGCAGCGCACGGAGCGATAGGACACGCTGGTTGATTGACTCCATGACGAAGCGCCGCGAAATTTCATGTTACGTTGAAATCGGAGGTGGCCGGACGAATTTGCATTACAAGTAAGACTGACTTTAGTGCGAATAGCGCCGTTTCGCCTCCGTTGCCAAACAACAAACTTGAGTCACATGAGGGAACCCATGTGGGACTGCACCGCCACATCACCACGTGGCGAGAAAGGCCCGGTCTCTATTCCGATGTCGCCGTGTGCGAAGCGCGGCAAGGGTGAGAGCTGCTGGAACCACTTCATTACGTCCTGCACGCCGGTCGAGCTGCAGGCTCACTCGCTCAAGGAATACGCTGGAACTCGCGATTTCCGCGTGGAGAGTGGCAAGCTGGCGTGCAAGATTTGCGATGACGGGGTGCTTCGAACTGTGCTCGGCCACGACCAGCACTACCGTGTCGCGCACGAGGGTTTCGACACGATCTACGACTCCTTTGCGAGCGAGGAATCCAGCGCCGGCGGCAGGATCAACCCCAACGTGCCTAAGGGTCGCGATCCGCATCGTGCGAAATTGCTCAAGGAATTAAAGGCGCTCGGCGTCACCGCAAAAGAGCTCGCCGGCGAGGGCTACTCGATTGAGGAGCTGCAGATGGCCCACTTCTCGGTCAAAGAGATCCTGAACACGGGCAAGTTCTCGCTGCCCGAGTGTTGCGAAGCCGGCGTGACGCGAAACCTCAAGGAGGCGGGCGTGTCGCTCAAGGGCCTGCTCGACGCGGGCTATTCGCTCGCAACGCTCAAGAAGGCTGGCTTCTCGTGCAAGACGCTCAAGACGACCGCAGAGGCGAAGCTGTCCGACCTGCGCTCGGTGGGCTTCACGCTGCACGAGCTGCGCGAGGGGGGCTTCACGCTGACGGAGCTCAAGGAGCTGCGGCGGCCGAGCGGGCAGGGTGTCGACCCCGCCTTCTCGCTGCAGGATCTCAAGGCGCTCGGTTACACGTGCAAAGATATGCGACGTGCCGGGTTCACACTGGCAGAGCTCAAGAACGGGTACACCGCGGCCGACATGAAGTTGGTCCACGCGACCACCAAGGCTGAGCTTGCGAATGATGGCTTCTCGCTCGCCGAGCTCAAGCTTGCCGGCTTCCACGCCGCAGAACTCAAGATTGCGGGCTTCTCCGTCAAGGACCTAACGGCAGTCGGCTTCACCAAGGCAGACATCAACGGAAATTGAGGTCCGCCTCGGATTCGTCTTGTCTTGCACGCCGCTCCAGGCGCCGGCATCACGGCATAAGGAGGGCAGCCTTGGTGTGAGATGCCGCACGCGGCCACACGTGTGACATGCCGACACCACCTACGTCGTCGAGCAGCATATTTCGCCGCGCGGCGGGGCGGTTCGCATGCAGCGAGCGCGCCTCGTCGCCTCCAAACGACACACAACTGCATGATTGTACCATGCTGTTGGGAATGGGCCCTCCACTCTATGCGAGGGCGCGCTCGTTTCGCTACACTATACGTAGTATTACAAAGTACGGTCATAATAAATACGCATGGTACGTAGTGCGGTTCGGTTTTAGTTGAAGGTTAATATACTCCAGTATTATAAGTTTGTTTCGCCGTTTCGGCGCCATCGCAGGTTCGGACGTCGACATCGAGAACGTAGAGATCGGTCGCGCTACCATCATCGCACTCGCAGGCGACTAACATGTGTTTTCGGGGTCGGACTATTCGTCATTCGGCAAGCCGGGGAACACGAGACAGCTAGAGACAGCCGCACATCTCGTACACATCCGATCCCGTCCTTATATACGCCTAACTTACGGCTTGCCGCAGACGCCAGGGTGAGCTGTCCCTCGGTCCCAGCGCAAGCCACCGACTTCGAAAAAGGCTCGGTACAGTAAAGGCTCGGGCACAATGAAACATCACGAGCTTTTTCCGAGGTGTTGGTACCTTATGTGTGGAGAACTTTTACAGCTGCTACATGTAGCTAGTATGTGAAACATCACGAGCTTTTTCCGTGTTGGTACATGTACCTTTTGTGTGGAGAACTTTTAACACAAAACATTCAAGTGAAACAGTTGAAACAGTTGACGTGCTCAAAAGGGGCACTGTTCCTGGATTTGCACCTGGCGTTGTTGCGCGATCTGGACGAGATGGCGCAGGAGCCCCGCAACCAGGGTGCAGCGCCCTCGTTTACACAAGCAGAAGAGGGGCAACATGAGGACGAGGATGAGGACGACGAGGACATCCTGGTCCAGTCACTTACGAGCCGGCGCTCAGCCGACGCCGTCGGCATTGATTGCAAAGACGAACATGAGAACGATGATGATGGCGACGATGATGATGACGATGATGATGATGGCGACGTGTGCTTCCCCGAAGCTCAAGAATGTGATCATGATTCACCTCTCGGCGAGCAGTTCGCAAACGAAGCACAGGAGAATATGCAACGCATCATAAATGAGGAACTGCAACAGTCGGCAAATATGGCGGCGGAGGCAAGCCCCCGGGAGGAGCGACGAAGGCTCGAGCGCGAGGCAGTTTGCTATCGGTGTGAAAGCGGGAAGGAAATGCCCGACAATCAGGTGATGCTGTGCGATAATCTACTCTGCGCAACAATTGCATGGCATCAGCTATGCTTGGAGCCACCCATCTTGGAGATTCCAGACGGCATCTGGTTTTGCCCTATTTGCGCCGATAATGGCGTCGCTGAAAGAAGTGTCACGGTCAACGAGAAATTGCGTGAACAGGAACCGGTGCCGGGTCCGGCATCGGTACCGGTGATACCACCTCGGGATGGGCCACGCGGTAAGTCCGAGAAGCGGCTGGGCGGTGCTGGTTCGTCCTCGGATCCACTTCAGGCTAAGCAAATGCCGCCTCCCCGGCGTGTCGCAAAGCGCGTTGATAAGGTGGAGGCGGCGGCGTTGACGAATGGCGAGCCATCAAGACACAACGGCGCGAAGGATTCTGTGGAAGCCCTCGAGGCTGAAGAGGCGATGGCGCATGAGACGGCAACAGTATTAGCAACAGTAAAGCGGGCTCCTTTGTCGGCTCGATCTGCACCTCGGCCACCTTGTCCGTCAGAGTCTGAGCCGAGTGCTAGTACAGCACTCGGGAAGCGGAAAGCCGCTTGCAAGCCACCAGCATCATGTGCGGTGGCGGGCTCCGCGGCACCGTCTGCTGTGAGGCAGCGCCGCGGGATGCAGCAGCTCGAATGGAGCGGCGAGCTTGCAAAGGGGACTCGCCTCGAGATGCTCTTCGATCCTGGCTACCCGCATGAGAAGTGGTATAAGGGTAGCGTCGAGAAGTGCGAGATGCACTGGGACCAGATAATGTACTGCATCCACTTCGAGGACGGTGACCAACGCTGGATGACACCCAAGCAGCTGAGTGCGAACCAGGCGGACGGGATTGTTCGGGATATTCGTCCTTGACAATACGCACAACTTACGCAGTTCGACGAGAACCTCCAGATCCAGTGTTAGGTCCAGTGCGGTATGCAGGTACGGGACCAATGCACGATTCATTTCGATCATCCTGAGCAGAAGTACCTGTGTACATGCGATGTACAGTTGTACACACGACGACGGTACACCGCTTGCGGCGGCGCGGATTGTGGGCGCTGGGCCCCACCCTTGACCCTAAATACGTTTCGATTTTTTTACCACCGGGCCTGCGCCAACGCCACTCATGCGCCACATCGTTCCTCTCTAAGACTCTGTGAGGGCGCCGCGCTGTCAGTGACTCGACATCGAGCCTACGCCACATCTCGGTGCTTGTAAGCTTTCGGCGTAGAGCCCTCTGCAACGCCCTCGCCGCGCGCACGGCGCGGCGTGGAACCGCCCACGCGCGGCGTAGCCATGGGGGTAGTACGCAGCGTCGCTCGGGGCGTCTTCACGAGCGTTCGGGGCGTCGCACGCGGCGTCGCGCCGTCCTTGCTCGAGACAGCGCGCCGGCTCACCTCTGAGCGCTCCTCACCACCTCGACGCTTGCGCAGCGTCTGCCGGGCCTCGTGAAGACTCTGTGTCGAGAGCACGTGGGGCGTCCCTGGCTTCACCGCCACACCGCCGCTGGACGGTCCAAACACCGCCCCCCCCGCACGTGGCCGCACTGCCTGCCGGATACTGTCGCGATCGTGCGGTGCCCAGTACTTCTTCCTCGCGGCTGCGGCGCGCAGGCCGCTCGTGACGTCCGTACCGACGGACGAGAGGAAGGCCGAGACCGTCTGAGCTTTGGCCGCCGCCTCCTCGATCTTGGTCTTGGCGGCAAGGTCCGCGGCCGCTTCAGGCGTGTCTGTGAGCGGCCGGCGTCGACGCCCATCGTTCTGGGGTGGGAAGAGGCGGAGCATCGTCTTCTCCAGCGGCTCGTGCTGGTCCAGATGCGCAGCCTGCTCCTGCAGGATGGAGCTCTGCCCCGGCTCAAAGCCCTGGCGCAGCTCACGCGACAGCTGGATCGCTGCCTTGCGGCAAGAAGCCTCTTCGAGCAGAAAGAGCACCGAAGGCGTAAGGTTCGACGCGGGAAGCGACCACGCCGTCTCGGGCGATGGAGCGACATGCTCCTTGCGCAGCTCCGCACGCCAAGCAGCCTCCGTGTTCTTGTCGTCGTGCTTGAGCAAGCGCGCCTTCGAAGGGCTCATCGTGCTCGCCGCCGCTGAGGACTTGCTGGGCGAGGAGTCAGTCGGAGTAACAGTCGGAGCGACGGCAGAGGCAAGCGGGCCCTCGTCCGTGTAGAGCTCGGAGCGGCCGAGGGCCCGCATGGCAGCGTTGTGCAGGTGGCGCCCGAGGTAGGACACGTATGCTTCGGCCGCGACCTCGGCCGAGGCGCCACCAGCGGGCACCCAGCGCTTTCCAAGGGTCCCTTGATGGATCTCTGCATGCTCCCCGAGCTTGGCCTGCAGACGCGTCGGTGAGGTGCTCTCCTCGAGGCTGGTTGTGATGCGCTCGAGGCGCACGGCCATCTTCTCGACGCGCTCGGCGGCGGCGGCATCGCGCGCGCTCGTCAGGATCGTCGCGCCGTCCTGTTGCATCAGGCTGAGGCGCTCGGACGTGCGCTCGTCGAGGTACTCCTGCGCCCGCATCGCGCTCGGCTTCGGATGCTTGAAGCACGCGGTGTGGTACGCCTGCTCGCAGTCCGGATCGCCGCGATAGGGGTAGTGCAGATCGGCGATGAAGTCCTGGGACTGCTTCATGTCAATGACCTTGCCACGCCGGTCGTTATTTGGTCCGCCACCCGCCGCCTGGAAGTCAATGTCCAGAGACATGTCTCCCCAGTGGCGTTCAACCCTCCGATGGGCCGGCTCGGTGATGGACAAAGGCAACCCATGGGCCATCGAGCGCTCGAGGAGTTGATCGTCCTGATTTTTGTACGTGCCACGTCTCTTGGGCTTAGCCGTGTTGCTCGTCGCCTTCGGGGTAGCCTTCGGGGCGAAGCGTGATGGAGACTTGGAGTCTGACTTGGTCTTGGAGGCGCCATCTGCTGCCGGCGGCGGCTGCGAGGAGCTCTGCTGAGGGCGATTGGCGCCCACTAGCGAGGTGGAGGCGTCCTCGAGAACCTCAACTCCTCCAATGACTGCTCGCTTGGAGGCCCGCGACGCTGTCATGTGCACGAGAGTTGACGAACTAGGTTGCGACGCCGCCTCGTCCTCCAGCACTAGAACCTCAAGCTCGAGTGGAGCATCCCCGTCGCACGCCGCCTCGTGCTGCTGCTCCACCTCGACTTCATCTTCGCTGCCCACGTCCAGGTCGTCTTCGCTGCCCACGCTATCCACAGAGGCCTGCACGGCGACCACTTCGGCGAACTCTTGATCACCAGCCACCTCCAAGGCCATCTTGGACGACCACGTTGAACTGTCCGGGAAGACAGGTGCGATCTGGGCATCGGGCGCATGCATGCACATCGGCTCATGCGATTCAACTTCTGCAAGAGTGCCACCGAAATCGCAGAACTCGCACTCGTGACGTTCGGGGGCTGGTCCATCGTCTGCTACCAGTGCAGGGAGTTCCGTGTCAGGGGTGCGTGGGCGGGTGAAGCTTGGGCTCGTGGGTGCAGAGGCAACTGGGGCGATTGCGGATGCAGCAGGAGAATTTGCTTCATGAGGGTTCTCCATAAAGTTTCCTGTTGTGCTGATGAGGGACGCGCTCCGCGGCTCACCCACGTTAATGTAGACCAGACGCACGACTCCGTTGATTTTCATTCAGTTTTCATTTCGAAGTTTATTTTGGAAGCAACGCCCAGTTCCGAAGTTATTTTGGAACGCATGCAAGTCAAATCAATAGTCCTAGTCAAGTCCGGCATAACTTTGTCAACTAGGCTTCCTGTACATGTAGGTTGTCTTTTGTTTATGAAGTGACTTGACTTGACTCATCTTGACTTGTCATCATACACACGACAGTGCTTTCAGTGTCTGAGTCGACAGCATCGGACATCCAAGCAAGCACAAGCAAGCATCCTTTCACCTTTGCTTCGACACCCAAAGCTGGGCGAGCTCGGAGCCATCTCTGTTTGCTCTCTGAGAGGCCTCTCAGTCTATCTCCGCATGACACAGACCGCACGGCGGTCCCTCCTCGCGCGCGACGGAGTGAGAACGCTCTCACAGAAGTTCTGTGTCCGGAGACGTCACGAGAGGCGAGAGAGCAAGAGGATCTCCGCGGCCCAAACAATGCGCGGTCCCCGAGTCCAGACCCCCCGCCCCCTTCAATGCGCTCGCTCTTCGGTCTCAGTGGCCAGCCAGTCCTTCGCGGGCCTGTCCTGCAGCGCAAAGATGTGGGAGCGCATTGCGTAGAGCCACGCAATGCCGAGGAGCGTCGAACCGACGGCAACCATATAGAAGCCCTTGGCAGAGCCTGGCGTGTCGTTGATGGCGCCCTTTAGCGCCAGCACAATGGTGCCAGGCCATTGACCGCCAAGATTGGCCAGGGTGTTCAGCATCGTCAGGTAGGTGCCGCCGATGCGCGCGTCGCTGACGCGGTTGAAAAAGGCCATCTGCGCGACGAACATCGACGAGGAGGCGACCGCGCCGAGAGCGAGCACAAGGAGGCCAAGGCCGAGCAGCCAGAGAGGCACGCCGGCGCCTGCGGGCACGCACGTGCGCAGGAGGAACACCAAACCCGTCGCGAGCGCGCCTTGCAGAAGCCTCGCGTACGCAGCACCCACGAAGATGCGCATCGGAGAAGCACCTTGTCGGAAGAAACGCGAGACGACCGCCTGAGAGGCCATGCTGATGGGCAGAAGCATCGTCGAGAGTAGTGCCAACTGCTGCTTCTTGACGCCGTTGGCTTGCAGCTCGAGGGGCAGCAGCACGTCGAAGGCCGCAAACGGCGCGCCTCGCGTGAGGAGCACTACCGCAAGGGAACGGACGCTCGGGAGCGCGAGCACCTTGGCCATCACGCCGTACGTATCCACCAGGTTGCGCGCCACGTTGCGCGTGGGGCGTGTGTGCTCGTCGTTCTTCGTCATCGTCACCACGGCGCCAATCGAGCCTAGGAAGAGCCAGCCCCACACCTTCATAAAGTTGCCAAGCGTTGTGAGCCCCCTCGAGTGCAGGATGATGAAGCCCACGTACGCAAGGAAGAAGCCAAGGGACTGTCCGATCGCATTGCACGTCGCGCCGAGCTCGCGGTTGGCCGGCGAGAGAGCAGTGAGTGCGAGCCCGTCTACGGCGATATCCTGCGTCGCCGCAAGGAAGTAAAAGGCCAAGAAGAGCGCGGTGAGTGCCTTCACGTTGACTGGAGTAGCGCCGCCAACCGGCCCAAGAAGCAAGTCGACTCGCCCTCCCGCCGTGATCATGATCATGCCAATCGCAGCTTGCACGGGCAAGATCCACGTCTTGCGGCGGCCAAGAACTGTCGAGTACACCGAATCAACCAGCGGCGCCCACAGCAGCTTGAGTGCAAACGGCAGGGTCACTGTCGAGAAGACTGCCTGCTCCATGGTACCCACGCCGCGCTCAAGCATCAGCATCGGCATCGCCCCTCCCAACCCCATCGGAATGCCCTGCAGCGTGTACAGAAGTATCAGAAGAGCGATTGCGGGCAAGTCCGATTTTGCTCCAAGTGGCGCCGCACGGGACTGTGACTTGCCAGACCGTGCCGCCAGCAGAACGTCACGACGCGGCTCAATCGGCTTCGGCGATGGCAATAGCTCATGGAGTGCAGGCCTGCGAATCGAGGTCGGCCTCGGACGATCTGCTCGTTCGGACGCCAGAACGGCTGGCACCGCGAGCACAAGAAACACGATGACGCCACGACGCACTTTCATCATCTTCATGATTGGTGATCGAAGCAAGTCAAGTCAAGTCAAGTCAAGTCAAGTCGAGTCAAGTCGAGTCAAATGCGTCTCTCACGAGATGCTCTCTCCCGTGATGAGGGAAAGACTGCCAGTCTCGTCTGTTCTTCCTGGAGGAGGATGCGCTCAGGAGAACGCGCCGCGTACTTGTACCGGTAACTTGCGAGGCGCTCTGGGAGCGGGTGGAGGCAGGGTCGGGTTCGCTGGGGGCGGCCTCTTCTGAGTCGGCCGCGGGGAGCGGTCGGCTCCGGGCCTGCGGCTGTTGAGTCGGCCGCGGCTTCGGTCGT
>Ga0180440_101162_pt1 | contig 16854 bp, 8 predicted proteins | sample ChrtobMetaP5_4mM_FD_119745 | JGI IMG/M metagenome (GOLD analysis project Ga0180440, IMG submission 119745) | Chrysochromulina tobin associated microbial communities from unialgal haptophyte culture, Washington, USA - P5_4mM MetaG | ecosystem: Host-associated > Algae > Haptophytes > Unclassified ... | reverse complement strand
GCTGCGTGCGGCGGGCTGGGCACTGGTGCCGGTGCCGTACTGGCAGTGGAACGCGCTCGATGCGACAGGGCAGCGAGAGCACCTGTTGCGCGCGCTGCGGAATGCGACGGAGCCGAAGGATCCAAAGGCGGAGACGGACCCGCGCGTCACCAAGAGGGTCCGCGAGCTCCTCCACAAGTGGGGTCTCGACGAGAGCTCCCTGGAGGGCTGCAAGCCGACCGCTTACAACGGGGCGAAGTTTGGATTGGGCGACATCGCGCACCTCGAGCCCCGGGCTTTGAGTCGGTGAAGACCAAGAAGACCAAGGCCGCGCCGAATGCCGCGCTGATGAGTACGAATCCGATTGATGAGACTAAAAACGAGTACAGCTGGGCGGACCTAATAGGCGCGCGCCTCGTGCGCGCCTTCTCGCGTTGTCGTGTCGCGCTTCGCGGGTCCGGCGAGAGCGCGTAACGAGTCTTAGCGCCGCTCCCGGGACCGCGATCCTTAATGTTAATACGAATTGAATGGCATATGAAATACATTTAGGATACATCACAATACATCGATGTAAATCTTGGACGCTTTTTCCGAGCCGCTGCGAAGCCACCACCCCTCACACGTTAACGCTCAGCGCACAGATAAACACATATCCTCCCCACAATCATGACGGCGTGTTGCTGCCGCCCCCCCCCCCCCCCCCCCCCCCCCCCCCCCCCCCAAAAGAAAAACCCCCCCCCCCCCCCCCGGGGGGGCGTCTCCCCCCAGCCCACAGTAAAAAACCCACCCCCCCCACAACCATGACGGCGTGTTGCTGCCCCCCCCCCCCCCCCCCCCGGTAGCCTCCCCAGCAATGAAAGCAGCTCCCGCCCCATCCCTAGGGGCGTGATTGCTCGCACAGACACGCAACTCACATACTCATGCACACACAGGCACAGCGTCAACGTCGCCCTCGCACTTAAGCTGACAGAGAATGCGTCCTCATGCCTCCACGTCCGAAGCGGGCGCATCTGCCGCTGGCGCAGCGCGAATAGCATTCTCTAGGCACCGCTTGATCTTCCCAGAGCCAACGCTTTCGAGCTCTAACGTGTAGGCTTTCATCCCTGCATCGTACTCCGTCACAAAGGCGATAGCCTCCTCGCCGCTGCTGCGCTTCACGAACACTCTGCTGCCGATGGCATAGGTGGGCTCAGCCTCCGCGGGCGCGGGCGCGGGATCCTCAGGCTCGGGCGCGGGCGCGGCCGCCGGCGCGGCCGCCGGCGCGGGCGCGGGCGCGGGCGCGGGCGCGGGCGCGGGCGAGGTCGCCGGCGCGGCCGCGGGCCGGGGCAGGGTTTTGGGCGAGAGGAACGATCTGGCCGAGGCCATCACACGACCCGACAAGGATCTTTTGGGCGTGTCGGACCCTGGCGAGTTCGCCGGCAGCAACGCCGGCACCTGCGGGGAAGCAGGGGCGGCGGGCGGCGGCTCGGCAGCAACTGTGCCCAACTCTGCGTCCCCGTCGCCCCCCGCCGCCGCCGCGTCGAAGTTCGGCTGCGGCATCTTGGAGCCGGTTAGCAGCATGAGCCGATCCCTGAGCTGCTCGCGCGCCTCCATCATGACGGGCGAGTTGGCCTCGACAAAGTCGTTCACCGACAGGCTCAGGGTGTCGTAGGTCTCCTCCATCTTCTCGTAGGCGGTCTCCGCAGCGGGCACCGCGACGTAAAAGATGGGCGTGAGGCAGCTCAGCAGCGCGCGCAGGACCGGGCGCCGGAAGAGATAGTCGAAGATTGGAATCCCGACCACGACGAGGAAGACGACGATCGCGTACATCATCGCCAACGCTGAGTTGTAGGGGCCGGGTGGCGGGGAAGGGGGTGGAGGCGGCCGAGGGGGCCTGGGCGGATTGGGGGGCGGCGGCGGCGGATTAGGCGGCGAGGGCGGCGGCGCGGGCGGCGCGGGCGGCGAGGGCGGCGAGGGCGGCGGCGGCGGCGGCCGCGGCGGCTTCGGTGGCTTCGGTGGGGGCGAGGGCGGCGGGGGCGGCAGCGGCGAGGGCGGCGGCGGGCTCGGGGGCGGAGGCGGCCGCGGCGAGGGCGGCGGTGGGCTCGGGGGCGGCGGCGGCGGCGGCGGCGGGCTCGGCGGATGATCGCGCCCGTTGGCCTGGATCTTGGCGCAGTGCTTGATCGCCGTACGCCCGTCGGCCGATAATCGGTTGAGCGGATTCATCAGCACCTTGCCGCATTCGAGAGGGAAGTCCGCAAACGACGACACCGGCGGCGGGTGGGGCGACGGCGATGGCGGCGGCGGCGGTCTGGGCGGTGCCACCATCTTGGCTTTGAGCTCGTTGCGGATCGTCGCGGGGAGCATATAAATGATCGGGTGGCGATTGAGGCGCTCGTGCGACGAAAGGAGCGGGTGGATGAAGGCGATGGCGATGATCGCGCTCGAGAAGCACAGGTACCAGGAGGTGCACGTCCAGGCGCGCTTGACAGCGACACTCCGCTCGCGCTCCTCCGCCCGGATCTTCTTGATCTGCGACGGGTTCATCACATTCGTCATCGCGTTCGCCGAGGATTTCGTGAGGGCATCGCTCTTCACCGCGGTCGCATCAAGAATCGGCTCATCGTCTTCATACTCGGCGGGCCCCTTGGAGGGTCCCATGAGTAGCAGGCCGGTGGGCAGCGAGGCAGCGAAGCTCTTGTTGGCGGACTTGGTGACCGAGTTGAGGCCCTCGATGTCGACGACGTCCGGATCGGACATCTTCCACACCGACGGCGTGGACAGGCCCGCGTATGAGATCTGGTGCTCGTTCCGGATACGCTCCGGGAGCGTGAGCTTGGCGCCGCGCTCGGCGCGCTCCTCCTGCTGGAAACGCACCGAGCGCGTCTGCGTCGACGTGCTGGTCGGCGGCTTGATCACGAAGCGCCCCTTGCGCGATGAGCTCACGAACTTGCGGATCCAGCCTGGGAGCATCCACATCAGCCAGAGCGCCCACGCCGCCACGTACACGCACAGCAGCACGAGGCTGACGAAACCGGCCTGCCCGACCGCCCACTGGAGACGCCCCGGGAGGACTGTCATCGGCGTCAGAATCGCCGTCAGGAGCTCAGAGTCCGTGAGCGGCGGCGGCGAGGGTCGCGGCGGCGGTGACGGCGGCGAGGGCGGCGGCGAGGGCGAGGGCGGGGGCGGGGGCGAGGGTGGCGGCTTCTTGAGCTTTTTGAAGTCGTCCACATCGTCGACATAGTCAACGTCATCGTCGTTATCGCCGTCGTTATCCTTGTCGTTGTCGATACCATCGTTGACACCGTCAGTCTCCAGTGGTGGCGGCGGCGGCGGGGGTGGCGGCGGCGGCGGCGGGGGGGGTGGCGGCGGGGGGGGCGGGGGGGGGGGGGGCGGGGGTGGGTTGGGAGGGGGCGGCGGCGGGCGGGGCGGTGGCGGAGGTGGTGGTGGCGGCGGCGGCGGCGGCGGAAAGGGTGGCGAGGGCGGAGGCGGGGGCGGCTTGGGTGGCGGCAATGGCGACGGCGGCGGCTTGGGCGGTTTGGGCGAGGGTGGTGGCGGATGGGGCGAAAGGCTGGGCGGCGGCGGCGGGCTGGGCGGCGGTGGCGGCGGCAAGGGTGGCGAGGGCGGCGGCGAGGGTTTGGGCGGCGGCGGCGGCGAGGGAGGCCGTGGTGGCGACGGTGGTGAAGGCGGTGGTGAGGGCGGCGACGGCGGCAAAGGCGGCGACGGCGGAGGCGGCATGGGTGCCAAGCCCGGTGGGAACGGTGGGCGCGGCGGCGGTGGGTAGACTGGCGTCATCACGAGTGCCAGGTCACCGAGAAGGAGGAAGAGGGCGAGCGTAACCGCGCAGCAAGCGCCCGTGAGCTTCAGATAGCTCTCGGAGACACCGTACTTTTGCTCGAGCGTCAGCTTATCATCTTCACTCCGAGCGCTATCGGGGGGGGCTGCATCGGCGGACATGGTACGAGCGGCTGGAGGCGCCCCGCGGGCGGCGCAAGACGCTCGAGCGCAAGGTGGACAAGCCTCGCCGAATTGGGTTCCACGACGCGGAGAAAGTTTTGGGGAAAGTTTGTTTTCTGAAAACGCAAGGGGCTGGGAGCCCCTTGGAAAACGCGTCGTGGAGAGCGCCTCGACAGGAAAGAGGAAACAGCAGAGCAGGAAAATGCTCAAATCCGAGCCGCAAGCAAGCAAGCAAGCATTCGATTGCGCTTGTTTAGGTACTTGTGTTGTGATTCGACTAATTAGCTTGCTTGCTTCCGAGCCGCCCCGCGACTCCGAAAGCGAAACCTTCCAAGTTCCAAGAGACCTAAAGCGAGGCATTACCGCGATGCCGGAGGCGACAATGTTGATGCCACCCTGCCCGCCATCGCGACGTACCATGAGCACGGCCGGCGGTCGTCGCCGCCCCACGGAATCAAGCCGTCTCCATGACGGCACGCGAGGTCGTAGTGATTGACGGCGGCCGTGTAGTGCGGGCTCGCGTGCGCGCGCTCCACCTGCGCGCCGCGCGGGTGGCACGCCGTTGTGGGCACTGCGCCGTCGTTGGCCTCTCCGAATGCGCTCAACTCGGCAAGCGCTTCGAGGCCGAGCGAGTCGGTCGACCAAAGCCCGATCGCGCTGTCGCCGCAGAGGCTGCCGTTGAGGCGCGACTGCCAGCGTGCCAGCGCCGGTAGCCCCTCGTTGGACGCACGCGTGCTGAAGAAGCCGGGACTCGGGCCGTTGCCATCGGCCTCGCAGTAGCGTTCGCGCACAGCCAGCACGCGCAGCATCACTGAGGCTGCGTGAGCCGCCACTCCCTCGAGGTCAAGCGAGCGACCGACGGAGCAGATCTGCGGCAGCTTCTCGGCCGCCCTGCTGCCCTGCCACGGCGCGCCGGCAGAGTACCAAGCGGCCTCGGCAGGCAGCGCGCACCGCCCGGCTTCGAGAGCGCCCGCAAGGAGCAGGCTGCCGAGGCTGTGTGAGAAGATGACGAGCGGCGCTGGCGTGCCGGCCAGCGCGATGGCCGCCGCATCGCGCACAAGCGCGCAGACGCGCTCCTGCAGCGCCGCATCCTCCCAGCCGACGCGCAGTGTGTCCTCGTACATGTAGACCACTGTGCTGCACACCCACTGCAGCCGCTCTTGCAGTGCCCCCCAGTAGCCCTTCATGCTGACCTCGATGGGCGTTTCAGTGTCCATCCCAGCGCCATGCAGCAAGAGGCACACTGGCAAGGTGGAGCTCGTTCTTAGGATAGTGCCCCTGGCGAGCATCATGATTGCCGAGGGCTGCCATGCGGCCCGGAGCTGGGCGGCAATCATGATGATGAGGGCCACGGCGCCGAGCAGCCAAAGGACCGCTTCAGCAGGCCGGCAAAGTGAGTGGCGTACACGTAGAGTCGGTCCTCTAAGTAGCGAATAGTGCCGATCGTCGCTCGACTCATCGGCAGCCATCGAAAACTAAAGCGAGCGTTCACGACGAGGAAGAGTCATGCGAAATGAGGTTATGCGAGATCGCGCGCCGTGTCGGCGATCTCGCTTCCACTGCGAGGGGGAGGAGCTGATTTCCGACGGACGGAAACAAGCTGACGTAAGATGGACGCCATCTCTATGCAAGAAGCCCAGCACTCCGCACCGCTCAGCCCCGCCGACGCTAAACCCGCCGAGGGCGAGACCTCGAAGCTGCGTGCGACCGCCGCGGTCGTCGGAAACGTCGCTGTGACCGTCGGCTCCGCAGCTGCCACTGTGGGTGGCTCGGCCATCTGGGCGGCGGGCTCATACCTCTCGTCGGTGGTCGCCAACCGTGGCGCCAGCGGCGGCGGGATCGGCGGCGGTGGTGCCGCCGAGGCTGGCTCGGCCGCGAGCGGCCTCGGCTCGGCCGAGATCCTCAAGATGGCCAATGCGCTCGATGGCATCTTTGCGACCAGCGAGCTTGCTGGCCCGGTGGCCGGGCGGCTGAAGCAGCCCGAGGTGCCGCGACTTGTGGTGGTCGGCACGCAGTCCAGCGGCAAGTCCTCGCTGCTCAACGGCATCATGGGCGCCGACATCCTACCCCTCGGCGAGGAGATGGTGACGCGCGCACCGCTTGCGCTCCAGTTGGTGCACCACGCCGAGCCATCTGAGATGCGCGCCGAGTTTGGCACCTTCGTCAACGGCGGCTGGTGCGTTGAGGAGACCGTCGAGCTCGCATGCCCCGATCCGAAGGCCGCGCAGCTCGAGCGCATCCGGAAGGCCATCGAGGCGCAGACCGCCGCGCGCGCCGGCTCCCAAAAGGGCGTGACCAACGAAGCCATCTTCCTGCGCCTCTACTCGCCGCACGTGCCCAACCTGTCGCTGGTCGACCTTCCGGGGCTCACGATGACGGCGCTCACCGCGCAGGGGCAGCCTAAGGACATCAAGCAGCAGATCCGCCAGATGATCGCGAGCTACATCCAGCCTGCGCGCACGATCATCTTGATGGTGTGCCCTGCCCGCGCGGATCTCGAGGCCGATCCCGCCGTCGAGCTCGCGCGTGAGTACGACCCGCAGGGCACGCGCACCGTGGGCGTGCTCACCAAGGTGGACCTGATGAACAAGGGCACCGACGTGTCCAAGTACCTCACCAACGCACTCCCTTCCGACCTGCAGCTCTCTCTCGGCTACTTTGCGGTCAAGATGCGAGGCCCTGCGGAGAAGGGCCTGACAGTGCGCGAGGGCTACGGGAGCGAAGCGGAGTACTTCAAGGCGCATGCGACGTACGGCCGCGCGTTCGCGCCCTTTGCCGAGCGCCTGGGCGTGCCGCCCCTCTCCAAGTTCCTCGCGCGCGTCCTCCTGGGCCATCTCAAGCAGCATCTGCCCCACATTTTGCGCGAGGTCGACAGCCTCTACTTGCAGACCGAACGAAACCTGTCCGACCTCGGCCCGGCGGTGCCGATCGACGCGGCCTCACGCTCGGCGCTCGTGCAGAACCTGGTGGCCTCGTTTTCGCGCAACGTTGTGGGCGCCCTCGTCGAGAAGCGTGCCGACGTCAAGACGGGTCGACGCATTAAAGATGCCTTCGCGGCACTTTCCAAGGAGCTCAAAGCCGTGAAGCCGTTTGATGAAAGCGCGTACCCGGACCAGTACCTGCTCGACGCGGCGCGCGACTGCGAGGGCAACCACCTCTCGTTCCCGATCCCGCCCATCGAGCTGCTCGAGCACATGCTCACGCACCCCGAGAAGCGGCCCATTCGGCAGCTGCTCCCGCCGTGCCTGGGCTGCGTGAGCGCCGTGCACGAGGAGCTGCGCGCGCTCTGCACGCGGCTGCTCAACCAGGAGACGACGATGCTGGCGCGCTTCCCCAAGCTGCGCGCCAAGCTGCGCGAGGAGTTCGAGGGGCTGCTCGAGCGTGAGCGCTCGGCCACGATGCACAAGCTCGAGGAGCTCATCGCCATGGAGGAGGCCTACATTTACACAGACGACGAGAGCTTCCTTAAGGAGCTGCAGGAGGGGATCAAGAAGCTTGTAAAGGGCGTCGAGGCGCCGCTGCTCCGCTCGATACTCAACTCGTACTATGCGACCATCACACGCTCCGTGGTGAATGCCGCGCCCAAGGCGATCATGCTGCACATGCTGCGCGCGACCGAGAACGCCCTGTACCCTACGCTTTTCGAGCGTTTAGCCCACGCGAGCGTGGACGATCAGGGGCTGCTCGACGAGCCTCCTGAGATGGAGTCCAAGCGGCGCGCGGACGTCGAGCTCCTCGGCAAGCTGCGCGCGGCCAAGCGCGCCCTTGAGCAGCTAGCGTGAATGGGGAATTGGGGACCGACGGCGTCGACGGTCGGATGAACGAGACGCCGCCAGAGCGATCCCGACCGCAGACGGAGACGCGTCACACGAATCGATACCTACGGTGGTTTGGAAGATTGTACCGCGGGTTGAGCACAAATGAACCATCTGTGACGGCAATAGTTTCTCTTTACACACAATACCGAGTTCCAAACGGCACGCTAATTATACAGCTTCCGAGGTCGGGCACACGACACCCCGGACGCGAGCACATATCCTTTTCTTCGTTCCAGGGGACCTTCCGGCTGCGCCGCCGGGGGTGCGCGTCTTGGGACGGAACGCCAACCACACAGGCACAATGGCCGCACGCGCGAATTCGATGGGAACCTCAGTCCGACGCGGCCGGGCTTGCTGCCGCTCCGCCCGTGTCGAAATCGGCAAATCCGCCGAATTGACTCTCAGACGACGAGGAGGAGAAGTCAGCCGCAAATCCGCCCGAGAAGTCAGCCGCAAACGCGCCCGAGTCCCCGCTGGTCGACGCCGCGCTCGCGGCATCGCCACTCGCCGACGCTGCCGGCGCGATGCCGCTGCTGCCGCTGCTGCCGCTGCTGCCACCGCTGTTGCCGCTGCTATCGCCAGACAGCTCGAGGTCGAAGCTGCTGCTGTCGAACTCGGCGGACCACGCCTCCGACGAGGGCGGCGGCAGCTGATCCCCCGTCATCAGCTGATCATCGCCAGTCTGGTTGACGAAGTTGCGGCTGGAGAGGTACTGCGCAAAGTGCTGGATGTAGCTCGAGGAGTGGGCTCCGGACTCGTCATCGAGCTCCTCGTCATCTTGGTCGTCGCCGACACCGCCCGAGTCGAGATCGGAGTCGAGATCGGAATCTCCCCGGCTGGCCGCGGCCGCAGCTTGGGCGGCGAGTACACTCTTGATGGTGCTCGCATCGATCTCGTCGTCGTCGTCCGAATCCTCCGAGCCGCGCGCCGGGGTGTTGCCACCCAGTGGTCGTGACTGCAGCTGCTCCCACGAGGTCAACGCCCCGCCGGGCGCGATGAACTGTGCCCAATGCAGGCATTCGGCCTCGAGAAGCTCACGCATCTCGGACTCGCGCTGCGAGGCGGAGAGCAGGCACGCGCTGATGTGCATCACGAACGCGTGGCAGCACGGGAGCGTCTTGCCCTTCGCCTTACCAACGGCGCCCTCGCCCTTCGGAGGAGGCGCGTAGTCGGCGACCAGCACAGTGAGACGGGTGGCAATCTGCGCGTCCGCGACGAGTGCTCTACGGACGGCGGTGACCAGCTCGGCCGAGGAGGAGGAGAAGGAGATGGCCCACTCCAGGATGGCCGCGGCACGCATGTGCAGTGCGTTGCACGAGTGTGGCAGCAGCAGCAGATCGAGGACGATGGGGAAGAGCCCGAGTTCGACTAGCGGCATGACCAGCGCCGTCCGCGTCTTGAGACACTCTTCGAGCAGCAAGAGCAGCTTGCAGCGCTGGGCGCCGCGTGGCCGATAGGCCGGCGCATCGTTCGCGAAAAAGCGCGAAAACCTCGCGGGCAGAGGCGATGGCGCAGCGATGGCCGCAAAGAAGCGGTCAATGTCAGCCTCTATCTGGTCGAGGAGCGCCTCGGCCACGGGCGCTAAGGGGGACTCTCGTTGCCTCGAGAGCAAGTGCAGGACGACGTCGAGCGCGGGCAGGTTGGGCGCGTCGTCCACGCCGAGGCACACGCGCACCAGCTGCGCACAGCGCGCCCGGCCCGAGGGGCTGCTCTCGAGGCACTCGGGCGGCTCGGACGAAGCAGCGAGCAGCGCGCACAAGAGCGAGGACGCATTGGTGACGACTTCCGGGTCGTCGTGCGCCAAGGCATCCAGCGCGGCGGGGACAAGCGCCGTGTGCGGCAGCCACGACTGGGCATCGAGCTCGGAGCGTGGCATGGCTGACTGCGCCGGGGCGCCAGGCTCGGACACGGGCGGCTCGCCGATGCAGAGAGCGATCAGGAGAGCGAGGATGGCGTCCGAACCGATGTGCGTGAGCAGCTGCTGCACCAGCGTTCGCTGATCGGGCATGCCCTCCGCCTGCAATACGGCCTTAAGGGTCTGCTTCTGCAGCGACTTGAGCACCTTGCATGCATAGCCCGCGAGCACGGGCGGCAGTGGTGGCGGTGTCGCGAGGAGCGAGAAGAGCTGCTTGAGGACCGCAGGCTCGCCCGTTACGGCATCGCGCAGCGCAGGCATGTCGCAGGACAGCACCTCAGTCGCCACAAACGGGTACTTATACTTGCGCACATCCGAGTCACTCGCGTCCGGCATCTCTGTGACGTAGGCCGCAAGCTTGTATAGGATCGCGGGTGTGGAAAGGTACTCGGTGAGCTTCGCATTCTGCGCTTTGCACTCCTGCAGCAGCTCATCTTCTTCGAGTAGCTCCTCGAGGGTGAAGCCGGATGGCCGCTCCATGATCGTGTCGATCGACGAGGATGTAAAGTGCAAAGAGAAGAACATTTTGCGGCGGGTCGCAGCAGCAGAACTCGTGTAGCCTCCTGGTGCGGACCACGCGCCTTATCTGTGAACCCTTTCTCATCCAACTGAGGGATTTTTTGGAGAAATTATTTCGAAGCAACATTGCCCGAGCGTCAAACCATGGGGCTCGCCAGCTCCTTGGTAAAACCTTTTGGGAATGAGAGGTGTGAAACATCGCGCGCTCCGCTTCGCGGCAAGATGGCGGCGGCAGCGACCGGCGGCCCTGAGGCCCACCAGGTAATGCAACAGCTGTGCGGCTGCCTGCGGCGGCGTGCTCTGCGGCACGCGCTCGCGCTGCTCGCTCTCGTCGAACCGCGATTCCTGCTCTGCTCCTCGAGTGCGCTGCAGCGCTTCACCGAGCGCTCTCCATGCCTTTCTCACTGCACTCCACACACGCCCCTTCTATGCGCGCCAGTTTGGCAACATCGTGCTTGGTGGCAAGAATGCGCACCGTGATGAGTCTATTGGGCAGCTCCGCGTCCATGCCGACGGCTTCGGGTGGAAGTCCAAGCAGGGTGGCTCGCCTCTCGTCATCCCCAAGGCTGACTTGCGCTCGGCAGAGTGGATCAAGATCCCGCACGCGTACCAGCTAAAGCTGCGCGTCAAGGGAGGCTTCGTGCACAAGTTCAATGGCTTCCGCTCCACGGACAAGGACACCATTCGCGAATTCGCGAAGGAGGCCTTCGGCCTCGAGTTTGAGGACGCGCACCTTTCGTACAAGGGCTGGAACTGGGGTCAGGCCATCGTTGAGGGTGGCAACGTGAGCTTCAACGTGGAGGGCAAGCAGACGCTCGAGGTGCCGCTGACTGACGTCGCGCAGGCGACCGTGCAGAAAAACGAGGCGATCCTTGAGATGGTCGCCGACGACACGGCTCTGCCCGAGGACGAGATGCTCGTCGAGCTGCGCTTCCATCTGCCGCAGTCCACGGGCGACGAGGCGGCGGACGTGGACGGCACCCCCGCCGAGGGCTTCGTGGCGCTGGTCAAGCAGAGCGGCGACCTCGATGTGGCGGGCGCCACGCTCGCCACGCTTCCGGATATTCAAGTGCAGGTGCCGCGCGGCCGCTTCGAGCTCGAGCTGTGCGACAAGTTTATGAAGCTGTTCGGCAAGAGCAACGATTACAAGATTATGTACACGGCTGTCTCGGCGCTCTACCTGCTGCCCAAGCCCGACGGGTACCACATGGCGCTGTGCATTGCCCTCGAGCACCCGTTGCGCCAGGGCGCCACCTCGTACCCGCACATCGTGCTGCAGCTGCCCAAGGAGGCTCCCCTCGAGCTCGAGGTCGCGCTGAGCGAGGCGGAGTGCACCGCGCGCTTTGGCGACAAGCTCGACAAGTTTGAGAGCGGCGACATGCCCGGCGTGGTGGCCAAGGTGCTGGCCGCCTTCACCAAGAAGAAGGTCTCGGGCATCAAGGCGGGCGGCTTCAACGGCGATAATGCCGACGGGCGTTCCAAATCCATTCGCTGCTCCCTCAAGGCGGCCGAAGGCTTCCTGTACCCGCTCAGCAAGGAGTTCTTCTTCATGTCGAACAAGCCGTTACTCATCGAGTTTGAGAAGGTTGCGTCCATCGAGTTCAACCGCGTGGACGCCAAGCAGCAGCAGGCGCAGGTGCGCACGTTCGACATCACGGTGCACATGAAGGAGGGGCTGCCGAAACAGGAATTCGTCAACTTGCAACGCTCCGAGTACAAGGAGCTCTTCCGCTTCCTGAAGACGAAGAACATCCGCATCAAGAACATCGCGTCGGCCAGCTACGGCGACGATGTGGCTGAGGGCGATGACGATGACGACCCTTACACGGCCAGGCTCAAGGCCGAGCGGGAGGCGACGAAGGAGGCGATGATGGGCGACGACGACGACGACGACGACGACGACGAGGATGACGAGGACTTCAAGGGTGGCGACGAGTCGGACGTGGATGAGGAGTACGACGAGGGCAGCGAGGAGGACGACGAGCGCGCGTTCAAGAAGAAGAAGAAGGGCGGCGACGACGAGGACGAGGACGAGGACGAGGACGAGGACGAGGATGAGAAGGCGGCGCCTCCACCTAAGAAGCGCAAGAAGGAGGCCTCGAGCGAGGAGGATGAGTCGGACGCACCGGTAGAGTCGCCACCCAAGAAGAAGGGCAAGGAGCCCGCCGGCTCGAGCAAGAATCCCTTGCTCGAGAAGAAGCCGAAGAAGAAGCGCGCCAAGAAGGACGCGAATGAGCCCAAGCGCGGCCAGTCGGCTTACATGCTCTGGATGAATGCGGCAGGGCGCACGATTGCCAAGGAGGCCCTTGGCAACGGCGCGAGCATCGGCGACATTGGCAAGTGGTGCGGCGCCAAATGGAAGGAGATGAACGCGGCCGCGCGCGTCGAGTGGGACGACAAGGCCGCCGCCGACAAGGCGCGTTACGAGCGCGAGATGGCTGAGTACAAGTCCAACATCCGTCGACAGGCGATGGCCGCCGCTGGCGGCAGTGACGACGACGACGACGACGACAATGACGACGCGTGAAGGCGCCACTATGAAGACGCGGAGCACGCGCGCATCGGTGGTCTTGGCGTGTTTACGTCGCCGCATCCCCCGCGCGGTACTAATCAATAAAGAGCGCGGTCAATGTGTGCCATGTGTCGTCGAGATTCGGGGGCCACGAAACACGGTGGCCGGCTCGCCGCACACACAGCACGCGGCCGCCGTCCACCTCCGCATCCGATGTTCGGAAACCGCGCGTGCGGCGTCTGCGGCGCTCGCGGCTCGCGCCCCCGTCGGGCGGCCCGTCGGCGTCGCGGGCGCGATGCCGATGGTTCATGGTCGAGGAGGTAAGCGAATATAACGTACTTTTATGCCGCCCGTACCGCGTGTGAACGTTTACTTCCTTTCGTGGTTTCAGAGTCACGCGCACTGACACGATAGACAGCAGATTCCGCGGGGGCGGGGAGATAACGTCAGACGAGCCACGGGCCCACGGCAAAGCCACGGCATCCGGACGATCGTGGCGCGGGGATCGGATCGTCGCCTACGATTACCAAATGAACGTCTTGATCCGACGATCTTCCAAACGCGACTCGCGACAAGAGCGAACAGGCACATTGGCAGGGCCCGTCGCGTCTGGCGTCTCGAGCGCGTCGTATTCAATTGTTCTATCACCGATCAAGCCTTTTCGCCGCGGATTGCCGCCTTCGTTATTGCTTCAGCACGTTTCGGCAGTCCGTTGCTTCGGGCACGTCCGTTGCATGTCATGTACGCGGAGACACCCCATCTGCAAGTCTCACCTCGCAGCACGCGGAGGCACGCTTCGGCTGCCTCGTTGGTTAACCCACTGAGTCGATGGCACTCGCCGGTGATTTTCAGCACCTTGAGCGTGGTTTTGGCCGCCTCTATCTGGCTCATGACCTCATGCTCGCAGCCTTCGCAGTCGACCTTGAGGAAATCGAGTTGCTCCCCGTGGCGGTGTTTGCCGACCTCGATCGTGCCCGTGTCGCCTTGGCTGCTGTCGCTACTGCTGCTGCTGGTACTTGCGTTCAGTAGAACGCCCGCGGCGGCAAAGGCGTCGTCGAGCGTCACGGAGGGAATCCGAGTCATCCTCGGATTCTCCCTCATGCACGCTGCAATGCCCGCCATCTTGGCCTTGCAGGCCTGGCTGAAGCACGATTGGGTCGTCCTGCCGTTGTGCCATTGAGTCGTGGCCATCTGGCTGCCACCCGGGTTCTTTATGACACACTCAGGCATGAAGATCGGGCGACCATTTCGAGTCACGCCAGCGTTTACGGCGTGGAGGCGCCCTTCGAGGCCATTGGCCGCAATGTTGGCACGCAAGTAGGCAAAGGTCGCGGGGTTGGGCTCGTAAGCCCAGCCAACCGCTGCTGGGTTGGCGAGTGCCAGCGCTATTGAGAGAACTCCCAGATTGGCTCCCACATCGATCCAATTCTTGATGGGCTCATTCCCTGGGCGGCGCCCATTCCTTGGTGCCAGCACCGAATGCAATCGCCCGTACACGCCGCCGTCGATCTCAAAGACGGGGTATGCCGGAATATCGCCTCGAGGTGCCGACAGCACAATTCGTGAGAGGCCCTGCCTAGGCATCTTGAGGGTGCAGTACTTGGAATCGCCAGAGCACGTACAGTTATCTTGATCAGCGCGCTGCCAATGCCTAACATCTTCGGCAACGCCGGGCAATGGAACCTTGCCACAGCCTCTGTGTCGCAGCTCATCGTCGCGGACCACAGACGCGGGTCCTGTTTTCATGCTGGACCAAAGTCAAGTTCGCCTTCGTTTCTTCTGCGACTGTGAAATCATTCACGCCCACAGGTACCGGTACGTCAGTCACTTTCATCGCGGTCCCCCCGCGCTCCCCACCACGTCTCAAAGGACGGCTCCGCACCCCTCGGTCAACACAAGTACTGAGTATACTCGCTCTCTCGGTTCACTCCATTATGCTAGATTGCTGCTCAGTGAGGTATCGGTCACTCTCTCCCAGCACGCGGGAAAGTGATGAGCGTGTCTCGCGTGCGGCACGCGAATGCGCGACGCCACAGAGACCGCGGGTCCCAAGCACACTAATTAGGAATTTCCTAGTGGTTGATTTCTGCCGCGCGCGCGCGCGCCGCCGCAGGGGGGGGGGGGGTAGTCTGTCCAACTTCATCTGCACACCCTGTCGTGTTCGCTCTTCACATCTACTTCGCACAATCATCTACTAGCATTCGTCGATCGCTGCGCTTCTACCGCCTTTCAGCGTCCCCAACGCGTCCCGCCCATGCCAGTTCCTGCCGCACGGACCGACTTGCGCGCCACCGGGGTCACCGTCAGCTTCTGCGTGCGTCGCGAATCGCCGCCCCGAGCAATCGTCAGCTCGAGTGGCCGGTCCGGCTCCGCCTCCTCCACCGCGCACAGCAGGTCCTCGTTCTGAGAGATGCGCACGCTGCCAACCGCCGTGATCAGATCTCCCACAACCGTCTCGCCAAACGGCGTGCGCTCCGAAGGCTGCAGACCCGCAGCGGCCGCTGGGCTGCCTTGGATCACCTCGACGACAAGCGCGCCGTCCAACGGCCTGCGCAAGCTGCGCGCGAGCTGCACGCGCAGCGCGTCGTCGAGCACATTGATGCCGAGTGTTGGGCGCGTGTTGGGGCCGTAGCGAATGATCTGGTTCACCACGCGACGCACAGTGTCCACTGGCACAGCGAAGCCGATGCCCACGTTGCCCCCCGTGCCGCCCGGAGCGTAGATGGCCGTGTTGACGCCGATGAGCCTCCCGCGTGAGTCGAGCAGCGGTCCACCGCTATTGCCTGGGTTGATGGCGGCGTCCGTCTGGATGCAGCCCTTGATCGGACGGCCGCTCACCCCCTGCACTTCCCGACCGAGCGCCGAGACCACCCCGGTGGTCAGCGTGTAGTCGAGACCGAACGGGTTGCCGATGGCCAAGACAGTCTGGCCTACCCTCAGATCGGAGGAGGTGCCCACCTCGACGGGGACGAAGGGGACCGCGCCCCGATCGATCTTGAGCACGGCAATGTCCTTGTCCTCTTCGTAGCCGATGACCTCGGCGTCAATCTGCTTTTCTCCTCCCGACAGGCTCACCCTGACGCGACGTGGCACTTCCCGCAGCGCCCGTTGGCCGCCCGACACCACGTGGAAATTGGTCACGATGTGGCCCTGCATATCCCACACGAACCCGGACCCTGCACCCGCAGGCATCTCCATTGGCTTGGGCGAGAATCCGGCAGACGCCAGCTGAGCCACTTGAATGTAGGCTACCGCAGGCGACACGCGGCTGAACACATCGACCGTGCGAGCCTCGGATTCGGTCATACCGTTGGCGAAGCCGTACCCACGTCGGCTGCTGCTGCTCGGGGCGTCGCTTGTTGCGAGCCGTTCCACTAGGTCCCTCTTCTCCAGGCAGTCGCGAAAGTCGATGCCGCGCTCGGTGAGCAAGGACTTGAGCTCGCCGACGCTGAGCCTGTCCAGGCCATCGAAACTGAGACTCACGGACGAGCGACGCGTCGGTGCTGCGCGGCTCGCCTGAGGCGTGATCAACGTGAACGCGAGTGCAAGGCCAACGGCGGATATCAGCATCCCGGCGCTCACTGAATGTGCGCGTGCCCAGGTGCCTCCAAGCGGTCAGTTTTGCGCCCGGCGATCGATCGGCTGCTTCGCGTCAAGACACAAAAAAGCCGATCGGACACGTGTGAATTGACTGTTAATTCTCTTTGGGGTGACCGGTAAAAAGACACCGGGGGTGACCGGTAAAAAGACACCGGGGGGAGCCGGGACACACACGGGCACACGGATCACACAGACGAACCTCACAAGCATCCCAACCCACCAACGCACCCGGGAGCGACCGCGAACGACCGAATCAGCGGCCGACTCAACGGCCGCTCCAGCCCCGGAGCCGACCGCTCCCCGCGGCCGACTCGGAGGCCGCCCCCTGTGTGACCGGTACGCAGAAGGCTAAGAGTTCACGCATCGTCCCTCAAAACGCAAGCGGGGCGCCAATGGGCTACCAATGGGCTGCACTCCGCCGTCCGCCCGTGACTCGCGCAAAAGTCGTGCAGGTGTTCATTCAGCCATTCATAGGTGAGGGGGTCATGATGGCGCTCATGAACGAGGGCATGGCATGGAGCTGGGGCGCCGGCACGCTCAGCGGCGAGGGCAGCAACTGGGCGGCCGGCGCCGGTAGC
>Ga0180440_101080_pt1 | contig 17478 bp, 15 predicted proteins | sample ChrtobMetaP5_4mM_FD_119745 | JGI IMG/M metagenome (GOLD analysis project Ga0180440, IMG submission 119745) | Chrysochromulina tobin associated microbial communities from unialgal haptophyte culture, Washington, USA - P5_4mM MetaG | ecosystem: Host-associated > Algae > Haptophytes > Unclassified ... | reverse complement strand
TCGGTTTCGCGCCAGGCGCGACGGCTGACGTGAAAAATGGGGCGACGAGCAGCGCAAAGGCCGACTCGCGAGAGCATGGAAAAAAATTCGCTCGACGACCGAATGGAACCAGAATCCGACAGTAGAGGTATTTTGCATTTTTTTCTCCCCGCGCGGGTACGGGGACGGGCGCGGGTACGGGAATCGTCTTCCCGTGGCCAACATTCCCGTGGCCTCTTCGCCGGCACGGGCAGGCGCGCGGGTATCTCCCGTGCGCACGCGGGGCGCGCGCTGAAGGCATCAATCGGCTAGGCTCGATGCCCAGGGCCAGGAAGGCGAAGCAGAATGGGCCAAGCTTCTTTCAAAGGTGCAGGGAAGCTGTGGAGAGCGAGGATGAGCAGGAGCAAGGGCCTTCAAAGCCTTCTGCGCCCGCTGGCCGCTCGTCCGCGCGCGGGTCGAAGCGCGGACCAGCAGTCGAGGCCGCCATTGACGTCGACGAGCTGCCCGAGCGCCATGGTTTCAACGCCGAGAAGCCCCATGAGCACGCAGACGCACCAGGCGCGGGACCGGAGCGATTGCCGCAGCCGTCAATCGCTAGTGGTCTGCCGGGCACGCGCTCGAACGTGGCCTCGCGGCATGCTAGCCCGCTGGCTGCTCCGCTGAAGAGTCCTCACCGGGCACCACCGCGCGCGTCGAGTCCGCGCCCGGGTGCATCAGGAGCACGCCGCCGTATGCCATCAGAACGCTTGGTCAATTCCAAGCAGCAGAGGGCTGAGGCTGAGGCCGAGAAGGAAGAAGCCGCCCGCCGCCGCATGCGTGATGTCTCACCCGTGCACAAGGTGCCTAAAAGTCAATTCCATCTTCACGAAGGTGACGAAAAGCAGATGACCTCTGATGACCTCTGATGGCCTCTGATGGCCTCTGATGGCCTCTGATGACCTCTGATCTGATGATCTCTTATGGCCTCTGATGAACTCAGAAATGTGTTCCATCTCCCTGCAGGTGACGAAGAGGATGGCAACAGCAGCTCAAACTACTCAGACGCGCGCGACGAGGAGGAGGAGTTTCTGCATATGGACCATGATGAGCAGGATGATCAGGTCGACAACGAGAGTAAGCAGGGTGATCATGTCGACGAGGAGGGCGGTCAGGGCGACGAGGGGAGCGACAACAGCCTCGATGACGACAACCCTTCCCCACCGTCAAACAACGGTCGGCCGCAGCGTGAAAGGGGAGAGGGCCACAAGGCGCCAGCGTGGAGCGGAACCAGGCCGCCCTGGGCGTCAAAGGACGGGCTCGAATACTTTCAGGCCGCGAGCCGTGAGGCGCGCGACATTGGCAAGAAGCTCTTCCAGAAGACGTCGGCGATGAGCTTGGGCAACCCGAACGCCTGGAAGCAGCTCGCCGATAAGATGCGGCACGCCTTCCCCATCTACAAGAGTGATTGGGAGGTACTGCGTAACAACCTCTGGGCGGGCACGAAGAAGAAGGGTGGTGGACCGCGGCGGTCGAGCTTGATGGACGCGTACAGGCTCAAGTTCGCGACGACGCACGCGGACGAGAGCGGTGAGGGCGAGGCGGAGAATGAGATGGAGAGGAACTGCTTCAAGCTCATCGAGCTTGAGCAGGGCGTCAAGCGTGACGAGGAGAAGGCCAAGGCCGAAGCGGACAAGAAGGCGACACAGGAAAAAGGTCGTGAGGCGGACGTCGAATCGGCCTTCCGAAATAAGAGCGGCAAGCCGAAGGGCACACCCGGCGCGAGCGCCGCTGCAGGCGCCGATGCTCCTCGCGGACAGCGCTCAAAACCACCCTTCCCCTCAAGAGAGTCATCTTCCGGCGGAGACGCCTCAACAGGCGCGAGGCCCCCCAAGAAGCGGAAGAAGACCAAGTCTGTCTATGACACCCTCATTCACACGAAGATCCCTGTGGGAATGAGCGAGCCAAACGAGGACGTGATGCTCGCAATCGGGTGCCTTGACGACTACGAGAGCAACTTGTGGGACCTCGCCAAAGGCATGGAGAAGGAGGAGATGGAGGAGAGCGCCGCCGCCGAGCTGATGCTCAAGCCCATTTGGCGCGGCCTCGTATTTGTTGGCTACGAGCCCTTCCACCGGCACGAGCCTGGCTACACTGCGAACGTCGTCGGCCAGCTGGGCGACTGGGCACAACACCACATGACATACATGACCTGGCTCTCGACCCTCAGTCGTGAGCACATGACTGCCATGTCCAAGGCATGTGGCATCCAACAGGAAAAGCGTACCGGCGGGGGTGATGGCGGGGGTGGCGACCGTGACGACATCGCCTCACTTGGGAACAGCATCGCGGCGGCAGCTGAGAAGGCAGCGGATGCGCAGAAGGCCAAGTTTGCAGCTTCGGAGCGAAGGCAGAGCGAGAAGCTCACTGCGGCTGCGGATGCCCGCAAGGATGAGCATGCCCACCAGCTCAAGGTCCTTTCTCTTCAGAATGAAGCAGCCACAGCGGCGGCCGCAGCAGCAGCGGCAGCACAGCAGACCTTGATTGAGTCGCTCACCCGGAAAACCCCGGCGCAGCGACTTGCTGAGCTCGAGGCTATGAAAAGTATCCTCTCGGCGAAGGAATACGAAGACAAGCGGGCTTCGATCATCGCCTCCATTTAGGAGGCCTGAGCGCTTCTGGCATCGGAGAGCGTGTCAACGGTTTCGTAAAGAATGAGCACGGTAAACGGTGCGCGGTAGAACGGTGCGCCGAACGGTGCGCCACATGCGCCTCCGCGTGTGCCTGTGCGTGTAATCAGTGTGAATGTGCCCATCATGCGGTGTGGATGGCAATGTGCGCAACTCATTGTATAGATACTACCCATCACGGGTCACGCTTCTCATACTCTAGTCCCATGTGCACATACTCAAACAGATCGGGTGGCTTCACGCTGAAATGCGCTCCCGTCTGGCTGCCATAACAGCACGTGTGGCAGTTCGTGAGAATGACGGCTACAGGCCAGAGACGCTGGATGTCGCTCTTGTATGGCTCCATGCCCTTCGAAAAGTCCAAGAAGGCGAAGTTGCCCTTGATTTTCCCAAAGCCCCACTCATTTGGGATGCGTGTTCGGCTCATTTGGGTATTGAAATGAGCCTCATCAGCGTTGAGGCGCGCATGCTTGAACGGACAACACATCCAGTCAGAAAAGGGGTAAGCAGGATCACCATAGAGGCAATATGCCTGTCCAAGCCGCCTGCAAATCCGACGCATAATTCGGATCAGCCCACTCTTGCTCAGCATGAATGCATCATTGTTTCGGCCATTGATAGGGCCGAACGGCATGGGCATGATTCCATTCGGCAGCATGATACCTTGCCATTTTACGCAATGACAGCGTTTGTGCCCATTGTAAAGTATGTGCTGGTAACGACCTGGCCTCGACAGCCGCTGATTACTCCCATCCACGAATCCGACACAATTGGTGAGTGGACACGGACCAGATTTACCACCACGCGCGATGATACGCGCAAAGCGCGGGAAATGCGGCCCCCAGCACTCGAGAGACCGATTGTCCCGCAGGTGCTCGAACTCATTGTAAATATGGTCCACCCCTGCCTGCACGAGCTCCGAGATGCCACTCGCCGAGCGGCCACACTCCCAGCACAGCACAGCGCCAATGGTCGGGTAGCTCAGACGGCGGAGTAAGAGGCACAATACCTCCTCGCCGCTCGCGCTGTGCGGTCGACGCGAATGCGTCCTCATCACCTTCGGGAACCGCAGCGCGCGGAGCAGCCGCTTCATGTCGGCTAGCGTGAAGCGGAAGAACGTCTTGCACGAGGCGCTCGTGCCAAATTGGCGTTGAATACGAGCGAAGCTCCAGCGCTCAGGCCCAATGGCGTAGACGGTCTTCTTGCGGAAGTAGGGCTCCGCTGCGCTCAGCAGCAGCTGGCCCTGCGCGTTCAGCAACATCGTTCTGAAGCCTCCAGCACCATCACTTGAGAATGAGCTGGAGCTGCTACTCGAGAAGCCCGAGTCGCTGCCCGAGTCGGACGAACTCATACCCTGGTCGAGCTGTGCCAACACGCTGAGCGCGACGATGCCCACGAGCTTGCTGCGGCTCTGCAAGCGGTCGAGGCCGGCGCTCCATGGCCTTCGCATTGGAAATGACGATTCCCGTGTCCGCACCCGTGCCCGCACCCGCGCCCCCTTTTTTTTGTGCAAAATACCTGGAGTGTGCTCCCGCGCGCGCCAGCGTGCAGCGACGCGCGGTCCGAGCCGCTGCCGTTCCGAAGTGTTATACAAAGTTTACCACACACACTGGGAGGCGCTTTCATTCCTTTCGTGTGTCCTCAATATGTCCACACAACACTCTTCATCTTCACGAGCACAACGTGTCATCGCACAACTGTCTCAAGGCCGTCAATCGAGGATCTGATACGCAAGCATGTTGAGCACAACAGCAGGGTCATTACCCGCGCTGGGCGCAGAGCACCGCATGCCACGTCGTCCTCCACGAGTCCCCTGCCGTATTCACGGCCGTAGAAGCTATTACTGGTCAGTTGAGAGATGACGACAAGGGCCGCGCATGCATCGACACATGCAGCTCTGCTCAGGTGCCGTTGACGATGCACGCGCTCAAGTAGAAGACCCAGAGGCCTGCGAACACCACAAAGGTGAGCGAGGCCCACGGCTGCGGCCCGCCCAACTCGACGCCGAAGACGGCGCGGCGCAGGAAGATAATGCCCAGCGTGACCATCGCACAGAGCAAGAACATGAAGACGGTGTAGCCAAGATCACCCGCGGGCACAGCGAAGCTGAGCGGCATCCCGTCGTTGTACCACGACTCGCCAGCATAGCGCACGCGCCACGTGCTCTCCTCGGGATGACCCCCCCAGATATAGGGAAAGAATGAAGGAGCGGACCAGTAGACGGCAGCCATGGCCCAGGGCAGCCCGAGGCCGAGGAAGACGTTGACGCTATTCGAGCCGGTGACGTTGCCGAGGGACGCATCGGCATATTCTTCCTCGCGCGCGGCCTTCATCGAGGCGAAGGTGTCGGGGAGCGAGGTGCCGACCGCGACGAAGGTGATGGCCGTAATGGCCTTGCTGATGCCCAGGCAGCAGCCGAGGTGCGATGCGAGGTCGCCGATCAGCGCCGTGAGTATGCCAATCATCGAGAGCGCCACGACGAAGCAGGCCCAACCGCCCGCCAGGGCGGTCGGCGGCGCCAGCGCGAAGAAGAGCTTCCAGGGCAGCGCGACGAGGTGGCCGAGCAGGCTCCCGTCGCGGTCATAGGTGAGCGCGTCCTCGAATTGAGCGTACCAGGCCTCCATGACGAGCGCACACACGTCGGAGTTGAAGCCGCAGAAGCGCACGAGGAGAGCCGAGCCGCAATCGACCGGATCATCGCACGTGATGACGACGGTCGCGAAGGCGCGCTGTGGGTAGCCGTTGCTGTCCGGATGGAACGTGGCGCCACCCGTCGCGTCCGAGAAGATCACCTGAAACGACTCATCCCCCTCGTAAGACTTGTCCTTGACGAGCAGCACGTCGATACTCGCGGTCCTCTGCTGGTCTCTGAAGGTTAGCACCGTGTCGACGGGCAAGTAGTCGGCGGGTGCAACGGCGTTCCCGTTCTTGGTCTTGACGCGAACACTCACCACGCCCTTGGCGCCGTGGTCGCGTCGTACAGTCAGCGTCGCCTTGCCTGCGTCCTCTTTGACCACCACCCTGTCGCTCTCTAGAGAGAAGACCCCCGGAGAGGCCTCGTCCTCGACGACGACGGCCGTCTCGCTCACGGGGCCGACCGTGGCGCCAGCCGAGGGCTGGTCGATGCGCACCAGGAAGATGGCGTCGGCCGGCTGCACCACCTTGGTGGGCGACGCCATCTTCGCCAGCTTGTAACGCGCCCTCTCGGCCGCATTCGCCTCCTCTCGAGCACGCTGAGCGGCAGTCGAATGCTGATGCCCGGTGGCACTTTGGGCGTCCAGCTCTTTGGCCTCGAACGACTCGCGACTCTTGCGTGCGAGCTCGATGTCCTCGGGGAGCACCTCGATCACGAGCGTCGACCTCTGCTGCGAGGGCTCGAATAGCACGAACCCCTCGCACGCGATCTGGCTCGCGCCAGACTCGCCCGCGATACGGCCGAGCGTCACCTCGTAGTGCACCGAGGCCGCCTCCGTCGTCGCGCCCGTGCGGAAGATGTCGATGAGGACGCGCCGGTCGGTGGCCACTACGCTGTACTGCGATGCGCCGATCTCAAACTCCGAGCTGCCGACCGCGAGCAGCGAGCGCGTCTTCATGTTGGCCATGGCGACCCAGAGCGGCTGGCGCTCGCGACGCTTCTGGCGCGCTCCGAGCGTCGTGCGTCGATAGTAGGCCTGCGAGCGCTTGATGTACGCATCCGAGCCAACGCTCCCCTCAATGCCAAGAACGCGCCGCTCCTTGATGCCGACGCCCTCCACGAAGACGTACGGCTCGTCGTTCACCGCCCAGACCACGTCCAGAGGGCGCTGGATCCAGCCCGGCAGTGTGCCGAGGGTGCCCACGTCGGCCTGGTACGCGACGAGGACGAGCATGGGGAAGAAGAAGAGCGTGAGAAGTCCCTCGATGGGCGTGACGATATCGGGCGTGAGCTGCACGAGGATCAGATACAGCCAGAAGTAGGCGAAGCACGAGGCGGCGGAGGTGATGTAGAAGACCGAGGTCTGCCGAATGTACCGCCCTTGGCCCGCCGGCAGTGCGACCACGCACAAGCCCGAAATCATCATCAGGTTGAAGGCAGCCGAGCCTACGATACACGAAGGCCCGAGCTCGCCCGCGTAAAAGCCCGTTCCCACAATCTCGATGATCGAGAGCAGAATCTCCGGCGAGGAGGTGCCGAGCGCCATCAGCGACAGGTTGGCCACCGTCGCGTTCCACACCTTGTGGGTGAGCGTCTTGCTCTTGCCGCCGGGTAAGGAGACGACCGTGCTGACCTCCTGCGAAGTGATGAACTCGATCGCTTCCATAAAGATGTCCGCACCGATGGCGGTCGCCACAAATGCCCACAGGAGCAGAAGCAACGTCACGAGCGTCCCTGAGCGCGAGGGCGCCGGCCCCGGGATCAGCAGACCATCAGGGCACGCCTCCGACTCCGTGTCCGTGAACCACGCGAGGATGGCTGTCCACGTTTCCTCCGAGGCGAGTGAAGACAGCCTTCCCCACGCGCCGAGTGCAACGGCGCCCACGCCCTGCCACGCGGTCTGCCACGCTGCGTCCAGGCCCGCAGCCGCGTTGGTTAGCAAGACAACGAGCTCCTGCAACACAAATGACGCCTTCGCGCTGAGTACTTCGCCCACGCCCCCCACGTTGTAGATGAGGCAGACAACTGCGCCGATGCCCACGCAGGAGAGCGCGATGATGAGGCGCGTGCTGATGCAACCGTATCCCTCCTCGCCGGACAGCACATCCTGCGCCCACGAGGTGAAGCGCGCAAACGCTGCTTTGTCGAACCAGGACCGACCAGCTCCGCGCTCCGTACCTCGGTCTGCCGGTGCGCTGCTGGGCGCTTTGGGGCCATCGGGGCTCCTGACGGGGCCGTTGTGGAAAAACTTTCGACGGCCTGGGCTGATGGAAGAAGGTGGGGCGTCAAGCTGCCACATCTCGGCGTCGCTTCTGGCCGGTGCGCCCAGCAACGGCTTCGCGTCCTCACGACGGTGCGCCGTTTTGGTCGTCGCCACGCTTGCCGGGCTGCCATGCTCTTGACGCTCGACTGGCATGAGCTCCACGTCCTCGTCCAGCGGGCTGAACGCTCTGTCGGCGGAGGAGAGAGTGCGAAGTCGCGAAAAAAAGTTTTCTCATTTGGGACTTAAAAACTTATATAGTGTGAAAACATGCTGTGAATTCAGACACATCGAGAGAAGTTAGTTCGCGTGCGTACTGAGAGAAACCCATCCTAGTCAGATCCAATCGCCCTCCTTGAGCTTCCGCGGCAGGTACTCTTTGGACAGGTACTGGAACCCAAACGATGAGAGCGCCTGGATCTCGGCCTTGACCTTGGAGCGCACCATGAGCTCGAGCTCCTTGTGCCACTCGGGATTGGACTTGATGAACTCCTCGGTGAGCAGCTGTTTGCCCTCCTTGATGTCGTGCTCTGTCATCTCGAGCCGGCACTGCTTGGGGATCTGGTACTTGTCGAGGTCGGACGGGCGCACCCCGAGCCATTTGATGTCGGGCGTGGTGAGGTTGATGGCGTCGTACGACATGTTCTTGGAGCCCTTCATGTACACCGAGAGGATCTTGAGCCCGTACGGGTCCGCGTCGAAGAGCCCGAGCACCGGTATGTTGAGCGTCGCGCGCACCTGGTGCGAGAGGACAGGCCGGGCGCAGCCGAGGGGACTCAGTGGCACTCACTGGGACTCGAAGTGAGAGCCTCCAAGTGACTCTCGCTGGCACGCAGAGGAGCTCGAAGGCAGATCCCCAGCCATCCTCGCAGCCGCCCCCGCCGCCCCCGCCGGCCGGCACGCACCTTGTTGAGGAAGAGACGTGTTGCCACGTCAGGCTGCCCCTTCCCGGTCATGATCACGCAAGGGTACGTGTTGTAGAAGCGATCTTCGGCGAGGCGCATGAACGCAGCATCCTTTTCAATGAGAAGGATGAACTGCGCGTCGCCGCGAATGCTCGTCACGCGGTCGATCGACGGCGGGATCGCCTTGCCTCCCACGCCCATCTTGGTGCAGTCGATCGTGTCGCCATCGTCCTCAAAGATGATCCTGCCGACGACGATGCCCTTCTCGGAGGCGACGACGTTCAGCGACGAGCGTGTGCACCCGATCATGCACGCGGCGTCGTCGAGCACGTCGTCCGACTCGGTCTGCTGCTTGAAGAGCTTCACGTCCGTGTAGAAGAGGTCGCGCTTCGTCACATGGATGCCGCGCCCGCACAGCTCGAGGACGAGCTGGAGCACGCGCGTGGTGATAGCCGTCTTGCGAGCGGCCGACGCGTTCGCGAAGACGCGCTCGAGCATCTTGTCCTTGAGTACAAGCCGGTCCAGCTCGGGCACGTACAGCATGTTCGAGGCCGTGCGCACAGGCATCGTGTAGCTGAAGCCCTCACCGCGCATGATGGTGAGCGCCGCGTCCATCGCGATGCGCTCGATCGCGCGCGTGACCAGGTGGCGATCCATGGCAATCACCTCCTTGGTGACGCCCGATACGCCCACATCCGCGAGCGTCTGCTTGCCAGCTGCCTGATCGCCCATCGTAGTCCTGAGCTTCTTGACGTTCTTGAGCACGGCATCAACGGTCCAGCCGCTGGGTGGCTCGAGAGGTGCTGCGGCTTGGCGCTTAGCGGGAGGCATCGGAGAAAGCTTGGAGCGTTGCTCTGCGCCGCCTCGACTGGCTGCGGCGCGCCTTCGGCTTCTCGGCTGGCGAAGGGGCACTGCGCGGCAGAAGATGACGAAACGTGGAATTTCGAATCGTCGGTAGCATGGCCACGGTGTCGCACACACCTGATTGTCGAGTGGAGCGGCGATTCGTTGGAGAACGAAGTACTGTTCAGATTCTGTTTCAGCGCAATTTCGGGATGGGCGTGAGAGCGGAAGGATTTCGTGCGAGACGTGGAGCGTCGCTTTCACATGGGGTCGCGTCCGTGCCTCCTGAGGCTGCAAAAGGAATACGTGCGGCTAGGAGCTGACCCATTGCCAGATATTGCGGCACACCCAAGGTTCGAGCATCGAGTCATGCTCCATTGCCGATGGACCTCGTTCTGCTCACACTTACTCACTGCCCCCAACAGGCCACAAAACATGCTTGAGTGGCATTTTGTCATCAAGGGTCCAAAGGACACACCCTATGCAGGAGGCCGATACCACGGCAAGCTTGTCTTCCCGGCTGATTATCCATACAAGCCACCCGCGATCATGATGCTGACACCCAAGTGAGCCCGCTGCCCCTGCGACCTGTCTTCGCCTTCTGCTCATGACTCATCCCGATCTGCCATCTTCTCGCGCAGTGGACGCTTCGCGACGAACACTCGTCTGTGCCTCTCCATGAGCGACTTCCACCCGGAGACATGGGTACCCGCATGGTCAGTGGCCTCGATTCTCAACGGTGTGCTCTCTTTCATGCTCGAAGCGACGCCAACTGTAGGGAGCATCGAGACCAGCGAGGCGGAGCGCAGACGGCTCGCATTGGCCTCGCACGCATTCAACCGCAAGTCGCCCATCTTTTGCGAGCTCTTCCCGGAACTCATCATGCATCCATCGGAGCATGATGAGGCGCCTGAGATGGACCAGGTCGTTGAGGCATCGCCAGCAGGGCATCTAGGCGGCATGCAGTTGCTCATGGTGGGGGCCTCGACTCTGGTGATCTTGGCGGTTGCTTTCCTGGCGCAGCGACTTTGAAAGAGCGGCTCGCTTGGCGCCAGCCACAACGACTGTCGAGTTCGGTGTTTTGACCGTCCCCTCCATCTCCTGAGTGTGATCTCCCGCGACGGTTTGGCCCACATGGTTGCTTTTCTATAGGCGCTCCCGTACTGGGTGAGCGTACGGGGGGGAGACGTGCTCGCTCACGGAGACCCAGGAATTTCCGAAAATTTTGAACTTACGAAGTTGTCAAAGTAGGACAAGTTCTAAACGCGCACGCGAGTTCGGGGCTTACGATCTTCGCCGACTCGCGATGATTCTGAGCGATGCCGTGGAGGGGGGAGATTTGCACAACCCGTTTGATCACGAGCTCGCCGATTCGAACCATTCCAGCCACTCCGACCCTGGCGCACGGTCCGTTGGGAATGGCCTCAAGGGTCTGGATGCACACGCCATAGATTACCTTTCTGGTCGACATCCGCAGCACCAACAGCAAATCCCCTCGCCGTTCCCGCCCAGGCCATCGCCGCAGTCCTCCCCGCTCCTACCCGAGCCGTCGCCGCCTCCCCCCTCTCCGTTCCCGCCCGAGCCGCCGACACCGCCCTCTCCTGAACCATCGCCGCCGCCCTATCCTCCGGCGCCTTCCCCTGAACCATCGCCACCTCCCTCTCCGCCCCCACAGTCGCCGCCGCCCCTTCCGCCCCCACCGTTGCCGCCGCTGCCTCCTTCGTCGCCCCAAATCAACGCCTTCATCTTTGCCCAGCAGCTCTCGGGCGAGTACCAAGCATACCTGCCGCTCATCTTGGGACTCTTCCTATGCTCCGCGCTTCTTTGCTCGTGCTTGCCACGCCTCTTCGGCTGCTTACCGTGCATCTTTGGCTATAAGGAGCTCAAGGACGAGAACCCCGCGCAAGCCGAGGACAGCAAGAGTGCTGCAAAAGGCAACAGCGACTGGCAGCGCCAGTTGCACGAACGAGTCGAGCGCGAGCGGCTCGAGCGCGAGGCCGAGGAGCTCGAGGTGCTTGAGAAGAAGCGGAGGCTCGCTCTCGCCAGGGAAGCTGACGTGATCGCCCGGCGCAGCGCTGTGCGCCGTATCCATGAGCGCAAGCAGCTGGAGCGCGAGAGGCGGGCAAAGCTCGATCACGACATTGAGGAAGGCGAGAAGATGGTCACCAATCACAAGTCGATCAAGGCGCCCATCCCCGCCTTTAAGAAGCTCGAGAGCCCGCGCGGAATCCTGGTCGTGGTACCCCCGTCAAACTCGCCACCTGGTTCGCTCGCCAATTTGCTCCAAACCCTCTTCAGCCCCAAAGCTGTACCTTTGAAGCCATCCCTGCCGTCGCCCAAGCGAAGACGAGACAACATTGCGGGCAGCGTGGCGACCTCTATTTTCGGCGGCTTCTCGGGCCGACCTCCATCACAGAAGCTGACGCCGATTGTGCACAAAGTGATTGAGCAGGAGAAAGAGCTGATGGATGGGATTGGGGGCGAGAGGCTCGAGTCTGCCAAAGATTCACCTGGGTTGCGCGTGGAAGAAGAAGCCGAGAATGCAAAGGCGAGAGAAGAGGCTGAGGCAGCTGCGGCTGAGGCGGCGGCGGCCGAGGCGATGGCGGCCGACGCGGCGGCGGCCGGGGCGGCGGCGGCCGACGCGGCAGCGGCCGGGGCGACGGCGGCCGAGGCGGCGGTGGCCGAGGCGGCGGCTGTGGAGAAGGCGGCGAAGGCGGAGAAGGCGGCGGCCAAGGTGGCGAAAGAGGCGGCGGAGGCGCGTGCAGTAGAGGAGGCTGCGGAGGCTCAGCGTATACGCCTTGAGGAGGCTAGGAAGAAGCTGCACCTGCGCACCGAGGCCAAGAGGGGCAAGAAGTAGAGTCCACGAAACACGATGTCTGCTCAACTGAAGATCAATCGAGGCACGGCGCGCGCGCGCGCGCGCCCGTCTCTTGATCGGAGATGGCGCTGCGTCTTGCCCACAGCAGAGAGGACACATCGTGAGAGTGTGTGCTACTGCAACTGTTCAACACAACGTGAGTGTGTGTTTGTTTGACCCAAAGGGGTGACACGTATGTTCTTTGACGCGTCCCCTCGCGGGCTGTCTGATGTATCTCGGTATAGCTACGTATGACGAGTTCACGTGCTCAAAATGACTACTAAACGAAAACCTGCATTCTTCGCTTTCACCTCTTTCATCTCTGTTTGCGCGGCGCCCCACAAGAGAGTTACAACTTGCATGCGCCGCTCCCATTGACGAACCCGCAACCGATCCGAACAGCTCCAGCCTCCACACTACCGCCGTACGAAAGGCTCGGAGCGACGTGTTTTGTGCAGCTACGTGCACTGGCCAGAATACATAGATCGGGCCATGCTACACTCGTTAATCTCATCATCACTCACCGGCTATCATCGAGCACCTCAGGCGAACCATCGTGCTGGAATAAACCATGAAGCGAAAGATCAACATAATGTTTCCAAACAGCCGACCAAGTCAATTAGGAGCATTGCTGCCTCTGCCCGCGTCGCAAGAGTGGCAAGGGTGGCGATACACTTGCCGCTCGCATTGCTCATCCTGCTGCTACCGGCGGTGACCGGCTCACCGTCGCCGCCGCCGCCGCCCTCGCCGCCGCCTTCGCCACCACCTCCGTCGCCACCACCATCGCCGCCACCTCCGTCGCCACCGCCCACACCACCGTCGCGACCACCAAAGCCACCGGCTCCGCCCTCTCCGCCGCCTCCATCGCCGCCACCCTCTCCGCCTCCCTCGCCTCCGCCCTCTCCACCACCACCCTCGCCACCGCCGCCGTCTCCGCCGCCCTCGGAGCCCCCTAACCCGCCGCCAAATCCACCGCCCTCACCGCCACCGCCCTCGCCCCCTCCCTCCCCCCCACCGCCCTCGCCCCCTCCCACTCCTCCACCGCCATCGCCACCACCCTCTCCTCCTCCACCGTCGCCCCCTCCGTCTCCGCCCCCACCCAGCCCGCCGCCCTCGCCGCCGCCGCCCCCGCCGCCCCCCCCGGCGCCCCCCCCGCCCTCGCCGCCGCCCTCCCCTCCTCCACCCTCGCCGCCGCTACCGTCTCTGCCGCCGCGGCCGCCGCGCGCGCCGCCGCCTCCGCCCGATCCACCCCGGCCGCCGCCCGCGCCGCCGCCGCCGAGCCCACCACCGCCCGCTCCGCCGCCGCGGCCGCCCGATCTGCCTCCTCCGGGCCGCCCGCCGTCACCCCCTCCTAAGCCGCCGCCGCCGTCAACGCCACCTCCACCCCCTCCAAAGTTACCTCCGCCCTCACCGCCCTCGCCCCCGCCGAGGCCGCCCTCGCCGCCCTCGCCCCCGCCGGTGCCGCCCTCGCCGCCCTCGCCGCCCGCGCGGCCGCCGACGAGCCCCGCGCCCTCGCGACCGCCGTTTATTCCACCGCCCTTTCGGCCGCCGACGCCGCCACGCCGGCCCTCGCCGCCTTCGCCGCCGCCGGCTCCATCCGAATGGTTCCTCTTGATGGCCAGTGCGGCGGCTGAGATCGGCGGTCCGGGCATGGCCAACGTCGCCAAGCATACCAACGACCTTGCGGAGCAGCTCAACGCGCTCGCGGCGTACGACTTGAACGGGCGTGCCCAGCGCACCTTGCGCCGTGAGCGTGCCCTGCAGATCATGACGAGAGGGTTGCGTGTGGTCGGTGGCCAGCCCCAGCCAGTGCCCGACAGATCCCTCGGACTGACTGCGAGCGCTCTCGTGAACTTGCTGCGCACGCCCGACGAGCTCTCGGACGCGGCGCTGCAGCATGCGGGCACGGTGGCCGTCGGCCTCCTCGAGTCCATCAACGCCTACGGCGGCTTACGCCCCGGCTTTCCTGCCGTTGCACCTCTGACTGCGGCTACTATGGGCAGCTTGGCGCAGGCGCTTGGGGCGGGCTTCTCGGCGGTTGCGCACAGCGTTCGGACGCTCGCGGCAGCGGAAGCACTGCCACCGCCTCCCACGATGCCGCCATCGGCCCCTCCCGCGCTTCCGCCAAACTCCCCGCCGCCCCTTTGCCCGCCCCCGCCGCCCCGCTTGCCCCCCAAGCCACCCTCGCTGCCGCCGCGCCCCTGCGCCGCGTTTTGCGCGTCGCACCCTTTGTCGCGGCACGACTTGTGCACATTTTACCAATGCGGTGGCTGTGTCGAGTGCTTTGAGCTGCCGCCACCCTTCCCACCGAGCTCGCCGCTCCCCCCTGGTGGCCCACCGCCGCCGCCGCCCAAGCCACCCCCTCCTCCCAAACCGCCGCCCTCACCACCGCCACCGTCGCCGCCACCGCCACGTCCGCCGTCACCACCCATGCCGCCTAGATCGCCGCCGGCATCACCACCGAGACCGCCAGGTAGGCCGCCCTCGCCTCCACCGCCAAGACCGCCCTCCCACCCGCCCCGCCCGTGCGACACTTGGTGCTCCTCGCACGCCCAAGGCTGGGTTTCGGCGTGCGGTTACTTTTCGTGTGGCGGCTGTGCACAATGCGTCGCCTCCCCACCGCCCTCGCCGCCAGCTGTGCCGCCGTCGGTGCCGCCGCCGTCGCTACCCCCCTCGTTCCCGCCCCCGCCTCCTCCGCCTTCGCCTCCGCCGGCGCCTCCTCCGCCCTCGCCACCGCCCTCACCACCACCTCCATCGCCTCCACCGAGACCTCCACCACCTTCTCCCCCTCCGCCCTCGCCGCCGCCAAAGCCTCCCCCCTCACCCCCTCCCCCGTCGCCGCCTCCACGCCCCCCGCCTCCGCCCAGTCCGCCCCCTCCGCCCTCGCCGCCGCCTAAGCCTCCCCCCTCCCCCCCTCAGCCGTCGCCGCCTCCATCTCCTCCGCCGCCCCCTAGCACTCCGCCCTCCCCTCCGCCACCCTCACCGTCACCCTGGCCTCCAAATGGTGCACCGACACCACCGCCGCCATCACCACCACCGCCATCACCACCACCACCATCTCCGCCGCCACCGAAGCCTCCATCACCGCCGCCGCCCTCGCCACCTCCCTCGCCTCCTCCACCCTCGCGGCCGCCGGAGCCCCCTCCAACCCCTCCGCCACACCCCTTTGACGCGAATAGTGCCACGAGCAGCGGCCCCAACATGCGCCGCCTCGAGTCCGTTGCGGGCGGCAACGCGTCTGTCTGGACCTCACGGGCCGAAAGGGTTGCGATTGCAAACGCGGGAACGCGCGCTGCTCAGCAGGGCGCGGCGAAAAGCCTGATGACGGCGATGCATGCGCTCACCCAGCTTGCGACTGTCGGTTGGACACTCGGGGAGGACCGTTCGGAGGCACCCGCGTTCGGAGACGACCCGCGCGGAGCGAGCGTGGCTGTTGTGCGTGTCGTCGAGAGCACGTGCAGCGCATCGCGCGTGGTCAAGCTCCTCGGGGCCGGCAACACGTCCGAGCTGATCACGAGCGCTTCTGCCCTCTGCGACGCCAACGGCCGTGCGCTTGGCGTCGACGGCGAGCACGCGGCGCAGGCGGTGGCGCTCTCGCGCTACAACAACATTGCTCCGCCCGACTCGGCGCTGCGCATGGTCAACGGTTCGAGTGATCTGGTGGTCCTCTCGCTTGGGGCGAACCCCTATGCCGCCCTAGCGCCCAACGTAACGGCGACACGAGTACTCTCGATTGGCCGGAGCCATGCGTCTCTTGGCGCGGCGTCCTACGGCGGGGGAGGCAGCTCGCGCCGCCGCCTGGCCGAAGAAGCTGGCGTCTCGTTCAATGACGATGCCGGCGAGATGGTCCCTACCCTCGACCCCATCGCAGCGACCAAATTCGAGTTTAGCCTGCCCATCCTACGCGTGCTCGACCAACTCCCGCTCGTCGACCACGGCGTGCCGGATCACGGTGTGCCTGACCTATGGGTAAACTCTATCAACCCTTCGCTCACGGGCATCGCGATGCTCGAGGGTCTCGCAGTGCGCTGGGACTGCACCGAGCCGCCACCGCCGCCCTCACCGCCGCCCACGCCCCCCTTTCCGCCACCGGTGCCGCCCGAGCGACCTCCCCCGCCCTTGCCGCCGAGTTCGCCGTCACCGTTGAACCCGGCGCCCGTTCTCCGCATCCCTCCTAGCAGGCCACCTTGCCTCCCACCGTCGCCTCCGTCGCCCCCTCTGCCGCCCCCACCCTCGCCCCCCCCAATAAGGCCGCCAGGCCTGCCTCCTGCGCCGCCGTACCAGTTCACGGTCACCACGATCGTCTCGGTGGGTGGGCTCGACCTGCAGACTGTGACGGGCGGCACCTTTGCAGGCGCTGTCACAGCGGCCTCGTGCAACTCAGCGGTCGCCGCCTTGTCGCCCTGCAACAACATCGTCGTCTCTGTGAGCACTGCGAACGAGATTACGGTCCCTGCTGCGATGGATCCGGCGGACGTCGTCGCAAACATGACCACGGGCTACTGCGGCGGCGGCGGCGGCTGTTCGGTCACAGTGGTGGGCTCGTCGGGCAGGCGCGCGCTGCAGACGGGCGACGGCAGGGTGCGCTTGGAAATCCAAGTGTTCCCCGCGGTGACGTCTCCGTTCAGCACGTCGGGTGCGGCGCTGCCACTCACGGGGCCTGCGAGCGTCGGCGCCCTGGCGACCAGCTGGATGCAAACGTCACTCGGCGGCAACTTTACGCTTGGGAGCCAGTCGACTAGGGCGGTGGCGACGCGCACAGTCGTGGTGCCAGGGGGGCAGCAGATGGATGCCGATGCTGCAAGGGTCTCCGGTGCATCCAGCCCGGCTCAGTTCATGGTTGCTATGAACGCCCAGCTGCCGCTGATCCCCACACGCTACTTTCAGACGCATACCTTTGCACTTGTGCCGCCGGCGCCCCCGCCGCCGCCCTCGCCGCCACCGCCCTCGGCCCCGCCGCCACCGCCCATGCCGCCACCCACGCCTCCACCGCCGGTTCCGCCGCCCTCGAAGCCCCCTCCGCTGCCACCCGTGCCAACGGCCAATGGCTTTGCGGTCGGGTACTCGCCGCCCCCGCCCAGCCCCCCACCCCCCAGCCCGCCTCCCTTGCCGCCACCATCGCCCCCGCCCGAGCCACCACCGTCGCCTCCGCCACCGTCGCCACCGCCGCCCTCTCCGCCGCCACCCTCGCCGCCGCCACCGATCACTCCACCCAGCCCGCCGCCACCCTCACCGCCCCCGCCCTCGCCCCCGCCGCCCTCGCCTCCACCCCCCTCACCCCCGCCCGAGCCCCCGCCCTCGCCGCCGCCTCCAAGCCCACCACCCACGCCACC
>Ga0180440_101041_pt1 | contig 17928 bp, 12 predicted proteins | sample ChrtobMetaP5_4mM_FD_119745 | JGI IMG/M metagenome (GOLD analysis project Ga0180440, IMG submission 119745) | Chrysochromulina tobin associated microbial communities from unialgal haptophyte culture, Washington, USA - P5_4mM MetaG | ecosystem: Host-associated > Algae > Haptophytes > Unclassified ... | reverse complement strand
TGGGGATGACATACACATGGTCCTTGCCTTGACCATCTGCAGCTGCTCGCGCGCGAGTTCTTCCTTTTCGAAGGCAGCGATCGTCGAAGCAGCATCGCCATGAGCACCACCCTCAGCTGCATCGATTGACTGCATTCGACAGGCGGCCCGAGATGCTGAAAGAGGTGATAGCGCACACGCTCGAGGAAGAGGTGCTTTCCTCCGAAGGCGACTTGGCAAGCTGGCCAGGCTGGCGATTTTGCGACGCGCGCGGCGGGCGGGCACGAAAAAAAACAACTGGCCGTCGTGGTACAGCTCGGTACCGCAATTGCTGCAATTACATGCGCTGCTCGCGCACGTCGTCTTGACGGAACTTCCTTTCAAATTAACGTTTCTTCCCGGGCCGTTCACCCGTTGCATCTTTTTTGCTCACGCAACTTAGACGTGCTTAGATGATTTTTGCTCAAAGCCTCTGTCAGCCGACGGGACCATCCGATCCTTCTCACCTGCTTCATGTTCTTGTTCATCATAACGACCGGGGAGCGACCGGCGAAGCAAACCCAAACGTCAAACAAGCAAATTTATGCAATCGGAAATAAAAACTACCCGACCAGCGACCTGCATGGTGATACTGGACACACAAACAAGCAAACAAACCGGTTATACTGTATACACTGTTTGTGTCGACAGCGGACACCGCGGACGCACTGTGACTGAGTCACGCTGAGACACTGTATACACTACCGTACAATGAGCGGGGTCACATGAAAAACTCAAGCTCGAAGCTGACGGCGGCCTGCGAGCCACCCCCAGCCGAGACGCGCGCGCGCGCACCGCAGGTCCGCACATCTCTCTCGCGCTCGTCTCGGGGTCGTGGGTGTGTGTGGCCCGCCTACGGCTTGCCGACCAGGGCCTCCTTCTTCTCGGCATCGTCGTCACCCTTGCCCGCATTCTTGTCGAAGCCGTATGCCTCCTTGATCCGGTCGGGCATGTGCTTGCCACTGTAGTCGGCGCGGTCCCGGCAGCAGCAGACGAACAGAGTGTCGAGGACGCACCCAAAGACCGTCGCGAACAGCGAGGAGAAGATCAAGGCGAGGATACCAATGACGACGGTCGCGTACATGGGATCGGGCCTGTTGTTGCCAATCAGCGCGATGTTGCCGATCCAAGCGCTGATGAGGGGCACCGTGAGCACCTGGACGTAATAGAGGATCACGCGCACGAGCCCGTTGATGGCCATCTGAGCGGGGTTGGCAAATAGAAGGCTAAATGTCGAGAAGCATGCCCCGCAGAAGGAAGAGCCCTGGAGCGCGACGTAGATGTACGCGTAGCCGGTGATGTACTTGATCGTCTTCTCGAGGCACCAGAGGCAGCACTGCGTGCACTTGATGATCACGAGGAAGAGCGGGTTCGTCTTCTGCAGGTCGTTGGTGTACTTGTCGATGAGCATCAGGATGATGCGAACGAGTTGGATGGCGGCTACGATGAAGGATCCGAACGCGATCGAGCCCAGATGGTAGAAGAGCACGCGGCCGAGCGAGCGCAGCAGCGGGATCTTGGTCTTGTAATGGTCATTCCCGCGGAAGAAGAACCAGTGGCACACGGAGCCCGACATCGCAGTCCACGACACGCTGATGACGAGGTTGATCGTCCACAGGAACGAAAAGGCAAGGTAGAGGTACACGATGGTCTGGACCATCGTAGCCGAACTGTCAACGTTGGCAATCCCTGCGGCACCACTCTTCTCGAGGGTCTGGTTGTACCAGGTGATCGCATCGAGGAACGAGGCCGATTGCGTGACGCCCGACTGTCCGCCCATAAAGTGTGAAGAGTCGAGGTTCGCTGTAAAGAGGCATGCGATCACAAACATGAAGAAGACGAGGAAGAGGCACTGCACGAAGATGGAGCCGAAGGGGAAGAACATCATGAGGGGCCGATCCTTGAGCACCTCGGTCGACGACTTGACCAGCGCCACGCACGTCTTGATGCGCTTGCGCGAAAGGCACATCATGATGACGTAGATGATGAAGACAATCGAGGAGACCCCGCCGATCCCATACCAGATGGTCGGGTCGCTGTTGGCCTCTGTCAACGTCGTGTCAAGCTCGGAGGGCGCGAGCGCGACCATGCTTGACTGGGCCGAGGCGGCGAGGCCCAGCGCGCTCATCGCCGCATCCGCCGCGTACGCCTCGGCTGAGCTCATGTTCGTCGTCACGTTCAACGAGCTCGCTTGGGCTCTGGTGAACAGCTCGGTGAACGCGCCCGCGAGCGCGAAGCAATAGATCGAGAAGAAGGCGAGCCCTAAGCCAAGCAGGATGAGCGAGACGTAGATGATCGTCGCCGCGAACAGGCGCAGCAGCACCAGCCACGCGAAGCACATCCCGATTGGCACGAGGCAGCCGAAGATGCCTACCTCCTGCGCGCCCTCGACGACCGCCTCGACGTAGCGAGCCCACGTGTTGACCTTGGCGCCAATGTTGCGGGAGAGGGTGTCCTCGGCGAGCGGCCTGAGCTGCTGCACCTCGCCGCGCCGGAACTTGATCTGGCACAGCTTGCTGCGCGGGTAGTTGTTCGTCAGCACCCACGTCTTGTTGAACTCCGTGTCGCACGGTGCGTAGTTGACACCGTCGCACTGAGGGAAGGCGCACCGGTCGTCGTCCTGGTACATGTCGGAGCTGTCGCGCGGGATGCACCGATGCATCACGGGGATCGAGGGCATCACGGCGAAGTACGAGGCCGAGCCGCCCGCGGCATTGTACTGCGCGGGCGTTCCGTAGTCCACCACGGAGCACGTGCTCGGGTCGTCCATGCATGCCGTCGGCGACGCGACGGGCGGGCAGCGCTCGAGGCACAGCCCGTAGAAGCGGACGCGCCAGGGCATCGTCGAGGCGATCGCTGCCTGCGCGATGATGTCCTTGTCGGCCCGCGGGAAGTAGACGTACTTTTTGTCTTTCATGGCGCCCACGCCGCACCGGTTGCCAAGGTAGTCTGAGCCGTACAGGACCTCGTACGGGTCGCCGACGGTTGCCGACAGGGAGGCCAGGAAGATGATGCCGCCCCAGAAGGCCAGGAAGATGAGCAGGCAGAGGATGTCCGTGCAACGGCGCTGCGAACGGCGAGAAGCAGAGGCCGCCATGCACTCAGCACATGTTGGGCAGAGGCACGCCGATTCCGTGTTTGCTGTGAGAGAGTGAGGCTTGTGCGGCGCGGCGCACCTTGTGGAAGAAGAAGACCTCCGGCTCGGGCGGTGCAGGAGCGACCGAGCTGCCGCAGCAGCCACACTTGCCGCAAGCCGCGCCCATCCTGCGCGCACGTTGCACACGGTCCAAGTGCGAGCGGCTCCTACGGAGCAGTAATCCGTTGGGAAAGGCCAGTTCTTCCGGAATTCGTGAATGTCGCACAATTTCGAAAACAGTTCGGACCTTTTTTGGGTCCTATTATCCACGCTTACATGTACCCTCTTTTCCCCTGACGAACACAAAACGCGCGTGCGGCATCGTCGCGGCATTCTGCCGAAACGCACTTTAGTCAAACCGCCAATCACCGCGACCTGGACCCAAGCAACCTCTGGCCGTGTACCCGTGTTGGTCGCGCCCACCCTGTCGCTCTGGCGGGATTCCATGGGGGAAACCGGCAAAGAGGGCATGACCTCCTCGTCCACGGAGGCCGAGTTCGCCTCGCTCACGGCCCTCTTCGCGCAGGCCGACACCGACCATGACGGGCTGCTCTCCTATGAGGCCTTTATGCCGATGATCCGGGTGCACGCGAGCACGCAAGGGTACAAGCTCACGCGTGAGGAGGCGCAGGCCATTTTTGATGCCTCGCGTCCGCTCGGGGAGAGCGTCTACGGCGCGGGGGGGCATGCCGCGATCAGCGAGCTGCTCCGGGCGATGGTGACGTCGCCGTGGCGAGTGGAGGCGGCGCGGGCGGCGCACTTTTCGGAGCTGGAGCTGGGGGCGTACGCGGCGGGCTCATTTGTGCGCCGGTCGGGCGCCGCGTACACGAGCCTCTTGGAATCCGCGTTTGTGCGCAACGACGGCGACGACGACGACGACGACGACAGCGAGCCCGCGACCGCTTGGTCGGCGCTCGCGGCGCTCGCCCAACACGGAGCGGGCTCTCCGACGCCCACGCCCAGCGCGGCCTCTTCCTCGGTCAAGGCGCTGGGGGCGGCCGTGGCGCTGCCGGTCAAGGCGATGCCGACCAAGGAGCGAGGAGGAGTGAGCAGCGAACTACCGACCAAGGCTGTGGTGGCAGCGGCGGCCCGCGGGTTCAAGCGCTCGGGTTCCGTGCCGCCCAATACAGCGCCCAAGCCCGCTAGCCCGAAGCCGACCGTTCCGAAGGTGACGACGCCGAAGACGCCGAAGACACCGAAGACGCCGAAGACGCCGAAGACACCGAAGACACCGAAGACACCGAAGCCCACGGCCAAGGCAGCGGCCAAGGAGCCCTCCAGCGCTCATCCACCTGCAGGCAATGAGGGAGGCAATCAGCGGCCATCAGCGGCCAAAGAGCCTTCCGCACGCTCATCGCACCGGGGCTCGAGCTCCACGCTGGCAAAGGGCGAGGCGTCCCAAGCAGCGCCCGTGACGGCGCCTACGGCCTCAGGCGTCAAGCTGATCACTCCCAATACAGCGCCAACGGCCGGCGCGTCCAAGGCAGTGCTTGTGGCGGCTGCCACGTCCTCGCATCAGAAGCGAAAGCTCAAGCGCGCGCAGACCGAAGCCATCGGACGGCGACCGTCGCACGAGTCGACGTCCGATGACGAAACCCCACTGGCCACCTCGGTGCTCGAGATGGCGGGGTCGGGTCCCGCCAACTCCCGTCGAGCCACGCCAGGCACGACGGCGGGCGGCAGCGTGCTTGGCAGTGCGGGCGGTGTGGCGTCATTGCGAGACGAGCCGCCCTTGCCACTGCACCCCCCCGAGCGTGCTACGAAACTCGAGACGAAACTTGAGACGAAACTTGAGACGAAACTTGAGACGAAACTTGAGTCGCGACCGCCATCGACCTTCTTGGCGTCCGATGACATCGAGGGGCGCGCCGCGCGACGCACGATGAGCTTCATGCGCAATACTCCAGCCTTGCCGCCAGCCTTGCCGCGGACCGCGGCGAGCCGGGCTCTCGGGGGCGCCGAGGACGGGGATGAGGAGAGCGGCGGCGCAGAGACCGACTCGATCTCGCCCACATCTCGGCGCATTCGGCGAGCTCATCCCGAGCTCTCGAGCGACGAGCTGCGCGAGGCGCGATCTCTCTTCCTCTCGGCGGACCGCGACGGCAACGGCGTGCTCGACCTGGCCGAGTTCACCAGCCTCATGCGCCAGCTACAGGAGAAGCCGCCGTCTCCGGCGCACAGGCGCCGTGCCGGGCTCGCGTCGCCGCCACTCCGGAACACGGTCTTCACCGACGATGAGATCGAGATGCTCTTCCGACGAGCCGATGTGGACCGTAGCGGCGCCATCGACCCCGAAGAGTTCATCACGATGCAGCTCAAGCAGCGTGCGGCGCACGCGGTAGCCGCGTTCGCGCGGCTTGCGCTCGGCGGGGTGCGCACCGAGGAAGAGGAAGACTCGAACCGAGTTTCGTCTGCGGCGATGGGCGGTGTGAGTGGCGGTGAGGGTGGCTGCGCGGCGCAGTCAGACTGCGCACTTCACCTCGGCGTTCACTCCTCTGCCGCTCCCGCCTCCTCCTCCTCCTCCTCCTCCTCCTCCGCCGCCGCCGCCGCCGCCGCCGCCGCCGCCTTGCCATCGAGCCCTCCGAAGGCCGCTACGGCTGCCCGGAGCGTCACCTTCCATCAAGCCCACTTCGAGACCCAAGTCGCGGACGGCTCGCCCAAGAAGCGCTCGCCTTTACGACGAAACTCGACGGCTCCGAACTTGAGCCAGGCGAGCCGAGAGCACGATGACGAGACCTGGTCCGTGGCGGCGGCGGATGAGCGCTACCGAGAGCTCATGCGCCTGCGCGCCGTCGAGAGCGCGCTCAAGGCGCCTCGACCGGACGTGTCGGAAGTTGAGCTCGCCATGCTCGAGGCGCTCTTCAAGAACGCGGACGCGAACGAGGACGGCATCGTCGACTTCGACGAGTTCGTCGCGCTCATGGGCAAGCTTTCCGAGACGACGGGGAAGCGGTACAACTCGCTGCAGCTGCGCGCCCTCTTTCGGGTTGCAGACCTCGACCGCTCGGGCTCGATCGACTTCAACGAGTTCATCCATGCGCAGCGGCGCGTGCGCAGCTCAATGGGCGACGCGAAGACCACCACCATGCTTTCGACGGCGGTTGGCCGGCTGGGCTGGGTATGGAAAGGGAGGAAGTCAGAGTCATCCCCGCCGCCAGACGCATAAGAGATAAGATGACCAGCAGCAAGAAGGAAGTCGTAAGTAAGTAAGTAAGTAAGCCATTGTAAGTAAGTAAGTAAGTAAGGCGTCTGAGGGGGATACCCACGGGCATACAGAGAGTGCGTGTACGGAAGAAAGTCGAGCCGGAGTCAAGTGCCCTATAGTCAAGTCAATGCATGCAGGCTATTCTCTATTCAGGCCATTTAAGATAACACTTGAGTTTATTTTGAGTACTCTTCATAGGATCAGGTTCTAGATGGACGTCGTGTGGGCTGCGATGGCTCGGGGGGCAAGCAAGCTAATTCGCTAATTAGTCGAAAGAACGAACTGGTTGCTTGCTTGCTTCATGTTGCTTTGCTTGCTTTGGGGGGGCTGCAGACGTTCTCGAAAACGGATTAGATGCGCAATCAAGAGCGGAATCTTATAATCTTGTTAGCGATGCCGTGTCGTTCGTCATTCGGGACGATTTGTTGATCGTCAAGCTCCGATGGTCGTGGAGAACGCGCTGGGAATCTTGTCCAAGACATATGAGAACGTCAAGCACAGCCTTGCGGCGGAGTTCGATCTCCTCAAAGCAGATCGCAACCGCGTATGGTCCATCATGAAGGCTGCGATCTCGGACCCGATCAGCGTGTTCAAGGTCGTCCTCGCCTGGTACTTGCGCGTGCTGCAGACGGCACTCTACTTGGTGGCCATTTCTATTGTTGCTGCTCTGGCTGCTGGTGTCGTTGCTGTTCTGAAGCCGAAGCAGCCGCCCCCCACGAAGTCAGAGGCGGAGCCCAAGCCCAAATCGGCAGCAAAGGCATACACGCCAGCACCTGCGCCAACGGAGACGGCGGGTGTGGACGCGGTCCCGATCGGGGCCCCTTCCGCCGCCCCCGCCGCCGCCATCGCCGAAATCGTCGTTAGCACGCCCGAGGCCGTCAAGGCGCCAGCCAGCGCGGACGCAGATGCGCCGGCACCGCCGGCAACGGCTGGTGTGGCTGAAGTCCCCCTCACCCTCTCGGCAGACATCCCGACGGCCGAGACCGCGTCAAAGGAGGCGAAGGAGGAGGAGGAGGAGGAGGAGGAGGAGGAGGAGGAGGAGGCGGAGGCGGAGCTGGAGGCGATCGACGAGCGCGTGCGCGTGGACGTCAACGCGATGATGCAGGAGGAGGATCGGGACGGCGAGGACGACGACGAGGACGACCCGGATTATGTCCCAAGCGAAGATGGTGAGGACGACGACGAGGACGACGAGGGGGAGGACGAGGAGGAGGAGGAGGACGAGGCGGAGGGGCAAGATCCCTCTCCCCCTCCCTCCCCTGCACCTGCCGACGGTGATGACAATGATTCGTACACTTCGGACAAAGTCGACTTTGATCTATTCGGCGATGCCCCGGCGAAGGTGACGCGCGCACAATCCCCTTAAGGCGGCCGTTGCCGCGGGCACAGGCACGTGCTGTGCCTCTCAGCCGTTGGGTTGCTGACGTGGCCCATGGCCCGATTTGGAAGCCGTTGGGTTTGCTGACGTGGTCGTCGAGGTGAGTGGTGGAAGCACTCGGAATGTCTTCGATGATGGCGATGCTCGTGGCGAGAGGAGCACGGATATTCGAAGCCCGCTTCTGATCGCCGGGGCGCGTGTATACATTCGTCAGGAGAGGGGGGAACATCCTAATCTGGAACCGCCGGAGAGATGAAATCTGCCCACGCGAGCGCCTGCCGCCGTGGCACAGGCACGCACCATCCTCTTGCTCTTAGCTACCAGACCCAGCGAACCGGCGATCCGAACGCGGTGCGAACTGGCGAACGCGAGACTGGCAGCTCAGCGCAGGGGAGGCACGAGGCACGAGGGGACGTGCGTATGTCCGCGCTGGCGGCGCTTCGTGTTGCTCTCCGGTCTCTGAGCGGAGAGCAAGATCCTTCTGAGACCAGCGGTTTTCGGGAGGGATCGGTCTCAACTTGTTGAAAGATCAGCACCTCCAGACCATGTTGTAGTTGCATATGTGTAAATGCACGATGTGTGTAACTGGGGGTTAGTCCGCGACGTCCAACGCAACGAGCGAGCGAGCGAGTCGAGTCAGGAGTCACTGCTGAGGCCTGCGCGCCGCTGAGCGGCCGACGCCGCCGCCGCCCGGCGCGGGGGCCTCGTTTCGCGGGGTAAGCGAAAGAAAGCGAAATTCTCCATTTGAAATTAGACTATAGACGGACGGGATATTCTGAGAAACCATCGTGAGAAACGAATAACTTTTAACTACGATCCTCCGCCGCTCTCTGTACATCCTCTCCGCTCTTCACACCTCAGCGGACACGTCGGGTCGTCGCCGATGAGGGGCGACACAGGTCCACACAGATAGTTGATGACACGCAGTAGCCACGGCTCATGAAGCGCTGCCATTTGCGGCGACTGTCACTGTGCGCGGGGCGTCGTCCTGGGCGTCGTCTCTCGCGGCGAGCCCATGCGGTGCCATCGTCACCAGCTTCGGCGGCCGTGGGGTCTCCTCGATCGGTGGGAAGCGCATCGGCCATAGCTTGGGGTAGCCCTCCTGATGCTCCTTGTGTGTGCTTCCTAATTTGGGTCGGGGTCCTCCGGCGGCCCCTCTGCCTCGGTAGGAGTTCATGTTTACGTCGAAGGCGAGGCTGATGCGTGGGCTGTGGCCACGGGTAGGCTGTACCTATGGGGGGAGGGGTAGTAGGGGAGGTGAGGCTGATGCGTGGGCTGTGGCCACGGGTAGGCTGTGCCTGGGGGTGGTGGAGGAAAGGGGGGGCAGGGGCGAGTTCTTCTAAATGCGTGTGGGCTCTGCCCACGGGTAGGCTGTACCTCGTGCTGGGCATACGCAGGGCAGATGACGAGCCGTCCTGGCTGTGGAACGATGGTGTGGACAGTGGAAGTGACCCGCCGTTGGGTTACCTGAAAGGTGGGTGGGGGGTGAAGGGGAGAGGTGAGGCTGTGGAACGATGGTGTGGACAGTGGAAGGTAGAATACCGGTAGGGTCTCGAGCTCAATATGACGCGGGTCGAAGACTTGCAGCACTCCCGCGTCCTCTGGGGTGCGCACCTGAGTGGAGGGGGGCAGGGGGGGCAAGTTATGAGGGGGGAGAAGGGGGCGGGCGTCCTCCGGGCAGCGCACATAATAGACGCCAGCAAAGGTGGACCCATCATGGGAGTGACTCGAATGACGGAGGCCATCACGATGGAAGGTTCCCCACACGTCGAGATCCGAAGTCATATCCCATGCGAACGTGGCGTCCCACTGCCCCTCGCGATGACTTCCTGTGAGTAGAGCCGCGTACCGCCGCAGATGGCGCCAGATATGACCTCGCTCATGCCCAAATAAGGATCGGAAGGCTGTGGAATTCATGAGCTCAGGCCAGATACTATTCGCCGCCGCCTCGGCCTCGCAGGCTTCCACCGCCTTCCGATCAATATGCTGCCACGGCCTAATATGGGCTTTCTCTCTGAGGCACTGTCGCGCGCTCCTCATGGCATCGCTCAGACCGTACCGATGCTGGTCGTGGAAGAGCGCGTTGAGGTCATCGTCCGCGTCGAATAGCGACTCATCTTTAGACCTTCCTTTACGCTGAAGTTGTGATTCCAATCGCACAAAGCGCGCCTCAATGAGCGCGGCAAGCTCTTCGTTGTGTGTCTCCATTTCCGGCTGCATCGCCATGTAGATGGTCGTCGGCCAGAGCGACTCCATGTGTGCAGGTCCCAGCCCCTCGCCGGCCGTCGTCGGCGAGAGCCTGGGCCCCTCACCGGTCTCGGCAGCTGGCCGGACCACGCCAGGCCACCCGTCGTCGTCGGTCTCGGCAGCTGGCCGGACCACGCCACTGGAATCGTCAGGCCACCCTGCGGCACCCGGTCGACATCCAGGCTCGGTCACAGCGCAGCCGCCGCATTCATATTCAACGTTGCCGGTGAGATCAGCACACGAGTTGGAACACCACGGCTCACACATAGGCGTCGCGGCCATTGAGTGGGTGATGAAGAATGCAAGGCCTACGCCGTAGATGCGCATGGCTGCAAAGGGCATGCTGGTCACCCCGCAGTTTTACAATAGAACCAGCAGCAGACTCCGCTATCTATCATGGGGCTGGCATTGCGGGTGAGCCGGAATGTTCACACCTCGTGCGAAATGGTGCGTCTCAGCCTTCTAGCAGGCCTGCTCTCCCTCTCGAGCGCCTCAGCCTTCTACCTGCCCGGAGTCGCGCCGCGCGAGTACAAGGATGGCGAGCTTGTCGAGCTCAAGGTCAACAAGCTCACCTCGACGGTCACGCAGCTCCCGTACGAGTACTACTCTCTGCCCTTTTGCCAACCAGCCGTAATGGCGACGGTGGCTGAGAACCTCGGCGAGGTGCTGCGCGGCGACAAGATCATGAACTCCGACTACGTGCTCAAGATGGGCGTCGAGGAGTCGTGCAAGATCCTCTGCCGCAAGAAGCTCTCGCTCGACGAGGCCAAGCTCTTCAGCTCACGCATCGAGGAGGACTACCGTGTGACCGATATGATCGTGGACAACCTGCCGGCGGCAACGCGCGTGGTGGAGCCGGCGACGCCAACGACGCCCTCGCGCGTGATCACCATCTACGAGCGCGGCTTCCCGCTCGGCTTCAAAGGCTCGAGTGATATCCCGGGCACGGCCAACGGCGTGGCGTACCTGTATAACCACCTGCGGCTCGTGTTCAAGTACCACATGGAGGCGTCGTTTGAGGGGTCGCGCATCGTCGGTTTCGAGGTGGAGCCCTTCTCGGTCAAGCACCAGTACGGCACCGACCTCGACCCGCATACCAACCTGCCCACGAGCCTCCAGACTTGCACGACGCGCAAGGAGGTGACGCATGACCTGACGCCGCAGCAGGTGTCGAAGTCAGATGAAGTCCTCTTCACGTACGATGTGCGCTGGGAGTACAGCGACGTCAAGTGGGCGAGCCGGTGGGACGTGTACCTGTACGCCACCGACGAGCAGATCCATTGGTTCTCGATCATCAACTCACTCATGATCGTGCTCTTCCTGTCGGGCATGCTCGCGATGATCATGACGCGCACGCTGCTGCGCGACCTGCGCCAGTACATAACGATTGCTAGGATTGCTCTTGATTGCCCTGGCTCGCGAGAATTCTGCTCTTGATTGCTCTTGATTGCTCTCGATTGCTCTTGATTGCTCTCGATTGCTCTCGATTGCTCTTGATTGCTCTTGATTGCTCTTGATTGCTCTTGATTGCTCTTGATTGCTCTTGATTGCCTTGCTCGCTCTCGAGATGGCGATCTCGAGATGGCGATCCCAGAGTCGAACGTGGTGGCGCCAAAGGACCACTGATGACGATCCCACTGATGACCCCTTCTGATGACATCACTGATGACCCTCGGATTGCCTCCCTCATCAGGTACAACGACCTTGAGTCCAAGGAGGAGGCGCAGGAGGAGAGTGGTTGGAAACTCGTGCATGGGGATGTGTTCCGGCCGCCGCCGCGCGCGGGCTTGCTTGCAGTCTATCTGGGCACCGGCGTGCAGGTGCTCAGATGGCGCCTCTGATTGCCCTCATCAGGTGCTCCTCACCCTGATGACCTCTGATTGCCTCCCTCATCAGGTGCTTAGATAAGGCCTCTGATTGCCTCCATAAGCGCTCTGAGCGCTCCTTACTTGGCAGGTGCTCGGCATGTGCGTGGTCACGATGGCCTTCGCGGTGCTCGGCTTCCTCTCGCCCTCGAACCGAGGTGGGCTCATGACGGCCCTGCTGCTGCTCTTCGTGCTCATGGGCGCGCTCGCCGGCTACGTATCGGCGGTCATGTACAAGGGCTTCCGCGGCACTGAGTGGAGGCTGACCACGCTCAAGACGGCGCTCATGTTCCCGGGCATCGTGGCCATCATCTTCTTCACACTCAATCTGTTCATCTGGGGCGAGAAGTCGAGTGGTGCCGTGCCATTCACCCTGATGACCTCTGATTGCCTCCCTCATCAGGTGAAGTCGAGCGGTGCCGTGCCATTCACATCCATGCTTGCTCGCGCTGCTCTGACTGCCTCCCTCATCAGGTGCTCCTCACCCTGATGACCTCTGATTGCCTCCCTCATCAGGTGCCGTGCCATTCACCACCTTGCTCGCGCTGCTCTGCATGTGGTTTGGGGTGTCCGTGCCCCTCGTGGGCCTCGGCTCCTATTTTGGGTACAAGCGCAAGGTGCCTCGGCCCCTGATTGCGCTTGATTGCCCCTGATTGCGCTTGATTGCGGCTCCTATTTTGGGTACATGCGCAAGGTGCCTCGGCCCCTGATTTGGGTCCCTTGAGTGCACCTGATTGCGCTTGATTGCTACCTTATGGCACGCAATGAGGAGAGCGCGAGTTCTCCTAATTTGGCAGGTGCTCGAGTATCCGACAAAGACGAACCTGATCCCGCGCTCGGTGCCGGCTCGCCCGTGGTACATGACGCCCGTCTTCTGCGTCCTCGTGGGCGGCGTGCTCCCGTTCGGGGCCGTCTTCATCGAGCTCTTCTTCATCCTCTCCTCCATCTGGCTGCACCAGTACTACTACGTCTTCGGCTTCCTCTTCCTCGTCCTCCTCATCCTCATCGTCACGTGCGCTGAGATCACGATCGTCATGTGCTACTTCCAGCTGTGCGCCGAGGACTACCACTGGTGGTGGCGCTCCTTTTTGACCTCGGGCTGCTCCGGCCTCTATCTCTTCATCTACTCGATCATCTACATGCTCACCAAGATGGTCATGACGCGAGGCGTCTCCATCTTGCTGTACGTAGGGTACATGGCCATCGCCTCGTACTCCTTCGCCATCCTCACTGGCACCGTCGGCTTCTTCGCCTCCTGGTTCTTCGTGCGTGCCATCTACGCGGCCGTCAAGGTGGAGTAGAGGACGAGCGTGCGACATGGCGAGAGCGCCGTGGCGGGCGCAGGACGAGGCACAACGCGCCGATTTCGTGTGCCGATTTCGCCCCGAGAGAGCTAAGAGAGAGCTAAGAACGGATCTGAGTCTGAGCCTAGGATGGTTTTTCCGAGTCGCACGCGCGGTGCGAGAGTACACCGACGAGTGAGCAAGCAGGAGTCAATCTCCGAGCCCTCCGGTGTGGGACTGAACGCATAAGCCAATAACGAGGATTCAGAATATTCACAGACGACAGATGAGAGGTCTTCAGGACAATTGCTTCAGGAGGCAGATCGTGATAAGTGAGACTGACCCACCTCCCCCTGTGGTGAAGAGGAGATAGAAGACATAGTATTGTCCTTGAGCAAAGAGGGGTAAGACGACAAACCCGCGCAACACTACACGCGGCGCCTCGCACGCGTGACCACTCCGAGGAATCACGTTCCACGGAAGATCCCACAGGGAACGCACCGGTACAACGCGACATACACAGGTGAAACGACAAGCGGAATGGGGGGGTTCGGGAAATAGTAAAACGACAGATCGGCTGTCGGGGGACACTGTCGGCAGTCACTGCCGACCTCGGCACCGTGAGTCAGTCCCACATATTACGCAGATCAGAGCCGAGCTCCTCGCGTCGCTGGTCTCGCAAGGTCTGCCAGCGTGCAAAAGCGCGAACCGGAACGCTCCGGAAGGGGAAGCGCCAAGCCGTCACCGCAGGGGGGCACGCGTCAGGGGTTCGGAGGCGCAGCCACTGACGGCACTGGTCCGGCTGTCGTCTCGCCTGTCATTGCAGGAATCCAGGAAAGCAGTTATATAATCAGTAGGTTTCGATGTTTTCGCGTCCCGTTCGGCGCGCCGTTCGTCCCGAACAGAAGCGGCACACGCAATCCGAAAACCCCGCCCGAGGGTTGGGGCACCCATCGTTCCGGCGCAGAGGTTTCCTAAACGGGACGTACCCGTACTTTCGGTTTCGCCGAGATACAAGTACGCACGCAAACGCCGCGGCGAAATGATGATGGTCGCTCTGCTGGGATCTGTGGCATCGCGTCCGCTCATCCCCGACAGCACTCCGTTGACCCATGCCCCGTTCATCTTGACGCACGACGCTGGAAGTGGCTACCTGCCCGGGGGGCTCGTGAACGGGTGGACCAAGACGCAAAGTCAGGGCCTTGCAGGTCAGCTTGAATGTGGAGCCCGTGCTTTTGACGCTCGGCCGCTGAATGACCCGGACAAAGGGCTCATCTGGCATCACGGCGGCGTGGCCGTCGACTACTCGTTCAATCAGTCGATTGCGGACATCAAGGCATGGTGTGCCAGGAACCCTGACGAGCTCGTGCTCATGACTGTCTGGGATTGCGAGGGTAAGGGCTGCATGGAGGCAGTGGGCGCAGTGGCCATCGCGCAGAATGTCTCCAATGTTCAGGACTGCCGAGCGATACAGACGACCTACGGCCAGGCGAAAGCTATGGGGAAGCTGCGAACTGGTGGTTCGTTCCTCATCATCACCGGCCCGCCGACGGCCAATGCCGTCGCATGCGCCATCACAAAGTATGACTCGTCGCTTGCATGCAATTGCCGGTGCTGGGCGACGGACGCGGCGCACGAGCAGGAGATGGAGAAGATCAAGACCTACCTGGACGGGTTCACGGCGCTTGGCCTTTCGGAGACCGCCTTCATGCAGGCCCAGACCCTCTGGCAAGAGAGCGCCGAGTCGGTTACATGCGGCACGCTGCGCAACTCGTCGCTCGTGACAGATGAGCGCAAGTCGGGCCTGAACCGATTCCTGGCGGACCAGATCCGAGCCGGGAGGTGGGCCAAACAGCTGAACCTACTCGAGGTCAATGATGTGTGTGATCCGGACGGCTCCGGCAACGATCTCCTCGCCGCCCTACGTGAGAAGCTGTGAGAGAGAACACGCCCCGGCCGGGCACTCACATGCCCTACGAGAGAAGCTGTGTGAGAGAGTACGCCCGCCTATGGCCGGCCACTCATGGCCGCACTTCACCGCAACAGGCGCGTGGTGGGGGGGGCGGGCCGCGTGCGTGTTCTTTTGACCATTGAAACGATCCACACCTTCTCCCGTCTCCCCTCGTGCCCGTCTCGGTTGCACGGTTGCGCAGCCTGGGCAATGTCCAATGAGACCGGGGGGGCCCGTGCGCGCCGTCCATGGCGCCGTCCGGCCCGCGTCGGGCGCGGGCGGCCCGGGTCACGCCGACGACATTCGATTGGCCGATTTTTGCGTGCGGGTGCGCGCCACTTTTTCACGATAATCACACTTCACACAGCACATCCCATCATACACCCTGTGACTAATTCTCTCCCCGAGCGTCGCCTCCGCAGACCGCTCACTCGTTCCCTATCTTGCCTACGGACGTGTGCGAGGACGGCCGCCCCACGCCCTTCCCACTCTTCTTGGCGGCGTCGCGCGCAGCGAGAGCGCGCTCCAGTACACTCAAGCTGCTACTCCCAACGTCCGTGAGCCCGCCAAGTTCCTCCGGCAGCTCGACGGGTGGCGGGTCGGGCGTGTTCAAGGGCGTCCACACGAAGAGCACCGACTCGAGGACAGCCGAGCGGAGCACCAGGAGGGTTTCGTCAAGGAACACTGGGAGCGTGGCCGCAATCACACGGATGGCCTTCTCAGCGTCTAGATCGACCTCATCACCCAGATTGGGGTCTCGCGGCGACCAGCGGCGCCCATCCGCGCGCATCTCTCGCGCCTCGAGCCGCAGCACGTCCTTCGCTCCCGCGCTGTACGTGCACTCGGCCACCATCGAATCGCCCGGCACGGCGCCTTCCGCGCCTGGGCGCACGATCGGCTCCTCGAGGATGCACGCGCCGCGGCGGGGTTTGTCAAAGCTGAGCAGAAGCTGGGGTGTGGAGCAGTCGGGCCGTTGGTATGCGTAGCCCGTGAGCCCAGTGTTGAGGTGGAACGTGCGTGAAGAGGTGTAGCGCAACACCCATATTGGGCAACCCATATTAGGTCGACCCCCGGCTGACAAGGCGTCCGAGCTCATCCAGCCATCGCGAGACGCTGGGTCCAGAGGCTCGAGCTCGTCGACCACCTTGAGGATCGCTGCCGCCGCGGGCAGGTCGGAGAGCGTGCACTCGCGCCCGCGATCGGGTAGGGTGCTCACGAGCGTGAGCAGCCGCGCCTTGAGCTCGTCAACGGGCGCGCTGCGGCGGCTGCTCCTGCCGCTGCTGCCGTCGCCGCCGTCGCCGCCGTCGCCGCCGCCGCCGCCGCCACCGCCGCCGCCGCCGCCGCCGCCGCTGCCGCTGCTGCTGCTGCTCTTGCTGCTGCTGCTCCTGCTGCTGCTGCTAGCCACAGGTGGAAGCTCCCAGACCGACTCGCCTGTAAGTGGGTTGTGGTAATAGGTCTGGCCGCTCTCGTCGTCCATGTAGGCTGCCCACGGTTCCGGAATCCCTTCCGTCAGTGACATGCGCGGCGCGCTCAGGCGCGATGACGACGCGTTGGTGTTCACGCGCGCCAGAACCATGGGCTGAGCGGGCTCGTCGTCGTGCGAGATCCAAGGACAGCCGCTGCAGCGGCTCGGGCAGCTAGGGCACAGGTCCTCGACCATCCTAAGGGGTTGAACTTGCGTGCTGGGTCTCGATGCAGGGCGCAGGATTAAGGCGGCAACCAGCTGGAGCGCGAGCGGCGGGAGCATTCACCCGAGAGCCGAGAAGAGGGTTGAAACTTGAAAAGGCAAGTCAAGCCGAGTCATTCAATTCCCACCCATGTGATTGTCGAAGGCGTGTCCCCTACGGATGCATGTGCTGCCTGAACAGTGCCTGAACGGAAGATGTGTGCACCGCGGCACTTGGTTACATGTATGCGCTGCCTGTTGAAGAAAAGCCCTTCCACACGACCACCCCGAAAAAGGGACCGGGCGATTCTGATGAAGACCTGAGGTGGAGGCAACCTCCGTTTCCTCTGGGTCGGCTGGGTCGGCAAGCTACGGCCCCGGAGCTTGACGACACGGCCATCACGTCAAATGACGCCGAAATGACGAATTCATTCCCCATTTGGTAGCTGCCGACGAAAATCCGACGGTGTCTCGGTGACGCCGAGCCGACGGATTTTGAGTTTGGCGGAGTCTTCATCAGCGATTCCCAAGCGAACGCGCACCAAGACCCCATCCAAGTCGCAGGGAGCCGCGACCGCAGGTGCGCGCGCGCGCTCAAGAGACACAACACCCCCGCAGCTGCAGCCACCCTTGAGGGTGCTCACTCCGTCGTCTCGACTGGCGCTCATGCACAGATTGGCAGGGTGCCCACCGAGTACACGCCGCCGTCGGAACAGGATGCTGGCAGCCACAATCGCCCTCACGTTGGTCGCCTCGGCCAAGAGCGGAATCCTAATCAGCGACCCAAGCATCAGCCAGGATGCCGCCCCGGCATCCATTGAGCGGGCTGCTCACAAGCACGTCCCAGGAGAGCACCGGAGCCTCTTTATCCATTTGCATCACCCCCATGCGCCCCACACGCATACCCCCCACACGCATACCCCCCACTCGCATACCCCCCACACGCATTATCCGCCGCCGCCGCCGCCGCCGCCGTCGCCGCCGTCACCGCCGCCGCCGTCACCGCCGTCACCGCCGCCGCCGCCGCCGCCATCGCCATCTATGCCGCCGCCGCCGTTTATTGTACCCCTTCCGAAGCCGCCTCCATCTCTCCCGCCGTCGCCGCCGTCGCCGCCGTCGCCGCCGTCGCCGCCGTCGCCGCCGCCGCCCTCGCCGCCCTCGCCGCCCTCGCCGCCGCCG
>Ga0180440_101005_pt1 | contig 18355 bp, 12 predicted proteins | sample ChrtobMetaP5_4mM_FD_119745 | JGI IMG/M metagenome (GOLD analysis project Ga0180440, IMG submission 119745) | Chrysochromulina tobin associated microbial communities from unialgal haptophyte culture, Washington, USA - P5_4mM MetaG | ecosystem: Host-associated > Algae > Haptophytes > Unclassified ... | reverse complement strand
GGTTGTTTTGTGTGTCGTGGTGGTGTTGGGCTTGGCTTCGGGGGTGGGGTGGGGGTGTGGGGCTGGGGGGCGCGTGGGCGGGGGGGGCGGGGGGGGCGGGGAAGAGGGGGGCGGCGAGGGCGGGGGTGAAGGCGGCGGCGTGGGCGGGGCGGGCGACGGGGGGGGGGGGGGGGGCGAGGGCGGCGGGGGCGGCGGCGGCGGGGGCGGGGGCGGCGGCGGCGGGGGCGGGGGAGGCGGGGGAGGCGGCGGCGGCGGGGGGGGGGGGGGCGGGGGGGGGGGGGGGGGCGGCGGGGCGGGGGGCGGCGGCGTCGGGGGCGGGGGCGGCGGCGGTGAGGGCGGCGGCGGTGAGGGCGAGGGCGGCGGCGGCGAGGGCGAGGGTGGTGGCGGCGATGGCGGTGGCGGCGGTGACAATAAAAAGAGCGGCGGCGGCGGCGGCGGCGGCGGCGGTGGTGACGCGCTAGGAAAGTGGTACCAGCAGAAAGAACCAACGTACCAGTTGTAATTAATGAGGAAGGATCCGGTCCTCATCTCCCACGGGGAGCCGAAATCCAAAGACCCAAACGGTTGAGGAAGTGTGATTTGAAGATAGTACCTGTATGCACCATAGACAGTTGCGCTGAGCTGGATTCCAACATGCGTATCATGATTTCCTGAGCATGCTGGTGAACAACCAATCAAAGCGTTGGCGCAGGTCTGCGGCGGCCCGGTGGCAGGGGCAGGGGCAGGGGGCGGCGCTCCCAAGGTGCGGGGGCCGCAGTCGGTGCAGTCGGTGCCGAGGAGGCAGTATCCTGTGTATTCCGCGCCGGGGCCGCCGTCGTCGCATGAGCCGTCAGACACGTAATTGCAGGTGTCGCCGCACAGAAGAAAGGGAATCGGGGGAAGGAGGGGAAGAGGTGCGACCAGCGTTGCGTTTCTGGCTGGGAAGTAGTAGCTTGTCCCGAGTGCAGTTCGGAAGTTGAACTGAGCTGAAAGCGACAATTGTACCTCGACTTTTATGTACGCCTCTGCTTGCGTCCATGTTGAAGCGGATAGGTAGATACCAGCGTAGAATATGGGGGTCACGTGCACACGAGCAGTTGCGTCAATCTCCAGACGCAGTTGCAGTGTTGTCTGAGAATCCTGCTGAGCGCTGGGAACGAACCCGTCTACGGAATTTAGCAAGGTCTGACCCTGCCGTGTGTGATGTGCCAGCATTCCAGATAAACTCATGGTGCGTTGATACGTGAGAGTGGCGGTTGCATCAAATGTAGCATGAGCGCCCCACCAAAGATCAGCAAGAAATCCTAAGTCGGCGCCAATGCCTGCAATACTGACTGGAACAAAGAGACCGGGAATACCCATACGGGGGAAGACTCGATCAGGGCCAAGCGTCCAATTATAACGCATCCACGCTTGTACTTCGACTTCTACATGGCCGATCAAGTTCAAGTTGCCCCACGTCCATGTTTCATCGAAGGGATTGTAATTTGTGGTGCGAAGTAGGACATGAACGTTACCTGTGCCACTGACATAGCAGCTCACACACTTGGCCCTAAGGCCTAAACTTGCGTCCCCAAGCTGGCGTTGGGCAGGGACGTTAAGAGAAAATAATTGCGCAGAGAAATTGCTAGCCTGCAAAAGCCTGAACGTAAACGACGTACCGCGGTGGCAGTCGCCTTCGGTGCGAATGCGGAACTGAAACTCCGGGAAGCCACCGAGAAAGTCTCGGGCACACGCAAGCTCCCGAAGATCAGGCATTCGAAATGCCAAGTAATTCGGGGAGGTTGCCACAGAACCCGAGTACGCTTGGTTTGGAATCCGGGTGCGCGGGCCACAGTCACTGCAGTCGGTGCCATAGTTGCAAGAATAAAACTCTGCGCCGGGGCCACCGTCGTCGCAATCGCCGTCAGACGCGTAATTGCAGGTATTGCTGCACAGTGGAGGGGCCGGTGGGCGGGAGCCGCAGTCGGCGCAGTCGGTGCCGAGGGCGCAATTTGAATAAGACGAGCCTGGGCCACCATCATCGCAAGACCCCGTCCAAGAGTTTGCCCAGAAGCAAGTGTTGACACAAAGAGGCGGCGGCGGCGGGCGCATCCCCGAGCGGGGGCCGCAGTCGGCGCAGTCGGTGCCAAAGAAGCAGTTTGTGAATTCCGCGCCTGGGCCACCATCATCACAAGTGCCGTCAGACGCGGAATTGCAGGTGTTGCCGCAAGGCACAGTCGGTGACAAGATAGCGCAGGCAGAATCAAATCCCCAGGCTCCATCGGTCTCCTGAATCATAATTTCAACATTTGGATTCGGCGCATCCGATTTCCAACGCAAGGTGTAAAGGTTGCCAGCTCGAAGTGCCGGAAAATCACTCGAACCCGAGGGCGGGAACCAATAGCAATTGGGATCATCCATTCCGACTGCAGTAGTCCGATTAGTGCAGTCCACCCCGAGGAGGCTGATTGGGCTGATTGTAATATCGGTGTCCGCACCTTGAAGGCAGGATGCATGCGTGAGGTGACGGTCGGCGCGTGCAGTCCGATTCGATGGCAGGCCTTCGACAGAAGCCCGTGGAACGCTTGCGCTCCCCTTGTGGCGTACGGCATCGGCAATCACCTCATGTGTCTTGGCAAAGCCTTCATCAGGAACGCTATATCCCTTGGAAGTCAGAGACACATTTCGTGCGAGGCGTGCGTCGTGGAGACTTTGCGGCTCGCCATGAAAGTACTCGATCTCCGCGTGCTCGAAGCAGTCATTGAAGCCCACCGGTCTCGTAGCTACCGTCACAACCGCTTCGAACCCATTCGCGTCGAGTGTGACAATAGGATCGGTGAGCGCCTGTTCTTGTAGCGGCTTGCCATACAAGTGTTGGCTTCCTTGGACCTGGCAATCGATCTTTCCTGCAAATATCGTGCCTGCGACATACGATCGAATGCAGTTCGTCAGAAAACAGCGAACACGGGAGCCAATGAAGACGGGAGCCGATGAACACGGGAGCCAAAAGGTGCGAGAGAAACGTACCAGCCGTCACGTTCATTCTGAGCCCATCGTGATCGCGGGACGTCAGATGAACTCTCTGAATCTGGCCTCCAGCAACTTCCAACGCACACGAAGAAATGTTCATCTCATTCAGCATGAGGACGTGATCATAGCGGCGTGCGCTGTACTCGAAATACGTGAGTTTGTTCGAAGCAGCATCATGGTATTGAAGGCGATGCTTGAAAAGAAAGGAATCTTCCGCTGCTGCCTCTGCCTTGTGGAACTTTGCCTCTCGCATCGCCCCTTCTGTTGCCAGGCTCTGATCACCTGGAAGCATGCCGACTTCGTGAATCAGAATGGGTCCCGAATCGGGTGTAGCTGACATACCCCCGGGACAAAGCAAGAGCACCAGAACGAGCTGTGCCACCCTCGTTGTGAGGCAAATGGCGGTCGAGAGTTTCGGCGGAGGACGGAGCAATGTCGGCTGCCCACCGGAACGGTTGGTACCCGTCATCAGTCTCCGCTCGGGTTTGGAGATCCCTCGGCTGCAGGAGAGGATGACGGCGAGCACGGCAATGGCGGCGATGATGGCGATACTAGAGCCCAGGAGGCGATCTTTGGGGTCGCCGCCGAGGGCGAGCGAAACGACAACCGTTTGAGTGGGGATGGTCGGAGAGCTGGTGACGGTGACGCCGACCAGGGTCGCGGCGGAGGTGAGGATCGCAGCAGCCGACGACTCAACGGCCGTAGCCACGGTGGCCAAAGCCACCGCGATGGAGACGATGATATCAATGTAGTACGACGTCTGCGGAGCGTGGGCACGGCGACCGGCAAACGGGTCAGCTGGGACACAGGCGTTGGAGAGTGGAAACGGTGCCAGGCGGTGACGTGAGTGAGCGTGTCGTGTGTGCGGTGTAGATGAAGGTTGGTGTCCATGGGCTCGAAGGGGTTGGTGACGATTAACATCGCGTGGTAGATCGTCTTGCCCGCGTTCTAGTGCCGCGGCGCGTGCAATTGTGATGTGTGCGATCGGGGTGTTGTGCGTGCGGAGTGGCGCTGTGGCGGGGCTTTTGTGGAGATCTCGCGTGGCGGCTGGGAGATGAGGGCGGGACTCGGGTGGAGATCGCACCTCGAACTGACGCGGAGATTGCACCTCGAGATGAAGGGCGTTGATCTGATGTCCGTCAAACGCCGCCGGCAAGGCGACGACGAGTGGTAATGCGACGAGAAGGAGCAGCATGTCGGGCGCACCGAAATCGTGCCTCAAGACGACGCGAAGAATTCATTTGTCGTCGCAAGGATGCGGGCGGGATTTCCCAAATAGGGTTCCTTTCGATTCCGCAACGGCCCCTCAGTTCCCGTGAACAGGAAGTGACTAAGTCAGACATGGTCAGACCACAAGGCGGATAAATGGTTAAGTCAAGTCAAGTCAAGTACTTGACTTGACTTGACTTGGTTAAGTCACCACGGTCGAGCCAGACATTCGGAGCTGCAGCTGGGCAATTTCGAGTTTGCGTATTTGAGTTCGTGCATCGTGCTGGGACGAGGGTTGAGGCCCACACCGCCGACGCCACGACCTCAGCTGTAAAGTATGTAATCCGATCAACATGATAGACGTTCCTACTTCGATCTTCGTACGCTTTTGTGTCTCATTTACTCTGACAGAGCTTCACAGACGATCTCCAGCATGTGAGATCTTGTGAAGGGCTGAATTCACCAGTGAGTCGCGCGCGCTCCACACGGGCGCACACGCGCATACGGCTGGCTGGCTGGCTACAGGAAGTAGTAAGTGACAGTGTGAGACTCTCGAGTCTCGTGTGTCCAGAGAGTTTCGTCCGAGCCTGCAGCCTCACCCTCGCGCCGCTACGGGGCGGCCTCCACGGCCGCCGCAACTGTGGCATAAGGATCGAACTTCTCAAGCACGATGCGCTCATCCCGTTCCACGCCGAGAGCCTGAGCATCCTCTGCGAGGACCGTCCACGGGCTGTAACGGCTCTCGAGGTCCTGGCTGAGCGGGTCGAAGACGCACACGAGGCAATGGGGGAGCATGACGCGGCACACCTGCGAGAGCCATCGGATCTGTTGTGCGCCAACCGCAGCGCCGGGCACGCCGCTATCCTCGAGGGTGGTGGGCTTGGAGGGGAGCAGCCGCCCACGCAGCGTGCGTGTCGCCCGCTGCAGCGCTCGATGCATGCATTGCTTTAGGCTCTCCACCTCCTCTCGAACGTCGAGCACCAACTGCGCGTCTGGCTCGGCGTCGTTTGCACTGGCAGCAGCGCTTGCGCTGGCAACGGCGTTCGCGGTGCCGGCGGCAGCGGCGAGCTTCGTGGTGCTACCGGTGCCGGCGGTAGGAGCCACTCGAGGTGCAGTGGCAGTAGCGGCGTGGGTGGTGCTGGCTGGGGCGCAGGTGGGCACGGCACCGAGCAGCTCGGCAGCCGTGGCGAGAGGAGCACGCGAACACGTGGCAGAGGCCGGCCGGGCCGGTACGCCGAAGCGCCCTGAGCCGCCACGCGTGGCGGACGCAGGGCGTGGCTGTCGAGCCGTTACGAGTCGACCCGGCGTTGCCGAGGGGGCGCCAGCGCCGTAATGGGCAACCGCGCCGTGGTGGGCGCCATCGCCGTGGTGGGCGCCATCGCCGTTGCCGGCCGTCGCACTCGGGGCGGCGGTCGCTACCGTTACCGTCGCTCCCGAGGCAGCGAAGGCGGCTCTACCCGTGGCCTGCGGGTGATCGGGAGGCAGCGCGCGCCCGTCGGCGATCACGTGGCGCACAATGCGGTCCGCCGTCCAGCGTGCCTCCTTCTCGAACGAGATCGAGAGCTCGCCGAGCAATCTCGCGCAGAGCTCGCGCGACTCGAGCGCCGATTGCACGCGGACGAGCTCGGCGTCGTGACGAAGCTGACGAATCTCGACGCGCAGCTCGGAGGCGGGCAGATCGGCGATGCGCCGCTGGCGAGCATCCGCGGCTGCGCGCACCGCATCGCGCAGCTCCGTGAGCTCGTCGAGGACCGTCCCATAGGCGCGCTCCAGCTGACCTATCCTCTCGCGAAGCAGTCGCTCGCGCCGCTGCGCCTCTGCCGCCTTGTCAGCCCCCGCCTTGCCGCCGCACTGGAAGTTTGTCTCCCACGCCGCCTTCTCAGCCCCTAGTAATGATGCACGCTCCGTGTTGCTCAGGTCGCGCAGGGTGAGGCGCTCGACACGGCGCCCGACCGAGCCCGCGGAGCTTGACGCGTTGGCGGCGAGGGCGGCAGCGGCGTGCGTGGCGGCGGTGGCGGTGGCGGCGGCGGCGGCGGCGGCGGCGGCGGCGGTGGCGGCGGCGGCGGCGGTGGCGGTGGCGGCGGTGGCGGTGGCGCCACGCTCAGACGAGTGCTGTCGTGCGGCCGCAGCCCTGGAGGCCGCCACCTCGTCGTCGGCTTCGAGGGTCTCGCGCGTATGATGGCGACCCGCGGCCGCCGAGGCTCGGCGCGCCGCCCCGAGCGATGCGCTGGCCGAGCCGCCGCCCAGCACGGCGCTTACCGAGCCGCCGCCCAGCTTTTCGATCGCCCGCGACTGGGCGCTCAGGACGGCGCCCGCATCGAACTTGGGGTCGGCGCGTGCGGCGAGGTACGAGGCCGGATCGGAGCCGTCGCCCGTGAGCTGCTTGGCGCTGCTCGACTTGAGTCGCCTCACCTCCTGCTGCAGCGCGACCACCTGGGAAGCCAACCCTTGGACCAGGTCCTTCATGCGTCTCGACGTGTCATTCGCGGAGCTCGCGGACGCTTTGGCCGCCTCCAGATGCGCCTCCCCACGCGCGAGCCCGTCAGCGACGCCTCGCTCGTAGGCCTCCTCGATCTGCTTCTGCTCGGAAGCGGCCCGCGCGCGCAGCGCAGCAATCTCGACCTCGAGATGCCGGGTCTCGAGAGCGTGCCTCCTCGCCGCCTCCTCCGAGTCCGCCGCTGCTTGGCGCATCTCCGCCGCCGCTTGCGCCACCGCCTCGGCCGCCGCGCGGCGCGCCGTCTCGAGCGACGCCTCGAGCGCCGTCGTGGTGCGTCCATGCTCGGCGCCCAAGACGGCGCCCTCTCCGGAGGCATCGCGAGGGCGATGGCCCTCTCGCGGAGTGGACGGCGGCGCCGGCGCGCTGTCGCGGCTAGCCCCGGGTGCCCCCCCGGGTGCCCCTACGGGCGCCCCCCCGAGCGCGCCTCCCAAGGCCCGCACGCGAGAGCCCACACGGCGAAGCAGCCCGCGCAGGTCGACGTTCTTCGCGGCGGCGTCGTCAAGCGCGCGCGGCTGGCCATCGGGAAGCCCTTCTGGATGGCCTTCGGGGAGCCACCGACTCGTCTGCGAGTCGATCCCCACAGCGAGGCTCAGCAGCTCACCTCGCTCGGCCTCGAGCTGACCGAGCTGCTCGGACGTACGCTCGAGCTCCGCGGAGAGCTGGGCCACTTCGTCGCCGCCCGCGCCCAGCGCGGCGCCCAACACGGCGCCCGATGGGATCGGCCCTAGGCCTGCACTCGTCACCTGACGAGTGAGCAGCCCGCGAGAGTGCATCTGAGATTGCATCTCGCGCTCGAGATGGACGAGGCGCTCCTTGGCCTCGGCCAGCGCGCGCTCCGTCAGCGCGAGCTTGTTCGCGCTCTCATCGAGTTCGTCACGGGTCGCACGCAGCTCCGCATCGAACTTGGAGAGCGCGACCAGCTTCTCGGCGTCTGCCTTCTTTTGAAGCCCCTCGAGGTCCTTGAGCGCCTTCTCGAGCTTCGTGCGCAGCCGCGCCTTGGAGGACCCACCACCCGGCGGCTCCCCAGGCTCATCCTCCTCGAGCGACAGCTGCTCCTTGGCCCTTGCGAGCTCTTCCGCCTGCCGGCCGAAATGCTCTTCCAGCGCCGCCAGCCGTTGCGCGAGCTCGTTTCGCTCCTCGGCCGCGCGATCCACGTCGCCCTGTGCCTCGGCGACGAGCGCGGCGTCGGCCTGCACGCGCTTCTCGAGGCGCCGGGTCTGACCGGCCAGGAGCTCAATCTCGCTGTTCGAGCTCGCGAGTTTCGTCTCGACCTCGTCCAGGTGATCTCGCGCCGTCCTGAGCGCCTCAACCGTCGCGTGCAGCTCCGCTTGGAGCTTCCCGCGATGCGCGACCGTCTTCTCGAGCTCCTTCTCCGACGCGATGCGGGCACCCTGCTCTCGGAAGCACGCCAGCTCGGCCTGGTGGGCACGCCGACGCACGGTCGCGTGGCTGATCGTGAGCATCGCGACGTGCTGTCGCAGCTGATGAGCCGCTCGTTCCCCATGCGCGACTTCGGCTGCGACAGCCTTGCGCTGCACCTCGGCCACCTCCGCACGGCGTGCATACGTGTCGAGCGTCGGCAGCACTTCATCGGCCAGTGCCCACGCGCGGTCGACGATCCGCTCGAAGAGGGCCGCGCGCACCTGATGAGGGAGGCAATCAGCATGCATTCAGCATGCAATCAGCGGTCGACGATCCGCTCGAAGAGGGCCGCGCGCACCTGATGAGGGAGGCAATCAGGAGTCGTCAGAGATCATCAAGAGGCAATCAGCTCCGAAGGAGTGAGGTCATCAAGAGGGAGGCCATCGAGAGGCCATCCAGAGGCTATCGAGAGGCTATCGAGAGCGCGGTGCGCACCTTGTTCTCCGTGCGCGCCTGGCGAACGAGCTCCGCGGCAGCCATCCCGTATGCCTGCCGCTCGCGCCCGAGGCGCTCGCGTTTCCCAAGACCCTCGAGCTCGCCGCTCACCTGATGAGAGACGTCATCCAATCTAATTAGGGAGGCCATCAAGGGCCATCAAGCGGGCTCGAGCTCGCCCCTCACCTCGAGCTTGCTCAGCAACGAGGTGAGCATCGCGTCGAGCTGCTCCGAGTGGACGCGCCTCGGCATGCCCGAGTGTGTGGGGAACTCCTGTCGCTCCCAACGGGCGGCCTCGGCGTGTCCGTTGGCCGCCGCGATTGGCGTGTAGCGCACCGCTGGCGGCGAGGCGGCAGAGGCGGCAGAGGCGGCAGAGGGAGGCATGCCAGCGGCCGCCGTCGCCACAGGCACCGACTTCACACCATCCGGCGCGCCCCACGAGGCCGAGGGCGGCTGCGGCTGCGGCTGCGGCGGCCGCGGCGGCGGCGGCCGCCGCGGCGGCGAGGTCGAGTGGAGGTGCCCCACGAGCATGCTCTCGAGGGCCGCGGCGGTGGCGCCCATCACGGCGCCCCCCGTCCCATCGGCTGGCGCCGTAGTGGGCACGCTCGGCGTCGTCGTGGGCGTCAGCGTTGCGGGCGCAGCCTCAGAGGCGGCGGCGGCGGCCATAGTGGGCCCCATTGGCTCCTGGGCTTCTCCCCACAGGGCCTGCTTGGCAGAGGCGGGCCTGGTGAGGTTGGGACGGATCGGGTGGGCCTGCTGAGGGTGGGCCTGCTGAGGGTGGGCCTGCGTTCGGAGCGATCCCGTTGAGGCCGACGACGGCCGTATGCGCCGCAGCGCGGCCGCTTCCTGGGCAAACATGGCGGCCGCACCGGGACTGAGCACCTCTTGAAGCCGGTAGCCGTGGTCGCGGTCGGCGGCAGGCTGGTCATATCCCGTGTAGAGGGGCAGGCACGAGACGAGCCGGTGCTCGGTCGGCACGGTCGACTCCACCTCGGCCGGCTGGTACGTCGCCGCTCGGATCTCGCTGTGATCTCGATCGGATCTCGCGCGGATCTCGTTCGCTGTCGCCGCCGCTGCCGCTGCTGCGTTCGCAGTGATCTTGGACACTGTCGTCAACGGGCGCGAGGCCTGCGCTATGGCCGCCTCGACGGCGGCCGCACGTCGCTGCTCCCGCTGCAGGATGGAGGCGGACTGCGCGCGCCGGAGCGCCTCGACGGCATGGTCGTCCTTGGCAGCAGCCAGCTCGCTGCTCGCGGCTGCCGCTCGGCAGCTCCTCGATGCCGACGACGGCCTCGCCTGCGGGCTGCGGCCTCCCGTCTGCTGCGCGAGCGGCAGCGCGCACGCGGGCTGCGATAGCGAGCTCGTACACGCTGGGTTGGGACTCGCTGGCCGTGCATACGTCGCCGCTTCCGGAGGTGGCGCCGGCATGGGTGCCACTGGCTGGCTGCCACTGGCACTGGCACCCGCTGCCGTGCAGCAGCACGCACCAGCGGTCTGCTGCACCAAGAGGCCGGCGCTGCCGCACGCTGATCCCGGACGAGAGGCGGCATGCGACGCGTCGGCCTTGCCGGGTGGAACTCTGAACGAGAGCATAGTGGTGGCTGTCACCGGCTTTGTCGTAGCTGGTGCCCTCCCCTTTTCTGCCAGCATCCTCGCGGCATTGGCCCGCACGGTCACATCGTAGCGATCGATGATGACCATGCTGCCTTGGGCACGCTCCGGTGCGTCCATGTACGTGGGCGTCGCCGCCGTGCCGAGCGTGCGCCGCTGTTGTGAGAAATGGGTCGGCATGACCCGTTGCCGGTGTGGAGCCAAACTCCTCCTTTCACTCGGTGATGTCGGGGCCAGCTGGTCGGGGCTCGCCTCCGGCGTGACCTGGACGACCGTTGCAGAAGGACTTCCTGTTCACACGTCAGAGCCTGTCTGCAGTGTCTGTGAGGAAAATTCAAGGGAGAGCCACACGAAACTCCTCCTTCTCTCGGTGTTGACGGGGTGAGGGCGGCGCTCTTCACAGCCCGCCCAAAACCTCCCTCCATGGCCACTGGCACCTGTCATCACACCGCCTGGATCGCGAAGCACGTGATGGGCCTCGGATTCGAGACGTGCTCGCGAGACTGCCGAGCGGCCGCCGTCACGGACGCGTTGCTAGCCTTGCACGCACTCTTCACAGTTGTAAGGCACAAGGTCAAAGGCCTCCGTGGAGGTTCACTTGGTGCCGTGGCGCTTGCGTGGCCGGCCGTCAACGTGGTATGGTCGGGTTCGGGAGTGCTCTTGTGGCTTCAGCCCGGAGGTGCGCGACCCAGTGGTTTCGAGAGCGTTTGGCGCTCGAACGCTCAACTCCAGGCGGCGCTCGTCACAGTCATCTGGCTATCTGTGCGAGCTCTCCATGAGGCGTCTGGAAGGCTGTCGGCACGTGGGCTGCGCGCCCTCGTTGTGATCGCCATTGGGCACGGCCTTGCCTTCAGCCTCATCACGCTGCTGCCGCACCTCTGCTCCTTTGACGACTACGTGCTCTTCGGCGGAGCCAACCTGTCGCCGCCTTTGCTCGCGCTCTTCGTGACGCTCGTGACGCTCGTGCGCCGGCACGCGCTGCCGTGGTCCCACCCGCTGAGCATCGCAGTCGCGTCCGCCGTGCCATTCTGGGTGGGCAATGCGGCCATCATATGCGGCGTCAGCGCAGGCCCCGCGGCGTGGTTGCGCGCCGTGGTGCCAGCGGCATGGGTCTGGGAGGAGATGGCGACGTTCCACACGTGCGGTTTGGTTGGCAATGAGATGCTCTGGGCCGCATGGGGTTGGTTGGCCGAGGCCGAGGCGGCAGCCGTCGCACAAGCCGTCGCCCAAGCAGGAGCGGCGGGCGGCGTCGCTTGCGGCGTCGCTCCTGGATGGTTCGAGAACCTCCTCGAGCAGAGCAGCGCGAGCAGCAGGCAGCGAAGCTCCGGGAGGAGCGATCAACATGGCGGCGGGGCCGGTGGTAAGAAGGAGACGTGACAGAGTCAAAAGACGCGAAAAGCCCGGAGATAAACACGTTCACATTCACACAGCTCACAGGGGAACGGCGCTCGGGCACCGGACTTGCTTTTATTTTGGGAGCGCCCGCACTGAAGGATTCATGCCGCCGCAAAAGAACGGCGGCGCTGTCGGTGCTAGCGGCGGCCGTGGCGGTGGCCGCGGCAGTAGTCGTGGTAACAAACCGCCTAGCGCGCGGAACCCAAAGCAGGGCTCTGGTGAGTATAAGGAGCTCCTTGGCGCCAACAAAGCAAAATTGAATGCAAACGAGCAGAAGGCGGTCGAGCGCGCAAAGGCATTGGGAGTGCCGGCACGTCTGATGCTCGGCATTACCTTTGACGGGCTGATGAAGCTTTTCAAGCCTGAGGACCCGGCGCCAGATTTGTACGCTGTGCGCGACCAGATGCGCGAGGCGAGCAAGACGGATGGCCTCTCCATGTGCGAACGGCTCCAGAAGCAAGGCTCGCCAGACGTGGGAGTGGCACACGTCTACGTGGCCGCGCATTTGGGCAGCTCACCGATGGCACTGCTCGCGGCGCTCGACAATCTGATTGACAGCTCGCCATGCACGAAGACTACCACGTGCTTCTTCATCCGCGACCTCTCGACCCGGGCGACGACGACACGTATAGGAAAGGACCTCGAGCGGCTTAAGGATGTGATCGCGTCCATCGGGCACACGCTTCTGCTGCTCGAGAAGAAGGACCTCGTGTGCCAATCGGCACCCCTGCGCTGCGCCTACACGATCGCCGACCTCGCGTACACCGCGATGGCGCGCGCACCGTTTGATGTGATGCTGAGCGACCCGGACGAGGAAGTGTTGCATCTGCAGCTGTGTGCGCTTCTCGACGTGTTTGCGGGCGTGCTGCGCGGGCCGTCGGCGCGCGTGGTGGACTCGCGGCGCTCCTCATGCCGACGCGAGGCCAAGTACGAGGATAAGGACGACTTGATGGTGCCGCGGGAGGACGGGACCTTGATGAGCGCTGATGGCTCGCTGATGATGAGCGAGCGGCCTACCTCCTTGACCAGTAGCCGCAGCAGCACCCGGAGCGGCGTGGGCTATACGACCGTGGGCGGGCGGCACTGCTGGCTGCCCAACGAGGGGACGAAGCACAAGGAGGTCCTCGACGCCACCGTCGGCTTTCTTCGCGTCAACAACCTCGTCACTGAGCTGCTCTCGCATGCACTCGTATCGGAGGCGCGCATGGCGCTCCGCCGGCTGCCCGAGGCGCACCGGTACGCGTCCAAGCTGCAGTACGATTTGGCGATGCTCCTCAGCGAGCGAGGGAGCGAGGAAGAGGCGACAGAGATGCTCAAGGAGGCTGTGCGCGCGAGCCGCGAGGCCAAGGGAGAGGAGGCTCCCGAGACCTGCGTGCGCCGTCATGGGCTCGCGTTGCTTCTGAGGCGGCGTGGCCGGCCTAAGGAGGCGGCGGCGCTGCTGCTGCAGCTGCTCAGCGCGTCGCGCACCCTGCTCGGGGACCTACATCCCGACACGCTCGCGACGATGGAGCAAGTCGAGAGCGTTGGGGTCGAATTGTATTCCGACGGCGCCCTCGGGCTCGCGAGCGAGGCCTTCCGCGCGGGGCTCGAGATGCACAGGAAGCATCTGGGCGTGAAGCATGAGCGTACGCTAGCCTCCATCTTCAACCTGGGCATGGTGCTGTCTCAGATGGGAGAGGGGCAAGGCGCAGAGGCGCTAGCGCTCCTCGCTGAAGCGGTTCACGCCTCAAGTGACGCTCTTGGCCCTGAGCACGCGCGCACTCGGCGCTACGCCGAGACCCTCGCTAGTATGGACCCCAAGGCGCCGCTGCCAATAGCGCCGGCGCTCACGCCGCCGCAACTGGCTACGGAGGTGGATCCCACGGGAGCGTAGGCTCCACTAAGGCTCCACGCCCGAGGGGTCTCCGAGGCTTTAGGGGCGGGTTCTGCCGCGCACAGCGAGACATGGGCCACTTCGTGCGCACTTGCGCACAGCCCTGGCACAGCCGAGGCGCATCGGTCCATGGGTGCCCGACATGGCGCCTGCCTTGCGATCTGCCCGATGGTGCACGTTCGCGGCGTGTTCGCCCCCCGTGGTTCGGTCTCAAGATGTGCGGGATGTCTCACAGGCATCGTGATAAAATACCGCCACGAGCCCACTTGGATACGCGACGGACGCAGACCGGGCTTGTCCGCGACCGTCGGTCGTGTATTTAGTCTTTAGAAAGAAAAGCCAATACGCGACGGTAACTATCCCCCACCCCTGTCGCTATAGTACAGCGGGCTAGCTCGTAGCTACAGCTACATGCTGTCAACAGGACCGGTGACGAGAGGATTACTAGGGGGGACAAACGCATGGACAAACGGCGCGGCGCTCGGCGGGTCCGCGCGGGGGTCGGGTCAGTCCGCAGGCTTGCGCTCATGCCCATGGGCATGCCAAGCTCGCCTTATTTATAGAATGCCATCCTCCGCGGGTCTCCCCTCCCCAGCAAGCTGGCCCAGCAAGCTGGGTTGGATCTTCGGCCTACTGTAGACAGGGATGTGTCTCGGGTGCGTCTCATGGATCCGATCCGCTTAACGTCCGCTATCCTTCAATTTTTAGCCCCAATCAGCCCTCATTCTTGACATTTGGCACGACCCCGAGTGAGCAGCACCAGTCACCACGACCCACGCCGATCCAGCTGTTCATCAATGCTTTTCTTGTGCTCTCCCCTGACTCTCCCCCGACTCGCCGCGCGGACTCACACGGTATACCGTACACGCACACCTCACATGCGTCTGTGGCTCATAAGTCACTGCACACAGCATGGACCACCATGTTCCGAGTAAAGACGCAGGGGGCAGCGCGAGCGCGTAGCGAGCGCGCACAACCCCCGTCGTACATGTAAGCGCATCTCTCCCTCTCTCTCTCTCTCTCTCTCTCACTCGTACACGCACTCTCTCATCTCTCTCACCACATGTTCGCAACTCACATGACCCCGATGCAAGTACCTCCATATCCAAGCGTACATGCTCACATAGAACCTTCGTTCGTCGTAGGGTCAGCTTGCTTCCAGCTGGCCGCACGCCGCAGCCGGCGGCCAACGCGGCCGCCTCAGGCCTGCGCTAGCTTGGCGACCTCGGCGAGAGTGATGTCACGCTGCGCCTCGAGCATTGCGCGCTCGATGAGGCCGACGGCGCGCTGGCCCGTTGCTTGCGAGAGCTGAAGCAGCTGCGACTGGTGTGAGTTGAATGAGGCGACCGCTGCGGCCGTTGCGGCCGTTGCGGCCGTTGCGGCCGTTGCGGCCGAGGAGGCCGAAGAGGTCGAGGCGGTCGAGGAGTTCGAGGAGTTCGAGGAGTAGGACGAGGACAACGAGAGTGGCTTGCCCTGCGGGTCGCGAGGCGCGCCCTTGGGCCACGAGGCGGCGATGATCTCGTCCGACGTCGGAGGTGTGGAGATGGAGAGCGGGACGTCGAACGGTGAAGATTTGGGCGACGCGAGAGGCAGCGCCTGGCCACGCTTCTCACTGCCGTAGAAGAAGGCAACGAGCTGGATGCGCTCGCCGCTCTCGATGCGGTCGCCCGCGTGCCGCACGTCGCCGTGGTGCATCATGCACGTGCCCGCGCGCGGGCGCAGCATCACCCCTCGCGAGTCTCTGGCGTGAAGCGTGCCCGTCGTGTTCCCGCTGCTGCTGCTGTTCCCGTTGAGAGCGCCCGCGACAGCGTCAGCGGCCGAGCGCGTCGCGCTGCCGAGCGCGCTCATGACCGATGTGGCAAGAGTCGTGCCGGAGGCACCATCCTTGACGCCGGCGCCCGGCCTGGGTGTCGCTACCTCGACGTCGAGGATGCCCTTGGGCACAGGGAGGAAGAGGCCGCCCGCCGAGTGGTCTGTCACCGGGTTGGTGAGCGAGATGTTGATCGTGAGCTTGGTGTGGTCGGTGTGCTCGCCAAACTCCTTGCGCGAGCGGTCGCCCGAGTACTTGATGAGGAAGAAGCACTCGGGGTTCTTGGGCAGGGACTCGGGCGTCAGATTGGCGTTGGGGAAGAAGCGGCACGCGTACGGCATGATGACGCGACGGAAGGCATCGAAGATGAGCTGCTGCGACGTCGCACCGAGCTGCGAGACGAGAACGTCGTTCGTGCAGCAGCCGACGGCGCGCGGCGCCCAGCCCCCCAGGCGCTTGGCCGCAGCCTCGGCATCCAGCCGGATCTGCTGCGCCGCCGCCGGCGTGAAGCACGGTACAACGTGCACGTGGTGGCCCTTGTCGTGCATGTGCAGCACGTATGGCACCGTCGGCGGCAGCTTGAGCAGGTGGGCGGTGGTGCCGTTGGGGCGCTTGACGAGCTCGACCGATGGCGTCGGCGGCGTGCCGCCGAGCAGCGACCGCGTGGGAGCGACCGCAGGGCTCGGCGACGCAGTGGTTGGTCCGCTCAGCTTGTTGGCCAGCGTGTGCAGCGGCAAGCACTGCTGGAACAGCTGGCGCGGATCGGAGGACTTGGCCGCCGGTGGCGGGGTAGGGGACTGCGGAAGGCTGCGGCGCGGAGTCGACGAGCGTGAGCCGTGGGGTGACACCTGGCGTGACTTGTTGGACGTGGCAGAGCCCTGCTGTGGCACTGCGGGAAGTGGCTTGACGCCACGACCGAGGTAGGTCGCTTGCTTGTTCGGCGGGTTACCGAGGCGTGCCATCGGAGTGGCTGGCGCAGTGGTATGCAGTGGTATGTCCTTGGCAGCAGTGGTATGCGTGCGGATGACGGAGGTGGCCTTCATATTGAGATGACTGGCGTGACCGGGTCACTGAGTGCGCGAGTGTGCCGAGCCTGCCCTCTGGGCGTTACGCCACGCGTGCTCGAGTTCTGCCGTGGCGGAACCCAATTATTGCGCGCGTTTTGGGTTGAGTTTTCAGAATCAAGAGCCCTGACACTTGGCTACCACCTTTAACACGCACATCGTTCGTTCCGGAGCCTCCGCACGAATAGTCGAAAAGCGGGGCGACGGTCATCGCAATTACATAGCTCGCGTTCGCCTGGCTTCGTTTGCCGCGTTCGATAGGTTCGGCGGTCGAAAGGTCATCTTGAACCTGATCTCCTGCGCAAGCTCCTCGACCCGCAGCGCGAAGCCGCGGTCGAACATGACATCCACCGCCATGTCCATCGCGAGCGGCTGGCTGAAGATGGTACACGGGCGGGGGATCGCGACGCGAGCCTCGCCCACGAGCGCATGGCGTCGGATGGCGGGCAGGAAGAGATCGTTGATGACGCGCACGACCCCGGCGAAGGCTGCCGGGTGGATGCGCTGGTAGCTATCGAGCCGCGCCACGAGGTTGACGCGCGCGTGGCGCGTGATCTCGGCAGCGGTCGGGATGTGCCGGATGGCATTGTACGTGTCCTCGGCCAACTCGAGCGACGATTGGTAGGAGAGCTCCTGCAACACGACAGCCTTGACCTCCTCGATGGTGCCGCTCGCATTGATCAGGTTGAATGGAAAGTTGCGCTTGAGAGCCTCGTTGGCTGCCATCGTCCCATCGACGAACAGGCGGTAGCGCGTCTTGGCCGCTTTGACCGACAAGTCAGTCTCGCGCACCTCGCATAAATCTCCCTCGCCCGTCTCCTTGACATGCTTGTTGTGCTCGAGCGCCTGACGCCCGCGCGAGAGCTGCCGCTGCACCGACTCGTGCTCGTCCACGTACAGGATGCACATGCGGAAGCGCGGGCGCGGCATCCGTCCGGCTCTGAGGGAGCCGGACAGGTCTTTCATCTTGGTATGCAGCAGCCGCAGAAGCTCCACCTGTACCACCGTGCGTGGGAAGCCGTCGACCATGCAGCCATTGGCCTGCTCGCCCTTGGCGAGCTGCTCGAGCAGCATCTGGAACACCTCGAAGTCACTCACGAGCCCGCCTGCCTCGATGATCTTCTTGGCGGCGGGAGAGTTGAGTAGCGACGACATGACGATTGGCTGTGCATCGAGGCCGCGCTCGCGCATGATGAAAGGCGTCATGGTGCCCTTGCCCGCACCGGGCGCACCGCCGAGAAACAGGATCTCGCATGGCATTTGTATGTTCTCCTCGCCTTGCTGCTGCTGCACCAGCCGTCGCCACGTAAGCTGGAAGATGAGCTCCGGGTCAGCCACCGCGTGCGAGTAGCCGAGCCACGAGCTCGCGAGCGAAGCGAGCGAGATGTCTTCGTCGGGAATGTCGTCGAAGAGCACCATGAACTCCTCGAGGTCGATCCGGCCGCTGTCGTCCGCGTCACCCAGCCGGAACATGCGGTCGAGCTGCTCGTCTGTGATCACCGCAGTCGGATGCGCCTTCTTAATGCCCACCTCGAGGTCTCGGCGCGAGATGAGCTTGCCCTGCGCAAGCTCATCGAAGATGGGTTTGAAACGCGCGACCCGCAGCTGCTGGTCGATGGCTTTCTGATCGACGGTTGCCCGCTCGCCGCAGGGGTCGAGCTCCGCGCCTTGTCCAGCCAGCGTGGAGAGCACCGCCCTCGCAGCGCTTCTGCTGCCGCCGATGCTGCTGCTGCTGCTCCTGCTGCTGCACAATGAGCGTGGCGCCGCCGACGTGGCGGCGGCGGCGCTGGCGGCTATCCGAGCGCCGCAGCCGCAGACTGTCGCACGACCCAATCGCGAGATACTCCACATCGATTCCGAGACGATTCGATGACATGGACGCGAAGATTCCATGTTCTTCGTTAGCAAGTCAAGTCAAGTCAAGTAATGGCGGTCGCCTTTCCGCCGCCTTTGGTGCCCATCGCTGGCGCGAGCGATCGGGAGGGCAGATCTCGGCGCAACCGGCACCACTGGATAGCCCCGAGTCGGGGCATCATCCCCATCTTCTT
>Ga0180440_100983_pt1 | contig 18575 bp, 8 predicted proteins | sample ChrtobMetaP5_4mM_FD_119745 | JGI IMG/M metagenome (GOLD analysis project Ga0180440, IMG submission 119745) | Chrysochromulina tobin associated microbial communities from unialgal haptophyte culture, Washington, USA - P5_4mM MetaG | ecosystem: Host-associated > Algae > Haptophytes > Unclassified ... | reverse complement strand
GCTGTTATTTGCAGTAAATAGTGCCCAAATTTTCGCGCCTGCGGCGGGCTAAGGGGCAACTTGAATACCCCTTCCAGAACGCGCCCCCCTGTCGGTCCTCGACAAGTGGTACCTACCCATTGACCGGACCGGCGTACATACGTGTGCGGTTACAAATTCACTCACTACCGGGTACATCAAAACGTGAAATCAAAAATCTATACGAAAACAATAGACGCATAGCGCGAGCGTGCTATCTGCGATCATCAGCCTACCAGGTGCAGGTCTACCACACACGCAACTAGAACTACAGCTGAAATAAAAACAGCTCTCCAGAGTCACGGAAGAGAGAACCAATGCAGCGTTCAGCGCGGGCCACTACAGCATCAACTTCAGCACCAGTAAACGTACCAGAGCATACGCTCACGTCATAGCCTCGCCATCGGCAGGCGATAAAGTGCGGTCGCCGTCAGTGCTGGCTCGACCTCCTCCTCCGCCGCCGCAGCCATCACAGCTTGATGCTCTTCGTGAGCTGCTGGGCCGTGGGCGCACAGGACGACGTCATTGCCGAGGCAAAAGGTGTGCACCCGACGCAGACCCACGTCGACAACGGCGCCCTCTGTGGCTGGAGAGCTGGACGCCGATGGCCAAGGCCCCGCCGCGGCGGGACGCAGGCCGTTGATGAGTGTCTTCGGAGCGATGGTGGCAATGAGCCGGTGCGCGAGCTCCTTCTGCAGGCAGCTCGCGATCAGTGCTGCCCCACCCTCGATCATCACCGAACGCACGCCGAGCTGGAGCCGAAGCTGCCGGAGGGAGCTCAGCAGGCACGGGTGACCTCTGTGATCCTCGTCGACACACAGCACGTGCACGCCCGCCGCACGCAACGCGGCCGCGCGGGCGGCTCCGCCGCTGTCATACAGCGTACGCGCGAGCGTACACACGACGGCGTGCGGACGGCAGGTAGAAGATGACGTCGACGACGACGTGGAGGGGGGGGAGGAGGAGGAGGAGGAGGAGGAGGAGGAGGACGAAGTCATGAAGGCGGCCACCGAGGCGGCGGCGCTGCTCGCCAAGGGCGCTGGAATGGGCGACTGGAGGGCCTTGGCGGTGGCGAGGCATCGCAAGCGCCCATCGAGTACGATTCGCATTGGACTCTCCCCCGGCACCAGGCGAACGGTGAGTTGAGGGTCGTCGGCGAGTAGTGTGCCTGAGCCCACCATGATGGCCTCGTGCACCGCACGCAGCCCGTGCGTGAGTGCCATGGACTCTCTGCCGGAGAGGAGCAGCCGAGGGCCCGAGGCACCCAGTGGCCCCGCTATGCTGCCGTCGAGGGCCTGCGCGTACGAGAGGGTGACGAAAGGCATCACGACGCCGCGGCGCGAGACCGCATGGGCTTCGATATCGCTTCGCAGGCGCGCCAGCATCGAGGCCGCCACCGTGGGCAGCGGCGAGCACAGCGGCCGGGCGGGCGACGAGGGCGGCGGCCCCAGCAATAGTGACGGCCGCCAGGGCGGCGAGGGAATGGTTGCGGCAGCAGCCGAGGCCATCGCTGGCGCCATCGCAGGCGCCATCGCGGGCTCTTCCTCGTCGATATCGGAGCACCTGAGCTGATTCACGCCACTGCAGCTGCCACCGGCCAGTACGTGCCCACCGCCGCCACCGTGGCCGCCATCGTAGCCGCCACTGCTGCCGACGCCGGCGCCGCCGCTGGCGCCGCCGCTGGCGCCGCCGCTGGCGCCGCCGCTGGCGCCGCTGCCCCTTCCGCCGCCCGTCTGACGGCGCTCGGCCTCCGGTGTCAGAATATGACCCATCCGGCGTGCCTTCGTCTCCAGATAGCCATGTGCGTGGACGGGTGTCGAAGAAGCGAGCACCGCGCGCCGCCCCGCCACGTCGATGCCGAGCGAGCGAAGGGCATGCACCTTGAACGGGTTGTTGGTGAGCAACACGACGGAGCGAACGCCAAGGCTATCGAGGATGGTGCGCACTGGCGTGTAGTCGCGGGCCTCATCGGGCAATCCAAGGGCCAGGTTGGCGTCTACCGTGTCGAGGCCCTGGCGCTCCTGCAGCCCGTATGCGGCGATCTTGCTCGCAAGGCCAATCCCACGGCCCTCTTGCGGCGTGTAGATGAGGATGCCACCCTGCTGTGCCAGGTGCTGCTGCGCGAGGCGCAGCTGCACCGCGCAGTCGCACTTGAGCGATCCGAGCACCTCGGACGTGAGGCACGCATCGTGCACGCGCATGTGCACGCGCTCGCTCCCACGGTAGACGTCGTCGCAGTCTGCCCAGAGGCATGCGACCCATGCGTGCTGCGAGTAGAAGGCCTCACCCCGGTCGCGCTCCCCATAGACGCGCACCGCCATTCGGCCGTTATTGGTGGGCATCGTACAGGATGAAATACACTCGACTGGCATAACGGCAGGCAAGTACGAGGCCCGACGCGAGTGCCTCCTTGTCGGCGGCGCACAAGCTCCGAGCGAGCGTCTGGTCGAGATATGTGATGATAGAACAGGGTCAATTACTCTCGTCATCAAGTGGTTCACCCTCGCGTGGCACCGGTTATTGTTTGCTGGGCGCTACTGCCCCCACGGCCACGCGGTCGTTCGGGCAGCATTGTGAGGGCGAAGTTGCGGAAGAGGTACACTGTGTACCGGTACATGTACGACCCCCTTTGGGGCAACGTTGGGTGTGTGCGCGTATGTCCGCTCTAGCTCTAGCGTAGTAGGTTTGTGTCCGGTCGCATAGCCCAATCAGTCCCCCAATCAAGAACAATCAAGAATTTCTACTATAAGCAATGGCGGGCACCGAGCGGGCACTAGACCGGACTATACTAGTGTCCCCGCTTCCGCTGTGTACTCAACGTCGCAGCCAACGTGAGCGGCCATATACGTGAGCGCGACAATCGTTTGGGGGAGCGCCTTGTTGCCCGTGCACGCGCCAGCCGCGCTATCCTCGAGCCTCGCAATCTGCTGCGCCATCGAGGGCCCGCGCGCGACTGCGGATGGCACGACGCCTGCGCGCTGAAAGATAGAGGGCAGGGCTGAGGTCTCGAGCGCCTCCACAGAGTAATTCGGGCTGAGGCCCGGGACGAGGCGGTTGAGGTGGAGCCCGTGAAGGGTCTGGCCAGGGGCTCGAAGGCACGTGTAGACGTCATCCATCGAGACGCGCCGTGGCTCATATAGTGGACGATGCGGATGATGGCCTGCACCTTCGGCGCTCCCTCCGCCTTCGCCCCCGTGGACAGAGCTGACTCCACTTCGGAAGCTGGGCCGCACGGGTCCACAGGCTGGATTAACCACCCCGCTCATGACAACGGCCACGCCCAACAGCTTGCGCAGCGCGGGCATCGCGTGCTCGAGTAAGTCGATGGACGTGAACAGCAAAAGGTACGCCCCGTCGCCGCCCACGATCGGCAGGCCTAGTGGCGAGTCGAGCGCGGCAGAGTGGCCCGATGGAGCGAGACACCACAGCTTCTCGTATCCAGCGAATGTACGTGCGGCCAGCGGATCGGCACCTAAGACGGGCGCGAGCGCGTTGCCTAGCTGCGACTCCATGCGCACGGCATCCGCCAGGTCGGCCAAAGCTGTGTTTGAAGCATCAAGAAACGCGAATTTGGGTCGCCAGAGCACGGCATCGACTGCGCGACGCGGCGGCGCTGCCTCAGCATCGGGGTCGAGCGAGAGGAAACTGACCGCTGCGAATGACAGATTTCGCGTCGAGCACACGTCGCAGCCCTTGAGAGCGATGGCCACCTGCCGATGACCGACTGGCGGCTCGTTGTGCTGCTGAATGCTATGCAGCTTCGCAGCCGTCGAGAAGAGCACAAAGCCGGTGGAACCGTCGTTGCCGCGGAACGAGTACACGAGCTCGTTGCCATCACTCTGGCGCCGTACAGCTGGCACCATCCAACGCTCGAAGGAGCACACGCAGCGCAGGAGGTGGCGGCGCTCGGCCTCTGATAGCGAGGGTCGTTGGAGGAGCGCAACGACCCTCGCCATGTCCGCTGCTGTCAAGTGTGCGTGTCCTTGCGTTAAGGCCTTGCGTGCAAGGCCCTCGGCCTCCGTTTGCTCCTCTTGCGCCCCCCAAAACCTGTATATAGCAAAGCCAGCAGCAGCAGCAGCTAATCCGGCAGCAGCATAGAGGACAACCTTTCCCGACGGCGATTCCTGTGGCTGCGCAGCCGATTGCTGCTTTAGCTTTTTCTGTGCAGCGACCTTTCGTAGAAGTGCGGCCGCCGCGTCTCGGGGTCGTGTTGCGAGATTCGAAGTCGAAGCGACGGTCCCAATGGGGAGCGACGTGGCCATGAGAGAGAACGATGTTGCCGGAGAGGTCTGTGAACGAGACTGTGAACGAGAGGTCTGACCCAACTTTGGTTCGTCAGCCCGGAAATTCTTCGCAGTTGGACTACAGTTATGAGTTGAACTATGGTTGAGCTGACTACGCGCCCAACCGTGGAACTTGGCCCGCATTAGCCGGTCGCCGCACGGCATCGAACGACGAGTTGGGATCGGCCCAAGAACCGTGGCCCAACCACAGCCTCCAACTTCGAACTTGGTCCAACGGCAGCCCGCTCGTCTGTGAGAACACAAAAGTTGTCCGAATCATAACCATCTGCTGTGAATGAGTGTGAATCTGAATGAGAGCGTCTGGTGCGTCTCTAAGACCACGCGACTCTCACCATGCCATCCCCTTCGTCCACCCAATCGCCTGCCCTCTAACGACCTCGCCGTCCGAGCAGCGTGTGCTCGTGAACTTGGCCTCCTTGTCGTCAAACTGCAGCATGTGCCGCTGCTGCGCAAACTCGGCGAGCAGCACATCGGTGCGGGAGGGTGTGATCCCCCACTCGCCGTGTCCCCATGGGGTGACAAGCACGCCCACACGCTCGGCGGCTGGGAAGGCGAACTCCAAGCCAGGGACATTCGCCCACGTCCACTTGTACTTGGCCACGCGCATGGCGAGTGCGGAGCTGCCGTACTCCGCGCCGTTGAGCTGATGCGTCGAGTCTGAACACGTTGGGAAGCAGCGCGAGGCCGGATGCCTCCAGACGAGTTCGCCGCCAATGCCCGCCGCGCGGTTCGACAGCCTCCAGCAGTTCACGTCCAGCTGTAGCTGGTCGTCCGTGCCGTCGCCGCTACTCAAGAGCGACGCGAGGGTCAATTTCGCGCCGCTCACGCCGCCGCCGCGCAGCACAATCGACGGCTTGCCTCCCGTAACCTCGGCGTGCCAGCTGCCAAGCTTATGCGCGCCCTCATAGTATGCGACGCCGTGCGCGAGAAGGAAGACGTTGCCCAGCCGCCCGAGAGGCCAGCCGCCGGTACCCATCAGCCGTCGGCGCACCGCCGCCGCGTCGGCGTCGCCGGGACGCGGGTCCTCATGACCGAGGAAGGCAGCGAGGATCTCGTCGGTGGGAGATATGGTCGCTGCGCCGATGGTGGCGAGGGCGTCGTGTGAGAGGGCGTCGTACGTGCCAACCTGCTGCTCGCCGCTCTCCCTCGCCGTCATCACCAGCTGCACCTCCTTGAGCCAGTCAAAGCCGTTGAGCACAGTCGAACCGTCGAGCGGTCTCCCGTCTGTGCGTTGGAATCGGACCGAATGTGTCCATTTCAAACGGCCACAGAGGTAGATGACGATCGGATCGCTCGTCTGCACATTGCTCCCGCCGTCCACGAACACGCGTGAGCCCGCACCAGAACGTGAGAGTCCCCAAGCGGCCGACCCCCAGGGCGTGTGAAGCTGACCTCCGCGGAGGAAGAAGAAGCCCCTGTCCACGCTGCCGGCCGTGGCCGCCGCCGCCGAAGAGCCCGCCACGGCGCTGAAAGCCCACGGCCCGCTGCCGACAAGGCGCATGGCGCGCAAGAGCTCCGGGTCCGTCGTGCCGTCGCCAGCGTCAATGCGCGCGCGCACCTCCTTGTCTTGATTCGAGTGCATCATTAGGGTCGCAACCACGCTGCTGGGCACACCGTGCTCCCACCCATGCCCGCGCCCCGTGCAGCCCGAGCAGTTGACGCCACCGTCGTGGGCGGCCATGGCGTCGTGCAGAAGCGTCCACAAGGTGTGCGTCGACTCGAGCGCGCAGCGCGGCGGCCGCTGCAGCTCGCGCGGCAGCCAAGCCTGGTAGTGGCGCTTGTCGAAGCCGTGTTGCCCGGATCTCGAGTCGACCATCGGCACGCCCTCGAGCGAGTACTCGTGGCTAAAGGTGTAGTGTAGGATGTGGTGCGTATACTCGCCGGCCGCATCGGTCGTGCGCACCCCAAACTGCGACGAAGGCTCGAGCTGCAACGTGTCCATCAACTTGTGTGCGACGCCGCCCACAGCCGCGCCTATCGAGTAGCCCCACATTTCGAGCATCCAGCCGAACTCGGCGTCAGCGGCCGGGTCAACCTTGAGTGCGAACGAGAGGTCGTACCACGGCTTGACGAGCCGCTTGAGTGCGTCTATGTGGATCAGGATGGGCGACGGGCCAACCTGCTGCACCTTCTCGGCCACGAGATCTGAGCCGGCGAAGCGTCGTACGAGCGACTTCGTCTTGCTGTCGCGCTTCGGGTTCATGTAGTGGAACGGGTAGGCCACCGCAAGCTCCTCAGTGGCGAGGTTGGGCAAGTATTTCATGAGCAAGTGGTCAGTCTCCGCGATGAACAGGTACTTCTCGGGGAAGTCGAGGTCGCCGCGGTTGAGCGCGACAAGCACCGAATGGGGCCGGTTGAGCACCACGAAGCCGTGAGTCTCCGCCTCGGTCAGCTCGTCGACCACGACGGTGCGCATCACGCTCATCAGGCTGTCGAGCGGCGCGCTCTTGGGCTTAGTCAGCAACCGCGTGAACCCGCCCATCTCAGTGCATGGCCCGAGCGTCGCGCGCAGCCGCACATAGTGGTAGTAGAAGATGCGTGTCTGCCAAAGCTGGTACGGCCCAGTCGAGGCGGTGAGCAGTACGTGGTACGGCCGGCGGTCCGCGGGGCAGTTCGCCGTCGACTGAGTCGCCTCGACCTCTGGCGTGAAGGACGTGGCCTCTTCTTTTGCTGTTTGCCGCTGGCTTTGCCGACTGCTGGAAGCTTTGGAAGCGGAAATCCAGCGGCGCGCCTGCTGCGAGAGCTGCTCTCGTCGGCGCTGCTGCACGCGGCCGTCGCCTGTGTCGAGCACAGGAGGCTTGACCGCAAAGATCCAGAAGAGGAAAAAGGCCACGATGAAGACGAAGCACAATCGACGGCTGATCGGCATAAAACTACACAATCGGCATGTGAAAAAAAAGCAACACGAAAAAGTCAAGTCAAGTCGCGCCGTCACGGGCGTTTCGCTAGGCAAGTCAAGTTAAGTTTGGTCTGCATTTAAACAACAGTTGGAATTGCTCCGGAAGCCAGCTGGGGAGGTCGGGAGTCGAAAACTTGACTTGACTTGACTGACTTGACATGAATTCTCACACCTCTCTTTGTCCGACACCTTCCGGCGGTCACATGCCGTCTCTGGACTTGGCAGCGTGCGTTGTGTTAGCGGGATGCCTTGCAGTTGTGTTGTGTTGGCTGGCCGTCGTCAAACAGGCACCAACCGCGTTCATAGTGCTGTTCACCGTTGTAGTGGGCGGCCTACTCTTCCTCCTGCAGCTCCTTGGACGCCGATGTGAGCACATCCGACCGGACCGCAACTGCCGCCAAGCTTTGTGCCGCTCGACTGAAGGCAAGCATAGCGGCACGCATGTTGACAGCCTCGATGGTCTCCGCGCGGTTGCGGTGAGTTGGGTCATCTTATACCATGCTCTCTGCGTCCCAACGTTCTTCTTCGTGGGGCCGACCAACTACAACCAGTTCATTGGCCAGTGGTACATGCAGTTTGCCTTCTCCGGCGCGATGGGTGTAGACCTATTCTTCGTTCTGAGCGGATTTCTCATCGTCTCACTCCTAGTCCCTGAAGGGAGGAAAGCCGCTGCAGTTGGCGCAAACGTCGCGACGCAGGCCGCTGATGATGCCATCGCATCAACAGAGTCGAGGGCAGCCTTAGGAACGTGCAATGCCGGCGTTCGGTATGGAGCCTTTCTGCTCAAGCGCTTCCTTCGGCTAGCACCCGCCTACCTTGTGCTCCTTGCGTATAACGTGTCGCCGCTGCAGCCAGATGAGACGCAGCGTGAGACCTGCCGCGCTTGGTGGTGGCTCAATGTGCCGCTCTTCCTCAACAACTACTTTGACCTTTGGGTGGCGCCTCACGTGAAGGATCCGCTGTACCGCGCGTGGCTAGGATGTGACCTACACACCTGGACGGTCGCTGTGGAGTGGCAATTCTACCTCGCCTCGGTGCCTTTGGTGCACACGCTGCTGCTACTCGAGCGTTGGATGGCGCGCCGAGAGCGCTGTATCGAGCGCGCGCGTGCTCGGGCCTTGCGGCTGCAACTCGTCTTGCTGGCCGTGCTCATCGGGTGCACTGTGCTCCTCCGATGGTGGCTTCGGCGCCAGGTGCGCTCCCCCACTCTCCTCTCCCCTCGCGACGCTGCTGGTTCACCGGCTCATCCTTCTCCTTTCCCCTTTCCGACGCTGATGATCTTCTCTTCTCGTGTGCCCGCTGCTCTCACCGCCCACACGTACCACTGTCTTTTGTGCGCACCCCCTTGCCAATGCTCAGTACGGCGACGTGTTTGGCCTGTACGTGAATGCCATGATGTACACGCGCGGTGGGCCATACCTCGCGGGGATGGCAGCCGCTCTAGTCACGCTCAGCCCGCCACCGTCATCAGAGCAATCAGAGCAATTGCTCTCGCCACTCGTGCCTTCGGAAGTCCAGACGGCGTGCACGCCGCATCAGCCGCTACCGTCTCGCACCAGGGTTTGGCGCCGAGACGCCGATCTCACCTCTAGATGCTGGCACTGGTGCTTCTACCTTGGCTCGCTCTCGCTGGCCCTCTTCACCGCGTACGAGGGAAACGAGACCCCACTTTATGCAAGCGACCCCGAGCAGACGCCCCTACGAACCGGTCCGGTGTGGTGGTGGCTCTCGGAGGATCAAAAGCAGTCCCTCGACTACGTGCTGTACTTGGGCTGCGCAGCTGGGTTTGGTCTGGGCTGCGCGGGGCTTATCGTCGAAATGCTTCGCGGTAGGGCGCCGTGCCTCAAGCGCATCCTCGGCTCGCGAGTGTGTGTGCCGTTTGCAAGGTATGGACGGCCCGTTGCTCCCAGGCTAGCAGCCGATTAGCCTGCGTGAAGTCTCTCTGGCCTTAGGTGTGGACGCGGTACAGCTCTGCGCTGCGTCTCAGTGGCCTCCTGCATGCATGGTCTCAAGATGCGTTCGATTGCGCCCACAGGCTCTCCTACAGTGCCTACCTGATTCAATTCATCTTCTTGCAGCCCACGTACGATGCCTACTTCACAGTGAACCCGACGGACTCGCGCGCCTTGTGCTTTTCCAAGCTCAGTGGTGAGAGCAACCAACTCGCACGAACGCCCCGACGGGCAGGCTCTGCTCATCTCATGCTGGTCACACCTCACACTTCAACCCCACACTTTCGCTCCGCTCGTGCACCGCAGGCTTGTATTGGCTCAGCTTGTTGGTGATCAATGCGGCGTCGATGCTCCTCCATGTCCTGGTCGAGGCCCCCGCCAACAATCTTCGCAATCACGCGGTTCATCTCTTCTCGCTCGCTGCGGCGCTCATATCTCGGGTGGGTGCCATGGCGGCCCGGCCGGTGCCGGCGGAGTAGCGTGGAACGCGGACGCGTCTGCTCTTGCGTCTTGCGGCATGGCTGCGTATCGTCTCACGTCTGTTTCGATTCTCACCACTGATAGACTTAGAAAGTATTGCATTTAGAGAGGACCTGAGATCCAATGACCATTACCGATTACCTAGCCAGACGCTGACATCAATCGGGCAAGCCATGATCGGAGTGCCCGCGCGTACGCCGGGAAAGTCGCGAGAGCCAAACGCGCCGTCGAATGAGCCGTCATTCGGCTGTTTCCCTACTTGCTGTTGCGCTTCGCGTCTCTGCCTCTCCCGTCCCCATGCATCATCCCAGCAGCTCGAGCGCCCCATGCTCGCCATCATCCATGAAGAGCGCCTCGTCCTCTTCCTTGGCCTTGGGCGCGCCGCCAGCCGCCTGCACGTCCGCCGGCGGCGCAAAGATCTCGATGGCGGCCAATGCGAGGGGTGGCAGCAGCTCGTCGGGCGTGCGTGCAGACGCGAGCCGTCGCGGCGGCGGCGCATTGATCCAATCCGCCGAGGCGGCGGCGGCCTGCGCAGCCGAGAGCTCGGGGCGGGGCGCGACGCTCATCTTGATGAGAGCTAATTGGAGGGCGGCCGCACTCGCTCCACTTGCAGCTGGAGTGGTCCCGAGCGCAGCCGAGAGCGCCGCGCGAAGGCTGTTGATCTCGTCCAGCGCGCTAGGCGTGAGCAGCCAGGGCAGTGGCACCCACATGCCCACGTCGCCGTCGGCCACGTAGGCGGCGAGCGCGCCGTCGCCCGTCTCGGTGGGCCGGAGGATGACGTGGCGCGAGAAGGCGACGATCATGAGCTCAGCTGCTCCCTTGGGACGTGCCGGCAGCAGCGTCGCCGAGTGCGCCACGAGCTTGCTTTGCGACACGAGGCCCGCGGACGTGGCGGTGGCCTCGGCCGGGCCACTCGGCCCGGCGGTCGATGAGGGAGGGCCGCCTCCCGCGCGCGACCATGCTGCCGCGACCAGGTACCGGCGCCCGCCGTCCGGACGATCGTCAGAGAGCACAGAGGCCGCCGAGTGCCAATTCTGATCCACCACCACCGCCTCGCTGCCCACCGCCTCGCCGCCCGCTGCCCCGCCGCCGCGAGCGCGAGCGCCTGCGCTCGCGCCGCTCAGGATGCTGCTGCTGCTGCTCGTCGGCGCAGCCGCGGCAGATTTGCCAGAGGGCAGGTGGCGCGATGCGTTGGGGTCGGCCGGGATGCGTTTCATGAACGAGAGGCGGCACGCGTACTGGGGAGCAATCAGCTTTGCGAGCCCGACGACGCTCTGCGACTCATTTGTGAGGAGCACGGGCAGCGAGCCACGCAGCCCCGCCATGCGAAGTGCGAGCACCGCCGAGGCACTCGTGCCAAAGGCGAGCGTGACCGACGTCTGCAGCGAAGGCGCGCCGTTGGCACCCCCCGCGCCACGGCTCTTCGAGATGATCGCCTGCGTCAGCTCGCCGCACGGCGCGAGCGCCGCCTGCAGGTGACGTTGGTGCAGGTGTGCGCCACCCTGGCTGCTATCCTGCTTGACGAGGCAGTAGACGCACCGGCTCGGCTCCAGCCGATGGCGCGCGAGCTCGTCGAGCACCTTGGCTGGGGCGTGCGCCTTGCCCGACGCAAAGTTGGGGGAGAAGGCGGCCACGAGCAGCGCGTGCAGCAGCAGATCACGCGTCATCTCGACTCCGCCCGCGGCAGCCGCCACCGCAGCGGCGGCGCTCGCGGCCGGGTCGCCTTGGGCCGCGGCTGCGGCAGTCGAGGTGGCCGTGAGCGTGAACCCGGCAGGGGGGAGCGCCAAGTCGAACTCGACGCGCTGCTGCCGGATGCGCTGGATGAGTTCACGGCTCAAAGCCTCGAGCTCGGCGAGCCGCTTATAGCTCGCGTGCTGCGAGTGCGCGTACTGCGCCGCCTTCGGCGCCCCTTCGTCCGACAGAGTACGCTGCCAGGCCTCAAACAATCGGAGTGTGGTGAGCGGTTCGGAGCGGCCGGCGGCGGTAAAGTGCGCGAGGCGCGGCTTGAAGAAGGAGACGTCTTCACGCGCCGTCTTGGCTTCCTCTTCGTACGCGGCGAGATCGGCGGCGCCTATGCCGCCCGCGCCCGCTGCCGCCTCATCGCCCTTGGCGTCGCCCTTGGCGGCGGCATCGCCCTTGGTGAACGGCTGCAAGAATGGGTCGGGCAGCGACAGTGAGGCAGCAAGCACCGACGCCTCCCGCAGCAGCCCGAGCGCCTCACCGAGTAAGAGCAGCCGGCCGAGAGGCACTGAGACGGGCAGCGATGCGAGCAGCTGGCCACATGGCGTAGTGACCGCCTTGTCTGGTGTGCCGCTCAGCGCGCCCAGCGCGAGCAATTGCACGATAGCTGCGTGCACGGCTGCGTATGAGGGTGGCTGGATCGCCTCTTGAAGCAGCTCAGCGGGCGGCGCGGATGGGTCGATCATCTTCACCTTGAGCAGCAGGTTCAGGAGCGAGGTGCGCTGCATCTCGGCCGGGGTGTACGCGGGCATGAGGCTCTCGTCGCGCATGAAGGATGACGGGTACAGCCGCAGGCACACGCCGGGCGCCACGCGGCCCGCACGGCCCGCTCGCTGCGAGGCCGAGGCGCGTGCACAGCGCCGGAGCAGCAGCGTGTCCGTGTTGGCGCGCGCGTCGTAGTACGGCAGCTTCTCGAGGCCGAGGTCAATGACGATCGATACGTCGGGCACGGTGATGGAGCTCTCGGCCAGGTTGGTCGCGAGGATGACCTTGCGCGTGCCCGGCGGCGGCTTCTGGAGCACGGCGTGCTGCTCAGTCGCATCCTGCAGCGAATGGAGGGGCAACAGCAGCAGCCTGTGCCCGAGACGGCGCAGCGCCTCGGAGCGCTCGAGCGCCTTGAGTGTCTCATAGATCTCGGTGTACCCGGGAAGGAAGATGAGCACCGCGCCGGCCGCACTCACGAGTGGATCGACTTCCGGCAGCAGCGGCAGCAGCTGCTCCGAAACCGCCTGGACGAGCAGGTACTCTAGGAACGGGATCAGGGAAGGGTGGAACTTGGCCTGGTTAGGCGTGCTGTCTACCACAACGCTCGGCGCGCCGTGCGGATTGAACGCGGCCTGCAGCTGCTCGAGATGGTAGCATGCCACCGGGTGGCAGCGAGCGCCCACGCGCACGACGGGCACCGACTGCGACGGCACGGACGACGAGGAGGAGGCGACGGGCGGTGCTTCGTCGCGGGCCTTGCGCTTGCCGCCGACAGCCATCAGAGGTTCGTCGTCCACGGCATCCTTGCCCCACTCGTCGGCGTCCTCTGCCGTCTCGGCCGCCTCCTCCGCTTCGGCGTCGTCGGCGTCGTCGGGAAACATCTCGTCGAGCGCGCCAGCGTCCATGGCGGACGCGGCGGACATGCCACCGCTTCCGACGGTCGCCGCAGCCGACGCCGCGCATGCCGCCGACGCCGCCGCTGCGCTCAACTCGTTGTTCCCGCGCAGCCGATCTGGCAAGCAGTTGAGCGAGGTGCCTGCAAAGTAGCGCGAAAAGGCATGCGCGTCGATGGTGGCGCTCATGATGACCACAGCGATGCGCCGCAGTGGCGCGGTGCTGATGCCTTCATCCGAGGCTCCCTCGCTCACCTCTTTGGCGTCGACAGCCGCGTGCGGATCGCGCCCCGAGGCCTGCCGGCGCAGCGCCCGCCGCAGCAGCAGGAGCAGCAGGTCGAGGTCAACGTCGCGCTCGTGCGCCTCGTCGACGATGATGTGCGTGTACGCGTTGAACACGTCCGCCGGCCGGAACACGAGCAGCTGCAGCAATAGGCCGACGGTCACGAACGTGCAGCGTGTCGTGCCGAGCGTGGTCGCCTTGTCGCGCGAGACCGCGTAGCCGATGGTACGACCGATGACGGAGCCGCGCTCCGCGGTGACGCGCTCCGCGAGGGCGCGCGCCGCCAGCCGCCGCGGCTGCGTCACCACGATCTTGGCTTTCGGGTCCGAATCGAGCAGGAACTGCGGAACCTGCGTCGACTTGCCGCAGCCGGTGTCGCCCGAGACGACGACCACGCCATGCTCTGCGAGCGCGTCGAGCACCTCCTGCTTGTGCTTGAGCACAGGCAGCGCGTCCTTGTCGTCCACCTTCTGGCGCTTCCAAGTCATTACGCGCGGTGCCTCGACTGCGCCCTTGCCGCCGCCCTTGCCGCCGCCCTTGCCGCCGCCCTTGCCACCCGACCAGCCGCCGCCGCCCTTGCCGCCGCCCTTACCGCCGCCGCCGCCCTTGCCGCCGCCGCCCTTGCTACCGCCGCCGCCCTTGCCGCCTTTGCCATTGGCTGCCCACATAAAATGTCGCGTAGAAGTGTGAATGTGAAATGGACCTCCCTTACATTTTACCGGTACATTTGTATCACTCTTTGGAATTGGTGTCTGTAATGATCCGCACCGGTCCGACTCGCCCGGACACACGCGCAGGCGAACCGCCGGCCAAAACCGTCGGCCCACACGGCGGCGGACACGCGGACTCAAGGGAGGCCTTCGGCACAGGAGGGTTTGAGCGCGACCCGTACCCGTGGCCCGTCGCGCCTCCCTTGGCCTTGCCCAGTTGCCCTTCCCGCTGCCCGTGCCGCCGCCGCCCTTACAGAACGAGCGATCTTCATTCACATCACGCCACCGACGTCGTCTACGCGTCGATTTCCTCGACACTTATCATATCGAGACTACCCACGGCGTCGATGCCGGCGTTGATCTCCAATTTGGAAGCCGCGAAGCTCGAGATGTGCTCGTCGCCGTGCATGTGCAGCTTCGCGATCGCGCGCTCCTCGTCCGTCATCGTGGAAGGAGAGAACTGGCATTTATGGCCTAGGTGGACAAGCTCAAGGCGCATGCCGCCGGCCGGCTCAAAGTAGAGAATGCCGTACCCAGCCTGGTTGTTAGTCACATCACCTTCGCAGCAACCGCCGCCACCGCCATTCATGCTGAACTCGCAATCCGTGTCCGTGCCCGACTCGCACACAGTGTTGTGCGTATGCCCAAACGAGCACCGAAAATCGACCGTCTCGCCCGGGGGCATGCTGCCCGTGAACTTAGCCTTCAGGCCGGCGCACAGCCCCGGGTAGTGCTGCAGCACGAGCACGTTGCGTGTCTGTTTCGGGTCCTTGGCGCCCTTTGCGGCGTACTGGGCAAGCAGCGCCTCGCCGCTGTGGCCGATGTCCTGCAGCCGCTCGCCGAGGCCTGTATCGTCTCCCCCGCAAGTGGCTTTGACCTTCTTACAGCCGTCGCCGCCTCCGCCGATGCCTCCAACGTCGACATAATTTTGATCGATGCCGAAGATTTCAAGGTTGAGCGCGTCCAACGTGACGCGATAGTTGAAGTCGGGCAAGTGATAATTTGCAACATTGCCGAATGAGGGGCGGTAGCCGCCCTTGCTTGCATCGAGCTGGTTGCTCGCGTAAGCCTGCCCCGAGATATTGACACGCGGTGCCTTCTCCGGGCACGTGGCGTACACGTCCGCGTCGCCGAAGTCGTGATTACCCATGGCGGCGAACCAGGGCACGTCGTTGAGGCCGTTGTATACGGTATCCCACCGCTTCCACTGAGTCTCACCGCCCTCCTCGGCAGTCTTCACGCCCTGGAAGTAAAAATTGTCGCCAGCGGCGCCCACAAAGAGCAAAGACTTGCCCACGGCCTCCAGCTCCGACCGCTTCTTGCGCATGAGGTCAGCCACCTCGGTCTGGCAGCACTCGCCCGTCATCGCAGCAGTGGCGAGGCCGTAGTCGGCGATGAGGAAGGCGAACGAGCTATTCCTGACGTCGCTCGGAGGGATCTTGACGCCATAGGCGTTGTCGACGAGCGGGTAGTTGTTAATGTAGCCGGCGATAGCTACATGTAACACGCACTGCACTGCGAGCATTTGCTCCGTCGCGGGTCGCTCGTCAACGCAACCAAGAACTTCAAAACGCCGACGCACGATGATTGCGCCGACGGGACACCGAAACTCCGAGATTTTGGCTGTAGCGTAGTTTTTCAATGAACGAGCCCTTGAGCCACACGTGTGTTACTACGGTGCTATGCAGTCCGGTGTGTGCGATGGTATATGACTGGACTCTGAGCACATGGGTCATGGCTCCTGATGTCGACAATCTCATTCCTTCCTCTCGGGACAACGTTCATCATCGATTCGGCTCCCAAGTGCCATGCCCATGCGATGCCGCATGGTGAATGGGCGGGGCCTTATACTTAATCGCCGTCGGGGCGCGTATTCGCCAACAAGCTTCGCACAAGCTCCATGCACTTCATGACGGTCTGTCGTCCGTGCCGCAGCGCCCAGGTCAACGCCGAGTTGCCCGAGGCGAACTCCTCCTCCCCTCCCTGACTCGCCACCCCGTTTATTGTGTCGCAGCGCGCCCTCGCGGAGAAGCCTTTTCACCGACTGAGGGGGCGAGGAAAATAGCCGTGCCAACCTAGCGTAGTGCACAGGGAGGGGCACCATGGAAAGGCGCTTTCTCTTCGATCCCCATCCCCATCTCTGTGGGGGGAACGACCGAAAGAGAGCGCCCGTAGAGAGCTTGCGTAGAGAGAAGGGGTCCACCGTCGGAGGGGGGAAGGCAGCTGCCCCGCCGTGGCCATCATGAAGGGGGGGACGTCGCACGAGGGCGTTTCAAGCTCCCCTGGGAGCTCTGTCCCGAAGAGGCACTGGAGGCGGCGCGCCCCATGTCGAGCTTCTTGACGGCGGCAGCTGACGGCCCGTAGGCAGCTTCGGCGGCCTTGGCGCGAGCGGGCTCCTTGCCGAAGTTCTTCGTGAAGATCTCGGTCGGCGTGTCGGAGCGCTCCTCGTCGCACGTGAACACATCGTCGGCCATCGCCTCGACAGGAGCGAACATGTGCTCCACGGCGGTGGTGAGGGGGGAATCGTGTCCGTCGATCAAGGGGGCGGTGATGTCGACGGGGAGGGGGACGGGGAGGGGGTAGGCGTCGCGGCGGTCGGATGGCTGGATGGGGTGGTCCTCGGCGGCGGGCACGGCGGCGGGCACGCGCTCGTCGGTGCTCGCGCCCCCCATGTCGCCGATCTGCGTGTCCGTCGAGTCGTTGCGCTTGATTTTGCTCGGTGCCGCGGAGGGCTCGTGTGTCACCTCGAAAAGATCGGTGAATGCGACAAGCTGGACGGGGCCCTCGGTGCCCGGCTCGATGGGCTGCGGGATCATCTTGGGCGCGTCGAGGAAGCACACCTGGTAGTACCTGACCAGCTCGTTGGCGCAGCGCTGGAGGCTGTCCTCACAAGTGGCGCACGCGTCGGCCATCGCAGGCAGGAAGTGGTCGCAAGCGACGCTCTCGTTGGAAAACTTCCACGCGGCCAACATGGAGCCGCCGAGGATCTCGGCTGGCGTGTACCGCAGCAGCTCATATCCTGCGAGCGTCAGGAACGGCGCCACCAAGGGTGAGCGGATACAAGAGCGGATCCGAGCGGGGTGAGGGGGGTGCTCTTCTTCTCCGCTCCATGACGAGAGAAATTAGGAGGGGGCGGGGCGCGAAGGGAGGGACGAGGGACGCGGGCGCCGACGGTGCGGCGTGTACCGTAAACGGAAAGGTCGATGAAGAACATCATGCGGTCGTTGATCGCCTGGTCGGCGGGCGCATGGGGCAAGCACGCCCTGAGGGGCTCGATGAGCGCGTGGGGCAGGATGACGTGGAGCTTCCACTCGAGCGCCTCGAGGATGACCATCTCCTGATGCATGAACTGCTCGGGGGTGACCGTGTGGTTATGCAAGATCACGAGCTCCGAGATCGGCGGCAGCTTGCGGTCGAAAAACTTGGCCGAGATGAGCATGCACGTGGAGGCAATCATCTGCATCTGTCGCTTGCTGATGGGGCCCTTGCGCAGCGCGATGGGGATGTAACGGTCGAAGTAGTTGCACGCGATGCCGCCCGTCTGCACCTGTAGCCCAAAATCCTCGGCAAGCTGGGCAAGCATCACGAAACGGACGCGGGTCAGGATCATCTTGAGCCGGGGCAAAGGGGGGCCTTTGCGTTGGGGGCCCGGGGCACTCAGGGATGGCCCGGCAGGCGAGCGGAGAACACGAGCGGCCGACGGGGGTCGAGGGGAGGCCCATGGGCTTTACGATCGCGGGAACCTGCTGCTGACGCACCTCATTAATGTACTTCACCACCTTCTCACGATAGGCCTCGGTGAAGAAGTCGGGACGCGCCATGGCGACATAGTCAGGGGGGATCATGTACTGGCTACCCTGCTCGATGAGCACCCTCAGCCTCTCACGGGGCTGCGCCATCTCCGGCCCCGGCTTGTAAGCACGCCTGCGTCCCTTCACCATGGTGCCGCGCGCGCGCGAAGAGCCCGCGCGACGCCCCTGCTCCTGGACCACAGTGCCGCTGCTCCTTTCTTTAATGACAAACTACGGGGAGGATGTTCCTTTCCACAGCCACTCAGAGAGCACGTCAAAGTCCCGACGCCATTTCGAAAGATTCTTGAGATGCAATGCAAGTCACGTAAGATATGTTCCAAAAAAGTCAAGTCAATTCCCTGTCGTCTTGGCCCGGCCCGAGCACACAGAGATAAGAGTACACTCCGAGCCTGACTCCGACATAACTCCGTTTGTCCGCACCTGTACGAGATGGCATGGTCTTCCTTAAGAGGCGGAGGCGTAAATCGTAAACGACGACCTCGCGTCGCAGATCGCCCGAATTGACAGCATGGCCATGCGATACTAGTAGCGGCCCCCGTGCTTGGGGTCCGGAGGTTGTTGTGTGTTTCACAGGATTTGGGATTTTTGGGGGGTAGGGTAGGGTGGGTGTGCCGAGGGGTGGAAGACCCCCTACCTACCTACTCTCGGTGGGGCCGGCCAGCATCGAGGTAACCCCTACCTACCTACCCCCGCCACCTTTGACCTTAACATACCATAAAAGGAAGGTAAGTCGTCGTTTCGTTGATCCGCTTTCCTTAAAAAAATAGGGTGAGTGGGTG
>Ga0180440_100923_pt1 | contig 19277 bp, 14 predicted proteins | sample ChrtobMetaP5_4mM_FD_119745 | JGI IMG/M metagenome (GOLD analysis project Ga0180440, IMG submission 119745) | Chrysochromulina tobin associated microbial communities from unialgal haptophyte culture, Washington, USA - P5_4mM MetaG | ecosystem: Host-associated > Algae > Haptophytes > Unclassified ... | reverse complement strand
TTCCGCCCTCGCCCTCGCCGCCGCCACCGTCTCCGTCTCCGCCCTCGCCACCGCCGTCTGCACCTGCTCCAGCGCCGCCACCTCCGCCTCCTCCACCTCCGCCACCGCCCTCGCCACCGCCACCGTCTCCGCCTCCCCCATCGTCCCCTCCCTCCCCCCCGCCACCCCCGCCCCCCCCCCCCCCCCCTCCCCCCCCCCCGCCGCCGCCACCGCCCCCCCCGCCGCCTTCACCGCCGCCCTCACCCCCCCCACCTTCGCCGCCCCCACCCTCTCCCCCGCCTTCACCGCCGCCTCCATCGCCACCGCCGCCCTCGCCGCCGCCCTATCCACCGCCTTCTCCACCGCCAGCCTCTCCGCCTCCTTCGCCCCCGCCGCCCTCACCGTCACCTTCACCGCCTCCCTCGCCACCGCCACCCTCGCCACCGCCGCCCGATCCACCACCGCCCTCGCCGCCCCCGCCCTCTCCAGCGCCAACACCGCCGCCTCCTTCGCCCCCGCCGCCGTCACCGCCACCTTCACCGCCACCCTCGCCTCCGCCACCCTCGCCACCGCCGCCCGCTCCACCGCCCCCCTCGCCGCCCCCGCCCTCTCCACCGCCAACACCGCCGCCTCCATCGCTACCGCCGCCCTCACCGCCCCCTCCATCGCCACGACCTCCCTCATCCCCTCCATTGCCACCACCCCCCTCACCCCCTCCTTTGCCACCCCCTCCATCGCCACCGCCTCAGCAACCACCGCCTCCGCAGCCTTCGCCGCCTCCGCCTTCACCGCCTCCACCCTCACCGCCGCCGTCACCACCACTGCCCTCGCCGCCACCACCCTCACCACCACCGCCCTCACCCTCACCGCCGCCGCCCTCGCCCTTGCAGCCACCGCCAGTGCCGTGCTTACCACCCTCACCTCCTCCGTCACCGCCACCACCCTCGCCACCTCCGCCCTCATGTCCACCACCCGCTCCGCCGCCACCACCGCCGCCAAGCCAACCGCCAAGGTCTCCACCCCCGTCCCCCTCGCCCATGCCCCCTCCTCCCCCCTCGCCCTTGCCGCCTTCACCTCAACAGCCCCCTCCTCTGCCACCGTCACCACCACCGCCATCACCACCGCCGCCCTCGCCGCCGCCGCCCTCACCGCCGCCGCCTTCGCTGCCACCGCCTCGCCCTCCGCCTTCACCGCCGCCTCCATCGCCACCGCCTCCCGCGCCGCCGCCCTCTCTGCCGCCCTCTCCACCTCCCGATCCTCCTCCAAAACTCCCGCCTCCATCGCCCCCGCCTCAATCCCCCCCTTCACCTCCCCGGATGCCTCCGCCAAAACCACCCCCATCTCCATCGATGCCCCCTCATCCGCCATCGCAGCCACCGCCGCCATCGCCTCCACCTCCTTCGCCCGAGCCATCCCCACCGCCACCACCATCGCCATTTCCATTGCCGCCAACGCTACCACCCTCACGGCCACCCTTCTCACCGCCACCCTCACGGCCACCACGCCCGCCTGTGCCGCCCTTGTTACCCCCACCCCCACCTCCACCCCCACCTCCGCGGTCACCGCCGCCACCGCCGCCACCGCCGCCACCGTCGCCGCCCCTACGTCCGCCTCCATCGCCACCGCCGCCCTCGCCCGTGCCTCAGCTGCCACCATTGCCACCTTCGCCACCATTAGCCCCAAGCCCGTCGCCCGAACCATCTCAGCCGCCACCGCCTTCGCCCCTGATGCCGCAGCCGCTCTCGCCACGTCCACCCGCACGACCCCCATCACTGCCGTCACCGCTCACGCCGCCACATCCGCCGTCGATGCCGCCATCCCTGCCGCCATCCCTGCCTGCCGACCAACCTGCGTATGGAGTCTTCACGCTCATCGTCGTCGTCGACGCGACTATCGACACCTTCAACCAGACAGCCTACATCGTGGGCCTGGCTGCCCTCCTCGGCAACGTGCCCAGGAGCGCGATCCAGCTCTCGGTCACCGCGGGCAGTCTCATAGTCCGTGCGACCGTACTCGTGTACAGTGCCGCCGCGTACAGTTCGCTCATGGCGCGGATCAACTCCATCACGCCCGCCCAGCTCGCAGCGGCTACTGGCACTAGTGTGTTGACGATCAGCGGGGTCACTGCCACCCTGCTCTTCCCATCGCCGCCACCACCGCAGGCGGCGCCACGTGTACCTTCGGAGCGTACCGACATTGCCAGTGCCGTTGTTATCTGGGCGCAATTGTGGTGGCTTCTCATTGCGCTCGGGATCGGAGTGGGCGTGCTCTTGTTCGGGCTCTGGGCAAGGTGGCTCTGTTGCACCACCTCAGCGGACGAAAAGAGCCCTGCCACACCGACGCACGAGGCACCGGCGCCGATACCGGTAGACTTAGCAGCCTCGACGGAGTCTTACTTGGCGATGGCTGCGACGGCAGCGTCGCGAGAGCCGCGGCTGGCCGTGCACGGTCCCGAGGACGACGAGGAGGCGGGGGTCTACGATGAGTTTAGCGGCGGCTATTATCGCCGCGGGGATTCGTTGGTCTACGACGATGAGACGACGCGGAGGCGGCAGAAGGCGGCGGCGATGGATCTGGACTACATGCCACCTGCCATGCCTCGGCAAGAGGACCTCGGCTCGATGAAGCCAAGCCTGCCGCCCGTCGAAGCTGCAGATGCGACCGACGTCCTCGCGCAGTTTTGGTACGATGGTTACATGGCTGGGAACGCCGCCCCAGCCCCACTTGAGCTTGGCGTAGCGGCGACTCAGCGCACACGGACCGAGCTGCGACGCCTTGCCGGCAGCCCCGGCTCGCCGGTCATGCGCACGCCGGCGCCCTCTTCACACCCAGGGCGGGAGACCTTCCGGGCGGGACGCCAACGACCGCTGGCCGCACTGCCGCCGGCGCCGCCGGCCAACCCACCGCAGCCCCCAGAGTGGGTTTTGGACGTGACGTCTCCCGTTGAGGTGACTCCTGTAGATGATTCCGCGACCGGCTTCACGCCGACGCGCAGCTCTGCGGGCTCAAGCGCCATTGAGCGTGCGCGTGCCGCCAGGCAAGCTCGGCTAGGAGGGCTAAAGTCCCGTTTCGAGACGTCCCCATTGGCGGCCGAGTCATGCGCACGGTCGCCCGTCGACCATCTCATGTCCAGATCGATGCCATCACCGTCTACGAGCCCCGACGGCTCAATGGAGCCAGCAGTCGCTCCCGGAAGCATCGCTGCCCTCAACGAAGCGCTCGTGTACACCGGCGACTACATGGCGAGTGTCGCGCCGGTTTCGTCGCTCAACGTGCCCACCGATGAGGTCCAGCCTCGACTCTTGTTCTTTGGAAATGTCACAGACACAATCCGTTTGTGATGCAGTCAAGCAGAGAGGAAGCCCAACAAAGTAAGAAGCGTTGAGCGATAGGACTCGACTAGGCACTTAAAGGCGAGGAGGGACGCCGTCCCCGGCACCACACATATGGCATTCCCAGTCACGTACTCGTATAGGACCGAATAGCTATCGTATACTCTGGACCGCTGGGGAACCGCCGGGGCGCGGGGGAGAGGCTCGTTCACGAAGCGGAGGTCCGGACACACAGTATGGGACCGCGCCCGATGCCCGCCGGATCTGCGATCCGTTAACGTCAGGTGATAGGTTTAGGACCCCGGTGTGTAACGTTAGGTGCTAAAAGCTGAGAAATTGCGTTATGATCGATAAGCTGCAGCTTGTCCCTGCACACGATAGACGGCTTGGCGTCCTTGTAATGTGGTCGAACGGCCGCTTATCTCGCGGTCACCCCGCGCGCGCGTTATGTCTTTCACAGATCACACACTACAAATGAACTACATCTCTACTTGTATATCGTTCGGAGGTATCTCGCGTCGGCGATCGCCCGCAGCGTCCGGCGTCGATCGTCGTCACAACTCATCGCGCCGCCGTGAGTCAGCGTACACCTTCTTGAGCCAGTTCCGCTCCCGCGCGTCAAGGGTCGCGCGCTCGTCGCGCGGCCGCCGCTGTGGCTGGCTGCGCTTGCGCATGAGGTCATGGTAGGTCGTCTCGGCCCGTCGGTTGCCCATCTGACGCGCCTCGCCGAGCAACCGAACGGCTTCTTCGTATGCCCCCTGCCGCCAGCGCACCAAGGCAAGGTTGGATGCGGCGTGGCAGTCGTCGGCGGCCGCCCGTGCAAACTGCTCCTCAGCCGCAGTCACATTGGGCCCAGCGAGGCCGTCGGAGGCGGCGCCGCGTGCGAGCACGAGACCTAGCTCATTCTGCGCGCGAGCAAAGCCAGCGACGGCCGAGATGCGAAGGAACTCGATGCGCCCAGGTGTTCCGGGCGGGAGGCGGAAGTAGTGCAGGAAGGCACGGATCGGGTCGCCCGCCGCGGCCGCCGCCGCGTCCCACCGGGCGTGTAGCCGACTGTCGCACCGCGCTGCATCGCCCTCGCCCTCGCCGTCGTTGCCAAACCACGTGACCCACGACCAGCGAGAGCCGCTGTTCACGCGCACGCCGTGGAGGAGGTCGCCGGCGTGCACGACGGCATCGCCGCCGCGGTGGAGATCGAGCATCTGCGGGCGCGCCTGCCCGCCAGTGTGCACGAACAATCCGCCCTCGTACTCGTCCTCGGTCAGCGACAGCGACACCACCACTGTCGCCAGAGCCTCGAGGTCAAAATGCTGCGGGTGCACTCGGCGCTCGGAGGGCAGGTAGCGGCGGATGAGCGACGAGCATGCGACGCAGCCGGCAGCGCCGCAGACGCCGCGCCCGTACCGTGCGGTCACGAGCGGCGCCAAGCGTTCCGTCATCAGCGTGCTCAGCAGCGGGCGGAGCGCAGCCCTCGCCGCCATCTGCTGCTTATGCCCATCACCGCCGGGATCGGGTCCGGCGCGCCGCTGCGTCGTGTACTCGCCGTCATTCCACACCCACAATTCGTGCGCGGCGTAGCCGTCGACAGAATCCTCATGCTGCTCGAACGGAAGCGACTCCGGAAGCGCTCCGCGTATCGCACGCACCTCGTCCAAGGAGAGCAGCGATGGATGCACAACAAAGGCAGCGCTCTGGTTGATGCGCGGCCATGACATGGATCCCTCGAGCGCGCCAGTGGCGGTCTCGTTGAACGCAGAATAGGTCTCGAAACGCGCCTCAAACGGCGGAGGCCACGTCGAGGGCAGCGACTTCATCCGAACCGCGCCTGTCTAACGTTGTGCGGATGGAAGTCGCCCGCGCGGAGAGATGGCTCTTCATTGAGGCGCGCGCGCACGTAAGTTCATTTGAATAAACCCAACACGTAACGATACGACCGAAAGTTCACATCCTCAGATTCGTACATGTATCAGTTCATGTATCGAACGATCCTCCTTCGAAAGATGTTTGCCGCCCAGGCACCCTTCTGTGTGCCCATCATCGCTCGCACGCCGTCGAACGCAGGGCTTCGATCAGCCGAGTCCAGTGGATGGACCAATTTGGCGAAGCGTACGACGATGGATCGCCCGAGTTCTCGGCGAGGGCGCGGGGCCAAGTTCGCGCGAAAGCAGCCCTTCTCGAAGTGTCGGAGTCGACGACGGCACGCCTTCGCACAGAGCTGAGTGAGGTGAGCGTCGCAGCGGCCGCGGCCGAGCGTGCGCTGCAAGCCGCGCTCGCCGAGGCACACGCGGCCGTCGAGGAGCTGCGCTTGCGCCTGAATGATGCAGAGGCAGAGGCATCGCACCAGCGTGCCACGGCCGACGATTTACGTAGCGCACTCGCCGCGCTGACCCTCGAGTACCATGGGGTGTGCGCGCAACTGCGGGCCGCCGACGAGGCGAAACGCAATCGGGGAGCGGCGCTGGACGACGCCCGTGCGGCGACGCTTGCCAGTGAGGCGGAGCGTGCCACGCTGCAGTCGCTGCTCGACGAGGAGCGCAGCGGCCTCACTCTCAAACGTCTCGAACAGCTGCTCACCTCGCCCTACGCCCCTGCCTCGTCCGCCGCCTCCGCCACGCAGGCGACCGTGCCCAGCCCATCGCCGGAGGCGGTGGATGCGCCACTGCCCGCGGCGGTCGGCGCGCGGCTAGCCGACCTCGCGCGCACCACCGAGAAGCGTGTTCAGGCCGCCGAGGCGGAGGCGGCGCGGTTGCAGCTGGCGCTCAACTCTGCGCCTACAGCGGAGGCCCTCTCGGCGCAGGCGCAGGCAGCCAACGACGCTCGCGCGGTTGCGCGCGCGCTGGGCATGCAGCTCAAGGAAGCCGCACGCGAGCGTCGGCAGGCAGAGGCGGCTGCCGCTGCCGCGTGCGAGAGGGCCGGGGCGGCCGAGGCAGAAAGGGAGGCTCTGTCCCAGTGCCTGACCTCTGCTGGTGTGTCGCTCCCGGAGGCCGCCGCCGCTGCCACACCCGCCGCTCCCGCCGCAGTGAGCTATGCACGGCCAACGTCGACGAGCGATCGGCGGCACTGCGAGGCGCCGGTACGGCGCGCGACGAGCGCGCTGCCACGCACACAGCCGGCAGCGCGCGCGAAGACAGTGGGAGCGGCGGCGGCGGCGGCGGCGGCTCCGGTGCTTGCGCAGGCGAAGGCGAAGCGACCGCCCGTTCTCGCGACAGCAGTACCCGTCGCTAGAGCCGTCGCGAGCGCCGTCGCGAGCGCGGTTCCCCAAAAGGTCAGCTCTGTCTCGTCTGCGGCGGGCAAGGCGAGCGGCGGGGGTGGTCCTGCTCGGAGCCCTGCACACGGAGAGGCGGCGGGCGGCTGGGACCCTGGCGAGATCGGGGAGATTGGGGCGACGGCCTCGATACTGCTCGCTTTCCTCAACTCGGCGGCCGCGTTGCTCGAGCGTCCGCTACCTGGACCTGAGCTGTTCGGAAGCGACGCGAGCCACAGCGTGGCTGGTGAGGCCGACGAGGCCGAGAGCGTCGTCACGGGTATGCATATGGCTGCGCCGATGCCCCCACGGTTGGCCGTGGCCGTGACGCGCGCGCCCGTGACGACGCTCTCGGCCGATGGGGCGGAGGCGGTACAGGCGCGTGCGGCGCAGACGCTGCGTCGGCTGAATGCATACGTCGAGCGCGCACACTCGACGGCCCCGTTGATGGCATGCGTGCACAGGTGCGCGCGTGCGCTGCGCGGGCGACGGCAGTTACGCTCGCGGGATCAGCAGCAGGCCGATGGCTCCCTTGAAGGCGTGTGTGCCGAAGTCGAGGAGCTCGTCTCCGATGAGGCGGCACGCGCCTCGGACTGGGGTGGGGTGCCCACGGCAGTGGCGAGCCATCTGATGCGCCAGCTGCAGGCCCAGCTGCAGGTGCCGTACGTGGGCGACATTTTGCCGCGCATCGCCGAGCTCACCCGTGCCGCGCGCCTCGCCCTGACCATCCTCGAGCACCTCAGGGGTGCTTTCGACCTCCCACCGAGCGCCTCGATTGAGAGCTGCCTGGGAGCAGCCCAACGCAGCGCCCACGCGAAGCGCACCCTCGACGGGCTCAGCGCTCACCTGTGCGCGCTCGTTGGGGTCGACAGCCTCGAGGCGCTCATTCCGGCCGTGCGCCACCTGTGCCTTACCCACAAGGGCCGGGCGCTTCCCTTGACGGCGCGCGCGATGCTTGGGGGCGGCGCGTATGATGCTTATGCAACAGGGGCATATGCGGCAGCGGTGCTGGGAAAGTAGCAGGAGTTCCGGTGTTGCCACTCGTCTTGCCCGTGCTATCTGCAGAGATCTCTGGCCTCGTTCGTTTGAGACGTGCTGGAGAGAGTGGTGCTCAGTGCACAGTGGTGCAGTGTTGCGTGCACCTGCACGGTCCGCGTATGTCCGCGACAACGAACGACAGCTGAAACCGGACCGGACGCAGCGGCGCAGGACGGTGTGGACCGCCGGCGACCGCCGCGACGGACACACGTTGGGTTGGATCTTGGTGAGCGCATAAGCGCGGTGGGCAGTCGGTCGGGGCGCCCGGCGCGCGGGGCCGCGAGCCCGCGTTCACCACCGCGTCACGGCCCCCGCCCGCGCTCAACATCGGACGAACTCGCCCGCCCCCCCACCCGGTTGCATGTGCTTTGCACACAGTGTTTTTAGTTATGTCTCCAAAACAGTCACGAGAACTCCGGCACATGGCACTCAGGAGACGCACCGGTGGACACCGACGCGAGATGGTACGAGCGCGTAGACTCAGGTGGACACGCGATGGTATTCCAAGACATGTCACATGACGACAGTGCAGATGACATGGCACTCTCCGGAGCTCAAACAGACCAGAATTGGGGTCGCTTGCTGCCCTCTGCACGCAGGGTATGGGGTAGAGAGTGCCTGTTCCTGCCTCAATAGCTTTGGAGCGCTACTCAATCTGTGCCTCAGCTGCGCGTGAGCTGCTGCCGCTTGGCCAAGCGAGTGCCCTGGCCAGGGGATGGGGGGGAGGCCTCCTCGGCGACCTCGCCGGCGCGCCGTCGCTTGAGATCGGCTGCATGCAGCCCGACCGCAAGCACGCCGCCTTCGTCGGCGCCCCCGGCCTCTGTGGCATAGGACTGCGACGGCGACACGCGGCCCCCTGGTGGTGAGCCGAGAGAGCGACGGGCCAACTGCCGGGCTTCTGGCACGGGTGAGCTCGAGCGCGAACGTGACGAGCGAGAGTGGGACACGCCCGCCGAGGTGCCGACCTCAGTGCGATTCTCAGACGAGCTCGACGTGTTACGCCGTGTGATACCCTCGCCCTCTCGCTCACCCTCCGATGTACTGCGGTGAGGGTAAGATCTGCCGCAATACATATCCTCACGCTCCATCGGCTCCACCGAGTGCGCGCGGGCCTCGTGCGAGCTAAGGGGACGACCTGCCGTCGATGCCGACGAGATCGACGTGTCCGAGCGCCGAATGCCTTTCTCGGCCGCCCCCCCGGCACTACCGGTCTCATCGGTCGCGCCGCCGGCGGCTGCGTCCGGAGGCAATGGCGGCTGCGGATCCGGCGCTGCAACTACCGGCTCCGCATCCACCGTCGGCACGCCCATGTGCGCGCCCTGCGTTGAGAGAGACGCGCCAGCATGGCGCTTGGCATGGCGCTCGTGCTGCATCAGTGAGTCGGCTGACGGCGGGATGGGCGACGGCCCGAGAAGCGCGTCGAGCATGGCTGGCGTCGGTGCGATGGTGAGGCGTCCGTCCGCGGACAAGACGCCCTGGTGTTCGCCGAGCAACGCGCTGTGGCCGCTCATGACGGAGGCCCGTGAGCCAGAGGGCACCGTCGGCGAGTAGCGACTGCTCCCGCATGCCTCGCTCCGGGAGATGGCACGCTCCATTGTCGCGGAGGCCCGCGCGCCGTGGTGGTGGACGCCACCCAAGGCTGCAGCCGGCGCCGCGTTGGGCGCGTATGGGGCAGCAGCGGGCGTCACGTTGTCGCGAGCAGGTGCCGGCGTGGTGGAGTTGAACCAGTCGCTCGCGTCGCCTTCGTGGAGCTGCACAAAGTCCTCCACAGAGAAGTCCGCAAGCTGCTGCATCTCGAGCTCGAGATTGGACTGCGACATGGACGACATTCCGCCTGTGGAGGTGTCCTTCTTCATGGGGATGCCGCCCATGCGCAGTCCTTGCATATTGCCACTTCGCTGGCCGAAAAAGCCGCCTCCGCCTCCGTTGCCGCCTCCGCCTCCGTTGCCACCGCCGCCTCCGTTGCCACCACCGCCTCCGTTGCCACCACCGCCGCCACCACCGCCGAGGTAGCCACTGCCGAGCAACTCGTGGCTGCTGCCGCCGAAGCCGCGGCCGAGAAGGCCGCCGCGGAGGCCTGCCCCGCCAAAGCCAGCCGACAGGTGCGCCGACAGCTGCGGCAACAGCCCACGCGCGTTCAGGGCGGCGAAGTTGGAGGCGCCGAGGCCGACGCCTGCACCGCCCATCCCGATGCCGCTTAGCCTGGCGTGCGCGAGACTCTCTAAATGAGAGAGGTGCTCCAGGGATGAGAGCCCTTCCCAACCGCCCAGCCCGGCGCCGCCGAGCAGCCGCGACGACGCCGATGAGCCTGAGGGCGCCGCCACGCGAGGTTGGAAGTCGCGAGGAGGCAACCCGCCATACCCCGTTAGTCCTCCATACCCTAGCCGCTCGTGGGTGGCGTCGGAGACACTCACGGAGCCGCGATTGGCGCCCAACAGGTTGCTTCCGCTGTTGTTGCGCGGCAACGTCACACCGCTGCCGTCGGTGCCGCCGTGGCCGCCAGGGCAACTAGTGCCACCGTTGCCTCCGCCGCCGCCCACGGAGCCGCGATTGGCGCCCATCAGGTTGCTTCCGCTGTTGTTGCGCGGCAACGTCACACCGCTGCCGTCGGTGCCGCCATGGCCGCAATGGCAACTATTGCAACTATTGCCACCTCCGCCGCCTGCTCCGCCGACGCCTCCTCCTCCTCCGCCCCCACCGCCCACCACCCCTTGCTGTGGAGCGCCCGTCTGCGTGCCCATGGGCGGTGCGTGCAACATTTCGGTGGAGCCGCTCCCCCGATTGTTACCTTGTTTGGGCGGCGGCGGCGGAGCCTTGCTCTTGGTGTCGATCTTATCGGCCGTCTTGCGCTCTGTCTCGACGCGCTTCTGCATGTGCAGCCTGTACTTTTGGAGGTGCGACTTTATGTTTTGGCGAGTGGGAGCGTTCTCGCCGTGCAGGTCCATGATCTGGGCGATGGCCTGCGGCTTCGCCTGCTCTAGCCCAAGCTCGGCCACGGCGGCCTCGAAGCGATAGTGGAGGTCGGGTGACCAGACGAAGCGCTGCTTTTGCTGCGGGCCAGGCGGGCCATCTCCTAGGCCACCCAGGCCGCCGCCGCCGCTCAGGCCGCCGCCGCCGTTCAGGCCGCCGCCGCCGCTCAGGCCGCCGCCGCTCAGGCCGCCGCCGCCGCTCAAGCCGCCGCGGCCGCCGACGCTCAGGCCGCCGCCGAGGCCGCCGCCGAGGCCGCCGCCGAAACTTCCACCCATGGCCCCACCGCCGCCGCCGCCGCCGCCGCCGAGGCCCGAAGTGCTGTCTGGGCCTCCGCCTAGGCCGCCGAGGCCGCCGAGGCCGCCGAGGCCGCCGTTCGAAGGCACGCTGCGCGAACGCATGAGCACGATGTCGCCGCCCAGGCTGCCGCCCAAGCCGCTGCCCAGACCGCTGCCAAAGCTGCCACCCATGCCGCCGCCGCTATTGCCGTTGCCGCAGCCATTGCCGCAGCCATTGCCGCCACAGTTGCCACCGTTGCCGCCGCCGCCCTCGCCTCCATTGCCGCCCGCACCGCCGGACCCGGCCAGCAGCTGCTGAGCATATTGTGAAGTGATCTGACTGACGAACCGCTCGTCTGAAGATAGACGAGGCAGCCCGACGCCGCCGAGGCTGCCGCCCAGAGCGCTCGCCAGCGCACCGGTACTGAATCCGCCGGATAGGCTGCCGCCGAGCCCTCCCGCGAGCCCCGCACTCAACGAACTCGCGCCGAGGCTGCTTGAGAGATTCGCCGCGAGGCTGCCGCTGCCGAGGGGTCCGCCGCCGAGAGCACCGCCAAGCCGGCCGCCGAGCCGGCCGCCGAGCCCGCTGCCCGCCGCAAGGCTGGCGGCAAGGCTCCCCGAGAGCCCTCCCGCCAAATCTCCCGTGAGCAGACCGCTCAAGGAGTGGGCGCCGCTTCCGAGCCCGCTTCCGAGCCCGCCGCCGAGCCCACCGCCCAGGCCGCCATTCAGGCCGCCGCTTAGAGCGCCACTCAGGCCGCCGCTCAGACTGCCGAGGAGTGCACTAGAGCCAACGAGGCCATCCGCGCGATCCTGCGGCGAGGGTTAGGGGGCGCACACGCTCAGTCGCGAGAGCGTGGAGCTTTGGCAAGAATGAGGGTGCACGCACTTCACTAGCCCCCCAGTTGGGGCAAGGGCAGTTGGGGCAGGGGCAGGAGCAGGGGCCGAGTGGAGCACAAACATGCGTGTGTCGGGGTTTCGGACGTGATTGTGCGTGATTGCATCCTAAATCACGGCCGATAACGAGGCCGCCGTGCGTGTGTGTGCGGGGTGACTCGGACCTTTGCGAGCATCGCCGCGAGACGTGAATTCAGCTCGTTGCCGCCTCCCGCCGCGGGGCCAGCTGATGAACCCTTGTCTGGCCCCTCGCCCTCCATGCCGCCGCCGTGCAGCCCATTGGGGTTGCGCAGGTGCCGCGTGAGCGGGAACATGTCGCGCATCCCCCCGATGCTGGCTCCCAATCCAAAGTATGTTGGCAGGGAGAGCGAGCGTGCGAGCGATAGGTTCTCCCCCATGGGTGGCACAGGCGTGTGCGCCGCAGCAGCCTCCCCAGCCTCATCTTGGTCGCTCAGGTCCTCCATAAAGTGCGCGAGGGCGGGCCAAGACGCGAGCTGGTCGAAATTATCATCGGCGCCGCCTCCGCGTGTCCCGCCCGCACCTTGCGGGTAGCCCGTGTGAGCTTCTCGCGCGCCTTGGTCCGGCATGGAAGTCGTCGAAGGCATAAGATGAAGAAGGCTGAAGATGAAGAGACCTTCGACAAAATGCCAGATTTTTCATTGGCAAGGAAGTTTCGTCCGGTTTGCTTCGTTCTTCCAGCGGCAGGGGTGGGCTGTGATTGGAGTGCACGACCCACACGTGCCCCTCGCTTTGGACTGACATGTCCTACTTGACTTGATTTGTCTTGACTTGGCTTGTCTCGCGGGTCGCGTCCTTCAAGAGAATGGACGCGAGCGTCGACTTCCTCTTATCGCGGCTCGAGATGGAGTACCGCATGGTTGTGGCCGCCACGCGGCCACCCGCGCAGGCTGAGGCATCATTGCTCGAGGACGAGGAGGCTCAGGCAGATGCAGAGGCGCAGGGCTACGCAACGATTGGCTTCGACAATGAGGATGACGAGGAGGGCGAGGTCGTGGACGCCGAAGGCTACGCGTGCATGGGCGACGAGGCAGAGGAGTCCGACGACGATGGTATGCCGCGAGCTGCAGCATCCGATGATGACGCAGACAAGGAAAATACTTTTGATGCCAGCGGCGTGCCAGCGGTTTTGGAAACAGCGACAGGGGCTCCTGTGATTGAACTCGTCGCCGCCTCTCCCATCGCAATTGTGGTACGGTTGATCTTTGGCAGAGTGACCACAACCGCGTGGGCGTCGGCAAAGACCGGGGAGGAGCCTGCTGCTGCTGATGCCGAGCCATGGGTGGTCGAGTTCCCACCACTTGCCGAGGCGCCGGTGGCGGCAGCGCCATTGCCACCCGGCCGGGCCGACGCCATCCGCCACGTTATGGCCGGGCTGACGCTGGCGCCGCCGCCGCCTGGCTGGGCTAAGGCAGTGCCAGAAGCTGTTTGGAAGCATCGCCTCCTAAGCGCCGCGCAGCGCCGCGCAGCGTATGGGCACGACGGACTGTGAATTTATTGTAACCCGAGGTCATCTCCTGTCTCTCGTTAGAGCTTAGACTTTTCCACAGCGAGCGAATTTGGCATGAATTGAAGGGATCCTGCGTATTAGTCGCACAAATAAGAGCCCACGCCAATGCACGAGACAGGACGAAGTAAATAGTAATCGGAAATCCAATATCCAATTGCGGAAATGCGAAATCGCTCCCTCGGTCAGTGTGTAGCCTGGATGTGTGGAAAGTGGAATGAAATTGCGACTTTGTGTGTGCAATATATCGCACGCACCTACGAACACGCGACGACGGCAAGTCTCGGTTACCGATTTCTCGTCAATAGTGTCGTGTGTCGTCTGCGAGATCATCATGTCAAACCTTCTTCCCAACACCTCCGGTGAAGAGCTGCTGCACGCCTTCGGCCGGGCTCACATCCCAGCTTTCAATGTGGCGAACGATGAGGCCGCTCTGTTCATCAAACTCGTGGAGCACGCCCCATGGCCATGCGAGCACAGGCTTCCAAGGCAAGGCGAGGCGCAGCTTGACCAGCAGCTTCGTGCTGTAGCGCGGTGGGCTCCTCTCGATTTCGGTGGAGAGGACGCGCGTCGACGACTCGGTGATGAACCCGCCCGCCAAATTAGACAAGTTTTCGACAAAGCGCTGCTTGCCCTTGAAAGATACGAATGGATCCGCAAATTCACACTCCTCATCGTAGAGCGCTTCATCCATGACACCCGTGAGAAAGTAAGGCCTTGGATCGCTTGGCGAGCCATCGTAGTCCATTTTGAGCCGTGAAATGGCCTCTTCGAGCGTTGACGGTGCGCGCTGCGCAGCACGTGCCGATGTTACATCGACCCCACGCACCGCTTTTGCCATCTTGCCAAAGAGCTCCGCGCCAAACCAAACGCTCTTCACCGCGAGATTGGGCTCATCGGCCTCCTTCATGGCGCATCTGATGGACGAACGCCGTGCAGCGGGCCCGCCAATCAGCAGCGCGGTGACGAGCGACGCGAAGGAGAGCATCCGCGCCTCGAATCTGCTGCTGTGAACGCTGCTCTGAACTCTGCTGCTGCTGTGAAACGCACGACGCGCACACTCTCCTGACACCCTAGCACATGGCCTCTGTGAACTCTCTTGTAGCGCCCAACACAGCGCGCGTGTGCGTGATGCGCGCGCGGGCGGCTGTGTACTCAATTGGTCAATTACCGCGCGTACTTGTAACATACGGCTTCGAAAACACCGGGGGAGCCGGGACACACGCGGGACACACCGGTTCAAAAACACCGGGAGGTAACAGTGTTCCCGGTATATCCGGGAACACAGTGACTGTTCCCGGTATACCGGAACGTCATTCCCAATCATTCCCTCCAAACCGGGACGTCCCCGATGTGCAAACCGAACACTGCGCTACACTGTCTCCGAAAACGCAGTGCGAAAACTGCATAACGGGAAAGACGATCTAGCGAGATACGCCGCCGCGCTTCTCCGCCGGCGCGCGGGCGCGGACCGGATCACCCTGAGCCCCTGTGTGACGCTTCGACGCCGACAAGAGGTGCAACGTCTTTTGTCGGTCAATATACACAATCGTTTGAATTTAGATTGGACGTGCAGACAGCCTGACAGGACACAGGTACACGTGTCGAGCGCGAGGAGCGTACGGACGGCTTGAGCGATTCTAGATATCTCGTCGGCGAGACGGCGCGACTAACATCGCGACCATCGTGATCGCGTATCCACCAAGCAAGGACCACCACAACCAGCACCACCACAGCACCAGCACCACACCGGCACACCGCATGTACGGTCGTCATGTGCACCGCTTCCTCTCGACTCACACAGCTTTCTGACTCACAGCTCGTCTTTGGGGGCCTCGTTCTTTTGGGGCTCGGGCATCGCCCTCTTGGCGCGGTCAGGCTGCTGAGAAACACGTCGTGCAATCGCCGGCGTCGGGAGCGGCTCGTCTTTGGGGGCCTCGTGCTTTAATGGCTCGGGCACCGCCAGCGGGAGCGGGCCATCCTTAATCAGCGGATTATCTTCCTGATGAGGATCGCACTCCTCGTCCTTTGGTGGCTCGGGCATCGCCATCGGGAGCGGTCCATCCTTAATCAGCGGATTATCTTCCTGCGTGGGATCGCCCTCCTCGGCTACCTTCTGCATGTTCTGGATGTAGGCTGGCACACGACTTCTCTCCTTCTCAAGGCGCATCAGCTCCGCCTCATATTTCTCCCTCTCTTCCTCATCTTCGAACTTGGGCTCTGGGGGGCCGGGGTCCTCTTTTGGCAATCGCCCAGCGCGCTTGTCAAGGATGGTTTGGATCATATGCTTGGCACGCTCCTCGTGGGGCACTTTGTTGGGCCACATCTTGTTTCGGGACACCACATTGAGGAATTCTTTGAGCTCTGGCTGGGTGATGATACGGTCTCCATCCTCGTCGATCGCGTCGAAGGTGAGGTTGTACCACCCACGTCCGGCATACCACTCAGACCACCCTTCTCCCTCGTCCTTCTCGAGCGCAGCGGAGAGGGTCACCTGGATCTCCAAAAAGTGGTACAGCCACGCCTTGGCCTCCTCTTCACTCCACACGCGGTCGCCGTCGTCATCCACTATCTGGATGATCCACTCAGCGTCGTGGCCGTTCACGCCGCGCTTCGTGCCAACGTATCGCTTTGTGCGTTCGGGCGCGTTCTTCGACACCATGCCCGTCATCTGCATTACGCCTTGCGCGTTCACGAGCGCCACACTGGCAAGCAGCACGAGCAAGACACGTGTCATCGCACAAGAATCTTGAAAAACGTTTGACGATGAGGAATGCAAACAAAAAGTTTAGTTTTTTCATGTGTGAATGTGGAGTGGAAACGTGTGGAGAACTATTGATGCGGAAAACATGTCGACAATTGCATCTTCGAAGAATCCCGCCGTGGGCGCCCGCGCCCATCACTCTCCGCGCCCAGCGGGGAGTAAATTGCGCGCTATGCTTGGGGAAGAAGCCATCGTCGTCGATGATGATGCGGAAGCGTTCGACCTCAATGTCCGACGACTGCAAAAAAAGAGTGGCGGTGGCAGCGTGCTCAATCTCATTGGGTCAGAGGATGGAAACAGGCAGAGGGAGCTGGACGGAACGGGCAAGTTGCTTGTTGGCGACGCCCTGTCTTCTCGCTCCGATTCCACATCTTTAGGGCGAGGGCCCAGTTTCTCTGGTGAGGTGCTTTCAAGCGACCCAGGCGTCAAAGATATCACGGAAGTGATCGGTGCAGAGCTCAATGGTCTGGGCACCTCAAATGTCAAAGACTTCATGTTTCGTGCGTCTGCGAAGTCCTCGAGCGCACGCGTGCCCTCAGCTGAACCCGCTCCCGTGCCGCGTCTCACACATGTGAATTCGTCTCGTCGTCGCAGAGTTCACGTGCGAAAACCCAAAGTGCCGCGCCGAAATGTCTATCTCTGGGACCATGATGCGTGACGCTGCGCTGGAGGACATGCGCAAAAAGCAGAAGAAGAAGGGCTTTCTGAGCAAATTTCTGGGCACGGACAAAATTTCGGTCGGTGTCGAGTGCGCCAAGTGCCAAAGGGTTCACAATCTTGCGGTTCCCGACGGCGTGCTCGGATAAAGCGATCGTGTTCCACGCTGGAATTTGGGGAGGAGGAGATCCGAATGTGCTGTGGGCCGCTGCGGCGCGCGGTGGGGCCATGCCGCAACGATCTTATGCGAACCTTTGGGCGCATCGCATGGATCTCGTTCGATCCGACGTATCCCCATCGCGAGCGCGTTACCGTGATTTGCGCCGCCCCGCTCCGCCGCCGCCGCGCGCGACGGCCCGCACCACTGTGCAACACGATAATCGGACACGAATGCGCAGATACTCGTAATGCAGACAGTGTCTATGAGCTGGCTTGCAATCGAGTGAGTTTCTTTGACGCGCACATTCCGCGCATACGCCATACCAACGCCATACCGCGCCCCCGTGAGCGCGCCCGCCGCCGCGCGCGTCGGCTCGTCGGATCGGCGTCCGCGGCGCGGGCGCGCGGGCCCCCGCGCGCGGGGCGCCACGCGTGCACGCCGTTGACGGTTCCGGTTGACCGTTTTCGGTCGTCGTTTCGGTCGTAACGCAGTGAGAACTCCCCCGCCCCCCCCCGCCTCTCGCGGTCCTGCGTACACCAGATAGATCTCAGATGGCATGTGATTTTTCCGACACAGACAGTTGGCCATGCCCACCCCTCCGTCGCATGAGTGCGGTATCCCGCGCCGAGCGCGCTTACGAGCGGCTCTTCCACTACCCTACGCCCTCGCGATATGATTCACCGCGTCCGCCGGCGCCGCGTGTCACCCCTGCCCCAATTCATATCAACACACCCGCCGCACATACGGCGAGACGACAGCTCTCCTTGGCGAGAAGGAGAGGCTGAGGTCTTCATGGGGCTGCGCGGCGGTTTGAGCGGCTCACGTGCTCTTTCACACAAACGAGGGGGATGCACGATCTCGCGTCGAGATCTCGCGGCCATGCTGCGGACACCGTGCCGCCCAGGCCAACGGCCCCCGGCCCATCACTCCGTCTCAGGCGGTGAGGACGACAGTGGGGGGCGCGTCCTCCTCAGTAGCACTCTCGTAGTCGGACACCCTAGAAGAGGGCACGGCGTCGACCGACGGCTCGGACGGCGCCGGCTTGAGGGGCTCCTCCTCCTTCAGGGGGAGGAGCGACTTGCCCTCGGCGACGATGGCCGAGCCGACGCGCTTGAGGCGCTCGAGGAAGTCCTGCAGTGAGAACCCCTCCACCTTGTACAGCTCGACGCCCGATTTGGCCTCCGCCTCCATCTGCTTCAGCAGGGAGGAGGACATCGCGGCTACTTTCTGCTTGACGGCCTCGAGCTCAATGGCCGATGCCATCCCGTAGCCCTGCGCGACGAGCGCCTTCACCTGCGCCATGTGCGTCTCGAGCTCTTCCGCCAGCGCCGTCGCCGCCGTCTTCACCTTGTCCGCGCCCTTCTGCGCCGCCGCCGAGGCGACGACGGGCAGCTCCTTAATGAGGCGGGCCATGTCGGCCTGGAACTCGGCCGTCTTGACGTTCCACTGCTCGCGGTACGCCTTAACCTTCTCGTACTTGATCAGGTCGACGGCCTTCTCCTTGAGCGCCGCCACCTTCTCGACCGGGTACTCGCGGGCCTCGTTGAAGGCCTCGAGCATCTTCTCAACCTTCTCAGACTTACGCAGCTCCTCGAGCTTGGCCACATACGGCGCCGCCGTCTCCTTGACCGATGAGATGTACGGCGCGAGGTACGGAGACGCGAGCTCCTTGCCCTCCTCGAGCAGCTGCTTGCGGCCCTGCGCATGTCGAAAGGCAGCCGGGGGGAGCACGGGGAAAATCAGAATCCTTATCGACAATGGCGGAGTCTCACTCAGGGGCAAATACAGTGGGGGGCGAAATAGGACGAATGCGGCGGAGCATACATCGGCATTGCCAGCCTTCTCGATGTAAGGCGCGGCCATCTCCTTCACGACGGTCGCCTTCTCGGACAGGCCCTTGTAAGTGGTCGCCTCAGCCACATATTGAATCACCTTCGTGGCCTTCGCTTCATCTACCATTTTGGAGAGCAGCTTGTTGGCGCCCGCGCTAACCAGGAGGTCGGCAACAAGCTGCGGGCGCGTATCGACGTCGGTATACAGCTGAGAGACGGTCGTCTTGATGTCGGCGAGCATGGCGAGCTTGACTGACCGCCTCGATTGAAGAGAATCTGTGGCGCTGAGCGAATCTGGGATTCTGCTGAAGTGTTCTCTTTTACGCGATCAGGTTTGCGAAAGGGTCAGTTGAATCGACACACAAGGTACCGACCAGGTTTGCGAATGGGACAGTTGAATCGACACACAAGGTACCGACCAACCACTACCACACGAAACACAGGACAGACGGGCGCTGTCACCGCGGTCGCGTCGCTCGGTGGAGGTATTGGGGTTTTTTTCGATACAAGAAAAGGCTCTTTTCGATACAAGATATCATTATATATCATTACATATCACGTTGCTATCATTGTGTATCATTGTGTATCATTGTCGATATCACAATAT
>Ga0180440_100852_pt1 | contig 20107 bp, 22 predicted proteins | sample ChrtobMetaP5_4mM_FD_119745 | JGI IMG/M metagenome (GOLD analysis project Ga0180440, IMG submission 119745) | Chrysochromulina tobin associated microbial communities from unialgal haptophyte culture, Washington, USA - P5_4mM MetaG | ecosystem: Host-associated > Algae > Haptophytes > Unclassified ... | reverse complement strand
GGGGGGGGGGGGGGGGGGGGGGGGGGGGGGGGGGGGGGGGGGGGGGGGGGGGGGGGGGGGGGGGGGGGGGGGGGGGGGGGGGGGGGGGGGGAGGGGGGGGGGGGGGTGGGGGGGTGGGGGGGGGTGGGGTTGTGGGGGGGGGCGGGGGGGGGGATAGGGGGGGGGGTGGGGGGGGGGGGGGTGGGGGGGGGGGAGGCCCGGGGGGCAGTGTGCCGGGGATATCATACTCGCAGCAGCACGCAGAGGCCGCTGCAAGCTCGTTGCCACGGGCAGTTTTGGGCCCGTCGCATACCCCCGGCAGGCAGCAAGGCCGTTGCCAGGGAACTTTAAACGGGCGCCGTGGAGGGGGCGTGGAGGAGGGAGAGGAGGTGGGGGGGGTTGACCGCAGCGGCGGGGGGCAGGAAGGGGGGGGGAGGGGCGTAGTGCCGTCGAGGGCACGCACGTGATTTGGAACCCAAAGAGGAACGACGAGCCAATTGCGCCGAAGATGAGGGCGAGGCCCTGCGCAAACCCGCGCAGGATGTTGTCCGCGTACTTGATCGTCACCGCCACCAAGATGCCGCCCATAGCTTGCCACGTGACGGAGAGCCACGTGAACGAGTTGAAGCCGTAGAGCCACCCCTCCCTTTCTATCTTGGGGTCACCGCTCACGAGCACGCCGATGGCCGCGATGACCGAGCAGTAGATCGCGAGCTGGATGTTGCGTAGCCAGAGCGACGGCTTGCTCGCGCCCTTGAGCATCTTCTCAAAGTACACGCTCGCGAAGGCCGTACATAGCGCCGCGAGCACCAAGGCGCCGACGCCTAGTAGGGGGTTCTGCTCGATGACCTCGTCCGCGAGGCCGCGCCCTACGGACGCGTGCTCGTCCTTGGCCTTTATCTTCCCCTTGTGCCCGTGCGCGTGCTTGTCGTTGTCGGCGGCGGCGTCGGCGGCGGCGGGCGAGGGCCGAGACGACGATGACGGCGGCGGCGGCGCGACGGCGGGCTGCGGCACGATCTGCACCAGGATCACGCCGAATGCGAGCACGCAGAGGGCGAGCCACTGGTTCACCGAGAGCTTCTTGCCGAGAATGAGCACCGAAAAGACCGCCGTCCACACGATCTTGCTCTGGTAGGTGATCTGGCCTATCGCCGCCTCGACATTGGCGTAGCCGACGTACAGCATGGTGTTCTGCACCGTGTAGAGCAGCGCGGGCACGGCGAGCTGCGCCCACTCGGTCGGCCGCTCGCGCAAATCATTCACGATGCTGCTCATCGCTTTGAGCACGCCGCCGCACTCGAGTGCGTAGAGTAACATGCAGACCGGCAGCTTGATGGCAATCTCCTGCATGAGCACGGCGACCTGCGACGAGTACGCCGCGCCGTTGATCTTCGAGTAGCGCATGATGAGCACCGCCGCGCCGTTTTGTACCGAGAACGTCGCCAGCGCCGCCCAGCCCTTCCAATCGACGTGCGCGAACGACATGCTGTGCCGATCGGCGACGGGCAGCGTCGGGCGGTAAAACCTCGATGAAACACTCAACGGCCGGAAAGGGGTGCCGCCGCGACGCGTTCGACACCAAAGCTCGGCCGCGAATGTATGAGGTTGTGCACGATTCGACCTGAGGACGCGTGACGAAACTCTCACCATGATCCCGCGACATGCGCGAAAGCCAATTTCTCTCCTCTGAAGCCGCTGCTCCCAGCACAGACGCCATCCGCAACAAGTGCGAACACCCTTCGACTCGAACAGCTTCCACGTCAGCAAGACCTGGAACGAGCGCGAGCGCGTCGTGAAGCTCGGCTTCTCGGGCCTGGCCAAGCAAGGGCGGTACGATGTGCTCTTGCTCACCAGCAAGTTCCAATTCATCCAGAAGCACGTGCTCCTCGTCGCCAAGGCGACCTTGGACCGGCCGCAACGCCCGTGCACCGACAGCAAAATCGCCGTCGATGACGCCGTCGAGGACGCCGTCAACCGCGCCCGCCACGGCGTCAGAATCGCTCGCCGCCGCGCCGCCTGCAGCAGATTTGCAGGACAAAAGCTGGTGGCAACCCATCAGCGAATGGATGGGCTCCAGTAATCTAGGCATCTCTGGAGTACTCTTCCAAGAGAGCTCTTCCAAGAAGGAGTCGCACGACGCCTCCACGGTGTCCTTCTCGCAGCCCGCGACACTTGCTTCCGCGAGCGCTAACCATATAACTGTGCCTTCAGCTTCGCCGTTTCACGCCACCGCTGATTCGACGCCACGCAAGCAAACACCGCAGGCTTCGCAAGCTCCACCTGCCGAAGAGCAAGCTTCTATTCTTGGTCAGTTTGCTCCACAAGCCGAAGGCGCTCGCTCCTTTGAGACTTCTATTCTTGGTCAGTTTGCTCCACAAGCCGAAGGCGCTCGCTCCTTTGAGACTTCTATTATTGGTCAGTTTGCTCCACAAGCCGAAGGCGCTCGCTCCTTTGAGGCGCTCCGCGCAGAATCACGGGCGGCCATCGACGGCGCCATCGAGGCGGCCCATCAGGCAACGAGCTGGTTGTTTTCTGACAATATGGTGCCACAGGAAGAGGCCGTGAGCAATCAGCTCGACGATAGACACATTTCCCCTCGTGGCAGCCCTCTCGTCGCCACTCCCCTCTTGCCAGGCCCTGCACAGTACCCTGCACAGTACGCAGGTGGTTACAGAATGTGGGCGAGGATCAACGTGGCCCAGTTTCAACAGACGAACCGCGTCAACCTGATGCAGATCGACATGCTCTCGCTCGGCGTGCTGCATACGCAGATGGGCAACCTCACGATGCAGTCGACCCTCATGATCGGCTTCGCGATGACCATGTTCGCCGGCGGCTCCTCCAATCCCCTCGTGAACGACCAATCGCAGGTCTGCGTCTACAAGTCGTGGTACCACATGCTCTTCGGCCTCATCTTTTTCATGAGCGTCACCACGAGCACGTCCTGCGGCCTCATCCTCGTCGTGATCACGTCGTTCATCAAGCAGGTCTGATGACCTCTGATGACCCCTGATGACCTCTGATGACCTCTGATGACCTCTGATGGCCTCTGATGGCCTCTGATTGCATGCCTCATCAGGCGACGCAGGAGGCGGCGCTCATCGTCTCAACCGGTGCGGCCGTCGCGATGACGCGCAAGCACCTCGACGTGCTGCGACAAGTGTTCATGATCTTGCTCACGGCCTTCACCATTGCCACCGGCAGCCTCTTCATCCTCTACGTCGCGCTGCCCAAGCGGATCCAGCAGCTCGAGCCAGCAGCCTCGAGCTCCAACTCGAGCTCGGGCTCCACCTCGGGCTCTATCTCGGGCTCTATCTCGAGCTCCAACTCGAGCTCGGGCTCCACCTCCACGGGCCGACTGCTGGCTGAGGAGGGAGGGGGCAGCGAAGCCGACGCGGTGTGGAGGCAGTGCATCGATCAGAATGACCCCGCGGATCACGCGTCGGTGCGCGCCTTTGGGACAGCCCTCGGGCTCGTGCTCAGCAGCATCCTGCTCTTGATGGGTTTCATCCTGATCATCATGTACCGTCGCGTGCGCCGCTCGTACGAGCCCAAGGTGCTCATGGAATGGTACCGCGTCCACTCCGCAGAGGAGCAGACGAAGGTGAACCGGCTGCACGCAGTCGATATTGGCTCCATGTCGTACACCAAGGCTGTCGAAGAAACTCTCCAAAAGACGGTAACATGGGGCAGGAGTCTGGACATGGGACACGGGACAGGAATCGGGTTACATCAATCGCATGGGTTACACGGGCTACAGAGTGCCAGTCTGTCTGCTTGACTCAGTCGAGTGCGAAGGATATACTATTCGGTATTGCTAATTAGGTTAACCCGGTATGCGCGCGAACGCGGACCTGCTCGAAATGACTGCGAAAGGCGAGGCGGACGTTTTCTTCGCGTATTCACGAGGCTCCATATTTGGCTTCGGAACTATTTCGATTTGGGAACGGGCGACGCCCGCCGCGAAGGGGCAATCCGTCGTGGGCGCTCCTTCCGTCGAACGCGTCTCCTCCTGCGCCAACCGCACTCGTGCAGCCATGAGCGGCGCGCCGTCGCCGCTGCGTGAAATTTATGGCGCCGCATCGGGCAGCGCGGCGCACGGGCGCTTGTGGGAGTACCCGCCATCGATGCACCCGCGCAGTGGCGGCCAAGCACCGTGGTCCATGATCCCAAGGCAGCCAAAGTGGGAGGAGAAGACGGCGAGGCGCTCGCCCTATTCCTCGCCGGAGCGTCATAGGGAGGTGGTGCCCAAGGAGGAGGAGGAGGTCGTCGACGAGCCACCTTCTCCTCGGGAGGACATGGCCAAGATCCTCGCCGAGGCGGCGAAGGCCGCGGCCGAGGCGGCAAAGGCGGCCGAGCAAGCGAAGGCCGCGGCCGAGGAGGAGTACAAGCGCCAAAAGGCGGCGGCCGTGCGCGTGGCGGTGGAGCCCGCGAGCCCGAAAGTGGACCCCGAGGCACCCAAGCTGGTGCGCAAGCACGTGCCCAAGCGCATCGGGCCGGTCGATGTGCCGTCGCGTTATTGGGCAGCCCATGTGGGCGGCCAACAAAGCTTTGAAGTCGACGACGAGCCTCCCGAACTCCACGACTGGCAGCCGAGCCGGCGGCCGCTCTGCTACTTTTACGAGCCGCCCGAGACGTTTGACGAGACCGCGTGCCCGGTGCCCTCGCTCCGCGTCATCAGCCTCGAGAAGCGCGAGGAGGAGCGCAGAGTCGCGGTGGCCGCGGCGTCTGCTTACGAGGCCGCGTACAGGGCCGCCTACTTGGCCAAGATCCCACAGCCAGAGCGATCGGGACTGACTTCACACGAGGAGGAGCCCGTTTTGGGCGGCACTCTACATCTCCAAGCCATCTCGAACCGATCTCGCTCGAGCTCGCCCAGCCCTCGATCTCGCTCGAGCTCGCCCAGCCCTCGATCTCGCTCGAGCTCGCCTAGCTGGAGCCGCCCGACGGCGGAGGGGAGCAGTTCTGCCGTTGGGACGGCGGAGGGCAGTAGCTCTGCCGTTGGGATGAGCGCGAGCGAGAGGCTCAAGTGGCGACTGGACCAGCAGAGGAGCGCCCGAGACAACGCCCAAGAGAAGGCAGCGGCAGCAGGCGCAGCAGGCGGCGGCGACGGCAAGGAGTCCATATCAGGCAAGGAGTCCAGATTAGGCAAGGAGTCCAAAGAGTCCAAGAAGGCGGCGGCGGAGAAGGCGGCCCTGAGGGAGGTCGAACTGCGTGCCAAGGAGCAAGCCAGGGAAATCCAGCGCAGCCTCTCGCCACTAGCCTCGGGCGGCCAGATGTCGAGCAAGTATCCGTGGCCGCCCAAGGTACGCTTGGCAGAGCCCAAGCGGGCTCCTATGGTCCAGCCGGGCATGCAAGTGCTCACCACGGCGCCCCACCCTCTCCCCACAGGTACGCATGACAGAGCCCAAGCCGCCGCCTGTGCTGATCTCGCCCCACCACGCGTACCAAGAGTTCCAGCTCCAACGGCAGCTCCACCCGCCAGATCTCGTGCCTTGGAGAATGACGGCCAAAGTGGATGCCGTGACGCCCAAGTCGGCCACGACGCCGCCGAACACGTCGCCGACCAAGGCGCCCAGCGCGAGCCGAAGCAGCAGCAGCAGCAGCAGCAGGCGCAGCGGCAAAGCCTTAGCGTCGGCTCCCTCGACCGCCCGCAACGGCGCTCCGTCGACAGCCCGAAAGGGCGGCGGCGGCGGAGCAGGTGGAGGCGGCGGAGGCAGCGGCGGCGGCGGCGGCGGCGGCAGCAGCAGCAGCAAGAAGCCTCACCCGCCGAGCCGAATCGTCAAGCCGCGCAAGCCAGCCGTCCAGACGATCGAGATGCCCTCAGCGGACGATTGGAGCGCCGCTGCTGCTCTCGCACACGGCCTGCCGTCGACGTTTGAAGGATTGAGTGACGGGTGCGCCTTTTGCGGCGCGGCGCTCGGCGCGGCGCGCGGCGGCGGCGGCGGCGGCGGCGGCGGCGGCGGCGACGGCGGCGGCGGCGGCGGCGACGGCGCGGCCACATGCAAGTGCGACGAGTGCGGCATCCGGTATTGCTCCGAAGAGCACCGTACCAGTGCTTGGATGTTAGGGCACAAGCACAGCTGCGGCTGCGGCCTGCCGACGCCATCGGGCGTGTTTGCGGCCAACGCCTCCACCACGATGGCCATGCTGCAAGAGTTTGGCGGAGCGCAGCGGGCGGTGGCGGAGGCGGCGCTGAGCCGGCTGGCCGTGCTGCTTGAGATGGCGCGCCTGCAGCAGCTCCCGAGTCGTCCCACCACTCCGCCGGGCTTGCAGATGAGCGCCTCAGCAAGCTCCAAGGCGAGCGGCAAGGCGCACCCAACGGTCGAGCAGCATTCACATTCACACCCAACGGTCAAGCCTCTTTGGACGACTCATCTGTCGCCGTCGCATCCAGCATGGAGGCCGCCGGTTGCCACGGGCGGGGGTGTGAATGTGAATGCCGAGGGTGCCGAGGTGCATGGGGGCGAGTCGCTCGGGGCGGGGGCGGCTCACATTCACATTCACACGCAGCTCGGCCTCAGAGATCGCCTCGACGCAGCGGCAGAAGAGGCGTTGCAAGATGTGGCCGCAACGAGCATCCAAGCCGCCAGCCGAGGCCGCGCCGGTCGACGCGCGGCTGCGTCAGCTCGCGACGCTGCGTACGCGGACGCCGACCATTCACATTCACACTCACATGCAGACCGCTCTGAGTCGTCAAGCTCACCCGGCGGGCGCCATGGCGGGCGCCTCACCGGCACCGGAGCCAATGCCGTTACGCCTGCGGCGGCGGCGGCGACGAAAATGGACCCTTACACTGAGGCCGAGGAGGGCGCCCTACTGCGGGTCAGCCCCGTCTTCGTCGCAGGCCTCGTGCGCGCGATGAACGCATATCGTAGCGCGGCTGAGCTCCAGTCCCTCTGCGGCCGAATCGTGTGCCTGCTTTCGGAGCTGGGCAAGGAGCAGAGCCGGGAGCTCTCGTGCCAACACGGCGCTCTTGAGGGCCTCTGCAGTGCGATCCGCACCCACAGCACCGACGGCAACGTGCTTCGGTGGGCGGCGATGGCGTTGCTCGGGCTCACCGCGGACTCGGCGGTTCGCTCTCATCAGGCGGTCGAGGCTGGCGCCGAGGAAGCGCTTCGGCTCGCCATGCAGGTGTGCTGATTGCCTCTGATGACCTCTGATTGACTCTGATGACCTCTGATGACCTCTGATGAGGAAGCACTTCGGCTCGCCATGCAGGTGTGCTGATTGCCTCTGATTGCCTCTGATGACCTCTGATGACCTCTGATGAGGAAGCGCTTCGGCTCGCCATGCAGGCTGCGCAGCCGGTGACCGCCCGCCAACGGCAGCAAGGCTCGAAGGCCTCGCGCACGCCGAAGCCGGCGTGGTTCGAAAAGGTGAAGCTCGCTCACCAGTGCATGCAAGTGATCACCACGGCGCCGCGCATGCACGTGCTCACCACGACGCAACCACCCTCTTCCCCACAGGTGAAGCTCGCTCACCAGTGGCTTGTGATGCACGGCAAGCTGCTCGCGAAGCCGATCCTGGAGGACGCGAAGACGGCGGCGGCTGAGATGGCGGCGGCCAGGAATGCGGCGGCCTGGGCGGAGGCGGCAGCGGCCAAGGCGGCGGTAGAGCAGGCGGCGGCAGAGCAGGCGGCGGCAGAGAAGGCGGCGGCCGAGAAGGCGGCGGCAGAGCAGGCGGCAGCGGAGAAAGCAGCGGCAGAGAAGGCGGCGGCGGACAAGGCAGCGGCCGAGAAGGCAGCGGCTGCGACGTCTTTTAAGAAGGTCGCGAGCGAAGTGGCCAAGAAGGCAGATACAGGAGGTAACCCAAAGGGGAAACAGAAGTGATTGGACGGTTCCAGTTTGTACCCAGGGGGCACAGTGTCGGAAGTGCCGCTCTTTGCTGCCCCACCCCCTGTCCTGGACATCAATGAAACTTCGACGTTCGAGGGCTTCGAGGTTCTTCGAGGCACGCGAGGGGCCTGGGGGCGGTCGGAGGAGAGTGCAGAGAGAGTCGTCGTTTCTATTGAGGGGCACGGCACGCGGCGCGCAGCCCCCGTGTACGGGTACGCGCGTTTCCTAGTCCCACAACGATAGTGTAAGGATCCAAACGAGAAACGTCAAACGACGCGTCGACGACCAAAAACCCCATGATAACAACCGATCCCGCTGAACAACTACAACAACAGCCTGAAAACAAGTTACTTGGTGCACTGTCTCGTCCTCCCGCGGTGCGTCCACCCGCCCGACCTCCACCGCACGCACATCCGTCACCGACACACGCACACGATGCGTTGGCCGTTGCTCTTACTACCAGAGGGTGAAAGTCCTGCTGGCGTGGAGCAAGCCTGAATTGGCCTCGTCGCCCCCCCTTGCCCATGCCCCCCAAAATACAGTCTATACAGTGCTCGGCACGTCTCTTCCACATAGCACCCAGTTCGTTCCCAGCAAGGAACGACCCACACACGTGCTCTCAAGAGACAGTGATCAGTCCGAGGACGAACGAGCTTTCTCCGAGCTACGTAGCTGGTAGCTCTCGTACCTCGTTCGCGGCCACCCTCAGGGCTTCCCCCTCCCGACCTGTGAGAGGGGCTCCTCCGCAACCTCCTCGGCCGGTCGACTCGGCGCTCGACTCGGCGCTCGACTCGGCCGCTCCCTCTGCCGCCTTCTTCTTTGCGGCTTCACGAGGGTTCGTCATCTTACTCGTCATCCCCGATCCCATCCTTCTCCAACTTCGTCACCCTAAGCGTCACCCCACCGAGGGGAGCGAGGGGATGTCTCACCGAGGAGCGAGGCCTGCAGACTGGGCGGTGCTGCTGGCCGGCTGCTCGCCCATACTGGGCCCTGGAGGAGCGCCCGGCACGGCGCTCGGCGGCACGCCCATGCTCTCGAGCTGCTCCCGATTGCTCTTCATGGCAAGGTCGTCCTCCTGCTGCCGCGCCGCCTCGTGCGCCCGATTGCTCTTCATGGCAAGGTCGTCCTCCTGCTGCCGCGCTGCCTCGTGCGCCCGATGCTCGGCTTTGCGCTGCTCCAGGGCCCCCGCCTCCCTCACCGCATCGATGAGCTCCGCACTCGATTTGAAGAGCGCGATCGGCGACTCGACGAACACAAACGACACCGCCTTCCCAATCTCCCTCCCGAGGTCCGAGGAGTTGGCATCCGTCGATGCTTTGGCAACAGGTGTGGCAGTAGGGCTGGCGGCCCCTTTCTCAGGAGTCGGCGTGAGACTGTCCCTCGAACGGCGGGGTGGCGGAGACACTTTGTCTGACGGCATCTGAGGTGACTCGGGCGTAGCTGGCGCGAGCACGTCCCTCGAACGGCGAGGCGGTGGAGCCGGAGGCCCCGTCTGCAGAGAAACCCTCTTGCCCGCCTTCTTCGCGGCCGCGGCTTTCATCGCAACCTCAACCAACGCCTCCTCAGCCGCCGCCTTCTTAGCTGCTTCCATCTTGGCGAAAGAGGCAGTCCGCTGTGTTCTTGGCGATCCCGGCAGATTCTCGTCCCAGAGATCGAAGTCCACATCATCCTCTTCGTCGGCCACCTTCTCGGCCGCCGCCTTCTCGGCCGCCGCCTTCTCGGCTGCCGCCTTCTCGGCCGCCGCCTTCTTTGATGCAGGGGATGCGGACAAGTTCTCGAACTTCGCCACGTTCCAGAGATCAAACCCAATGTCCTCATCATCCTCATCCGCTGCCTTCTCGACCTCAGCACCCATCACCCTCTCCGCGACCGTCGCGTCATCGGCTGCCTTCTCGACCACCTTTTCGGCCATCTTTGTCGTCGCCTTCTGGACCCTATCGCTTGCCTTTTGTTGACGCGACAGCCATGCAAATAGGACGATGACGAGGAATGCACCACCACCACCAAGCAATGGAGCTGGCGCAATGCTCCAACACCAGCGTGCCATGTCGGCGACCTGTGCAGCCTTCAGAGAAGCCAGCGGCACAACGATCGACATGAAGTCCTCTATGATGCCCCGTGGCTTGCGTGGGGCAGGTGGCGCGGGTGGAGGCGGTGCAAAGAAGGACATGAAGTCGTCGTACAGCTTGGTTGCGTGCGATGGTGCCGCCCTCTCTGCAGCCGCCTTCTCGGCCGCCGCCTTCTCGGCCGCTGCCTTCTCAGCTGCCAGCTTTTCGGCCGTCGCCTTCTCGGCCGCCGCCTTCTCGGCCGCCGCCTTCTCGGCCGCTGCCTTCTCGGCCGCCAGCTTGTCGGCCGCCGCCTTCTCGGCCGCTGCCTTCTCGGCCGCCGCCTTCTCGGCCGCCGCCTTCTCGGCCGGTGGCGCGGGAGGAGGCGGTGCAAAGAAGGACATGAAGTCGTCGTACAGCTTGGTTGCGTGCGATGGTGCCGCCCTCTCTGCAGCCACCTTCTCGGCCGCTGCCTTCTCGGCCGCTGCCTTCTCAGCCGCCTTCTCGGCCGTCGCCTTCTCGGCCGCCGCCTTCTCGGCCGCCGCCTTCTCGGCCGCTGCCTTCTTTTCGGCCGCCAGCTTGTCGGCCGCCGCCTTCTCGGCTGCCGTCTTCTCGGCGGCAGCCTTCTCGGCTGCCGCCTTCTCGGCCGCCACTTTCTCGGCCGCTGCCTTCTTAGCTGCCAGCTTTTCGGCCGCCGCCTTCTCAGCCGCTGCCTTCTCGGCCGCCGCCTTCTCGGCCGCCGCCTTCTCGGCCGCCGCCTTCTCGGCCGCCGCCTTCTCGGCCGCCGCCGCCTTCTCGGCCGCTGCCTTCTCGGCCGCTGCCTTCTCGGCCGCTGCCTTCTCGGCCGCTGCTTTCTCGGCCGCCGCTTTCTCGGCCGCCGCCTTCTCGGCCGCCGCCTTCTCGGCCGCCGCCTTCTCGGCCGCCGCCTTCTCGGCCGCCGCCTTCTCGGCCTCCACCTTCAGCACCGCCGCCTTCTCGGCCGCCGCATTTTCGGCCTCCACCTTGAGCACCGCCGCCTTCTCCTCCGCCACCATTTGAACCTCAACCTTCTCCGCCGCCGCCCTCTCCATTTCATCTGGAGGAGCAGCCCTCGCCGCCATCCCGGCCGCTGCTCTCGCCACCGCCTCCTGCATAGTCCCCGCCCATGACGCCGCCTCCCCTGTCGCCGTCGTCGCAGCTGCCCGCACGTTGGTTAGGCGGGGGGACTGCGCGCCCCACTTGGGTACCGCGTAGCCGACCAGTACGGAAGGAAACACGACAAGACCAACCAAGAAGAGAGCACAGGACCACCGAGGTCGGTTGTAGTTCCAACGTTGGACTTGAGGCTCTGCCGCCGCTGCAACAGCATCTGGCGTGAGCACGGAATTGTCGCTTGCCCCTCTCGGAGGGCTCGTACTCTCTCTTGGCGCAGGAGTCTTTGTCTTTGAAGCATCCGTGCGCTGCCGAGCTGGTGATGCCACGCTGCGCACGGACGTGGTCGATGGGGCGCCAGAGACTCGAGAGGACTGGACAGGTGTGCCGTACGCATGACCGCTGCGATGCTCGCGGTGACTCCGCTCGCCGAGCGGCATGCGGACACCTGTCACAGATGACACTGTCTCCTCGTTTGACTGCACCCAAACGGCGGCGGGCTCCGCGCCGCATACCGGTACAAGTTACCTGATTTATCAACTTTCATGCAGGGCGACCGCCCAAGGGCTTCTCGTGCCACAAATTGGTCCGACTGGTCCTGTTTGCGGGAAAGCGAAGCATGCTTCGAGCAGACGTGGGGTGAACTCACCAAGTTAACGCCCCGAACAGCCGCACTAAAACGCTCTTCTACAACCTACGTACCTCACCGCATGCCACCGCTCATCCCGGTCGTGTCAGGAACGTCTCACCTCCTCAAGTCCCTGGGCCAAAGATTCGGGGCAGAGCCTTCCCGGCATACGCGGCCGCCGTGGTGTCCATGAGCGTCGTCTTCGAGCCCGAGCCGGGCGGTTTCAGGACGACCCGCATCGTCAGCGCCAGCCGATCGATCGATCTCCCAGCGAGATGCGGCCTCGGGTCCGACATATGGAGCATGTGCCGGTTCATCAGCATGCACTCGCCCGGAGCGAGGTCGAGGTAACGGAACGCGAAGCCGCACTCCGTGGTCGAGGCGTACTCGCCCAGTACCTGTGGGGAAGGAAGGGCGCCGTGGTAAGCACTTGCATGCAAGGCAGGGTCCATCTTAGGTGGTCGAGGCGTATTCGCCCAGCACCTCCTTGTCGTGGCCATACGTCGGCGCCGCCTCGGGCGCGGGCGCGTCCCCTCCGCTATTCCGCACCTTGAGCACCGCCCCGGTGGGGTGGAAATGGTACGCGGTCGGCGGGTCACGTCCGGTGGACGACGCGGCATCCACCATGAACATGTTGCCCTGCATCGGGCAGGCGCTATCGGCCGACAGCAGGTACCACAGCTGGAAGCCGCCGCACGCCGGCCAAAGGTCCCATTCGGTATCGGTGTGGATCATCGGGAACGGTGCCCCTCGCTCCAAGCCCACGCCGCAGTAGATGCAGTCGCTGAGCGTCAGAGAACGACCGTATGGCGAGGCGTCCACGTGGAGGAGAAGCGCCTCGACGAGCGCATCGAGCGCCGCACGTTCGCTCACCTCGTCCACTCGCCACTGCGACGCGTGCTCCTCGGCCAGCTTCGTCAGCTTCGGGAGCAGACTGCGAGCTTTCGGCGCCACGATGGCGAACGCTCCGTCTGCGCAGGAACGGCAATCTAGTACGTGGCCAGCTCTGAAATTGCGGGCCGAGGTACGAGGAGCGTGGTCGAGAAGCGGCAGCAGGGTGCTGTAAGCCTGCTGCTTGAGCAGCAACGAGTGCACCGTGTGCCGCATGAAGTGGCTCACCGCCGACTGCTGACGCCGCTCGGCAAGGCTCTTCTTGTGACGGCGCTTGAAGAACTGAGACGACCCAACAAACCATACGAGAAGGACACCAACTAGCGCTCGCGCGAGGATGGTTCCAAGGTCGTCCAAGGTGCCACTTGCCATTCCAAATATGAAGACTTGTGAGACTGGATCACAACGTGTGACGAGCAGGTTTTTCGGGGGGGGGGGGGTGTGAAGACCGGTGTCTTGGGTGTCGAATTCTAAACATTGGCTGTGAAGAAAATTCAAAGTTGTTGGCATGGCCGCGATGGATAGCAAGGCCCATGTATTCTACCTCCTCCTCGGCATACGGCGCGTGGTACGGAGTCGCGTCCCTGCCGCCTCGCAATAAGATCGCGGAACCGCAGCTGGCGCTCCTCACCGCGCTCGCCAGCCCGGCGGCCCGGTCAGGCCCCACGCAGGGCGATGGGCTCATGGCAGCAAAGGCACGGCGGCAGGCGGCTCCTCCGCCACCTGCCGGTGGCCCGTGTGACAAGTGCAACGGACCGCATCCGACAAATCTCTGCCCCCATTTCAGACAGGAGCGCGACCAGCACGAGGATGCACAAGCCAGGCCGCCGCCCGAGGCGCAGGCGACCTCTTCGCCGCCTGCCATCGTCGACGGACGGCTGGTGCCACAGCCGGGTGACGGATCCTGCCTGTTCCACTCGCTCGCCCATTGCTTGGGCACCGACGCAGCTTCGCTCCGGAGCGAGGCCGCCTCCGCGATTGAGGCCAACCCCATGCTCGAGATCAGCGGATCCCCGTTGAGTAAGTGGATACTGTGGGATTCTGGAGTGTCCCCTACACAGTACGTGGCCAAATTGCGCTCACCGGGATTTTGGGGCGGTGCGCTCGAGATTGCCGTCTTGGCCGCGATGCTCGGCGTGCTAGTCTACGTCTACGAGCCAGCTTCCAGCCAGTTTAAGCGCATCGCCTGCTTTGGCAACGCAGATGAGTCCTCGTTCACAGCGGTCGCCCACATCGTGTACCGCGGCCGCTCGCACTATGACGCGCTCCAGATTTGAGCTCGCACTATGACGCGCTCCAGATTTGAGCTCGCACCACGACGCGCTCCAGATTTGAGCGCAGCAAATCGTTCTATTGCATGGGGTCGCTCTGAGGGTCGCTCACCGTGCTATGCGTCTCCTCCGAGGCCAGTGCCCGAGAAGCGTGCAGCCCTAGGCCCCAAGCGTTCATCAACGTAGCCGCCGCAGTCAACCCCCTCAGTGGTGCAGGGGTCAGGTCGCCTTGCGCGCCGCCGATGACCCTCCAGGTTTGCGCCTCCACCATGAGCGCCCAATCTCTCATTAAGTCTCTATACTGTGTGCTGTTTGCTATTTTCATCCTATGTGCACTGTGTGCATGAGCATGCGCATACTACGTCGTATTAGTCTAAGGGTCTTTACTAAACAACAATGTTAACTTCCGATGTGTTTTCATCTCGCGTTCTGAGCCGCAGCCAGACGCGCGCCCTGCTGCCGACGCAGCTGCTCCCGCAGCAGGTCCTGGAGCTGTAGTCGCGTGAGGGTGAAGCCATCGCCAAACTCATCGAGCAGCTTACTCACCACCTCGGGGCGCACCTTGTGCTGCTCCTGGGTGAGGAAGTTTACCATTGACTTGCGGGTCACCCGGTTCTGAGTGCCGCCACCAAACAGGTCAAAGCTGCGCAGCAGGGCGTACTGCTTCGAGAGGCGGAGCTCGGCACCCGAGCTCGTTGCAGCCTGCGCCTGGGCGTAATAGCCGTCGAGCCACACGAGCAGGTCGTCCCGGCTCACAGGCGACGCTCCAGGGTCGTCTCTGTGGGTCGGCGCCTCCATGTGGAAGCCTAAGCGCGCGCAGATGTGCCGCGCCGACTTTGGGTCGATCAGCCCGTCTCGGTCGGTGTCGAGCAGGTCGAATAATGCGAGCACCTCCTTCGATTGGGTGTCGGTCAGGTTGGCCAGTCCGTGCATTCGCACGAGTTGAACCTGAATCGCGAAGGAAGGTGTGTGAATTGGCTGTTAATACTCGCGCCGTCGTTCAGCGTTCAGGCTTCAGCGTTCAACACCTACGGCATGCTACTATACAGTACGAATTATACTCCTAAGAAGAAAACCACCTCGGTACCTACTACATGTGGCGACAGAACACCCAGCGTTCGCACTAGTTGTATCGGATGGCGATGGGCGCGTTATGATGGGCGTGATGAGCGTTGCAGCGCGGAGACTGTGCCGAGCAGCACGCCGAGCGCCGCACGAGTGGCAAGGCGCTCATAACGGTAGTAGAAGCATGCTACGGGGTCATGGTACGGTGCGTCCCGAACGGGACGTCCTGGAGTACTAGCCATCACCGCTACCTCTACCAGTACCGGTAGCCATAGTAGCTGCGGTAGCCGTAGTACGGGCGGGCAAACGGATCATAGTACGGGTCGTAGTAGTGGCCGTAGCGGTAGCCGAAGCGGTACGGCCGCACGTAGACGGTCTCCGGAGGGCAAGCAAAGGCCATACCGGTGGATGCCACTGCGACAGCTTGAGGAATGGCCTGGGCAGTCGCATCCACCGGAGCCGCGGCGGCAGGAGCAGTCGCGTCCACCGGCGCCTCCACGGTCACGGGAGCAGCATCCTGCACAGTTGCCTCCACTGCCACGGGAGCATCCGCCACGTATTCTCGCGCCGTCACCACGGCCGCGGGCTGCTCGGACGGCAAGTGGAAGGTGAGCGTCTCGCCCTCAAAGCCCTCGGGTACCTTGATCTCGACAAGGCCACGTGGCGTGTGCACGAAGATCGTATCGCCCGGATTCGTGCCCGCAGGGATCGGGCAGCTCATGATCTCGCGGCCCCCAGCCATGAGGAGCCGCGAGGCTGCCTGGTTCAGGTTACCATCGCAGTCCCGGAGCACACGCTTGCATGCGTCGCGCCGCGCTCCCGTGAAGGATTCCAGCTTGTTGACAGCGTCTTCCGAGATAAATACACCACCGTAATGCGCATACCGCGGTACGGCGGTCGAGTAGTAGTCGTGCGACCGATCGCGGCTCATACAGTCCCCCATCGTGGAAAAGTTGGGACAAATAAGGCAAGGTAGGAAGAAATCAAGGAGAGGCTGTTCGTTTTCCCCTGAGAGCCGGGGTGAGCCTTTCATGGCCTTTCATCGAGCAACTCCAAAACGACGATTTCTCGTTCTCATCGCGGAATCGCCTCTCATCCCCACGGCGACCCTCGTGCGCGACGCGGCCCATTTGAAATGCTCTGGAAACAGCCGCCGCCACCGCCGCCACCGCCGCCGCCCGCGTACGACGCCCTGGCCTTTGCTGCCGACACACTCGCCGCGCTCCCGCGTGTGCTGCTCTTTTATGCTGCCATCGTGGTGCTGCACGCTGCGTTGCCCTCGTTCAAGTGCGACGGCTACGCGTGCGATTGGAGTGGGCGGCCGCTTCGCTACCGGCTCAACGGGCCGCTCATCCTCGCGGCAACGGTGGCGACCTGGGCCATGCTGCCGCTCGAGCAGCAAACGTTTGCCGCCGAGAAGTACTGGCCGTGCCTGTGCGCATCCAACGTCCTCGGGCTCCTGTTCTCGGTGCTGCTCCTCCTCTGGACGCCTCACGAGCCCGCGTGCCGCTGCCTGACGGTGGACCAGAAGGCGCTGCGCGATCGCGCCGCAAAAGGCGAGGACGTGTGCCGCACGGCGATCACACCCTCACCCACCCGCAGCGCCGCGGCGCACTTTTTCTTCGGTCGCTCCTTCAACCCACGCCTGATGGGCGACGTCATCGACCTCAAGATGCTCCTGTATGCCGTGGGCGCATGCGCTCTCGTTTGGAACCTGCTCTCCGCAGCGGCGCTGCGCGAGCGCTCGACGGCCCTCCCGGGCGCTGTGCCGGGCGCTGCGGGCATCCCGACGGCGCTGCTCGTGTACCTCGCCATGTTTGGATGGTTCGTACTCGAATACATGTGCCTTGAGCTGGTGCATCTGTATACCTGTGCGTGGAGTGCCGTTGATGACCGCTGATGGCCTCGGAGTGCTCTCTGAGTGCCTCTGATTGCCACTGAGTGCCTCTGATTGCTCTCTGATTGCTCCCGCACTTGGCCCTTCAGACGACATCATGTGCGAGAAGCTCGGGTTCAAGCTATGCTGGGGCTGCCTCCTCTTCTATCCGTTCTTCTACTGCATCGGCGTATGGCCACTCGTCGCGGCGCCAAGGTCACCCCACACCCTCACCCCACTCCCTCACCCCTCACCCCTCACCCTCACCCTCACCAGCCCTCGTCGCTGCCCCCCCAAGTCCGCCGTCCTCTGATGACCACTGATGCCCTCGGATGACCATCGATTGCCGCCCTCATCAGGTCCGCCGACATCTCGCCAGCTCTGATGACCACTGATTGCCTCTGATGACCATTGATGCCCTCTGATGACCATTGATTGCCTCCCTCATCAGGTCCGCCGACATCTCGCCAGCATGCGCGGCGGCAATCGCGACGCTCTTCTTCGCTGGATGGGTACTCACTCGTGGCGCCAACCTCTGATGACCATTGATTGCCTCTGATGACCATTGATTTCCTCCCTCATCAGGTACTCACTCGTGGCGCCAACCTCCAGAAATTCGTCTACAAGCGCCGTTCCGAGCACCCATCTCGGGGCGATCTCGACGCGACCTGGCTCGGTCTGCCGATGCGCGTCGTACCGGGCACCCGGCTCCTGTGCTCGGGCTTCTGGGGGCTCGCGCGCCACGTCAACTACTGCGGCGAGATCGTGCAGGTGGGCCCCTGATGGGATGGTCGGATGACCACTGATGGCCTTCCTCATCAGGCCATCGCGGTGGCGCTGCCGGGCTCTCTGATGACCACTGATGGCCTCTTATGACCACTGATGGCCTCCCTCATCAGGCCATCGCGCTGGCGCTGCCGGGCTCTCTGGTGGCCTTGTCGAGCCTCGAGGGCACGCCGCACTACTTGTACTACGTCCTCCTGCCGTGGCTGTACCCCCTGTACTACGTGGCCCTCTTCTTGCCACGCCAGATGGATGATGACGCTCAGCTGTGTGCAAAGTATGGCGAGGTGGCCTTTGCAGAGTACACGCGGCGTGTGCCGTACCGGGTCGTCCCCGGCGTGTGGTGAGGACGGGCGGAAAGGGTGAACAACGGGTGAGCTCAATGGGGTGTGTGGACGTGTCGCGTGAGAGCTGGGACCGTGGGTGGGGGGGGACTCGTGCAAGTCGATGCTCACTTGAGGCAAGGAGTACGGGCACGGAACGGGCTGGCAACACGCCCGGTATAGCGCGTGCCTATCGTATTGAGTGCCATGGCGAGCGTCCGCGGCATTCTAAATATTCAACCACCTTAAGCTTAACGACGCTATCGCTCGTCCGAGAACGTGCGGTGCGCGGGGGCTGCCTGAACTTCCCCCTGAGGTGAAGGTCGGTCTTCTCCGATCTCCGACCCACTTCTGATCGCAGCGACACAAGACTTGACTTGACTTGTAGACTTGACTTGACAAAGGTGTGCATGCATATTTCGTGTACATGTACGGCAAAAGGCGATTCTTTCTAGGAGCGAACGGCATTTGCGCAGAGAAATGCCAGCAACAATGGTGCGCTTACTGGTGCTTAGCTTCGTCGCCCTGGGCACGCGCGCCGAGAGCGCGACCACTCAACCCTTTTATGGGCCTAACCGCCGTGAGCTGCAGACCGCGGTAAGCACTACGGTAAGCACCGTCGCCGACCTGACCAGTACACTTACCAACCCAGACATCGGCCACATTGTCCTTGCCCCCGGCACCTACATCCTCAGCGCCGAGCTCAGCGTCACCAGGAGCGTCATCATCGAGGCGGCGGTGGCAGGCTCGGTCGTGCTGGATGCACAGGCCAGCGATGCCGATGGGAATCAGCGCCGTGTGCTGAACATAACCTTAGGCCCATCGGGCGTCGTTCAAGTCAACGGGCTCAACATCACGGGAGGCTACGCTGAGGAGGTGAGTGCCGAGGAGACCTGCAACTATCCCTATGCCCTTTTCGGGATGATCACATGTTTTTTGTTTTCGCACTTGTTGCTTGCAGGGCGGTGGTGTCTACGTCGAGTCAGGCTCAGTCACTTTCTACAGCTGTCAAGTGCTTGGCAACACAGCTGGCTTTGTGCGCGCGCATGTTCAGATCTTCCCTGATCGCCCTCATAATCGCCCTCATGGGAGGCTCACGTTTGGTCGTTTTGTTTGCAGGGCGGCGGTGTTGCCGTCCGCGGTAGTGCGACAGTCACGTTCGAATCGTGCAGCATCATTGGGAATACAGCTGGTTATACAGTGCGCGCTCATGTTCCAAAGTTCCTGTCGCCCTGGCTGCTTGCTGGAGTGTTCACATGTTTTGCGCTTGCGCTTGCAGGGCGGTGGTGTCGATGTGGTGGTACAAAGAGGCGGTACAGTTGCACTCAGCAGCTGCCAGATCTACTCCAATATATATACAGATCCCGAAGTGCGCGCTCATGTTCAAAGGGCCCTATTGTGACCTCTATGTGACCTCTATGTGACCTCCTCTGTGACACCTCCTCACGTATCCCTATCCCTGCCCAGGGGGCCGGGGCCAATGTCTATGTCGAATCTGGAAGCATCTGCACCTGGGCAACGACACTCGACCCCACCAGCGTCGGTGGCTCAGTCACACCTTGCCCAGCACCCCCTCCACCGTCGCCGCCGCCCTCGCCGCCCTCGCCCTCGCCACCGCCGCCCTCGCCCTCGCCCTCACCACCGCCGCCGCCCTCGCCGCCTTTCGCCGGTGGCATGTGCTCTTCCATCGATGGCGGCGGCTGGTGTCTTGTGCGTCGCGTCCAACGGGGCGACACTTGGCACAGCGCGACTGATCAGCTGGTGGGCACGAATGTGTACGGGACCCCAGGAAGTGGGAGCTTCTCGATTCGGTTCGATCATCTGAACTTCAACCAGTTTTTGTTCTCGACGGGTGACTGCCAGAAGTGGCTGATTGCGACCAAGGATGCCGTGCTCGGCGATTTCTACGAGAACGAGCCACGGGCCATCCTCAAATCATCGATAAGCGCAACTCCATATACAGCCCGCTGGTACCGGCGCTTCTCGAACCCCGAGGATCCCTGGATCAGCTTGACTGACCAAGCTCAGGCGATCGACGCCGGCCAAATTGTGTACGGGGCGAATAGCTTTGGACTGACTCATGCTAGCGCTGTGCTGCCGCCCCATAATGGTGCCGATGTGTACATCCGAGGAACGTCGCCGATACTCTGCACGAGCACGCCATCGCCGCCGCCGCCCTCGCCGCCGCCCTCGCCCTCGCCCTCTCCACCGCCGCCCTCGCCCTCGCCACCGCCGCCTTCGCGCCCTCCCTCGCCCCCGCCGCCCTCGCCGCCGCCC
>Ga0180440_100821_pt1 | contig 20363 bp, 14 predicted proteins | sample ChrtobMetaP5_4mM_FD_119745 | JGI IMG/M metagenome (GOLD analysis project Ga0180440, IMG submission 119745) | Chrysochromulina tobin associated microbial communities from unialgal haptophyte culture, Washington, USA - P5_4mM MetaG | ecosystem: Host-associated > Algae > Haptophytes > Unclassified ... | reverse complement strand
TGTGTTTGAATAAGTATGTTCCTAGACTCCTCCAGGACCCTCCCGGACACCAAGGAGGGTCTCGGAAATCCGGACATGTCAGGAATCTTGCTAGATTCCCCCACTTTACTGCTCAGTTGGCCCGGGCCGCGCAGCGCGCGCGCGCGCGCACGGCGACGCGCCACGACGCGCGCGCCCGGGTTCCGTTATGGCGCCCGTGCCCGGGAATCCCCCGCGCGACCACGCGGGGTAAGCTAATGCCTAATCGGTTCCGGCCGCGGGTATGTCAAGTCGATAAGTAAACACGACATGGTACATGCCAAATGGCAGCGTACACGAGGCGTTCATGCATCTACTGCATGTTGACAGCCGCCGCACGCGCCGCAACACCAAGAATCGACACCAAGAACCAACCGAGACCGCGCGCCGGAACGCCTGACGAGCTGTGAACACGCGCGGCGCCATACTACCGTACATTTTTTGAGGTGTTGGGACTCACCTCGTCCGCACTCAAAGACCCTCGCCAGCATCCCGTACACATCAAGCGCACCTCACATCTTGCACGAGCGCACCTCACGTTTGCCTAGCAAGGCGAACGGGGGCGCTTCCACGCACGATCAATCGATCATTCCTCTTGCTCGTCATTCAAGCTTGTCGTGCGACCGCTCAGCGGGCCGCGGGGGGCGAGCCACATGCAGCCTCATGCTGCCACAGCACATCAGCATGCCATTGGGTTCTGCATCGTATCGAGTTGTGCAGCAGCCTGCCTCACGGACATGCCCATTCGATTCGCCCTCGCACGTGTCGTAAACACCTCGTATTCCTTCGAACGCCGCTCGGTCGCCGCCTTGTTGCCAATCAGCTGTAACTGCTTGATCATATTCAGGGCCTCCTCCGCATCCAGGTAGCCGCCGTGGTCCGCGTCGAAAATATCAAAGACACCGTCGATCTCTGCCGCAAGCGCAGCTTGCTCCGCCGATTCATCAGCCGCCGACTGGGAAGAAAGGCGCGTACCGAGCCTCTCGGTAGCAGGCGGCGTACTCACCGTTGTGGCTTTGTGGTCTTCACTACGTGTCTTGATCGGAGGAAGCCCCTTGAAGAGCCGGATCACGGCGTTCCGAAAGTCTGCCTTTGAGAGCTCGCCAGCGTGCTCACCACGGCTCGAGCCCCAGCTGGTCACGACAGCGGCCGGCTTCACCATGCGGGCCTGCAGCAATGCGCCGAGGCGAAGGTCAGCGCGCTTGTCCATGTCGGCGATCATTTTTTGGAGCTCGTCCTCGAGCTCCATAGCCCGAATGGAGAGATTGGCCGCTTCCTCCGCCTCCTGCGCCTTTTGGCGAATCTCCTTCGCCTTGTCCCGCGACGGGTTAGGCGCACTCCTGTTCTTCTGAGCCTTCTTCATTGCACCCGCGAGGCACTCGTTGAGCTCCTTGAGATCGAGCATGCCGCCCTTGTCAGAATCCCACGAATCGAAGAGAGCGTCGACTTCACCGCCTGGCACGCTGAAGCCCATGGCGCGCAGATTATTCTTCATGCTGCCCTTCATAACCTCACCCTTCCCTTTGGGGTCCCACAACTTGATACACTGCGGGATGGTAATGGCACCATCCAGCAGCATGTACCCAATCTGGATCTCCAGTGTTGGCTGCTCTACTTGAGCCTCGAGTGTTGCCGCAATCCCTTTCAATTTCTCGGCCACGGCGAAGAGCTCATCGCTGGAGATGGAGAACGCGGCCTTTTTCTTGCGTTGGACGGCAGCACGTCCAAGGAGTGGCTGAGGAAAAGAAGGAGGGTTCGGGTGCACAACCGGCGCAAAGGACCACTTTCGGAAGCTGCGCGGGTGGGGCATGGACCACCGCATCCTCGCGGACGTGGCGGGGCCAGGTTGTGAGGAGACGAGCTGAGTCTTGTGGAGCATGGAAGATTTCGAGCTTTTGGACTTTTCCTTCGTGTTCAAGTTTCCAACCCTAATCAGATGTCAACCCTACGTATTTGGAACAGGAGCCGTCCATCCTATTTAAACATCCAGATTTTTCATGATTTTTCAGAGGCGGTTTTGGGGTTCACACCCATTCACAGTATTTTTGTGTGCCGCCGCGAGTGGTAGAGAAACCAACATTGCGGATTCATACTCATTTGACAAAATTCATCTTCTGGCGCCATACCCGTACGTATGTGACACACAGAACACATGATACCATGACACGCGGGCGCCCAGTCGGCGGGCGGCGCGGCGAGACGAGACGAGACAGAGGCAGGAGAGAGAGAGAGAAAGAGAGAGTGCGTCCCGCATGCAATGGAGCGCTCGGCTACGAGATCGGGCGATAAGGGCACCTGTGTTAACCCCGCAGTCTCGAGCCGCAACCGTGGGTTGACTGATGGCTTTCATCTGCTTCAACTCCCGTGTTGTTGAACACCGTACACGCTTCGTATCACGTATGCCTGGGCGGGGAGACCTCCCGCGCCACGTGTGCGCTGCCACCTGCCAGTAGTTGGCGTTGTTTTACTTACTTACTTACTTATTACATGATACCATGACAGAACAGCGCGTTGCACAAAATCAGGAGTCTGCGCGCGCCGTCGCGTGCCACGGGGCGGTGCGCTGCGCCGCCCGCTCCCTCAGAATTCATTTGAGCGTCAGCCGCGTCGCACCGAAGATCAAACCAATGCAAATGACGAGTAAGTCGGCCGCCAGCTGCCCGTTCTCCTTCGCCACTGTCGCAAAGATGCCGGCAGCGAGCAGCGCGCCAGTCGTGACGACGATAGGGTTGTCGCCGCTGAAGAACTTGGGCGTCGCATTGCTCTTGAGGCTTGCAGGCCTGAAGAGCTGCTCCAGGGAGGCCTCGCGCTTTTGCACCGCTGAAGGCTGCTCGGGAGCCGCCGCGCTCTCGGCCGCAGTCTCCGGATGTGTCGGCTCCACCATGGCCACCGCAGCCATGGTGGGGGCGGTGCTCAACATGCTTGCCGCCTCCGTGCGCGCAGTGCGCTTCTTCGGCGCCTGCTTGAGCCACTTCGAAAAGAACCATCGCTCAACGGGCCTCGCCTCGTCACTTCGCGCCAGCTCTTCAATGTAAGCGCCGGTGTCGCCGAGACGCTTGTCTTTGCTGAGTGCAAGCCTCGCCTCGGGGACGGTGATGTACCACCAATAGCCAAACGGCACGGCCACTGCGAGCGCCAGAATGGCAAACTGGACAGGGTCGCCTTGTGGCTCGAACTGCGCCGGCTCAACTTCCTGCATGCGAAGGGCATGCGTGCGTGGACATGCACCGTCTACGTGCGGATGGAGATGGAACGATATAGGCATCCGGAAGGCGCTCGCTGTGCCGACGAGCAATGCGAGACTCAGCATGAGTCGGACTCAGAATCCGCCCCATGAAAGTTCCGAGGAAAATTCATTTATTTGTACATGTGCATGTACATGTACGCCGAGCCGGGACCGGGTTCGATGACAATTCAGTTTCGAGGGTTTTGCGCGTACCTGGGCTCTCCCGATACGTGCCGAATGCCCAACGCCGACGACGGAGTGGAGAGGCCACCAATGCCCAATGCCCACGACGGAGTGGCCGACGGAGTGTCACTCGCCGCTCGCCGGCCGTTACTCGCGATCGCGCCGATGATCGATGTGACCGACCGCCACTTCCGCTTTCTCATCCGCTGCATCTCGCCGCTGCCGATGCTCTGGACGGAGATGACGTGGGACAGAGCCATCCTTTACAACCACCCGGGTGAGCGCGAGTGCCAGGAGGGGCAGAAGAACGTGCGGCAGCGCACCGTCGGCTCGATCATCGGGTTTTCGCCCGAGGAGCACCCGATCGTGCTGCAGCTGGGAGGCTCCAACCCGGAGAGCCTTGCGCGCGCCGCCGTGCACGGCGCCGCCCAAGGCTACGACGAGATCAACCTCAACTGCGGTTGCCCTGCGCAGCGGAAAGGCAGGTCGAGGATCACGTACGGCGCGCGGCTCATGTTTGAGCCCGCGCTCGTCGCCGCGTGCTGCGCGTCCATGCGCGCCGCCCTCACGAAGGCAGGCTACACGCACGTGCCGGTCACGGTCAAGTGCCGGCTCGGCGTCGACCATCGCGACTCGTGGGAGGAGTTGGTCGAGTTCGTGACGACAGTGTCGGCGGCGGGCGTGACGCACTTCATCATGCATGCGCGCAAGGCTATGCTCGACCTCGACACTATCAAGAACCGCTCGGTGCCTCCGCTCAAACATGACTGGGTTCTTCGGCTGGTCGCCCTTTTCCCACAGATCAAGTTCAGCATGAACGGCGGCATCCGGTCGCTCGAGGAAGCTCAGCTCTTTATCCGGCAGGGCGTGCACGGCGTCATGCTCGGCCGGCGCGCCAACGCCGACCCGTTCATGTTTGCACGATCGGCGCTCGTGTACGGCGGGGAGCAGATCGGAGAGCAGGTCCCCTCACGACGTGAGGTGCTCGACAAGTACACGGCCTACTGCGCGATCGCACAGCCGGCCAACTGGGACGAGACGACGCCTGAGGGCTGTGCGCGCGCGCTCCTCACGCCGCTCACCAGCCTGTTCCACAACACTCGCTTCAGCCGTAAGTGGTCCCAGGCAACTGGGCGCATGCTCCTCGATCGCGAGAAGCTGCTCACGCGGTCGGTGGTAGATTTGGTGGGCGATTGCTTAGTCGAGTGCGAGATGGCCGGGCCCGAGGCGGCCGACGTGCTCGACGATCGACCCAGTCTCGAGCCGCTCCCTCTACCAGCCCCGCAGCCGCCGCCCGCGCCCTGGGTGAAGCCCCGGCTAGCAGAGGATAAAGAGGACGGTGCGTGGGAGGACGAGGAGGACCAGGAGGAGGCCACCGGCAACGCTGGTGGCAATGCCACTGCTGGAAAGGTCGCCGCAGAGGGGAGTGCTCCTGTCGAACCGGTGCCGAGTCTCCCCGATGGCATCCCAGACGACTATTGCCGAAAGTTCCAGGAGGGCATCTGTCCTCGAGGGCTCCTGTGCCGCTGGAAGCACGTCATATGGAATGGTGCGAATGGCACCAGCACTGGCACGGGCGCGAAGAGCGCGTCAGCCTTGCGCCTGAACCTGATGCCCACCTCGGCAGCGTCGGTCCTTTGCGAAATCTACTGGCTCACGACCATGCCACAGCCACCGCCACAGCTACCGCTGCCGTCGGATGCCATGGATTCATATGACGCGGCAGAGGGCAACGGCCTCGGCGAGTGCCCAGGCTGGAGTGTGAACGACACAGAGGCGGGCATCGACTACGAACTAGCGGACGGAGCAGTCGATGAGGTCGTCGAATCGCCACGGCATGACAGTGGCACCAAGCCGTCTCGATTGTGTTCGGGCGAGCCGTGCTCGATCATGTGAGATGGCAGGCGCACAGGGGGTATAGCGGAAGCCAACGTCGGTTTGCAGCGCGACCCGACGCCGTACTAGACCCGACTCTAGGTCGCAGACCCGCGCGCCGGGACGACGGCCTCGAATTAAAAAGCTATCTTAAAAGCTATCATTTGTTCATTTCCCGGGTTTTCCCCGCGCACCCGGGTCCCGGCCGGTACGGCCGGAATCGGCTCCTTTAATGGCTATCTTGGGGCCACACGTAGGCCGCACGCGCACTCAGCGGCACGCATGGGTGGCATGACAATGCGGGAAAGTCGCATGAGTCAGTGGCTGCAGTACAGTAGTACGCCGTGTCGTGTGCCCCCGACCGCGGCGCGTAGGCAGTGCCAGTGGAGTGTGAGTGTCTCGCGTGCTCGGACAGCCGCAAGAGCTCACAAGTTTAGTTGAGCGCGACGGCTTCGCTCTTGGCTTCGCTCTTGCCCTCGCCGCCACCTTCGTACTTGAGTTTGCCTTTCGCGATCAAGTCCGGAATCTCCACCGCGAGCCACGGGCCCATCCCAAGCGCCATTGCGTGCGCGATGCCGAAGTGCGGTACGTTGCGCGCCCACAGCGGCCGGAAATGCGAGTCGAGGCAAATCTTGCCTCCACGGTACATCTTCTCGGTCTTGCCATCGAGCTCAGGTAGCGCGAGCTCAGGGGCCACTCCCGGGTATGCCACGGGTAGCTCAAACTCGAGATCGAACTCATACTTGAGCAGATCGTGCACGTACCACACCTTGCCCGTCCATCGCGTGCCCGTCTTGTTGGACTCGATGGTAAACCACTCGTTACCCGCCTCCTTGTTCACCTTCTGGTAAGCGATGAGCGCCATGTACTCCTCCTTCATCCTCTTGATCCACTCCTCGCCATCCCGCGGGCCTGCCTTGATGGTGAGCAACGGCAGCCTCTGCACGGTGGATCTGGTGGCCTCGTCGGGCCCGGAGCTCTCCGCCCTGTTACAGTGCGGGGGAATCGAGTGGGTTTGAACAGTGAGTGCATTGCTTCTGGTGGTGTGTGCAAGAGCCGGTCGCGAGAGTCGGAGATGTCATCACATGGGTTCTGGCGACTCTGGCTCCTTCCAGAGAGCCTTTTCGTACAGTCTTTTCGCGGTAAACGCGGAAGTTCAAGGCATCCCCGGCTGAAGGCGATTCAGTTTCTGAGAGCGTTGAAGTTGAATGTTAGTTCATGTAAGGAAGTTTTGCAAGGAAACCTTGTGGAAATGCGGCGACGCTTCTTGACGAGCGCAGTAGACGCGCCGCGCTCGACGCGCCGGAGATTCGTGGACCGCGTACGCATACTCACGGCCGGCGGCGACGGCGGAAAGGGCTGCGCGAGCATGTTCCGCGACGCGAATGTCGCGTTTGGCCCGCCGAACGGTGGCAACGGAGGCAATGGTGGCGACGTGGTGCTGCGCGCGGATCACAACGTGACCGACCTGCAGCTGGAAAAGAAGAACTTCAAGGCCGCCTCGGGCACCAACGGGATGGGCAGCGATATGCACGGCGCGCGCGGCGAGACGATGGAGCTGAGGGTGCCGTGCGGCACGCTCGTCGAACGGCTGGGCTTGCCGAGCCCATCGCGAACGTCGCGCATGGAGCCGCCGGACGCGCCGCGCACGACTCTGGCCGAGCTGCTCACGGACGGCGACAGCATCTTGGTCGCGCGGGGCGGGCGCGGCGGCCGCGGCAACGCCTCCTTCCGTCAGGGGCTGCAGCAGCACGCGCGCATCGCCGAGGACGGCGGTGCAGGCGAGGCGGCAACGCTGCTGCTCTCGCTGAAACTGATCGCGGACGTGGGGCTCGTCGGCTTCCCGAACGCGGGCAAGTCCTCGCTCCTCCGCGCCCTCTCCAACGCCGTTCCCAAGGTGGCGCCTTACCCGTTCACCACGCTGCACCCGCACCTGGGCCGCGTGCGCGCGTCGGCGCACGCCGAATTCACACTTGCCGACATCCCTGGCCTGGTGGACGGCGCACACGCCAACCGCGGGCTCGGGCACAGCTTCCTGCGCCACATCGAGCGCACCTCGCTCCTGTGCTACGTGCTCGATCTCGAGTCGGAGCAGCCAGCAATCTCGCAGCTGACGAAACTCCAGCGTGAGCTCGAGCTGTATCTCCCGGGTCTCGGACAGCGCCCTTGCCTCCTGGTGGCCAACAAGGCAGACGTGGAGGGGGCGCCCGCGAAGCTGCGCGCGCTCCGCTCCGCCGTGGCACGCCTACGGGCCGAGGGCGAGCTGCCTGGGCTCATCGGAGGCGATGGCGGCGCCGGCGCTGGCTGTGGCGTGGGCAAGGGCGAGGGCGAAGGCAAGGGCGTGGGCGTGGGCGTGGGCGAGGGCGAGGGCGAGGGCGAGGGCGTGGGCGTGGGCGTGGGCGGCGCCCCTGGCGGCGCACCGGCAGAGGCGCCCGAGATGGCGGCGGCTGCGGCCGTGCTACCAGATGTCTTGCGAGGTTCCGCCGTCACCGCCGTGAGTGCCAAACAGGCGGGAAACCTGCGCACGCTGGTGCTGCGCATGCATGCTGCCCTGGGCGTGGCGAAACGGCTCGCGCACCAGCACGAGGAGGCGGCGGAGCGGCAGCGGGAGGCGGAGCGTCGACGGACGCGGGTGGCGGCGGCCGGCGAGGAGCAACGCGGCCAAGGGCGCGGGCGACAGGCGCGTGGCGGCTCGCGCCCGTGGCAGGCGGCACCGTCTCCTTGGAGAGAGCAGCGTCTCGAGCGGTTCGCGATTATTGACGAGGAGGACGCGCCGCACGTGAGCAGTCGGGCTGGCTCGCCACAAACTTAATCATCATCGCCGTCGCCCTCCCTTGCTACGTGTGTTCATGATTTGATTTTCTTTTCAATTCGATGCCCCGGGGCTTTTTTCACGATACAGTTCGTGTTTAGTCATTATGCATACGGTCTTCGCGCCGAACGTGACCTGAACCTCGGGTATCTTTGGGGAGATGAAAGCAGATTTTTTTCCCGGCGAGCTTTCTCACGGCGCAAGCTGCATCGAATTCCTTCTAGGACCGTACCCTGTGTACTGGCCTCCTCGCAGTCGATGGCAGATCATCAGCAGCTAGTGCGTGCCTCAGCAGGCCAGGCACCCTGCCGCGATCCTGCCTCGGTGAGTTCCTTTTGCTCACAGCACTCCTCTTCCCGCAGGTCGCTGAAATCGAAGCCCTGCGGACTGAGAGGGATGATCAGCGCAGGGCGATCAGCGCGCTGCAGGCGCGCCTGATCGCCGCCAAGGCGTCGAACGATTCACTTCAGCAACGCTTTCTAGACCTTGAGCGGCTGCTCGTCCAGAGTATATTGGGATATAGCCCCGATGCCGCAACAGCTAACCTCGCCATGCAGCAGTCTCTGTCACCAGCTGCAGCCCATCCGCAGCAGCTTGCCCTCGGCGCCATTGAGAGCGCCCTCGCCAGTCTCACAGCAGGCCACGCAGCCGGGGGCCTTTGCCAGGATGGAATGGGCGGCGTGCATTTCGGCACCCACCCTGCTGCTGCCGCAGCCCTCGCAGCAGCAGCTGCCGCAGGCCATAGCTCATCCGCTCAATTCCTGCAGAGCCCTGAGGCGCTGCTCACAACAGGACCTGCGGCCGTCGCCACGCCCAACGGCGAACATGCTGGCCTGCTGCCGCTTCCGGGCTCGCCGAACGCTCCAGCTCCTCGGCTGCTCGTGCATCGACCGCGAGCTGCCGGACTGGCCGCTGCTATGGTCAGAGGCGTCGAGCGCGCAATGGACGCGGACGGTGCCTCTGAGCGAGACGCGCGCACGCTACCACCGCAGCTATGGCAGCCGCAACTGCCGGCGGAGCAGCCGCCGGCGCTGCAGGTGCCGGCCGAGCAACTGCCAGCGCTTTCGCCTCGAGAGGCGATGCTGCAGCAGCCGGTACAGGCGGTACAGGCGGCGCTCATCGCCCAAGGCATGCACGCAGCCGCGGTGCCCTTAGGGGCGTCCGCCGTGTTGCCGGCGTGTAGCCTCGCCGCGGCCCCGGTGGCCGACAAGCCACCAGACAAGCCAGCCAACATGCTTGAGCTCCTCTGCTCCGTTGCACACTCCCAGGATGCTGACGTTGGATACTCCACCCAAGCCGACGATGCGTCAAGTACGACGAGCTCACGAGACGGCAAGGAGGGCTTCGCGAGGGACGTGTTCCCGTCACCCGCACCAGTCGCACCCGATCGCTCCGCGGGCGTCGCCAACGACCTTCTCTCCAAGGCGCTCGCTGGTCAGCTCGGCGCCGCGGGCTCGCTCGCGCGCATCCGCCAGCAATCGTCGATGGCGGCGGGGAGCATGGGGCAGCTCGGCGGCGGCGCCATAGGCGGCGGCGGCTGGGTCAAGCGCCAGAAGAGCTCGCACAGCTGACGCTTTCCCCCGCCCCCGCTCCCGTGCTGTGGGGGAAGTTGTGTAGGCGCACCGGCGACAGGCCGGCGGTGACCATTAGCAGATGACAGTCATCTCGTGACTGTATCTCGTGTACACAATCATCGGCCGACTGCGAGCCGACAGCAGACCTCCAGGCAGGGGCGAAGGAGCCAGCCGAAGTAAGCTTTAGTCCAGGGCTTGCACACTGAGCAAATAGTGCTGCACGTCCGTCGAGATGGCTCTCCTGCACTCCTGCTTTGGGTAGAGCACGAAGGCGCGGGCTGAACTAAGGCAGGCTCCAAGCCTTTAGGCAAGGCTCAGTTGCAGGATCACTCAACACAGATGGGCGTGGAACGAGGTGGCTAGCAGAAATCAGACGGCCGTTGCGGGATCGCAGTCCGGGCACATGATGAGTCCGGGTATGCACAAACGGCGCTCGGGGGCTTCTATCAGGCGAGGACCCAGTGAGAGCGGGTATACGTCACCCCGCCGTCGGAGCTTGGGAAGCGGAGAGTGAGTCTCCGGGGCCTCTCCTGCGAGCTCATCTCGCGTACATCTCGCGTGTGGGCCGTGGCGGTGCGAGCGGGATCGCTAATAGTGCTAGTTAGCTTTTTTCCGTCACTCGGCTATACCCGCCACCATAGCGATACGGGGCGACCGCGCCACACGGTCACGGACGGACATGCCGCGCGCGCACGGACACACCCGCTGCGTACTCTGTACGTCCGGATCTGAGATCCGGGTTTTGATCGGTACGACGTCGACGGTTCCGCCCGGGGCGGTCGATTCCGCAATATGCTGCGCACACACGCTGCCGACGAGCACGTGTCCACGGTTCAAGCCCGGGTGTCCGCGACGCGCGACGCACTAAGATCAAGCCGTCGGCGCGTGACCTCGACACCTATCGTCGTATCCAGCGACACAAGACACGTCCTGTGGGTTTTCGCGTTCGGCTGATGTGTGAGTGAAACCGCTTTGCGCTCCTCATGGTACTGTGGGTCCTCGGCGCCTTCCGCCTCAGCCGTTCTCCCCGAGGCCGCCGGCGCTGCTTTGCCCAGATCGATGCCCTCAGGTGACCTCCGGCGGAGTGCTCGGCCGCACGCCTTCAACGGCCCGCTGCGCCAGGCTCGGGCCGCTGGGAGTCCCAGGAGCAGGCCTGCTGCTCAGGCGCGACCTCGCCTTGAGCAGCCCTTGTAGCTCCTCGATCTCGCGCGCCTCGGCCGCGCGCTCCGCCACCTGCAGCCCGTGCGGCAGCCGCTGCGGCGTATTTAGGATCTTGCCCACACGCACTGTGGCCTGCAGTGTGGCGACGGTCTCGTCAAAGTCACCCTCGGGGCCGGGGACGACGTGCGCGAGCCACGCAACCTTGGCACGCCCACAGAGCATCTCCTGCATCAACTCCGTCGTGGGCGAGTCGCGGTAGGGCACGTACGTCGTCTTGCCATCTGCCAGGGCCGACAGCACGACGGAGAGTGACGAAACCGTTTGATGCCCGTCGGCCCTTCCGTGGGGGTTGGTAGTGGGCAGGGGGCGGCACTCGTTGCACCGCTGACGCCGGTCGAGGCCGGCGAGCTTGACGAAGCTGAGGCTGCCGCCGCCCAGGGGCCCCTCGCGGATGTGCAGCGTCCAGAACAGGTCGAGCTCGCGCGTCCAGTTCGCACATGATGGGCACACGGGCAGCCGGTAGCGCGCGGCTCGGGCTGCGTCGAGCAGCGCATCGCAGTCGGCGAGATTGGCCACGGGCGGCGCATGCAGCCGGTCGACGTACGCGTGGCAACGCCCACCCGCCGCGTCGGTGCGCACGATCTTGCGCGGCATCGGCGCGTCGGGTGCCAGCATGTCGTACACGATCCGCTTATGCACTGCGAAGCACGCGAAGCGCGCCCACTCGTTCTGGGCGCCCCATTTCGCGCCGTGCCGGCGGTGCAGCGCGAGGAGCGTGTGGCGCAGCGCCTTGCGCATCAGCCCCTCGTCCGCCGCGCGGGCGCCTCCGGCGGCGCCGGTCGCAATCTCGCCACCTTCGCCGCTCTCACCGGCGCCTTCGGGGCTGCACGCGCCACACGAGCCGTCGGCGCCGCCGGCGCCGCTGTCGCCGCTCGCACTCACGCCACGCGGGGGGCCTTCGAGCGTGTGCGACTTGCCCGAGCCACGTGGGCCGAAGGTGACCAGCGCGCTGCTGTACCCCTCGAGCGCGCTCTCGACGAGCGGCACCATGAGCGTCTCGTACATGGTCGGCTGCGACACCATGGCATTGAGGGCGAGGCCGCAGTGGAACCGGCCCCGCGGGCTGTCGACGGGGCGCGGCGGGTCGCCGAACTCGATGGCATTGGGTACGTCCAGCTTCGTCACCGCGAAGTGGAAGATGCGCTCCCATATCTCTTCGGGCAGCATGCGCAGGCCCGGCACGCAACCTGAACCCAGCCTCCGATGCCGTCCCGCGAGCACAGCCCACCTGAGCGGCAAGGGTAGCGGCAGCGAGACGTGCGATATTGCATAATGGTCGTCCGCCACGCAGCGAACCGTGTGCCGCTTTGCGTTAGGGCTGTCGATTCTCATCGCTGCGAGTGCCTGCTGAGCGCGCAATGGATAGCCAATAATCTCGCCGGTCGGTGCTGCGACGGTGTGCGGCCGGACTTTGACGGCTGTCCGTATGGGTTCAGCGCCATCAAGGAGCTTAGGTGGCGGGCGAGGCGGCGTCCCGTTGGCCGGGTTCGCCGGATCGTTCTGGCTCGTTGGCATGCCGCCTTCCGGCAGGGCCCAAGTGGTGTCCGGTTGGTGTGTTCCTTTGGCCTTCAGGACGCAGGCGCCTGGAGATCACACGATGATTCACAGTGCTATTTATAGACCTCAGAGTTGCGTCCCCTCCCCCCCCTTGGGGGCTATCCGCGTCCTTGTGGCCTCGGGGCTGCTTGCCTTGTTTGGACTATCAGGGCTTCCTTCCTGAAGAACCAATTGGTCATGTGGTCACTACTGCATGGAGCTTAACCAGACTGAGGTGGAGCTTCCTGGTGGTGGCGTGATCCACAGGTTGCATTCTCACCATGGCGAACGCACGTCGCTTCACGTATTCGAGCAGCACTTAACAAACGGCCTCGCCTTTCGTTGGCTTTGCTCCTCTCGGCCAGGCCTCGCTCTGGCAGCGGAGAGCATCGTCAGCATTGAGCCCTTGCGCCACAACAGCTGCCGCTTCAACCGTCGAATGTTGATGCCAGCCTATCATCGAACTATGGTCGCTGCGCTGGATGAGCTGAAGCCGACACCGAAGAATTTATGCTTCATCGGGGTCGGCGGCGGCGTACTGCCGATGCACCTTGCAGAGAGGCACCCCAAGTGCACAATGACCTGCGTCGAGAGCGATGATGGAGTGCTGGCGCTCGCACGACAATATCTTGGCCTGCGTGGGCGCCATATGCACATCCTGCATACAGACGGACTGCATTTCTTGCGGGTGCATACGAGTTTGCGATTCGATGCCATCTTCCTCGATGCAAGCTGTGCGCCCGAGGCTGAAGGCGGCTGCGGTCTCGAAGTTCAGTCGCCGCCTTCGTCTCTTTCTAGCAGAGCCGCTCTGCTGATGTTGCGCTCGCACCTTGGGCCCGAAGGTGTGCTGCTCATCAATAGTACGGGTGGCGATGACGCTCAGAGGCGCGCGCTGCGAGAGGCAATCGTCAGCGTGTTTGATGTCGAGCCGCTTCTGCTGGGCACTGATGAAGGCAACGACGTCATTGTAGTGGTAAAATGATAAGGACGTCCGCTGCAGCGTACGGTACAGGAAACTCATGAGAGGCGGGTTCTCGCGTCCCTACGATGCGACGAAAACGTGGTTAGTAATTTGCGGCTCGTCCACGTCGCGCTCGCGGACGCGGTCCTCCGAGCCGCCGTCGGCCGTAAGTCGGCCGACGATCGAAGACTGTAAGTCGGCAAAAGATTTAACTGATTAAGCATTATGTACGACTGGACCCGGGTCCGCTCTCGTCCGGCCGCTCTCGGGAGCCACCAAGCCGGGCGAACCCGGGACCGCCGGACGACCCACTGTAAGTCTCGCGGCGAGAGGCGGAGCCGCTCAGTCTGCTCGGCTGTACACACCGTAAGGCTCGGTGCCGGCCCGGGATTGGCCACGCCGTCAAGCTCGACCGTCACGCTCTCGCTGCAGCGTGCAGAGGCGGCTTTACGACCGGGTCTCCTTGTAGTCCTGCAAGTCGGGTCTCACGTGACACTAGCCAGGCTCTTCGTCCATGGCAGGCGAGAGTGGTCCATCGTCGCTGAGCCTGGCCCACTCGACCTCGCCCATCCGCAGCTTGGCTATCCACTCACCGACGAGACGCACGGAGGGCTGCCCACTGAAGCACGCGAGCGTCTGGCCCTTGCGCAGCACGCCCACCGGGGAGGCGCGCAGCCGCGCCAGCAGCGCGCGCAGCAGCGGCGGCTTCGACTCGCGCGACGACTCGGCGGCAAAGTCTAGCGTGACAATCGCCCAGCCACGAAAGTCAGAGACACCTGCGGCGGACTGCTCGGCAAAGTGCGCCGCAGTGGCGAGCATCGTCGCGCGGCTCGCGACGCCCGCATTGGTCACGAAGATGAGCGTATAGCTGCCGCGACCAAGCACTGCGCTCAGGGTGTCTGCGCTGAGCCCCGAGAGGCCTTCTGCAGATGCGGCGGCGGACGCGCTACCGGGGCTGCTCTCAGCATACCTGCGCGTACTCGCGCTTCCACTGCTCGGCGTGCGTGAGGCCGGCGATGGGCCGGCATCGCTCTCGTCTCCCTCGGCATCCTGTGGCGGCGTACGCTGGCTCGCGTGCGGCTGCTGCTGTGGCTGCTGCTGCTGCGTCTGATTCGTTTGGTCTCGCTGTTGCTGCTGCTCCTGCTGCTGCCGCTGCTGCTGCTGCTGCTGCCTCGCCTGCCGCCGCTGCTTATCGTACCACTGCTGGATCTGCGGCGCATAAAAGACTGCCGCGCCACCACCACCCACGAGGATTGTGGCCACGATCCAGCCCCACGAGAAGAACCACACGAGGATGTGAGCGCGCACGCTCGGTGGCTCGTCGGCGCGCAGCGGCGGCGCGGGCTCGCGCAGCCGCTGCCAATCGCCGGCTCCTCCGACTACCATCGCAGTGCTAGTCAGCTCATCGACCCAAGCACGTAGCTCCTCGGTGCGCAGAGTGCCCAGTGCGCCCGGGACGGCGCCAAACCGGTGCACTCGCACAGAGTATCTGCTGCGGCCGGCGCTGCGCTTGCCCGCACCCGCAGAGGTCGCCTGCATCGCCACCAGCGCGAGCGGCAGCCGCTCGCCTTCGCAGGACGAGGCACTGCCACTGCCACTGCCACTGCCACTGCCGCTGCCGCCACGCTTGGCGCCGCCGCTGTTGCCCGCTTGGCTCTTCACAGCAGAGCCTGTGCACACGCCCGCCGCGCCAAGCACGTGCCTGGCAAAGGGCTCTTGGCGGTTGGTATCCACCCACCCGAGACGCGCCGCGCCATTCCTCAGGGGTATCGCGGCGCGCATCGCGGCCAGCGCGGCCTTGGCGTTCGCGGGCCACACGCCTTGAGCGTCCAAGGGCACGAAGAGCAAGACGCAGAACTTGACATCGTCTTCATCGACGCCCGGGCCGCAGCGCGCATGGTAGTTGGACGGCCGGAGCATCGGCACCGTCGGCACCGCCGCGACGCGCAGCTCGGCCAGCAGCCTCTCGCGCGCAGAGGCGTCGGGCTTCTCCGCCATTGAGAAGAGCCGCGGCGCGCCCAATCTCGCGTACTCGAGCTCCGCGTCGGGCCAGACCGCGACAGTTGGGAGGCTCGTGACGCCATGCGCGCGCGCGAGTTGCGCGCCGGCCGAGTGCGGCGCGTCAAGGCCTCCTTCCACCACGACCGACGTGAGGACAAGCACATCCTCGAGGCTCGCGACGAGGTGGCGCGCGAAGATGGAGTTGGCGATCGGCTTGTCTGAGAAGATACAGCCCTTGGCAGGCTGCCGAGCTCGACCAGCCTCCTCGAGCCTGGCCGACTCTCGCTCGCGCCGCGCCGTCTTCGTGCCGAGAGGGCTCGCCCACGGCGGGCGCAGGAAGCGCGCGAGCTCGTCCGCCGATGGCGCAATCTGGGGTGGCGAGCGGTGGCGCTGCGGCAACGAGCGTTTGACCCAGTCGTACACCTGCTCTGCTGATGGCGGGTGGCCCCCGCGGAAGGCCTCCGCCTGCGCACGCAACGCACAGGGGAGAGCAGGTGAGGGGGCGACGTGTGGGCAGACGCACACGCATGGGCGGCACGCAGGTCGCACGGCCTGTGCGCAAGCGGCAGCGAGCATGGCGCGACAGCAGCGAGCGTGGCGTAGCAGCAAGCAGGGCGCGGACGCCAACGTGCCTGCAGGTTGCCGTCGGTGCCGCCCGGCGTGACCAGCACGATCGCCGGCGTGGTGCACTCCATTAAGAAAGCGTTCTGCCGGCAGCGCACGAAGGAGCGGTACCGCTGCACGAGCCCAAAATTCTGGTCGATGTTCACGCGCGCAAGGCGCACCATCGGCGGCAGCTTGCCCGCGAGCGCTTCCCAGCGCGGCGCGAACTCCTTGCACTGCTCGGAACCGTCGTGGTAGAATTGCAGCAGCCAGTTCTCATTGCTGTCCTCGACGAGGTCGCGATAAGACTCAGATGTGAGCCAGAGAGTCGAGGAAAAGATGGGTGGGCCTTGGTTGTGCCGACTGCGCCGGTGGCCGCCGCCAAAGGCGTTGAAGAACTCCTCCTGCTGCCGCTGCTGCTGCTGCCTCTGCTCGTGCTGCTGCTGGACTTGTGCGTAATCGCTGCCGTGCAGGTCGTACAGCCGGCGCTTTTCGGGATCAGAGAGCGTCTCGTATGCCGCCGCGATCTTTTGGAAGCGGATCTGCGCATCTTCATCCTTGTTTTTGTCTGGATGGTACTTTTTGGCTGCGTCGCGATAGGCGGCCTTGATTTCGGATGCGCTGGCGCGGCGCGACACGCCTAGGTCACGGTAAAAGTCGGCAAATATGCCATGGCACAGAAGTGCATAGCACGCAAGTTGGAGCAAGCGAGGCAGCAGCATGGCGTTCCAGCTGAGCCACGTGTTCCTGAAAAGTTTCTCCTATGCCTTCCGTCCGTTCCAGCAGGTCTACATGTGTATCCGTCTATTTAGGGGTAACCGGATTCGATTGTAGACAAAAAGAAGGGCCAGCTGCTCCAGGGAGACACATCTTTGCCTAGGTCGATGATCCTGCCGGCGTTCCGGGGGATGACTCATGACTGAGGACAATGGCATTTGGAGAGTTCGGCATACGCCCATGGTAAATTGATAATGATCCGTCCTGTTGCTTTTAAGCTCTAGAGACCTATTGCTTTTAAGGCTCTAGAGACCCGTGCTATACGTTTCTTTCTAAAACGAGCCACATACGACATACAAAGTTATCGAATTGAGTTATCACTAAGTTATTCTTAGTTATTCACGATCACCACTGCGAACGGGCGCGCTGCACTTTACAATGGTACAGTGGGTCGCGCCGCTCGGTTTGGCTATTCGATGGCGCCTGAGTTATCTTACCTATTTCTTACTCCTCGACTGGGCGGCGCAGTCGGCAGCGCGGCAGCGGCGTGGGTAACGGCCTTCGCAATCCTCCTTTCCTCGACCTTGCGTTCAAACTCGGCCTTTTCCGCCGCCTTCTTCGTCTCTGCAGCCTCCTTCGCGGCATCTCTCGCGGCTTGCGCGTTCGCCTCCGCAAGAGCGCGCTGCTTGGCTTCCTTTGCCTCTGCCTCTGCCTTTTGCTTGGCCTCGTCCTGGTCTGCCTGGTACATCTTCTTGACATCCGCGTGCATGCTCTTGGCCGTCTTTGCGAGCGACTCATGCTTAGCCTGCTGGACTGCGAGGGCATTCTCCCTCTGCTTATGTTCCTCATTGAGGATCTCCATAGCAGCCTTGAGCTCGTCCAAGTCCAATGTGCCACCGCTGTCCTTATCAAACCTATCGAACAGTCGATCTACTTGCTCTGCCGGTGCCTTGACATCTAGACTCTTGGCTAGGTTCTTGCGGAATTGGGGTTTGCTCACCTCTCCCTTAGTGGAATCCCATTGGCCAACAATTTCACCGACCTTGAAGTTCTTCGTGATCAGAGCCTCGCCAACGGTGTTGCCCAGCGTTTTGCTGCCCTTGATGCGATTGAGCTCCACCAGAGCTTCCTCGGCTGCGGCCATCGTGTCGGCGGCTAGCGTGGCCGCACCGGCCCGGCTCTGCAGAAAGGCGCAGCGCTGGCGAATCGCCTCAGCTCGTGCCTTGGCGAGTTTGGCCTCATCCTGCAAACTGTTGAAGGTCGCCGTTAGCTCCTTCACGTCGAGCGACCCACTTCCATCATCGTCCAGCTCGCCGAAGAGCTCGTCAATCTTCTTGGTATCATCTTCCTTGATCACCCTACGCACGTGCTTCCGAAAGTCCATCTTCGAAATGGGCTGGTGTCCATCCTTCGCCCATGACACCACAAGCTCTTTCACCTTGGCTTGGGTGGCCGCAAGAGCCTCGCCAATGCGCGTCCTGAGCGTCTTGTACTTCTCGTCCAGCAACTCAGCCTCCGCGGCGACCATGTCGAGATAGGCGCGGGCAATCGTGTGCAGCTCTTGGCATGCAGCTGATGGCGCGCTCAGCGATCGAGCGGACGAGGATGAAGCCTGACTTTCGCCGGACTGCGTCGTGGCAGCCGCAGCTCTAGTCGAAGCGGCCGCAGGCGTGCGGACTGCTTTTGAAGTAGACGGCACTGACGCTGCTGATCCGGCGGCGGCGGCGGCGGGACTGGCTGTTGGTGGCGTTTGCGCCGTGGGCACCGACACACTGCCCTGCGCAGCCTCCTCGTCGTCGACGTCATCGTCGTCGCTAAAGAGATGGTCATCATCGGTCGGAAGTCCGGCTCCTTCGAGCTTGATGCTGTCACTCCCATCTTTGGCGACCGTTGTGATCCAGCCGTATGGCGTGCGCTCGTCCTTTTCAAGAGATACCCACGCCCGCCGAACACCAGAATCAGGCAGCACCCGCTGGTCCAAAATTCGCAAGTGTGTATCGGCGGGGAGTGGGTCAACCTCCTCACTGTCGAGCTCGTAGCCTTGCCGCACTCTCAGCTTCTGCCGCGCAACGTACACTCCGGGTTGCGGTGGAGGCGGTCCTATCCTTACAATTTTGGTCTTCTTGCCTGCTGGTGCACTCGACGACGATTCCGACGACTTACCTCCGCTGGTTGCGTTTGACGATCCTGTCGGGTTACCTCCGCCTCGCGGGAGCTTGGCCGACTCCGGCCGGTTGGACGATGAGGCCGACACGCTGCCACCGTTGACCGCCGGCACGGGCATCGCGTGCTGCGCGCTCGGACGGCCACAAGCTCGGCACAGGCGGACAGGTTGCGAGGCCACACAAGAAGCCACACCCGAATCCGCGACCTTTCCAATTTGAGCTTCCTTCTCTACAAGAGTAATATTTCGGGGGGAGGCGCCGTCGCGCGCAAGTTCGAGTTGCGCATTCGAGAAGTGGTTTCATCCAAGCAAATCCACACCAACAGCGTGAGAGACTAGTAGGACTTCCGAAACGCCCGACGCAGATCTTACATCTTCAGACGACCGACTCTTCCTTAACGATGTGAGCGATGCATCTCATCTCGTCTCTCTCCTTTTCAAACTCCCCCAGCGTGTGCAAAGCGCGGGGGGGACAGCAGCAGGGATGGCGGGGCAGCGGCGGGGCAGCGGCAGGGCAGCGGCAGGGCAGCGGCAGGGCAGCGGAGGGGCTGCCCTGCCATCCCTCTCCGGGGAATTCGGTCGCGAGCCCCATGGGCAAGAGGGATGGGTTGGGGGAGCGCGGTCTCGTTCACGAGGCCGCCGAGCCGACGGGCGCCGGGGAGTGGCGCCACCCTATCGGCTACGGCTCCCCCTCAGCCGAACTGGAAGCCACCCCCCCCGGGGCCTGGGGGCGGCGCCTGCGGCGTCTGGAAGAGGAAGCCGGACTGCGTCATCTCGGGCGCGATCGTCCCGTCGTCCTCGTCGAGGCCGTAGTAGGTCTCGAGGATGTGCATCGCCTTCTTGTACACGTCCTCGTTGGAGTGGTTTTGCAGCGCCTCGAGCTTGTCGATCCCTTCCGCCTCGTCCACGAATTGCGTGTACGGGTTGGTGCCGCCGGTGGTTGGCGCCTCGTGCTCGCCAGCCTTGAGCACATTCTCGATGCCCTCGAGGGCAACGGTCACGAGGCGCGGGTCGTTGCATGTGAGGAGGTCGCACAGCGGCTTGATGCATCCCTGCTGCACCAGGTACCTGATCTGCTCAGGCGAGCCGCCGCTCGTCGCGTTGGAAATGGACCAGGCCGCCTCCTTCTTGATATCAAACTCAGCGGTGGCGAGGAGGTGCACGAGCGGCGGGATGATGTTCGCCTCGATGACCGCTTGGATCTGCTCGCGCGTCCCAGCCGTGATGTTCGAAATCGTCCAGCACGCCTCCTTGCGAATGCCCTTCTTGGGCGAGTTGAGCTGCGCCGAGGACAAGGGATTGACAAGGGATTGATGGAGGGGGGGGAGTAAGGACAAGAGATTGACAAGGGATTGATGGAGGGGGGGGGATTAAGTCCCGGAATCGCAAGGATCGGGGGGGGGGGGAAAAGGGCGGGGGGGGGGGGGGTGGGCGGCGACCGGAGGGGGAGGGGGGGCGCGCGCAGACGGGGA
>Ga0180440_100818_pt1 | contig 20400 bp, 13 predicted proteins | sample ChrtobMetaP5_4mM_FD_119745 | JGI IMG/M metagenome (GOLD analysis project Ga0180440, IMG submission 119745) | Chrysochromulina tobin associated microbial communities from unialgal haptophyte culture, Washington, USA - P5_4mM MetaG | ecosystem: Host-associated > Algae > Haptophytes > Unclassified ... | reverse complement strand
GGGTATGAGCAGGGACGCAAGGACAGCTTCGACCTGCTCGTACCGCTGCTCTACGCTCCAATGCTGCCGCTGATGCGTATTCTTGGCCGCGGTCGCGTTGCACCCGAACGGCTCAACATGATGCTGCTCGGCACAATCGGGCTCGCGCTCTCGCATGCCGGGTACATTATGTTCAGCGACTCCACGGTGCTCGTCAAGAAGGACGACTGATACAGAGCGGAGAGGGGGGGCTCTCGTCGCAATGCTCGTCGCCCCGAGACCACATGCACACGCGACAATGAAGCGACTCGCCCATCTCCGAGCATCAGAACAGCAATGCTCGCGAGGTCTGATTGGTTAGCCCCGCGTGCACCGCGGGGCTGTTTTGTATAGCGGCCGGTGCGGTCGACCGCTGCCATATCCACCACATGTGGGAATGTCTTTTGCAACGCGTGTTACCCGCCGGCCGATCCGCGCGGGCGAGGGAGCGTGTCGGCAGGGCGGGCAGTGTCACTAGGAAACTGTATACTAAAGTGATTTTCCTTTATCGAGTACACGACAAGCAACAACGGCCGCCGCTCTGGAATTTGGTCACATACTCAAGTCAAGTGGTCAAGTCAAGTGGAACCCCTCCGCCATCTCCGCCCACTCCCTTCCACCACTGCTGGCCGCCGGAGCACATTCGATAGGCTTCCGTATGGTTGTCTGTTGTTTATGTATAGACTTGACTTGACACATACTAGCTAGCAGCTGTAAATACCTAGAGAAAAATTTATCCACGAGGCCAACCAAAGGGGGAGCCTCGAACTCAAAAAAGTTTTGTCGATCGAATTTCGGCGAACCTCGGAGAACGTCGGCGGAATGAATTGTCGCGGCGTCCAGCATCGGCGTCCAGCATGATCGGCTCTCCCCCGCCGCCGCCGCAACTGACAGTCGGCAAACCGATCAACTTATACGCGGACGTTCCCATCTTTCCGCCGTTTGCCGTTGCGCTCACCATCATGACCGGCCTGCTCCTCGCAAAGCTCACTGGGAAACGGCTCGCCTTCCTGCCAGCGCCGCTCTCAAAGCTGCCGGTCCGCATCGCATTCATGGCGTGCGCTTTGGCGTTCGCGAAGATGGAGTTCGATGAGGCCAGCGGTGCTCTCGAGACTGCTGGCTCGGGCACGTTCTTCACCCCGGTAAATGGACTGGCCACTACTGGCCTCTACAAATTCACGCGCAACCCGATGTATGTGGCCGTGATCTTCTTTGCCATTCCAAGCGTGTCGTGCCTCATCAACTCGGCCTGGCCGCTCTTGGTCTCGCCGCTAACGTGGTGCTACCTCAATTTCATCGTGATCGCGGCCGAGGAGAAGCTCCTCTCGCAAACCTTTCCCAAGCAGTACGAAAAGTACTGCGAATCGGCGCCGCGTTGGCTCATCTGAAGCTACTCGAGACTGCGTTGAATATAAACCCCCGCAGCACGCAAGTTTACTCGTTCACTATATTGCACTATAAATACGCCGAGCAGTACTGCAGAGAGTTGTTGCGGTTGTTTCCTGCAAGTGCAGCGAAAGCCACGAGACGAGCCACCATGAGAAAAATGGGTTCGTGTGATTTCTTGTTTCGCCCTGCAAAATGTCTCCGTTCGACCTGCTGGGTAATAAGCAACGCCGGGAGACGTTCCGTGTATGTTACAGGATGCATGCGCGACTATTGGGTACATGTTTCGTGTTCAAAACACAAAAGGAAAGACAAGTGGGGACGGCCCTGGAGACTGACTATGATATGACGTAGGAACCTATTGTTTTATACACTCAACACTCGGGACACCCGGGGAGTCAAGTGTCTTGAGTGACCCTGGGCGGGGATGAGTTTCGGCTGTGTTCTCCGGCCTCTGCATCGGCGCAGCTGAGCCCGTTGGTGCCGGCGCCGGCGCCGGCCGCCAGGTTGTGTGCCCGCTCTGTCTTGGGGCACGGCCCGTAGCCCGACGGTGAGCTGTGCCCGAATTGCATGCCCAGGTGCGCGCGTAGGCGCCAAAAGGGGCGCTGCATGTGCCCGATCGCGCGCGGCTCGCACCCGTGCGCGAGGAAGTAGGTGAGGGTGCCGAAGACAGAGGTGAAGAAGAAGAAGATGACCGACCTGTAGTCCGAGAGCGCGATGAGCAGCACGCAGAGGCCGAGAGAGGGCAGGCTTGCCACGACCAACATCCGATTTCCCAGTGGGATGCGGTACGGCCTGTAGGTGTGCTCCTCGCGATAGCGTAGCACGATGAGCGCCACGAACTCGAGGAACGTGGTCGCGCCGTAGAAGAGCATCGAGATCGAGACGAGCTCCGAGAACTCGAGCAAGCAAGCGACGGCGAGCAGGCAGCTCATGGCAAGGGTCGCTCTCCTCGGCTGCCCGTCACGGCGCTCGAGCTCGCCCAGGCAAGGTGGGAGCACGTAGAGCTTCGCCGAGGAGGCGGCGACGCGTGCGGACGTGCACAGGAGCGTGTTCAGCAGCCCGACCGCCGAGATGGCGCCCCCAAGGGCAATCCAAGCAGAGAGCCACTCGCCCACATGGGCCTGCGCCACCTGCGCAAAGTGACCGTCTGTCCAATCGTCGAGATTCTCGTGATCGAGCGAGATGGCGACGGCGAGCGGGAGCAGGTAGACGATCGTCACCAGCACGATCGTCACCACCATCGCCTTCGGGAAGTCCGTCCCCGGGTCACGCACCTCTGCGGCGAGGGCTCCCGCCGAGTCGTAACCACTCGTGTTCCACAGCAGCACCGACAGGAAAGTGCCCCACTCTATCGGGCGTTCACAGGGCGCGAACAGCGCGTGCATGTCGAGCGCGGGTGCGCCCGCGATCGTCAGTGCCGCGAACGGCGAGATCACCAGCACCGCGAACAGTGTCGACGACGACGCGACCACGTCGACGCCGAGCAGGTTGAGCCCGGTGACGCAGATCAGCATGCCAACCGACACGAGCCAGCTGCGCAGCCCGTTGAGGCGGCGGAACAGTTGGAAGAACTTGAGGTAGTCGACGAACATGACCGGGTACAGCGCATTGTCGAAGGCATTCGCAACCAGGTTCCAAAGCGCGTTCTGGTGCGCCCAGAACGGGCCAAGAGCGCGGTGCACCCACACGACGTAGCCGCCCGCCTCGGGGATCATGGCGCTGAGCTCGGCGGTCATGAGCCCGATAGGCAGCGACCAGAACATGGGCAGCAGCAGCAGGCCGATCATCGTCAGTCGCGGACCCGCAGCACCCACCGCATCCTCCATGCCATAGTTGCCACCGCATACGGCGAAGAAGGTGATGCCGACCATCTGGTGCCACGCGAGGCGCCCTACAGGCCGGTTCGGGCCTCCGGACAACCGACGTGCCTCACTCTCCGCGTCGGCGTCCGGCCTTTTCATTGATGGTTCGTGGAAGCGCCGCGTGTGGCGCGATTCGATTTGGGGTGATCGGAGCCATGGAGAGCTCCGCGTTGCGTGACGTTTTAACTGTGAAGAGCGCGAGATTTGTGCTCAGAGCCATGGATAGTTCCGTGTTGCGTGACGTTTACCTTCAGGCGTGGCAGAATGCCTTTTCACAGACGGCAATTCCATGTGTGAGAGCGTCCTTCGTGTGTACGACGACTCGCGGTCAGCCGACTGCTTACTCGTGGCCTTCTCGTCGCTTGGTGGTGGCGCTGGTGGTGTGTCGCACCACGAGTTTGTCAAAAGCTCGCAGAGAGCAGGTGCCACTCACGCGCTCTTCTTAAGGGATTTGAAGAGCGCCTGGTTTCTTCTTGGTCTTGGTGATGATGGCAGCTTTGAGGATGTGGTTGCTGTACTGGACGAGGAAGTGGAGAGCCTGCAGCCAAAGGGCATCGTGCTGGTCGGCGCAAGTATGGGTGGCTACGCGGCGATTCGTGCAGGGTTGGCGCTCAGCCACAGAGTGCCCACAGTCATTCTCGCCTTTGCACCACAGATTGTAATCGAGCCGCAAGACCGATCGGTGCTCGGGCTGCCGGCCATGCCTTTCGACGCCAACTTGCACGCGCTCAAGGCTGCGTGGTCCGCTCGCCACGCTGGTCGGCTGCCCACTGCCCTAGAGCCGTGGGATCAAAGCCAGCACACCGCACGCGTACTTGCTGACTCGGCGAGGGAAAGCTGGAGGCGCACGCTGGTGACCGCGGAAACTGCTTGGAGGGACCCTCGCGTGCAGCGACGCGTCGAGCAAGCGCGGCTGGCCGCAAAGCAGGGCGTGCGTGAGGGCGTGTGTGAGGGCGTGCAGCACAGCGTGCACGGTGCCCAAGTGCATGGTGCCCAAGTGCCGCCACTCGCCCAGCGCAGTGCAGAGCAGCCAGGCACATGTGACGCCACATGTGATACACGTGCACTCGTAATACACGTGCACGTGGGCACGCTCTCTGCGGCTGACGTGTTCGAGGCGCAGCATCTCGAGGAGGCAATGCGCGCATCCTCACCTCATGCTCGCCGCGTACAGGTCCATACTCACCTGCATGAGGAGCTCGGACATGCACTCGCAAGAGACCTTAGAGACATGATGGAGCTCGAGGGCTTGCTCCAGGAAGCCATGGCGCTGGCGAGCGCAGACGGCAAGACAGCACCGTCCCAGGCTTAGAGATTGCGAACGTCCCAACGACGTACGGCGACAAATCGCGGACATGCCAGCCGTGCAGCCGCACCGACCTCCGCGTGCACCGCACGTCCCGCGACGTTGCCCGTGTCGTACAGACGGTAGTACAGTCCAAGAGTACGTCGAACGGACACGACGCGACCCAGCGCGACGCACTTGGCACCCTAGGCTATAGCGCCGCGGCTTCGACCTCTTCGTCGACCCGGTGCGGCCGGGTCGACCGGCAGGTTACATAGAACAGGTTAGAGGTTTGCGAGCCCCGCGAGCCGCCGCGGTGCTTTGTCGTGTGGCATCGTTCGGGGCCAATCGCGCGCTCGCATCTTGGTGACACATGTCATGTTTCACACGATCGTATTGTGCGCTCTCTAAGCGCTCTCCGCCGCGGCACCAGAGAGAGTACGGCAGGGGCGAGAGCACACAACCGCCCCGCCCGGCCAGGCCACTGTGCGAAACTACGAATACTCCGACATGCCCCCTGATACAACGCTGCGGCGGCGAGCATAATACCGTAACCGCCACGCAGTGCCTCGATTAGGTCATGCACCGCCTCCCGCTAGCTCACATGATTGCACAGCAGCCACCGCCGCCCTTCTTGCTGCCCACCGCCTCCACCTTGGTGCTTGGCACTTCATCGGAGTTCGCCGCCCTCTCTGCCGCGGGCCCCAGGGCATACGTGTGAGTCTTGATGCTGGCCACGTCTCGCGCAAGCGCCGCCGCCTTCTCGGCCGCCGCCGCCTTCTCGGCCGGGGACGGCTGTGTCACGGACACGAGCGGCATTGAGGGCGCCGTAGAGAGCGGGTTTGAAGGCGCCGGTGGCGACGCGGCCGTGCGAAGGACGGACTCCTCCTCAGCCGCCATCTCGACCAGCGGCGCCTCGACAAGCACCGCGTCCTCTACCCACGCCGCCGCCGCCTTCTCAGCCGCCGCATCCGCCTCCAGATACATCGAGATACCCGTCGCGATGGCCGCGGCGACCAGTGACTTGGCCTCGGGATAGTCGACCAGATTGATCGTCTCCAACCCGAGTGCCTCAGGTACTATCTCCCTCGCGAGCTCTTCCCTAAGAGGCGCCGTGTTGGTCGTCTCCGACCCGAGCGCCTCGAGTACTATCTCCCTCGCGAGCTCTTCCCCGAGCTCCTCCGCCTCGCTCCTAGCCTGCTGCTGGCCCTTGAGCATTCGCCGATCAGAACGGCCGCGCGCGATCGCCTGCATGCGCGCTGCGGCGTGGTGCTCCTGCTCCACATCACGAAACTCATCCAGATCGTCGAGATTCAGAGCGTCCTGGTAGTCTGTCATCCCGCTTGTCGCAGTCACAGCGCTCATTTCACTCTTTGCCGGCGACGGCGGCACGGCGGCGGCAGCGGCGGCGGTGGCGGCGGCGGCGGTGGTCTCCTGCTCCCGCTCAAGGGCTTTGTCGACAGCTGTGTCGACCACCTCTTTAGCTCGTGTCGACGCCTGAGCCGCCCCCTTCTCGGCCGCCATCGCCGTCTCGGCCGCCGCAGTCGTGCTCAGGCTCGCCTGCATGGAGCTGTGAATGTGAATCGCCGATGGAGCAGTCGTGCGCAGGCTCGCCAGGATGGCCTCGCCCGCCGCCTTCTCGGCCTTCATGTCAGCAACCATGGCCCTAGCAGCTTTGCCCCTACCGGCAGCTTGCAGCTTCGTGGCCGCCTCCTGCTGTGCAATCGCCTCAGCCGCCGCCGCCTTCTCGGCCGCCGCCTTGTCGGCGGCCGAGACCTCCTTCTCGGCCGCCGCCTTCTCGGCCCCCGCCTTCTCGGCCGCTGCCGCCGCCTCGGCCGCCGCCTTCTCAGCCTCCGCCACTGCAGCCGCCGCCACTGCAGCCGCCGTCTCGGCCGCCGCCTTCTCGGCCGCCGCCTCATCAGCCGCCGCCTTCTCGGCCGCTGCCGCCGCCTTGGCCGCCGCCGACCTCTCAGCCGCCGCCTCCTCGGCCGCCGTCTTCTCGGCCGCCGCCTTCTCGGCCGCCGCCGCCGCCGGGGCCCGGGCCTCTGCCAGCTTGCGCCGCACCATCTCCTCAGCGGTGCTGCTCAGCTGCTCTGTCCCAGCATGGCTCAGAATGCCCTCGTACTCACTCGCTGCCTCGAGCGCCGCGGGACCTCCGAGCTTGAGCGCCATGTTCGCGGCCGAGATGCGCGCCGACATCGCACCGCTCAGCGTGTGCGACGCGACGAACAGCACCCGCGCCTCGCTCGCTTTCCCCTCGCCGTTGGACACCTGCCCGGCGTCAAAGAGCTGCTTGGCCGCGAGCGTAATCTCAGCTGCGGCGCCAAAGTTCGACGGCGGGGCGGCAACGATGACGGCGGGGCGAGCCGGACTTGAGGCTCGCATCTTCGAAGCGACCTTGAGCTTCTCAGCGAGCGACAGGCCCGGGGCGGCGGACATGTCTTGATAGATACACTCGCCCAGCTTCCGCTCCACCATGGTCTTGATCTTCTCGCTCAGCGGCTCACCCGACGAGAGGATCTCATTGTACTCATGTTGCGCCTGGTCCGCTTCGCCGCTCTTGAGCATCATGTTGGCCATAGAAACGCGCCGCGCGAGGGTCGGCTCCAGCGTGAGGCTCGCCGCGTACAGGACCTTCGCCTGCTTCGCGTTGCCCTTCTCATTGGCCTTGGCCGCCAGCTTGTCGACCATGGCGGCGAGAGTCGGGCGTTCTCGCTCGGTCTTCCGCCGCACCAGCTCGGACGGTGTGAGAGCGCTCGTAGAGTTCGACGTATTGAGCGTGTTCTGCAGGTCCTCGCTCATGTTGCCGAGAAGAGATTTGCACCAAAAAGGATCTGCACTTGTCTGTGTTGCTCGACGCGAACCTTTCTAGGCGACATGAGCTCCGAGAATGCAAGCACTTTCTCGGGCCAAGAAGTTCGCTAGGGAACGGCTGTTGTGCGTCTAGCCGTGATGGCTGAATGACGACTGACTGATCGGCTAACTTGAGGTACTGGAATGGAATCTGTTTCAAAAAGATGAAATCGACGAACGGACGCGACAGACCAACTCGCGAACCCGAGATCTTCGTCATGGCTGACGAGGAATTCGATGCCAACGAGGAGGCGCCCGACTATGATCCTTCCGAGCCACTGCCATCCTCGGAGAAGGCAGTCAGCCTGTGCTCCACAGGCGAGGCGGTGCCTGCCGGGGCCGTGAGCGGCTCGATGAGCCCGCTCAGGGAGGAGTGCTCCGACGAGGAGGAAGAGCCTGAGATTGAGGTCTTCATGGTCGACGAGCCCCGCCCTCCCACGTCGAGCGGCCAAAGAGCGAAGCTCGAGCCTGGAGTGTCCAACGCCGCGGAGCCGCGGCCAAGCGCGGCCGTGGGCGGCGCACGGCCCTCTGCGGCTGCGGGCAGCACCCGGGCCGCTGCGACCAAGGCGCCGTTACCTCCGCCCTCGTTGCCTCCCAAGATGCGCACGCCACGCGCGAGCCGACCCAAGGGTACGAGCGCCGTTCCGAGCGCGGCCGAGAGCGCGGCAGCCTTCAAGGAGGCGCAGGCCCGATTGGAGGTGATCCCGATGGTGGAGTCGTCGCAGCGCGTGCTCAGCCTGGACGATACGTGGCAGCGCGTGATGAAGCCCGGGCGGCACGACTCGGCACGGCGGCGCTTAACTATCGGCCTCTTGCAGCCACCTCGACATGATCTCGTGAATCTCCTCTCGCTCCGGCAGCCGCACTCGGGACGGCTGCTCGCAATCAGCGCGGCGGAGAAGCCGGCGCCCCTACGCGACTTTTCGCAGGTGACGCGCGTGTACGCGACCGACCGCCAGCTGCAGACCGCGGCGTTCCTCTCCCTCGACTGGCGCGAACTCGGCGCACCGCTGCCGCACACGATCACCCAAAAGCTGCGAGGCAAGTGGCGCCCCTTTTCTCGCGAGCTCTCCACAGCATATGAGGTCGAGAGCGACGCAGCGCTGCTCACTGGTAGCTTCAACCTCAATCTGCCGGCCCCACCGCACACGGCGCGCCCGAGTGGGTACAAGGGCCAGCACGCCCACCATGGCGCCCACCATGGCGCCCATCATGGGCTGAGCCCTGGAGCGATGCTGGGCGCCGTGGTGGGCTTCGAGTCGCCGCCAGCGCTGCCGATCCCGGTGAGCGCTGACGACGCGTTCGTGCTGAGCACGCCTCGCGACCCGAGCGGTAGGCTGCCCCAAGGCTGGCTATCCCTCTGCGCCGTGCGGGAGGCGCACATCGAGGGGCTGATCAACCTCGCGCTTCGGCTGCAGGCTTACGGGCGTGGCAACGCGAGTGCGGCGGCGAAGCAGGCGTCAGTGGTCCGGGCGGCAAAGGCGGCCCTTGGGGGTCTGCGCCTCGCCTCTTGCCACGTCATCGAGGCGTCGATGGCGTGGCTGGCGGCGCAGGAGGCGGCGCAGGCGATGCGTCAGCAAGCGACGTCTTTGCTCGAGCAGCGCGAGAGGCGGCGCAAGAAGGAAGCACGCCGTGGTGAGAAGGTCGCGATCGCGAAGATTCAGCGCGCCGGCGTGGGCGCTGGGGGTGCGCACGTGGCGAGCAGCATCGCTTCGGTCGGTGCCCACAGCGGGAGCAGTGAAGGAGCCTGTGAAGGAGCCTGTGAAGGAGCCTCCGCTGGCAGGCTTGAGCGTGCATCGAGCCGTGGCGATGGCGGCGGCGGCGGCGGCGACCTCGCCCGAATTCTCGAAGCCCGTACGCGCGGTCCGCCGCCGCCTCACATCTTCTCCCAATACTCGCTCCGATTTGCCTGCACGCCGCCCACAGAGAGTAGCCGGACACGCGAGTCGCCTGGGCTGTGGGACGGCCTCAATTATCTGCTCAAGATGGGGACGGATGTGTGCCGGCTGCCCCTGCCCACCATGTCCGATCCCTTTTTCCTTCGATGGTTCAAAGGCACAGAGTTCGACGCCGAGCTGACAAACAGTCGGTCTGATGTGCGCCGCATGATGGCTGCCGAGACGGCGTTCAAGCGCCTCTTCACCCGAGAGCAAAGCCTCGCTATCGAGGCGGTCGAGTCGACCGTGGCGCTGCGCTTGCGTCGAGAACCCCTCAATGGCGGCGGCGAGGGCGGCGGCGAGGGCGAAGGCATGGGCACGCCGCTGCCGAGCGCAGGGTTGGAGTCGGCGGCCGAGGCGGTCAACTGGAAGGTGCTCGTCGCAGCGCCTCTGATGGCCTCTCTGATGGCTTCTCTGATGGCCTCTCTGATGAGCTTTTTGATGGCCTCTCTGATGAACTCTCTGATGACCTCTCTGATGGCCTCTCTGATGGCCTCTGATTCCCCCCCCCCAACTGCAGGTGCTCGCTGAGGTCTTCTACCGCCCCCCCGAGGGATGCCCCAACGGGGCATCGGCCTTCTACCTGCTCAAGCGCGATCAGTATCGGGCTGTGGAGCGCACGAAGATGGTGCAAGCGTTCATCCGGCAGGCGCAGTTCTCGAAGCGGGTCAAGGCGCGCGTGCACGCGAAGCGGGAGAAGGCGGCACGCGTCGTGCAGCGCTTCTATCGCAACCGGCTGCAGCTCGGCAAAGGAGGCAACTCCTTCGCGGAGGCTGTGAAGGCGAAGCTCATGGAGAAGCGCCAGGCCGAGGCAGAGCTTCGGGCGCAGCGGCGTGCAGAGGCGATGCGGCGTACCGAGGCCGAAATGGGCGAGAAGCAGCTGCGTGCCCAGCAGCAGGCGCGCAGCAAAGCGCTCGCAAAGTCGCTCCGGGAGCGCGCGGCCGTCGACACGATGCAGCGCTCCGTGCGACGGTGCATCGGCAAGATCGCCTTCCGAAAGCTCCGACTCAAGCGCGCGCTCTTCCTGCGTACCTTTGTGAGCGACCAGACGGGTCATGCGCTTCGGATGCTCATCACGCTGCAGCGACGCGTGCGCCTCTGGCTCGCGAACAACGCCATGTTCCACAACCATTATGAGGATCACCGGCGTCGTCTCGGGGAGATCGCCATGCGCTCCGCCTTCGAGGCGCTCGAGGCGGACGTGATGGCGCGCTTGAGTGTGATCGAGGAGCAGCGCGAGGCGGCGCAGCAGGCCTTAGGCGCCATGCCGCATGCTGCGCTCGCCGAGTGCGATGTGCTCTTGAAGCTGGGAGACGCCAAGGGAGAGCTGCGCTCCCTCCAGTACCAGCAGCGGCTCTTCGACGCCAACGAGCAGCCGCCCGTGGTCTCCGAGGGGCAGCGCCGCTCACAGCTCGCCTTTGCATCGGCGCAGCGCGAGAAGCTCGCCTATCTGATCGCCGCCGATGTGCACGAGCGCTGCGCTCTGCATGTGCAAGCACGGCGAGCGATTCGAGCCGCTGCCACCTTCAACGCCCTCACGGACACCCATGCGTGCTTGCTGCCCTTCCTCGTCGGCCAATCGTACGTACTGCACGAGCATGCTCGCCACTCCGTCCAGGCCGTCGCCTCGCGCGAGCTTTCCATCACGGAGCTCGTCCTCGAGGTCGAATCTGCGGCTGCGGAGATCCAGCTCTACTCGTCTCAACGGCCACTCGACGATGGCTCGCGCGTGCGCCGCATGCAGCTGCTCGAGCGCCAAGTCCTCACCTTTGAGAGCGCCAAAGTCCAGCTGCAAAAGGCGACCGCTGTATGGCAGGAGCGCGCCTGTGTGCTCGGGGAGGCGCTGGGCGCGCAGCATGCGCTCAGCACGGTGCTGCAGGCGTGCCATTGGCGCTCCTGGCAGCACGCGCGCGCACAGCGCATCCGAGGCCTAACCCTACTCCAGGTGAGTGTCACTGTGAATGTGACTGCTCGCTGATGGCCGCTGATGGCCGCTGATAGCCTCGCTGATGGCCCCCCTCCCCCTACTCCCTCCCACTACTCCCACTCCGTACTCATCCCCCTACTCCCTCTCCCTCCTCCCTCCCACTACTCCCTCCCCCTACTCCCTTCCCCCTACTCCAGGGCACGCGTCTCAGTGCGAAGCGCGAGAAGGCGCTCTCATTGCGTCGCGAAGAGCTCCTTGCACGATCGGCGTTGCTCGTCGAGATGGCCCGTTACTCGTCGTCGCCCGAATGCTCGCTGACGGTACGCGCGTTGTGTGACTGTGACTGTGACTGTGAATGTGAATGTGAATGCTCGCTGACGGTACGCGCGTTGGCCGAGAGGCTCTGAAGGCGCTGGAGTGCATCTGAGTGCGTCTGATTGCTTCCTTCATCAGGTGCGCCCGTTGGCCAAGCGGCTTGGTGTCACCACAGACGCTCCCAAGGTGATCAAGTCGCTGATGCGCTGCCTGGCTGCGGACCTCGCCGCCTCTCTTGGCGTCAACGTCTCGCGAATCAAGGTGGTGCACAAGCCTGATCCGGCTGCCCCCCCGAAGGATGAGGCGGAGGGGTTCGGGTTGTTCTATCTGTCCGAGGTGGGCGCGTGCGATATGTGCATCTTCTTTCTGCACCAGGATGGCGACGACACGCCCGTCGATGAGGTGCGTGAGCGCTGTGATGAGCGCTACAATGGGCGCTGTATCGAGCGCCATGATGAGCGCCTCCCTGATGGCCTCCCTGATGGCTCCACTGATGATCTCCCTCATCCACTGATGATCTCCCTCATCCGTTGGCGTGCAGGTGCTCTCCCCTCTCGAGCTGCTCAAGATAGTCGAGGCGCGGCTGCCTACCGGGGAGATCCATCTGCCATCGACGTACCACGCCCTCGGCTCCTCCGCGAATGGAGGTCCGGTCGGGAGCAGCGATCTCGAGCTCAAGATTTGGAGTAAAGACGCGCCGGAGCCCAAACTCATCTCGGTACGCGCCGTCCTGGGCGCGCGCCGTCCTGGGCACGCGGCACGGACACATGCCTCCCTGATCGCCCCCCCTGATCGCCCCCCCTGATCGCCCCCCCTGATCGGCTCTCTCCCCAGGTACGCGCCATGCTCAAGGAGAAGCTCACGCAGCTCAAGGAGAAGGCGGACAGAGCCAAGGCGGCTCTCGTGGCCGGCCAGAAAGAGAAGGAGGCAGCCAAGCACAAGCGCGTGCACGGCGTACCGCTCCCAAGCACAAAGCCTCTGAAGCATGCGTACCGCGCGGCCGACGCGACGCTCGCCGAGTGTGAACTGATCATCAAGGAGCTGCCGGATGTTTCCGACCCCGGGCGTGGAGGGACCGATGAGGAGGTGAGTGCACCTGATTGCACCAGATTGCACCAGATTGCACCAGATTGCACCAGATTGCACCGTATTACACCTGATGGCACCGGATGGCACCGGATGGCACCGGATGGCACCTGATTGCATCTGTGGGGGAGGAGGAGGTGAGCGCCTATCCTGATGGCGGCGTCATCAATTACGTCTGATGATGATGACGTCTGATGACGTCTGATGACGTCTGATGACGTCTGATGGCGGTCTGATGACGTCTGATGGCGTCGGAGTGCCGTCTTGAGTGCCATGTGCTGGGGTCGTCTTGAGTGCCATGTGCTGGGGTCGTGTTGAGTGCCATGTGCTGGGGTCGTGTTGAGTGCCATGTGCTGGGGTCGTCTTGAGTGCCATGTGCTGGGGTCGTCTTGAGTGCCATGTGCTGGGGTCGTGTTGAGTGCCATGTGCTGGGGTCGTCTTGAGTGCCATGTGCTGGGGTCGTCTTGAGTGCCATGTGCTGGGGTCGTGTTGGCAGATGGAGCTCCAGTTCGAGTGGCTGCCCGACACCGTGCGCGCACGGCGCAAGGAGGTTGTCGAGCTGATGCGCCCGATCGCTCGTAAGCTGCACGAGCTCGAGCCCTCGATCGCCTCTCGGCAGGAGGGCAAGCAGCTCATGCTCGCCGTGGAAGGGCGGATGGCGATGCTGCGCGCGGCGGCGCTGCCCATCACGTCGCCTAAACTAGAGGACGCTGGGGCGCAGATTCGCTGGCCGTTGCAGGATGAGTTCTATCAATCAAGTATGATGGTCCAAGATCGTCGCTCACTCTGATTGCATCTGATTGCATCTGATTGCGTCCCTCATTGCATGCAGGTATGATGGTCCAAGATCGTCGCTCACTCGCGTGTGCGGTGGCGGCGTACGCGGCGGAGCTCGCCGCATCCACGGCGCGCAAGATGCTGCACTTCGAGGCTGTCGCGGCGGCGGGCGGCGAGGGCGTTGGCGTGGGTGGTACCGAGCCGCCGCTCCCGCCGCCTGCCGCCGTGGAGCCTCCTACGCCCGGCCGCCCAGCCGTCGGCAAGCCGCCGGTGCAGCTGCAGCCCAGCAGCCCTGCCAAGCCACCGGCAGGCAAGGGTGGAACGTTCGGCGCTAAGTCCGCCGCCGCGCCGGAGCCGCCGCCGAAGGCGTCGCCGCCAAAGAAAAAGGGCGCGGCCGTGATCCACGCCGACCATGTCCCTGGCGGCGCCTTTTCGCTCCAGCCACGCATGATGCTTGCGCGTGCAAGTGCGACGATGATGCTCACGAGCCCCGAGGGCTTCGTCAAGCTGCCCATCACTCCCGAGCACGTGCTCTCTATGTGTACGCGACTGGGCATCAACCTGGACCAGACCTTCGTCCTCGACGACGCTGAGGCCGAGTATTGGCTCATCTGGATCGCGGTCGAGGCGCTGCGCGCGCCGTTGCCACCGCTCTGGACGGTGCAGCCGGATGGTTCCTTCGTTCATTCGGTCACGCGCGAGGTCTGCCCAGAACACCCGCTCCTACCGGTCTTCGCGGCTCAGGTGCGCCACGAGCGGCGGCGCAAGCGCGCGGCGCGCCCCCATGCCTCCCTCGAGCGCTTTTGGCTCTTTGCGACCGAGGCCGAGGGCGACGAGGAGAGCACTTCGTTCCAATTCTTCAACTTCGCGACTCACCAATCGATCTCGGGCCGAAAGTTGCCCGCGGAGGCTGTCGCGGGGATGGCCTCTCGCCGGCCGCCGCCGCCGCCGCCGCCCAAGACGGCCACCCGCGACACGGCCAACTCGCGCATCGCCGCCACATCCGCGCGTGAGATGATCGAGCAGCGCTCGCAAAGCATCTCTCCCGCGGAACGGGCGAGGCTTGCGGCCGAGAAGGCGGCCAAGGAGCGCCCCCCCCCGATGAGCAAGGAGGCGCTCGCCAAGCTGCGCTCGCACTGCGTGGGGGTACGCAAGGCATCGCTCGCCCTACGGCCTCGCTCGCTGCCTGAGATCCTAGTGGCGGCGCGCATGCTGCACGTCGACTTAGTGGTCCAGCCTCAGCTCGTGTGGCTCGTCGACCTCGCCCTCTCGTGCGACTACCTGCCGGCTGCGTGGGAGGTGGTGCCGCCAGAGCTCATGGCCAGCCTGAGCACCGGCCGAGAGAAGCAGTCCGACGCGATGGCGTCGGTGATCAAGGGGATGGGCGACGACGAGCAACTCCACGCCGGCGGCGGAGGCAGCGCCCACCACAGCGCCAAGACGCCGGTACACCCTTCGCGCGTCGAGTGGCTACCACCCATGGAGCGGCTCTGGCACCTGACCGCCAGGGGCGGCCGACCGGCACAGTACTCGCACCAGATGTGCCCGGCCGTGACCGAGCGCCATCCCCTGGATGTCTTCATCAAATCTGCGATTGGCACCACCCCGCCGTGGTGGGAAAGGCCGTCGGTGGACTAGGGGGGCACAAGGCACGCGCGCCGTCGTGGGCATCGTCGTGTGGAAGGCCTATCTGCGGACTAGGGAGCTCCGGGGGCGCGCGCGCTGTGGTGGGCGCATGAAGGCCGGCGGCGCTGGGCGCGGTGGCGAACGCTCGCGGGTGCGACGTCAGCATGGGAGGAGTGGAGGAGGCGGCAACGCCATCAGCAGGGGTGGGAGCATGGTGAGGCGTAGGCAGCGGCGCGCCGGACGTGCAAAGAGCGCGCGCGGCGCAACCGAGCCATCAGGGGACGTGTGGTGTCTCATACGCATGCAATCCTGCATGCAATCCCTTCATCCGATGCGTCGGTGCGCATCTCCCGATTCAGCAGGCATGCGGGGCCCGCGCCCCTTGAGCGCGTGGCACACTGTTCAACAAACCTCTCTCAGTCGGATCAGCAGGACGGCTCCCAAATCACGACGAAGGAATAGGCCAGCGCGCGTGTTGGTGTACATGGAAGATGTTTTGTGAGCGGGAGTGAGTGCGTGCGACCGGTGAGGGCCCGACCGGTGTCCCGCTGTCACGCCCGCGCTCGCCGCTGTCGCAGCCCGGTAAGAAACCGCCTGGGGCGGCTCGTCAGGCTCAGGGCCCGTCACTGTCAGAGCGTCTTTGACATCAGGGAGACACACGTGAATTCAATGTTCATCTCGTTACCCATCATCAGCCTCGTTTTCTCCACCTGCCTCGTCCTCCACATCTTCGACGTCCCTTGCGCGCTTCGCGAGTGCGGACTGGCTGAGTGACCCAACAGAGCCGCCCGCGACGGCGGCCGACAGCTCCGCACCCGCACGCTTACTGAAGACGACCATGGGCTTGCCTTGATTCCAGCTCGGGCAGACGATGCACCGCTCGAGCCAGCCGCATGCAAGGTAGAAGCGGCACGCCCGCTCATTACTCCTCGACACATGCACCCAGAGCTCCGACCGCTGGTGGGCGAGCGCCCACGCCTCCGCTGCCTCGAGTAACAACCTCCCGAAGCCTTTCCGGCGGTGCTCGTCCTTCACTCGCAGGCTCTCAAGGTACCCATTCGGCGCTTGAAGGTACTCAAGTGTGCCGCACTCATCGGACCAGCCCATCTCCTCCCTCGCGCGCACGTGAACCACCACCATGCCGACCGGTGAGGCGTCCACAGACGGCACGAAGACGAGCACGGCAGAGTCAGCGCTCGAGACAGCGCTCGCGTACAGCGGCAGCCGAGCCGATTCGCGCGCGTCCAGGAAGGCAGAGAGAGCGGGCGCGTCTGTGACGAAGCAGACTGGTCGGATCAAGGGCACCGGGCAAAGCTCGCGGATGGCGCCCATCACAGTGGCTGCTGAGCGCCACCCAATCTTCTGCACGTCGACGGATGTGGATTTGCCCGCGGCGACGCGCGCGCTCGTGCATCGCAACTCGTTGATCGAGATGTCGCGCACGCACGCGAAGGGTACCGGTAGGGACGTGCACACCTGAGCGAGCGCAGCAGAGTGCTGGTCCTCGCATACAGTCCCGAGCGCCGCATGCATCTCCTGTATGGCAGCGGGCTGCTGGCTGACCGTATCGGACGAGCCGACGTGACCAACAACGGCCCTGCGGCCCGTCGCCGACGCCGCACGCTCGAGAGCGCTACGCAATCGCTCATCGGTAGGAATCGACAGCCTCACCGGGTCGGCGATCGTCGTCTCGAAACCATTGTAGCGTTTCGATCCGTCTGGAAGAAGCCGATGCGCTCCGAGAGGCACGCAGCTCGAGGCGACTACGAGATCGCCCGTTTCGAGCTGCTCGATGTGTCCGCCGGCGCAACCGAAGCCAAGGACTCCATCCACGGGCATTCCCGAGCTGCAGATCGTTTCCGCAGCGAGTGCCGTCATGGCGCTCGCTGCGTTTACCATTCCGGTGCCCATGGTCACGATCTCAACGCTGGCGGCGCCGACAACCCCACACACCCGGCGCCATGCACGGTCGCCCAGGTTGAGCGGACGCTCGACGACGGAGCCCTCCAGAAGCCGCTCGGCGTGCTTGCTCTCCTCCTCGACCGCGCAGCACACAACGAAGCGTTGCGAAACCATCGCGAGCGCCAATCGTTTCGGCGCGTTCGGGGAGAGGTTGGTTGGTCGACGCACGCTGGTGGTCCGTTCGGTGTCCTTTTGGACCCTTTTCAGGTGCTCGAGCTATCGCGGCTCCGCGGACGCCACGCGAGGCGGCGTGGCATGCCGACACACGTGTGAATTTTCGGCTGTGAATGTACCGGGTAAACGAGACTGTCCGCGTGAACATTGGCCGTGAAGCGTACCGGCCGCGTGGAGCCGGGACACAAACGGGAGGACCACACACAAGATACAAGACGTCGGCGGTGGCGTGCGCCACCCTCTGTGGGTCCCTGAGCTGCTGTAAATTTACTGTAATTAGTAATACTAAAAGCTGCTCGGTGGAGTTCGGTACGTCCGGCGTACGCGGACCAATGGAACGCAACGATTAACCTTAATATGATTCTTGTTTCAATCCACCGCGCGAGTCGATGGACCCCTTCAGGCGCGTGTTACAGGACCCCGCGTCGAGACCCCGCGCCCCCTCTGTCACCCCTGTTATCTTGTTGTTCCTGTGCCAGTTCCCGGTATCCCGCCGTCAAGTGTGACCGCAACACCGGCCCCGCGCGCGCGCTCGACCCGGCTCTGCAGCCGCACTACTCGAAGACTACGGCCGCGCTGCCGCACCGTTCAAGTAGTCTTCGCACGACTGGGGGCGACGGGGTACCCCATCTCCTTTCTGACGCGCTTCTCATTCGCGCCGATCGGCTCGTCGCCAAGTTCCCGGACGCTGCCGTCGTGGCCGATCACCCGCTTCCGCGGAAGCACGATCGCCTCGAGAGGTAGCTTGCCTTTGCCGCCCGATCGGTCGAGGATGATCCTGTGGTGATTCTGTGACGAGAACGAGACACCGTGGTGGCCGGAGACGACGATACTGCTCAAACTGTGATCCGGGTGTAACGGAAAGAGCTCGCTTCGTCCACAGAGCGCCTCGATCCTCTCGTGTATCGCTGGCCGCTCATCCGAGAGGGTGCAGCCGTCCTCGGGCAAGCAGCCGTCCTCGAGCTGCTTGCCCGCGGTCGCTTCCCTCGTCCGCGAGCTGCTTCCCGCGTACAGCACCGGGTCGGACATGTCACGTTCACGCAGCGCCCGTAGCTGAGCCTGTAGGGGAGCCGCCGGATTGAGCCCAGCGTGGACACAGACAAGTGTCGAGATGCCCCCCTCCCAGTCGACGGAGCGCTCGTACACCCACTCGAGATCTCGTAGGAATCTGCGGAGGAATCGGAGGAATCCGAAGCATGCACGCTCAGAGGCATGCACGCAGAGGCATGCACGCTCGCCGAGGGGAACGCCCACGCGAGCTGAGGGCAGTGCCGTGAGCTCGCGAGTGTGATCAGGCGAGTGTGGTCAGCGGCAGCCGCAGCGATGGCAGCGGCAGCGGCTGCGCGGCGAACGGCGGGGGCAGAGGCGGCGCGAGTGGCGGCGCGGCGGCACACTTACTTCTTGTGTGACTCGGGCACCGCCGCGATCAATTTCGTTCGCATCTCCGCCGGGAGATTCTTGAAGATCTCGCTATCGATCTCTTTAGGAGGACGAGTCTCGCCATCGATCTCTTTACGAGGGAGAGTCTCGCCATCGATCTCTTTACGAGATGTATCTTTGTAGCTGAGGAGAAAGGCAGTCCGAGGCCACACGAGAGGTCATCAGCGAGGCCAGCCGAAAGGTCATCAGCGAGGCCACCCGAGAGGTTCGTCAGCGAGGTTCGTCAGCGAGGTTCGTCAGCGAGGCACCCGAGGCAATCAACGGCCAATCGGCGCGCACCGTGTTTCGATCTCGAGCTCGGACACGCCGTACGAGCGAAAGGTGGGCACAGACGGGAAGACAAGGCCCTCGGCCCACCGGCGGCCCTGGTAGTGCATCCCGCCCTCGACAGGGTGCGGCCAGAACCCCTTGGGATTGGCGAGATCCGTTGTATACTCGGGGCGCTTGGTCGCATCTAAGTCGAGTTCGTTCGGCGGCAGGCACCCGAGGAACGCGGCCATCCCAAAGTCGTGATTGCCTGCGAGGCAGTGGACGGGCGCTCCTGTGGGGAGGCGAGGGCGCCGTGGTGAGCACATGCATGCTGGCGGGAGGGTGCTGATCGCCTGCAAGGCAGTGGACAGGCGCACGGTGCTCTCGTTGCAGCTTGATCAAAAAGTCGAGCACGCCCTTGGTGTCCGGGCCGCGATCGCAGTAGCTGTGAGGGAGCGTACCACACGGGAAGCATGGTCAGCAGGAGCGCGGCAGAGAGGCGAGGCTCACGGCTCGCGACGTGGGATTCTAGAGCTGATCGCAAGCACGCACTCGCCAAGGAAGACAACTGGCGTCTCTGCCAGCTCTTTTGTGCCCAATTCCTTCATCAGCGCGCCCCACAGGGCGTTCAACTCCTCGCAGCGACCGTGGATGTCGCTCACGCAGATGACGCTGCGTTGCCTTTCTCGGCGTTGCCTTTCCTCCAGAGCTCGGCGCGCCAAGTAGTTGGCGAGGTACTGAAATGGGTCGGTGGGCTCCTCGCGCATGACCTCGCTGACCGCTTCCGAGAGTAGTTGTTCGATAGGACCGCGATTTCTTTCATAATAGTCTGCATCGTCGGATACGGAGCTCGTCATGCTGTGAGTCCTGTGGCGAAGGGCGCCTTTGCAAGAGCGTTTCGCGCTTGAGAATTCGTCACGACCATACACCTGCGACCCAATCCGGATTCCGGAAAAAAGACACCACACAAGACACCCGGGATTCAAAAACACCTGGGACACACACGGACACACGGGGCGCACGGGCACCCGGGACACACTCGAGGCAACCCACAAGACAAGATACCCCCATCTGTCACTCACCAATCCATAATGGTGATGGTGACGGTGTCGCTGTGCCGGTGTAATGATCTTCTAAAGGGGAATCGGCGAACACCCTCGACGCATTTGTTCGACTCATAAGTTCGCGACAAACTTGCCACCAAAAATAACCCTGCAACCTTGTTTTTGGCGAGACGGCTTTGGTGGACTGCTTGGTGCGCCTCTCGTCTCGCCCCCAGACCAGCCAACAATGGAGCACATCGAGGAGCTCACCAAGGAAAAGATCATCGAAGACTCGGCGAGGCTCAACGATGAACACGAGAAGCTGGCCAAGGAGCCAGCCGAGATCATCGACGACTCGTTGAGGCGTGAGGCGCTATCCATGCAGGCGCAATTTCTCAACGCTGCGCGCAAGAGCGTGCCGTCCGCCGTGGAAGCGGCAACCATTCTGGGCCGGACG
>Ga0180440_100806_pt1 | contig 20507 bp, 17 predicted proteins | sample ChrtobMetaP5_4mM_FD_119745 | JGI IMG/M metagenome (GOLD analysis project Ga0180440, IMG submission 119745) | Chrysochromulina tobin associated microbial communities from unialgal haptophyte culture, Washington, USA - P5_4mM MetaG | ecosystem: Host-associated > Algae > Haptophytes > Unclassified ... | reverse complement strand
CGCCCGCAGGTGGGTGCCACAGTGCTAGTGCTCAGCGCATCTGACTCGTCGACGCGCTCGTACGTGGGCCAGACAGGCAGACTACTCGAAGACGACAAGTCGGGTCGCCCGTTCAAGGTGGAGTTCGATGACGGCAATAAGTGGTGGTTCAAGGAGGGTGAGCTCCAAAAGGTTGGCTCGCTGCAGCAATCGGCGCATAGGCAAACGCCTTGGAGTGGCTCGGTGGAATGCCCCGGATGTGAGATGTACGGCCCGTCGCCGCAGACGGGCCAGGGGGGCTGTGCACACTGCGGGCTGTGCAGCGTGTGCTGTGCCAAGCCCGGGCGCGCACATTGCACCAAGGCGACCACGACGCTGTCCCCGGAGCTCACCGGCGGTAGCACGCTGTGCGTGGGCGCGCGCGTGCGCGTCAAGCGGAGCGTGTCGAATCCAACTTACGGCTGGGGCGGCCTCACCCATGGCGAGGTGGGGATCGTCAAACGCGTCGATCCGGACGGCGACCTGAAGGTTGATTTTCCCGACCACTCCGATTGGAATGGCAAAAGCTCCGAGATGGAGGTGGTCACCGCCACGATGGTCACCGACAGGGTGGCGGCCGAGAGGCGTGCCGAGAGGCGTGAACAGGAAGAGCTCGAGCTAGCGCTCGCCATCTCTGCGTCGCTGGCGGAGCAAGAGCAATTAGAACAACGCGACCGCCTCGCCGCCGCAGCGCGTGCAGCGATCCAGCCACCCGTCGTCCCAAGCGTCGGCCCGCCCACCAATATGCCCTCCGCCCCACCGGCCCATTCTTCTGCCCCGCCCGATGAGACAGTGTGCATCATTTGCATGGACGAGCCGCGCAATGCCACGCTCGTGCATGGCGATACGGGCCACGTGTGCTGCTGCCTCAAGTGTGCTCAGGATCTCAAGGCCAAGGGTCTCGCGTGCCCAATGTGCCGCAAGCCCATCGACGTCGTCATCCGGCAGTTCACGTAAACCGGGCGTACATGAGTGTGCTGCGGTAGGATTTACGGTAAGATCTACCGTACTAGAAAGGAACGGAACCCGCGCACAATCTTTCGCGCGGTGCGACGCGGTCTGGCGTCATGTCATGAATAAGAATATTGATAGATCCCGCGCCGTACAGTGCGTCGGGCGCGGTAACGGGTTCTATCACTTCCGGCTTATATAATGAATAAGAAACGTAAAAGTAACTCGGAGTATCTCGAAAAGGGATGCGTCAGTTTTGATCATTGTACATTCGAATTCGACCGGTCTACGGTCATCGGAACGATTGATTGAATTTGATAGTCGACGAGAGAGGGCCGTTCGGGGGCTCCTTGGCCAACGTTGCAACGAGATGATCTCGGACAGATTCTTCGGCGGGTGCTGATCGCGGCCGGACTGACCTGCTGCCCGCTCTCATAATATTGTCGATCTCCTCCACATTTGGCGGACATGATTCGTCAGCCGACGATCTCGTTCGATCTCCTCCACATTTTGGGGACATGATTCGTCAGCCGACGATCTCGTTTGATCTCCTCCACATTTGGCGGGCATGATTCGTCAGCCGACGATCTCGTTCTCGAGCGCAGTCAGAGCCTCTTCAAGGGCGATCACGTCTCCGAGCTCGCACGCCGGCCCACCAAACCCGAGCTCACACCGACACTCACCCTCGAGGCACTCGCCGTGGCCGGAGCACGCGTGCGGGCAGGCGGTCAGGTCAATGAGTGCGCAGGAGTGCCCCTTCCAGCCACCAAAGCACGCGCACATCCCGTCGACGCACACTCCGTGCCCGGAGCACGCGTCTGGGCAGCTCGCGACAAAGGCGTTGGCACAGCAGTCGTTGCCCATCCAGCCAGGCTCGCACTCGCAGTAGGGCTGCGCCGGTGCCGTACCGTTGTGGCCGAGGGCGGCCGCCGCCGCCGCCGAGAGTAACGGCGCGTATGAACGGCCTCCGCGGAAGCGGCACCGCCCGTGGCCGCAGCAGCCTCGCGGGCAGAAGGCGCTGATGGCGCTGATGTCGTGACCTCCCTCCTCCTCCTCGGCTGGGCTGGCTGCCGTCGTGCTCGGGACGGCGCTCGCCGCCCCCTCGTGCGCGAGACGGCGCTCGAGACGGCGCTCGCAGCCGGCGCCTGCGTAGCCGGGGAGGCACTCGCACGTGCCCGTGTGTGCGCGGCAGGTACCACGGCCGGAGCAGTTGAGTGCGCACACCGCGGGCGGCAGCACGTAGTCCGCGCAGTTGGCGCCCGAGTAGCCCGCTGCGCAGACGCACACGCCCTCGCGCGCCCGGGTTCGCGCGCCATGGTGAGCGTGCGGCGCGTCGTCGTGGTCCCACGAGGCCGCCTCGCGCGGCACCCCCATGCATGTGCCATGTCCGCTGCACCCGCCAGGGCATTCGTACTGAGGCAAGCTACACTCATCGCCCGCCCACCCTGCATGGCATGCGCACATGCCGGCGACACAAGCGCCGTGCCCGTTGCAGTCGGCGGGGCATCGCGGCACTGCGAGCTCACAGCCAGCGCCGCCAAAGCCCGGCAGGCATTCGCACCGGCCCAGTCCGCGGCAGTGCCCGCGGCCCGAGCAGCCCAGAGGGCACTTGCGCCCGCCTGCGCCGCGCGGGATCGCAGGGGAGAGAGCGGCGACTGCTAAGCCGATGAGGGCGAGGCGAGAGCCTGCCGCAAAGGCGCACGCGGGCGGCGAGAGGCCGTCGTGGCACTCGCACCCAGCGCGGCCGCACGAGCCATGCGCCGAGCAGCCCAGAGGACAGGCCGCTGGCAGCACATCGGCACACGTGGGCCCGCCGAATCCCGCGAAGCAGCGACATACGCCGAGAACGTCGGCGGTGGCAGAGGGGTTGGCGGTGGAGGGGGCGACGGCGGAGGGGACGACGCGGGCGCTGCCCGCGCTCAGCACCTCACACACGCCATGCCCTGAGCAACTCGCCTCGCAGAGCGCTATGGCACGCTCGCACGCGCGGCCAGCATAGCCCACGTCACACGTGCAGCGACCGCGCTGGCAGTGCCCGTGGGCCGAGCAGCCCGCCGGGCATGGTGCGTGCGGCGGAGTGAGGCGCGCGGCCGTGCGGTTGGGGAGCCGCTGCGGAATCATCCCTCGCGCTTGCGGCGGTGGCGGCGGTGATGGCCGCGATGGCAAGGGCGATGGCGGTGAGAGTGAGCGTGGCATCGGAGGCGGGAGCTTCGGAGTTGCATCGGCAGGCTCGACGCGTTCGCATGCGGCTCCTATAAATCCTGGCTCACAAATGCACTCGGCGCGCGGGCCGCAGAGCCCACGACCGCTGCAGCCGAGCGTGCACACGCGCTCTGAGCGCGGCTGTGAGCAGTCGACACCATCGAAGCCGGCGTCGCAGGCGCACACGCCTCGCGCGGTGCACACTCCGTGACCGCTGCAGTCGTGCTCACATTGGGACGGAACCGCACGCGAGCAATACGCGCCTGCGAACCCCGCATCACACTGACAGCGCCCAGCAAAGCAGCGGCCGTGGCCTGAGCACCCGAATGGGCATGTGAACGACGGAGTAAAGACGGCGCACGACGGACCCGTCCAGTCGGCATCGCAGAGGCAGGTCGTGGAGTAGCAGAAGCCGTGCCCGTTGCAACGGTCGGGGCAGAGATTGGGACGGAAGAGCGAGACGGCCGACATCGGTGGGCTTATCCCATGGGCGCCCAATACGGCTCTTTTTCGATTCGCGACAATTTCTGAGTTTTGCCATGTTTTGCTGGACAATTACATGTAGCGCGCGTGGTTGAGATTATTTTGCGATCGGCGCCTTTAGGTCCAGAATTGGCATGCTCAACATTCACGCGTGCGAGCTTTCCCGCCGTGCCTTGGCCTCGTGCGCCTTGGCCTGCGCACTGGCATTGCCGAGAAATACGTTTGCTGCTCTGCCGCCAGATGCGAGTGGCACGTGGGCCATCGACGAGACCCGTGGCGGTCAGCAGTGCACGGCGACGCTCATGCTACAGCCGATGCGCGCGCCACAATCCGCAGCGGAGATGCGGCGTGGTTCTGCGCGCTACCAGGGTGTGTGTGTGGACAGTGCCGACGGCAGCTGGATTGTGCAGGAAGGAGTCGCCGAAGGCGCGCCGCCTCGGCTCGCGTGGCGTCTCGAATATGATAAGTCGACTGTCTTCTTCAGCTTCGATGTGAATGAGAACAGAGGCGACGGCGTTTTGAGCGGGCGCGGCGACGTTTTCGCCGCTCCGCGTTCAGAACCATCGGGTCTACGACGGGTGGGCAGCTTTGAGGCCAAGCGTGTCTCGACGGACTGGGATCTGGCCAATCCGTCCGTTGCGAGGCGCGTGACCGAGAAAATGTTGTAGCCGGATGAATCCTCAACATTTTGGTTCATTTTCACGTGTCCACGGACTCGACGTCCCAGCTCCCACACGGTCCCGCACTCCGGACTCGGCCACTCTGCACTCACCGACCGGCGCAGCCTGTCCTTGTGGCCAGTGGGGTGCCTGATTCCATAAATCGGTACACACACGTCACATGGTACACGTTCTTAACTGTTTTAACAGTTTTATTCGTCGGAGTACGAACCGCTGCCGTCCCGGTCGGGCCTCGGCCGGGTCGGGCACGCTGACTCTCGAGACGGACGGTCTACTCGTGCGCGTCTCCTCTCTTTTAGCTTTCGCGTCCGGTTTCGCAAGATCGTTATTTGCGCTTCTAAGGTGACACGACCACACGACAGATCCTAATGCGACGTTGAGCTCGGCCGCATGTCAAATCTACCGGTACAGACGGCCTCTCCTGGCAGTTTTGTGGAATCGGCGCGCCACTAATATGAGTCGCATAAATGCATGCATTTGACGCCCAGAACCGCCAACAAAAGTTGCGCCAACAACCACTGGACTTTCCTACCGCTATTGGATCCACAAAGAGACACCTCCACAACTGACCCCGCAATGGCTTGGTTGCCTTGGAAACCGTGTATGCCAGCACGCAAAGCTGCTCAGGTGGCCCCGGAGTCGAGCCAGGTAGGATCGATCACCTCAACACCGGAGGAAGGCAACACATCAAAAACAGGGCACCTTGACAAGCTCACCGAGATGGAGATCTACGATCTTCAGACCGCATTCAATATGTTTGATGTAGATGGAAATGGTGCGCGCATCGAGCATACAAAGTCCTTATCACAAAGTCCTACCCAGACGCTCTACCCAGACGAGCAGGTGAGCTGGAGCGTCTCAAGAGTGAGCACATCTGAGGTGTGCATTTGTGATTTTGTGTGTATATCGCCCAGGCGTGATCACCGAAAAGGAGCTCAAGGCGGTCTACGTAACTTTTGGTGGCGAAGAAGTTGAGGGGAACGAGGAAGAGATAGCCAAGTTCATGAAGGAGGTGGACACGGATGGCAGTGGCACGGTTGATTTCCCCGAGTTTTGTGAGCTGCTTGTCGGCCGGATGCAGACAATCGATGACCCCGCCTTGCTCGAGCAGGCCTTCAAACTCTTTGACAAGGATGCAGGGGGCACCATCTCGCGTGAGGAACTCAAAGAAACGATCAACGACGTCATGAAAGGTACGGGAGAGGCGATGAGCGAATCCGAGTTTGAGGAGATGATCGACGAATTCGACGCGGACGGGGACGGCATCATCACCTTTGATGAGTTCAAGAAGATCATGCAACGATCATGAGCCAAGATGGTAGTGACGCTGGCGTGTTGAAGGATGGTAAGAACCACGCATCATGAGTTCAGGACATTGCAGACAGCTAGCATTAAAGCCGCCACACCATCTGGGAGACTTGGAGTCTGGGACCGATGGCACAAAAGATCTCAAGATGGCACTTGACAAGTGTGCGCGCGAGCCGATTCGCAGCTTGTCAACAGTCGAGGCTTTCAAGCGATTTTGGCGGGAATGTCGAAGGCGTGGCGGCCGGCCAAGCGGCAGGCGCCGGATCGCGGCTGTTCATGGCTTTCCATAGCGATAGCCTTAAAAAGTTCGGTGCTCGTAAACGGCGTCGGGGGCCGTCGCTCGGATCGTCCATCAACGTCCATCCTTCCATGTACTAGATCCTTCTTCGCGCAACTCTCCGGAATTTAGTTTAAAGGCAGATGTTATCGGGTATATACTGCCCATATACTCATGAACTACGCCGACTATCTTTTAGTTATGCTGCACAACGAGCACCTTCCCCATATCAAAGCCATTAGCTGCAGCTTTTGCCAAGCATTTTTCAATCAGCATATCCGATGGCTGACGTTGTCTGGTCATCAGGTACATCCACGAGTCGAGCCCGCCACTGCATAGCATGTGTGAACTCGGGTCGACATCCACAATCACGAAGGGCAGATTCACTGGCAACGCAAACGGCCCAATCTTGGGAGCCACTGCCCATTCTGTGCCGAGTTCCGAGACGAACCGGCCAACTTGTCTGACAGTGGTAGTCTTGTCTTCTGCGCCCCGCCGATTGAACGTGTATTCGACTGAGAAGCGCTGGAGCTCCACATCGAACTCATACCGCTCCATGCCATTGCTCGCACCCGCCTCGAGGAAACTGAGCGCAGGAATCTGCCGTTGCACGTACCATGTTCCCATGCAATTTAAAGGGTCGATTTTGGTTTGCAGCGGTACTAGCTTCGCCGATTCCGAGGGAGATACACCGTTTAGCATCAGGAGCAAAGCTCGCACTCGCGGACGCGGCGACGTTGTGCGCTTCGACATGCCCTCGTTGCCTCGTATGAATTCACAGCGTGAGTGGTCCGGTGTCTCCGGTGTCTAGGGTGTCTCACATGTATAACCATAGGCTGTGCGTGAGGGGAACTAGAAGGGGGTAAAAGTGGGATTGCATTCAGTGTTACCGTAACCGTCTCGCACAGTCGTCCGGTCCACTTCTCCGCTCCCCGTCTCCCTCGCCCTGGTCACGAGCCTGGTCCGAGTACTCTCCCGGTCACTTGCGAGCTGGATCGCGTCCACGACATCGTTGTCCACCGCTCCCAGTCGGCATGGTCGGGCTCGTTTTGGAGTGAGCGAACGAGCAGCTCCAAACTCGGCGCGTAAAACTCGCGCAGCGCGGCCTCCATGGCGGCAGGCAGCGGCGGCAAGCCGTCTGGCGGGCGTGTGCCCGCCACCTGCACCGTCGGCTCGAGTAGTGGTTGCCATTCCAGATCCGTCGAAGGCACATTCAGCCCCAAGAAGTGGAGCGCCTTCGTGAGCGCTCGCCGCGGCGCTTCGTAATAGTCCTCGCTCCTCAGCAGCAGCAGCTTGCCAAACTCGCGCCGCCAGCGCTCCAGGAAGATGATGTACATACCCTTGATGAGCTGGTCGCAATGGTAGAAGACCTCTTCGTTCTCTCGCGTGAGAGATTCGAAGCTCAGCGCGCACGCCGCGGTGGTGAAGTTGGCCTCACATTGACGAAACGCCCCGATGCTCTCGGTGGCCCATTGCACCTCGCCTGCCGCGTGGCTCCCATACCTGCGCGCGTAATGCACGTAATTGTAGTACGCCGCATGCATCCGATGCCATGGCTGACGAAGCAGCACGATGAGCGACGGCTCGAAGCTCCCGTATACGGCTCGCATCAGCTGTGGCAGGCTGAAGCGGCGCTCACGTGCGGTCTGATTGCCATCGGGGATCATGGGCATGCCCGCCTTGCGAGCGAGCGCCGCATCAGCCTCTCGCCCATCCGCCATGTGACGCGCCATGCACTCGCGGTGGGGTACCGTCGCCTTCTCAGCGTCAGGGCGCGCGTTGCACGCGCGCCAGTAGCGACCCATGGCGTCCACGTACGGCTGGTTGAGCTTCTCCTGATGGACCCATACGAAGTGGAACGTCACTGCACTCGCCTCGCCGAGCAGCTTGCCGCTCAGCGCCTGCGACGACGAGGCCGCAAGGCTGCGCATGTACTCGGTCCACGTCGGGTGAACCTGGCTGTAGAAGCTCGGAGAGTTGGCGGGCCGCTGAGCGATGCCCGAGTGCTTTGAGAGCCGCGAGTAGAGGTCGCGCACCCCGGACTGGTACACGCCGAGGATGAGAAACGCGGGTAGGCAGTGAGCTCCGCCCCAGCAAGGGTTCACACCTGGTTCAAAGTGCTCGGGTAGAGCGATGGCTGAGCCGTCCAGCATGTCCTTGAAGTACGTCTCCGCCGCAAAGCGGGCGTCGGCAATCGGTGTCGGCCCGCTGCGCAGCCATGCATTCTCCCGCATTGCGTGAGCTTTACGCGCATCTCGTCGAGGCCGCTCCAAAGGTTGCGAAACCTCGGGCCGCTCCAGAGTTTCCACGAGCTCCGGAGTTTCCACAACCCCAGGTGCATCCACCGCTCTCCGTGGACGAGGACCCGGCCGGTGGCTACTGCTGACACGGATGACGGTCGCAGACCGAGTGGGTTGCTGCTGTGAAAGGAACAGCATGAGCAGTGCGCCGGTCAGAGCAAACGCTACGAGGGCACGCGACATCCGCGCGGCCCGCTATCCCGCCGTGGTCGTGGGGGTCGGGAGCTCGTTACGGCGTCCGGTCCGCTACACGGACAGTTCACACAACGTCCGCGGTCACCTTCGGTCCGAGGATGAATAAAGGTAGCGAGAAAAGGTCAGTCGAATCGACACGTAGAAAACAGCCCCGCCCGTTCTCACTCCACTGCCCCAGTCCGGACATCTCCTTCGAGCCCGTCGGCGAGCAGCGCCTCGCGCGGCAGCAGCGCCTCGCTTGCGTGCGTGCTCGCGCTGCCGAAGCGGCCCGGCGGCTGCGGCGCGACGTCGCCGGCGACGTTGCGTAGGAGACTACCGCCGCCGCCGCTGCTCTCGGATGTCGGCATGCAGCTGTAGCGTTCGTCGGCCGACGGCTCCCCGCCGCCGCCCGCACGTGCCATGCGGTAGCTTGCCATCATCGACGAGAAGGAGGCGCCTCCGACGACGAGGAAGGCATTCTCCTCGAGGATTGCAGCGGAGGCGGCGCTGGCCATCGAGCTCGCATCGCTCATGAGCGACATGCGCGACATGCGGTCATGGATACCTGTCCCTCGGCGGCTGCCGTACCGGCTGCCGGGGACGCTAGCGCTCGCCCCGCCGCCGTAGCCGCCGCCGCCGCCGCCGCCGTCGCCGCCGCCGCCGCCGTCGCCATCACCGCCGTCGACCTCCGTCGCCGCCCGTTGCCGGCTCCATCCAAAGAACTCGTCATCGATGGGCTTGGGCAGACCAGCGCCGACGGTACGATTCTGCTGCCGGGCTCGCACCTGCATGCAATGAGGGAAGCAATGAGGGAAGCAATGAGAGGCCCTCGGAGGCAATCAGAGGCAATCAAGGGGCCGGCCTCGCACCTGCATGCAATGAGGGAAGCAATGAGAGGCCCTCGGAGGCAATCAGAGGCAATCAAGGGGCCGGGCTCGCACCTGCATGCAATGAGGGAAGCAATGAGAGGCCCTCGGAGGCAATCAGAGGCAATCAAGGGGTTCGGCAGCCGAGCTCGCACGAGGCCGTCCCCGCCGCCATCACACGCGGTCGTGGAGCGATTGAGGCCACTGTGGGAAGTCGACAACGCTCGCGTCGATGGCTCTTGGCCACATCCGGTGGTGCGTCGTTCGGACGGCGTGTCGCGCATCGAGTCTCGCATCGAGTCTTGCGTGGGTGGCATGCCAAAGTCCCGCGGCCCATCCGCGCCAATCGCCATCGTGAGACGATCCATGATGTACTCGTCGCGCTTGTACGAGATGATGAAGACGCCGGCGATGCAGCACCCTACTCCGGGGGCGAGGAGTAGTATCCACGGCATCGTGAGCTCGTCAAAGGCCAGCCCGGAGGCGGCCACACCACCGAGCGAGAAGAGGCAGAAGTAGAGCGGTACCACCTCCGACGCCTTGAAGTACATGAGGGCCGCGTTCTGGAGTAGCAGGCCGCCGACGGCGGTTACGATCAGACAGACGAGGGCTGCGCAGGTGACGAGTGGCAGGTGACAAGGGGGGCAGGTCGCGAGGGGGGGGCGCGTGGCACGTGAGCACGGGAGGAGGAGGAGGAGGAGGAGGAGGAGGAGGAGGAGGAGAGGAGGAGGCGGCGGCGGCGGAGGAGGAGGAGGAGGAAGTGGTCGTGGTGGTAGTGGAGGAGGAGGGGGAGAGCGAGGGTGATTGGGCACTTACATCCCCACGCGTAGACCCAATCAGGCGAGATCCAAAAGTAGGACCACTTGCCCGGCATCGGGAAGCCCAGGAAGGAGGCGAAGCATCGCGCCGAGACGATGGTGAGCGACGAGACGAGCGATGACTCCACCAGGTACACCCACGCATACTTTTGGCAGTACTGCTCGTGTACATACCGGTACATGAGGAAGAGGCCGACGACGACGATGGCGATGAGGATCCAGAAGCCGCCGGAGACAACGACCTCGGAAAGGCCGGTGCACGTCTGGCCAGGTGGCGTGTGGACGCACGTGGGCGTGATCGGCGGCTGGGGCTCGCCCACCTGCGAGAAGACCACGCAGACCACGCCTACGATGATGAAGGTGATGCCGATGGCGTCTTGCCGAAGGAACGGCTCGCCCAGCAACAGGTGGGCAGCAACCGCATTGAAGACGACCGTCAAGCAGCCGAGCGGCGTCACGAGCGTAGCCGGCGCGTACCCGAGCGCCGCGAGGTTCATGATCTCGGCCACAAGGTTGCCGATCGTGCCCACCCACCAGAGTGGGATCTCCATGAAGCTCACCATCGGCTGGCCAGTCGAAGGGTCCGTGTTCTTGATGTGCACGTACTTTTGGACGTTGAGCGCCGCGCAGATCCCAGCGGAGGCGAAGACGACGAGCCCGAAGCCGATCATGTCGCTCAGCAGCGCGCTCATGCCCGCAGGCGGAGGAGGCGGCGGCGAAGGAGGCGGCGGAGGGGAGCGTCTTGGGCGGTGCGGCGGCTCGGGCGGGAAGCGCGGCGGCAGCGGAGGGTGTGAGGGCGGCTTCGAGGGCGGCTTCGGGGGCGGTGTCGAGGGCGGCGGGAACGGCGGCGGCGACGGCGGCGGTGGTGACGGCGGCGGCGAGGGCGGTGGTGATGGCGGTGGGCTCGGCGGCGGCGGGGAAGGTGACGCTGCCAGCTCCAAGCCTTGGTCCTTTCCAGACTCGACGTTCGAGCCTTTCGTGGACGGGATGCTCGGTGAGCCACCGACCGCGAGGCGCTGCGCAGTGGCCAGGGCAGCGAGCGAAAGGAGAACCGACCAGCGGGCATTCGCCATACCGTCGCTCTTCGGCGATCCCGCTCGGAAGGGATCTGTGAATATTCACAGCCCTTCCGTCGAAATAGGCTCCACTCTCGGACTTGACGCGTGGCAGCTAGCTCCCCGCACGCCCGCCCGCAGCGACGCGCCGCAGCGCCGCGCCTAGTCCCGTATTGTCGGGATCTCCAGTGCTGACTTGTTTAGTTGGATATTGTCCAACATCTTACGCATTGTCGTAGCTATGTCGTAGCCGCATATGATCCGCATGGGCACGCACCATCAAATCGAGTCTACACTCAGTTAATCACTTTGACTTTCTCGGTACGAAGTCAAGTTACAAGTTTCACGCAATTCCAATTGGTTTCACGAGCGGCCGCAAGAAACGCGCCGGGGTCCCCACAACACAACACGAATCTCAACACGCCTCTCTCAGTCACCTTATCATAAACTCAGGCATCGAGATCGACGTCCAGGTCCTTGAGCGCATCGGTCGCAATCTTGCCCGCGAAGGTGATCGCGCCGAGCGTGGCCGCCACACCCACTCCGAGTAGCACCGGATCGAAGTCGGCCCCGTTGATCACCACGTCCGCGCCCACCGAGCCCGCTGACACGTAGGCGGCGACCGCGGGAAAGCTGCCCAATAATGTGCCGACGCTGAACGCGGCGGCGGGCACGGGCGAGAGGCCAAAGACATAGTTGGCCCACGCGAAAGGCAGCACTGGCGAGAGGCGCAGCAGCGTGATCAGCGTGAGGGACGTCCCGAAGCCCGCGCTCCCAAAGGCTTTGTCGAGCGCCTGAAACTGCTTGGACTCCTTCGTGGCCTCGAGGAGCCCGGCGCGGCCGAGGTTGCGCGCTAGGAAGAAGGAGATGGTCGCCGACATTGTCGAGCACGTGAGCACGGTGGCCGTCCCCTTCACCGCGCCAAAGATCGCGCCCGCTGAGACCGTTAATATGAAGGCAGCGGCGACCGGCACCACCTGAAGGAAGATCGTGGCTGCGGCGAACGCAAAGTAGCCCTCGGTTCCGAGGCCTTGGAAATACTCAATCATAAACCTGACCTCCTCCGCAGGGTTGCTCGTGCCCGTCCACTGCTGCCCGAAATAGAAGAGCGCCGCTGTGCCGCTAAACTGGACGCCTTCCAGGATGAGTGCCGAGGAAGCGAGTGCACCCGCCGCCACGGCCGTCCCGAGCGGCTTCTCCTCGTCTGCCTGCCCCGCCTGTGTCAGTGACACTTTGCCTCTCAACCAGCGCAGTTGCTGTCGCTGGCGTTGCTCCGCTGACGCTCGGCAGTCGCGGCAGGAATCAAAGAGCGGCCCGCCAGCCGTCACGTAGCCGGCAGCAGCACTCAGCAGGCAGACGGAAAGGGTGACGAGTAACCGCATTGACGTCCCAGTCAAGTCAAGGACTCGTCCCACCTCCTCGTCGTGGGCACAAAAACGAGATCAACCTTTATCCGAAGAAGTTCCCTGAGGAATTTCGCAAACTCAAAAAAGGAGTGCCCCACCGTCGGGCGTTTTGTCATCCCGGTGGCGCGTTTGTGATTTGTTTCTCTGAAAAAAAGACTCTATTCACAAAACGCCGTATTGGGCACACCGTGACCCACTCCTGTCTGCGCTGCGGCCTGACAAACCGCGTACGCGCGGCCAGCGCTCCCCTGCGCAAGTGCTCGACCTTGCCGAATTTCGACGCGCGAACGGATCGTTGACCACAGCCACCCATGAAACTTGAGAAGAAATTTGCCTCGGGCGACAAAGTCGAGGTTCTGTCCTCGGAGGAGGGCTTCTCCGACGCTTGGGCGACGGCAACAATTGTGAAAGCTGAAAAAGGGCTCTGGCTCGTCGAGTACAGCAAGTTTGTCGACGGCGATGGAAAAGCACTGCGCGAAACGGTACGCGCCTCGCGAATTTCACACTGGCCGCTGCCGTCCAGACGCCATTGGGCCAGGCTGTAGGCCACCTCGGCCTTTTCCGCATGGGTGTAGCCAGTGTAAGCCCAAGGCCTTCGCTGTGCCTCATGAGCATGCGGTGCACTTTTGGGGAGGACGCTCACCCTTGCCGCGCTCCGGCCGTGACTCCTCAACCGCTGATCTGCTTCGGACGCGCGCGCTGCGCCGCCTCTCTCGCAGGTGCTCCCTCACCGGCTGCGGCACGTGCCGATCTTTCCTGTGCTCTTCAACCCCGGGCCGGGCGTGCGTGTGGAGGGGTACCTTCACGACTGCTGGTGGCCCGGAGAGGTCGTCGAGCAGCACTACCGCAAGGGCTTCCGGATCTGCTTCGACGACGGCGACAACGCGTGGCTCGTGCGTCGCAACGTGCGACCCATGCTACGGCGTGCGCCCGAGCCGGGCACTTGGACACTCCGTGGCGTGAGCAGTGTGAATGGCGTGAGCGGTCGCGAGTCGCAACGGCTGGGCGTGCAGGGCACGCCGCCCTTGCCACCGCCGCCGCTGCGCTTCCCGAACGAGCTCAACCCTCACGTTGTGATCGGCGCGCTGAGGGAGCTCATCGAGGGTCGCGACTGGGCGACCCTCAACCTCGCGACCATCCAGATGGAGGTCGAGGCAACGCTGCTGCCGCACCAGCCGAGCGGCTGGCTCGCGTCGTATCGGCTCTCGCTCGTCGCGGCCCTCGAGAGGGCCCTCGCGTCGCAGCTGCTGCGGCCCGCACCCAAGCGGACTAAGCACCGGTTACTCTCGCCAGCCGCTGGACGCGACACCAAGCGCTCGCGCAACGCCGCGTACTCGCGCGTCGGGCTGCTCTACCGCCCTCTGCTGCGCACGCAGCTGCCGGTCGGCGTGTCGGTCGTGGCCTTGGCGACGGTGCTACGCGGTGTGCGCCGGCTGGCGGCTTCGGCGGAAGAGGCGACGTACCTGCTCCAGTGCATGGGTCCCGAGGTGCTCTTCATGCCGAGCACTGATGAGTGTGATGATGAGCACGATGATGAGTGTGATGATGAGCACGATGATGAGTGTGATGATGAGTGTGATGATGAGTGTGATGATGAGTGTGATGATGAGTGTGATGATGAGTGTGATGATGAGTATGATGATGAGCTCTGATTGCCCCTGAGTCCCGCTGAAGGTCTCGGATGATGGCCTCCCTCAACAGGTGCTCTTCATGCTTGCTGCCGAGCAGCTCGCTGTGCACAACGCGCCGCCGCCCCTCGCCATCACAACGACCAACGCCGCCGCCGCCGCCGCCGCCCGTGCCTCAGGTCGAACCTCCGCCAATAGCGCCGAGGCGCCCGGCCTCGCGGGTGCTCGACACGGCGCTTCTGCCAACGGTGCCGAGGCACCCGGCCTCGTGGGTGCGTCTGGCGTGGGCCATAGCGCCGTGTCGAGCACCGCGCCTGAGGACTCTGTGGCTAGCCTCCTCCTCTCACCGTACCTGCAGCCCGCCGCCTCCGTCGCCGCCGCCGCCGCCACCGCCGACGCCTCCACCATCGCCGCCTCCTCCGGTGCCGCCTCCTCGTCCGCCGCCTCCACCAACGTGATGCGCGTCTGCTCGGCAGATGCGCTTGGGACGGCGCCTACCGGTGCCGACACAGGACCCGATGCGGTCGAGGGCTCCTTCGACGAGGACGATGGCGCGGTGCGCTGCGAGATCCGCAGCGCCGCAGCCGATGAAGGCGGCGGCGGCGGCGGCGGCGGCGGCGGCGGCGGCGGCGGCGGTGGCGATGGCGGCCGGCGCGTCTGTGCGATGTGCTCCGCGTGCATCTTCAACGTCTTCCTACGTGCCGAGCCTTTCCCGGCCGCGGACGGCAATGGTGCGATGGCCGCTGCGGCGCCGCCGGCAGCTGCTGTCCCACCCGAGCCGGGCTTGATCTCGATGGATGAGATAGCTGAGGACGCGATGGACTCTCTCGCCGAAGACGCGATGGAGCCGCTAGCCACGTATGATGAGACCAGCCCTCTTACTCTTCACAGCGGGCCGGCCGATCCTTCTTCCTCTTCACAGCACTCTTCTTCACAGCCCGCCTCTTCTTCACAGCCCGCCTCGGCCAGCCCGCCGCCGACCTCGCCACCCGCCGCTGCGCTCGTCGCCACTATCGACATCTGCCCCGACTGCTGGAGCGCCGTCGTGGGCGGCTCAGCCGAGTGGCCGACGCTGCCAGACGGCACCGAACTGAGCGCGCTCGCCTTCCGCCCCTGTTGTGAGCTGCCGCCGGAGCTCTGCGCCGAGACGTCGCGAAGGCTGCAACATGTGATGACGCCCGAGGTGCTCGCGGCTGCCGCGAACCATGAGTGGTCTGATTGCATCTGAGTGCATCTGAGTGCATCTGATTGCATCTGATTGCATCCCTCATCAGGTGCTCGCGGCTGCCGCGAACCACGCGGCGAGCCGACCGCCGCTCGGCGGACCGCTGAGTGAGGAAGGCTTTCGGCGCTTACTCGAGGGGGACTCACCGCCGACGGGCGTCGCCAGGCTGAACGCGCGCGGACCGGCGCTCAATACGGCGTTCCTCCACCAGTCCGCCGCCGGCCGAGGAGGCGGCGGCGGCAGCAGCAGCAGCAGCCGAGGCGTCGGCGTCGGCGGCGGCGGCGGCGGCGGCGGCGGCGGCGGCGGCGGTGGCGTTGGCGTTGGCCGGGCGCTCGGTGGCAACGGCAAGAACGCGCAGCCGCCCAAGGGCGGTGGCGTGTCGTCCAAGGGCGCGCAGGCTAAAAAGGGCGGTCGCGTCTCGTCCAAGGCAAGCGTCGGCAGCTCCGAAGTGCCCAGCGATGCTCCCTGGATGGCTACCGGGCTCGAAGGGGTGCCCTTCCCCGAGCTCGGCCCGGGCTGGCGGCGTGTCTCACGCCAGCGGCCGAGCGACAAGACCGGCAAGCACGTCGATCACGTCTTCATCGCGCCCAATGGGATGCGATTCCCTTCGAAGATCAAGGCGCAACGATTCCTCGACGGCGAGCTTGGGTTCGACCACGACCACGGGCCCGAGGGGCGCCAGCGCAAGGCTGGCGGCGGCCGCGGCGGCATGGGCGGCGGCCGAGCCGGCGGCGGGGGCCGGATGCCCGACGACTACGACGAGGAGGGTGTGTGGGTCGCCTGCGATCGATGCGACAAGTGGCGCCACCTGCACATCTTCGCGCCGCCCAACGTCAAGAGGTGGGTATGCGAGATGAGCCCGGACTTGGAGCGCAACTATTGCGACGCGCCCGAGGAATCGTGGGAGGAGGCAGAAGAGTGGGTCGAGGAGGACGGCGCCGTACCAAGCGGGGTGAGCGCCGTACCAAGCGGGGTGAGCGCCGTACCAAGCGGGGTGAGCGCCGTACCGAGCGGGGTGAGCCCTGCGGCGAAAAAAGCGCCCGCAGACCCACCTGAAGCTGCTGCGCCCGCTCCGCCGCCATCCGCTGCGCCGCCAGCTGCTGCCGCCGCCGCCGCGACCCTCGCGAGCCACGTCAACGGCCGCATCGGGACCCACGTCAACGGGTGCACGCCCAAGAGCGCCGTGTCGGGCACGTCCAAGAGCGCCGTGTCGGGCGTGTCATCCGGACGGGGCGCCGTGTCGGGCACCGAGGAGGAGAGCGACGAGGAGGAGAGCGATGAGCGCTGTGTCGAGCGCCACGAGTCCTCGCCCTCGAAATTGAGCGCCCTGTCGGGCACCGAGGAGCGCGACGAGTCCTCGCCCTCCAAACGGTGGGCAGGCGCGGCCGACGGCCCGAGCAGCGGCGGCCTCTCCAATAGCCAGCGCTCGGGCCAGCGCTCGAGCAGCCAGCGCTCCAATAGCCAGCGCAGCCGAAAGGATCGTGTGCCGGTGGTGGTGAGCGCGGCGATGCGCCAGGCGCTCGCCAAGGTAGAGGACTGCAACGAGTGCAAGTTCTGCAAGGACAAGCCCAAGAATGGTGGCGCGAACACGATGCGCCAGCGCTGCATCTCGAAGCAGGAGCTGCTGCGCCAGATGATGGCGAGCGAGTCGCAGCAAGATGCAGCGAGATGCAGCGAGACGCGCCAGATGACGGCGAGCGAGCGAGCGGCACCGGGTGGCGGCCGAGAAGCACTAGAAAACGGCAGGCGAGGGGTGGGCACCATCACTACGAAGCAGGAGCTGACGTGGCAGGGCTCTAACGAAGCGCCGGGGTCGGCGGCGCCTGTCATTAACGAAGCGCCGGGGTCGGCGGCGCCTGTCATTAACGAAGCGCCGGGGTCGGCGGCGCCTGTCATTAACGAAGCGCCGGGGTCGGCGGCGCCTGTGCTCGCGTCTCCGGACCCGACTCTCGCGATGGCGCCCGCGATGGCGCCCGCGATGGCGCCCGCGATGGCGCCCGCGATGGCGATGGCGCCCGCGATGGCGATGGCGATGGCGTCGCCGATGGCGCCCCAGATCGCCGCGCCGATCGGGGCAATGGCCGCGCTGTGTTCGGGTCCATTCACAACGGGTCCATTCACAACGCAAGGACCATCCTATGTCCCGAGCGCTGTCCCGAGCGCGTTCGCGGAGCCAATCCTGGTGCCCATGGCGGCGCCGCCCGTGGCCTTCGCGCCACCTGCGACCACAGGCTGCGTGCTGATCTCAGATGGCGCCGCATCAGGCATGCGTGCACCCGTTCATCAGGCGTACTTGATCTCACAGCCTGTGCTGCCCTTGCAGTCGCCCTCGAAGCCCTCGCCGTCGCTGCAATGGCACGCGATGCAGTTCCCAGGGACCACGATGGCGCGCGGGAATGGGGAGGGCGTTGCCGTGCCATCCTCCGCCGTCGTACCCCCGTCGAGCGCCATGCGGCCCTCCGTCACGGCGCAGCCGGTGCATGACGCCCGCCACGGCGCCCGCTCTGCACCCGTCAGCACGCACCCGCGTTGGGACAGCCCCACTGTGAACAACCTCGCTGTGAACAGCCCCACCCGCTTCCTATCGCCACCGCCTGTGCAGATAGAGCCAGCGCCGAGCATGGCGGCGGCGGTGCCCAGCCACGTGGCCGACGGATCCAGCCACGTGGCCGACGGACCCAGCCACGTGGCCGACGGATCCAGCCACGTGGCCGACGGTGAGGCGCGCATGCTACTCGAAGCAGCGGTGCCTCCAATGCCCAATACGACGCTGTGCCACGGTGAGGCGCCCGATGCGGCGCCTATGCTGATCGAAGAGGAAGGCGCGGCGGTCGAGCCGTTGGGAGCGTCGTATTGGGCCGCGGCGCCTGAGGTGAGCAAGTCAGTACCTGGGTCGGCCCCAGCTGTGAAGGCGCCAGCTGTGAAGGCCCCAGCTGTGAAGGCCCCAGCTGTGAAGGCCCCAGCTGTGAAGCTCGAAGAAGTGCTTGACGACGGGGCGAGCAAGGCAACAGGCGAGGCGGCGGGCTATGCCTCAGGCGAGGGGGAGGTGGACAAAGCGGTGGCGGAGGAAGAGAAGGAGGAGGCGGAGGAGTCGGAGGCGGAGGCGGAGGAGGCGGTCAAGGAGGAGGAGACGACGGAGGCCACGGAGCCAGCGGACCACGAGACGCGCGCTGCAGCGAGCGTTGTAAGGAAGCGCAAACAGGTCGTCCCTAAACGCAGCGGGAAGAGCGCGAAACGCAACGCCCTATCGCACGAGGCCAAAGCCGCCGCGAGGACCTCCGCGCCCGCCACCTGCAACGTCGGCGGCAGCTCCGCCGATGTGTGCGTGCGCCTTCAGTTGCCTCTGCCCTCGGATGGCAAGCCGCCGCCGCCGCCGCCGCCGCCGCGCATAGTGAAGCGGATGGGAGAGGAGGCGTGGGCAGCGAACGCGCACGCGCTGCAAGGATATGGGGTGTCATTCCGCACCTCGTTTGGCCAGGGGCAGCCCGTCATCGTCGGCGATGTGCATCGTCGGCTCGACACGGCGGCGCTCGACACGGCGCTCTTGGCGGCAAGCGGCGACTCGGAGACGGTCGGTCCCGGGGAGATACAAGGGGAGATACAAGGGGAGATACAGACGCTGCTCGCGGCGCTGCCCTTCGGCGCGTACACACAGCCTGATGGCAAGTGCAATCTAGCCGCGTACGCGCCCGAGGGCGCCTGCGCACCGGAGTTGCAGGTACGCGTGCGCCGCGCTCATGGGCAGCTCCGTGAGCCTGAGCCCACGGGGGAGGGGGAGGGCCGCCAAGGCGAGGCAGGCGCCGAGCACGGCGCGTGTGTGCCGCTGCATCTCGACGCGTGCGACACGACTACCGTGCTGCTGCGGCAAGGATCCTCGTACAACGACGACGATAAGGGGGCGACGGCCGCGACCGGCGAGACGAACGCAGCGATGGGCGGCGAGGACGATGTCGTGACGGTGGCTGGGCAGACGGTGCTGCCTTCACACGGCGCGGTCTGGCACATCTTTTCGCAATCGGACTCGCGCGTGCTCGCGGCGGCCTTGCCACGTCTCATCCGGCAGCACACGCAGCGATGCCCCCCCGGGCACTCTCCCGCCCTCGCGAACTCGACCCAGCCGCTGCTCGACGGGTGTGTGTACCTCGACGCGCCCGCGATGGCGCTGCTCCACGCGGAGTGCGCCCTCAACCCGTACGTGGTCCTCCAGCGCCTGGGCGACGCGCTACTCATCCCCGCAGGCTGCGCATACCAGGTCCGCAGCCTGCGCAGCACCGTCATGGTGACGGCCCCCTTTGTAGCGCCCGAGCATGTGGGACACTGCGTCCGGCTCACCGAGGAGCGCCGGCAGCTGCCCGCCGCCCATGCGCGCCGCGCCGATGGGCTCGGCGTGCGCTCTCTGCTGCTGCATGCGGCGTGGGCTTGCCTCGCTACCCTCGACGACTGCAAGCGCCGTGACGAGCGCCAGCGCCGCGCACTCGAGGAGCGTAACCGACGCGTCGCTCGCCAGCTAGCCAAGCAGGCTGCGCCGGCTGATGGCAAGTGCAATCTAGCGCCGGGTGGCTCGATGGGCGCTCTACCCGCCGAGGCGGGCGTAGCCCCATCGTCCTTTTCGGCCGAAGCGGAGGTGCCAGCGCTCACGGCCAACGAGCTTGTGACCTTGGACGCTGCCGGCGCGATGGTCGCGTCTGCGCTGATGCTGCGCTGACGCGGCTTGAACGCGTCGTGAGTGCGCTCTGCGCACGGCTTCGAGCGGTGCTTTCGCGTCGGCGTGGGCCAGCGGTGCAAGCTGCGCTGCAAAGCTCAGACGCTCGAGTGCGGCGCGATGGCGGGGGTCGCGCGTTATCGGGCGATCGACGAAGAACGTCGCGCCGCGCGCGAAATATGAATATTCGCCATGCATGGTATGCTACTGCTTCGTAGATCTACGCTCTGCTCACCTCCACGACACCTCCTGTATACACTGGACGTATGTCGAGAGAGTTAGCTTCTAGTGCGCTTGACACTGTGGACCCCACTGAACGCTGCAGCCCCTTGTTGGCTGTGCGGTCGACTCGGGCACGTCAAAGTTGACGAGCCGAGAGGCGGGAGCTTCCACGGTTTTTGTCAAACACAAATT
>Ga0180440_100800_pt1 | contig 20596 bp, 13 predicted proteins | sample ChrtobMetaP5_4mM_FD_119745 | JGI IMG/M metagenome (GOLD analysis project Ga0180440, IMG submission 119745) | Chrysochromulina tobin associated microbial communities from unialgal haptophyte culture, Washington, USA - P5_4mM MetaG | ecosystem: Host-associated > Algae > Haptophytes > Unclassified ... | reverse complement strand
CATCGAGATGAGCGGCGCTGGCGTGCTCGGCAGGCCGCCGCCGAGCCGCACGCCATCCAGCTGCGCCGGGCTGAGGGCGACGTCCCACACCAGCAGGTCCTTCATCTGGCCCGTGAACATCGGGTCGCCGGCCGAGTGGCTCTTGCCCACGTACAGGTTCGAGCGGCTCATCGGCAGCGGGAAGCGCATCGAAGACGTCGTCGCGACGCTCGCACCGTTCCAGTAGATCTGGGCGGGCCCGGAGGTGTCGGTGAGGCTCGCACGCGACTGCACGACCGCGACGTGAGTCCACACGTTTGCGGGGAACGACGGCGGGCTTGCATAGATTTCGGAGTTGTCATTCCCATGGCGCACATCATACCGCATTGGGTACCAAAATGACACCATGACGCTGTCTGCCCATGGACCGTTGCCGAAATCGATGAGGCGATCCCAAGAAGATCCTATCAGCGTGCGGTAGACCCACGCGCAGAACGTGAAGCCAAGCCCCCCGCCGACGATTCCGGTGCGCGACGTGGCCGTCAAGAAGGAGGTCGCCGCCCCGGTGAAGGTGTACGCGCCGTCGACGGCGCACGGAGAAGCCGGCGGCAGTGACGGCGGCGGAGGCGACGGCGGCGACGGCGGGGATGGAGGCGGCGCCGCCCCGCACCACGTGCGCATCATCGAGATGAGCGGCGCTGGCGTGCTCGGCAGGCCGCCGCCGAGCCGCACGCCATCCAGCTGCGCCGGGCTAAGGGCGGCGTCCCACATCAGCAGATCCTTCATCTGGCCCGTGAACATCGGATCGGCAGACCAGTGGCTCTTGCCCACGTACAGGTTGGAGCGGCTCACCGGAAGCGGGAAGTGCATCGACGCGCTCGTCGCGACGCTCACACCGTTCCAGTAGATCTGGGCGGGCCCGTAGGCGTCGGCGAGGCTCGCACGCGACTGCACGACCGCGACGTGAGTCCACACGTTTGCGGGGAATGATGGCGCCGAGCTTGCATAGAACCAGGAGGAGGAACTCCCATGAGTCACATAGTAATGCATTCCGTTTTGGAAACTCAGGAAGACGCTGTCTGCGGATGCACCGTTGCCGAAATCGATGACGCGATCATCTGCAGAGCCTGTCCGCGTGCGGTAGACCCACGCGCAGAGCGTGAAGCCGAACCCCCCGCCCACGATTCCGGTGCGCGACGTGGCCGGCAAGTACGAGGTCGCCGCCCCGGTGAAGCTGTACGCGCCGTCAACGGCGCACGGAGAAGCCGGCGGCAGCGACGGGGGCCGCGGGGGCGACGGCGGCGACGGCAGCGACGGTGGCGACGGCGGCGACGGCGGCGACGGCGGCGATGGTGGCGGCGACGGCGGCGAGGGTGGCGGCGCTGCCCCGCACCACGTGCGCATCATCGAGATGAGCGGCGCTGGCGTGCTCGGCAGGCCGCCGCCGAGGCGCACGCCATCCAGCTGAGCCGGGCTAAGGGCGACGTCCCACACCAGCAGATCCTTCATCTGGCCCGTGAACATCGGATCCCAACCCCAGTTGCTCTTGCCCACGTACAGGTTGGAGCGGCTCACCGGAAGCGGGAAGTGCATCGACGCGCTCGTCGCGACGCTCACGCCGTTCCAGTAGATCTGGGCGGGCCCGTAGGCGTCGGCGAGGCTCGCACGCGACTGCACGACCGCGACGTGAGTCCACACGCTTGTGGGGAATGATGGCGCCGAGCTGGCATAGAACCAGGAGGAGGAACTCCCATGAGTCACATAGTAATGCATTCCGTTTTGGAAACTCAGGAAGACGCTGTCTGTGGATGCACCGTTGCCGAAATCGATGACGCGATCATCTACAGAGCCTGTCCGCGTGCGGTAGACCCACGCGCAGAGCGTGAAGCCGAGCCCCCCGCCCACGATTCCGGTGCGCGACGTGGCCGTCAAGTAGGAGGTCGCCGCCCCGGTGAAGGTGTGTGCGCCGTCGACGGCGCACAGCGGCGGCGGCGGCGACATCGTTTGGCATTCCACGCTCGCCATTCTGCCGAAGCTGAGGAGGATAGCCAGCCAGACTCTCCATCGAGCACATCCCGGCTGTGACCTTCCTCGCCGACTCCCACGTGCTCCTCGCGTCCCGTCTCGCATCGTGCTCCAACGCAGTGCTCTAAACAGCCCCATCAACCGTGCGACGAGGCCAGCCATCGCAAAGAAGGCCATCGAGATTAGGCAAGCGAATCGACCCTTCTCGCCTTGGAGAGCGGTGTAGAGTCGGCATGCGTGCCGGGGCGACGAGGGGGGATGCATCGGCGGCGGCGGTGGCAAAGGCCGCGGTGACGAGGGTGCGGACGGTGGCGCCAGCGGCGGAGGGGTCATTGACTTCGGCGAGGGCGGCGAGGGCGTGCCGGTCGAGATGCTGCCAGAAGTGGGCGGCATCCTCGGAGGCGATGGAGGTGATACAGCCACAGGCGGGGGCGACGATTGCACGGCGGTGTGCAATACGCAGTTGGCGCAATCGGCGCCGTAGGCGCACACCGGGAACTCGGAGCTGGAGCCACCGTCATCGCCATCGGCGCAGAAGCACGTCTCCAAGCAGATGTCCTCGCCCGGGGGTGAACCAGCTGTCGGCAATGGCAGCGGTTGGCGTATGCCGCAGTCGGCGCAGTCGGCGCAGTCGGCGCAGTCGGCGCAGTCGGCGCAGTCGGTGTCGCACTGGCAATCCGGGTACTCGGCGCCCGAGCCGCCGTCGTCGCAGCAGCCATCCAAGGCATCAACTGGCATTCCGATGCGAGTGACAGTGTTGATGCAACGGGCAGAGGGCGCGGCGGGTGCCAGAGGTGTGGACGATGGCCCACAGGGGCGCGGTGGGCCGGAGACCGGTAGCTGCGGGGGCGAGCGCGGCATGCACGGGGCGCAGTCCACGCAGTCGGCGCCGTACGCGCACATCGGCAACTCGGAGCAGGGGCTGTCGCAATAGTTGTCCAAGGCGTACACGCACGTGTGCATCCAGAGTATAGGTGGGGCAGGCCTCACCTGAGGCTTGGGTAGGCACTGGCATCCAGTCTCGCTGCTCCGGGAGCACGCTGGCGGCAAGAGCTCCGCTCTGGCTCCTGGTGCGATGCTATAGCCCGAGAGGCGGTACTTGAGTGTGTACGTACCTGGGACAAAGACAATGCGGCCGACGCCTGTGTTGGCGAGTGCACTGAGCAGGCCCGTGCTGGTGGTCACCGCGGTCTGCAGCTCACGGCGGTGGCTCGGCACAAGCTGTACGGTGTACAGCCTGGGAATGTCGCTGGCCTCGGTGCAGGGCAGTACGGTGCACGGGAGCGGCGGAGGCTGCAATATGGGCAACGAAGGAGGCGGCTGGGATGGCATCCGAACGTGTGGAGGCGTTGGAATTGGCGATAGCGGCATGGGCGGGGGCGGTGCCGAGGACCAAGGCGGCGCCGGGGCGGAGTCCGGAGGGTACAAGGATTGCGTGGGTGGAAGCACTGGTGGGGGTGGTGATAGGCATGGCGGCGGGCGTGTCGGGGATGGCAGCGGCGTTGATGGGGACGACGGAGCCAATGACCATGGGGTAGGCGACGCGGGCAATGGTGGCAAAGGGAATCGCGGAAACGGAGGGGCCATAACGGGGTTGCTGCCTGCAGAGGTGCTGAGTGCGCTGGTCAGGCTGGGGACGACGCCGGCCTGGGCCTGCTGCGCACGACGGTGGTTGAGATGCACTGCCTGCGTCCCAACAGCAAGAGCGCGATGGTTCGTTTCGGCGCCGGTTGAGACCACCACGCCCGGGGGATTAGGCGGCGGGCACGTGCCACACGCAACCGGGCACTTGGTCCGCGCGACGAAATATGAGGCACTCGCGGAGGGCTGTGCTGAGAGGTAGGAGCACGGCAGGGGGGCGCCGCTAGAGTCCAAGGAGCCGCTGTTTACATCATCGGCGCAGAATTGAGTGGGCGGTAGCGGCCGCGTCGGCCGCGTCTGCGCCGACTCTGCACGATGCTCAACAGTCCCATTGCCATCGGGTGGTGCGGTCGTTGCCATGGCGCTCACCCGCGGGACGAGGAGCACGAGCAAGGCCAATGCGAAGCGCTGGTTAAATTGCGTCTGATTTGCAAAGCGCTCGTTCGGGCCGGATCGTCTCCGCGACAACGCGCAAATCGCCCAGACGAACGAGGTGAGCCCGAGCAGCACGAATGCGAGGTCAAAGCACTCCACCCGATTCCAAGGCACACCGTCCGAGTCCGCCGAGTTCTCGGCGGGCTCGCATGCAGTGTCCTCGTTCGCATTCGTCTGGTCGTACGGGAACGAGTTCTTGCCGTCGGCGTCCCCAATCTTGCCTTTGATGAAGAGCTCCTCGAGTGCGATCTCAAAAACCATGCGCGCGCCCTTGCACAGACCGTCGGCCGTCGTCGAGTTACGCTCGGCGCCAGTGCATGTAGCATGGTGAAAGATGGCGCGCGGGTCGATGGTGGACTTGCCATCTGGGTTGCGGTAGAGGCCAGTGCCACCGACCGCGGTGGACAGGTACGGGCACGACGCCGAGTTCGAGCACGAGCCGTGGTTGCCGCGCAGTGGACCGCACTCGATGATGTACGCCATGAGGCCGCCTGCCATCGGCGCGGCCGCCAGGAACCTCTCACGGTCAAGAGGCGAGTCGGCGGCCCAGATGCAGTCGAGAGACTTGGGGCCGTCGTTGAGATTGCAGGCGAGCTCCGTGCCCACGCTCGTCGACGCGTAAGTGCGGGGGCCGCTGTCGGTGCAGTCGGTGCCAAGGGCGCAGTCGGTGAGGTTGTATTCAGCGTCGTCGTCGTAAAAACACACCTCGCAGCATATGAGGTCGCCCAAGCGCCAGTTGCACACGTTAAGGTCGTCCCGGAAGCGGGATTGGGCGGACATGCTGTTGTTGGTTTCGTAGATGCCGCCAGTGCGCTCGACGAAATTGGATGCAAGGCGCTTGCCCGTGGCCCATGCGATGGCCATGGCCACGCAGCACTCGGATTCGGGGCACTTGGCATCCGAGCGGCCGTCGAGGGCGAGGAGGCTGCCAGGGAAGTGCATCTGAAAACGATAGAACTCGTCGCCCGAGTTGGAAGAATCACCAGCGAAGGTAAACGGGGCCGAGATGACGGGCACAGGAAACCCACCGGGTGGTGCGGGCGGCTGTGAAGGTGGTGGAGGCGAGGATGGCGGGGGAGGCGGCAGCGACAGCGGCAACGGCAACGGCGGGGATGGCTGCAAGGACGGCGGCGGCGATGGGGGCGGCGATGGAGGCGGCGACGGGGGCGGCAAAGGAGGCGGCAGCGATGGCGAAGAGGGGGGCGGCGGAGACGGCGGAGACGGCGGAGACGGTGGAGACAGCGACTGGGATGGCGGCGGGGATGGTGGCGGGGACGGCGGCGGAGATGGCGGCGACCATGGTAGCAACGGCGTCGGCGGCGGAGGCGACGACGGTGGCGACGGTGAGGACGACGGAGGCGGAGATGGGGGCGGCGACGGCGCGGGCGAGGGCTGCGGCGGCAGCGACATCAAGGGCGATTGAGGCGGCGGCGGCGCCGTCGGGGGCGATTGAGGCGGTGACGGAGACGGCAATGGAGGCGGCAATGGCGGGGGCGACGAGGGCTGTGATGGAGGCGGCGACTGGGACGGCGACGGGGGCGGCGGCGATGGAGAAGGGGGAAGTTGGGATGGCGGCAGAGACTGCGATTGAGACGGCGGCGGGGATGGCCATGGTGGCGTTGGCGGCGGCTGTGGCGGTGGTGGTGGCGAGGGTGGCGGAGAGGGTGGCGGTGAGGGTGGCGGAGACGGAGGCGGAGAAGGCGGCGTTGACGGAGGAGGTGGTGAGGGTGGCGGTGAGGGTAGTTGTGAGGGCGGTTGAGGCAATGGAGGCGGGCTTGGCAGTGGCGATAGCGGTGGTGGATGCAGCAGAGATGGAGGGTGCGGCAAGAGGGGGGGGGACGGCTTGGGGGACGGCAGGGGAGATGCCGGAGGCGACGGAGGCGGCGGAGATGGTGGGGGCGGCGACGGCAGTTGCGGCGATGGAGGCGGCGGACATGGCGGCTGTAGCGAGGGAGCCGGCGATGGCAACGGCGATGGCGGCGGCGACTGCGGAGATGGAGGTCGAGACGGGGGGCGTGGGGATGGCGGCGGTGATGGCAGTGGCGATGGAGGCTGCGGAGATGGTCGGGACGGCGAGGGTGGAGGCGACGGTGGCGACGACGACGGCGACGGCGGTTGCGGCGACAGCGGCGATGACGAAGGGGGCGACGAAGGAGGCGATGAGGGTGGCGGTGAGTAGGCGGACCAGATGAAGACGAGTGAATCGGGGCCATCATTGGGGATGCAGGTGAGCTTCGTGCCCACGACCGTCGACGCATCAGGGCTCGGCGAGGCGGAGATGTTCGCCACGCGCTCCGGCGACATGTTGCGCTCGCGGTCGACCTTGTCCGACGAGGCGCGCGTCGCAAACGTGGGCGCAGTGAAGAAGGCCGCGAACCGCTCGAGCGCCTGCTCAAGATTGCTGCTGACCACCTTGAAGAATAAGTGGGTTTTCGCCATGACCGTCGCCACGAGGTTCGGCTCCGGTGACATGTGGGGGCTCGGCGAGGCGGAGATTTTCGCCACGCGCTCCGGCAACATGTAGCGCTCGCGGTCGACCTGGTCCGACGAGGCGCGCGTCGTAATCGTGGGCGCCAATGTTGAGGTCGCTCTCTCGGTGCGCGTGGCCAGGACGGCGGTAAGTAGGAGGAAGGGCAACATTTGTGGAGCTGTTGCTGTGTGGAATCCACAGGAAAGGCTCAACTAACGAGTGTTACCGGTACAAGTTTATCAAGGGAAGCGCAATTGGGGCTTCGATATTTAGCGATGTGGGGTACTTTCGGACGCTAGGCGGCCTTACGAACGGAGTATGCTTACCGGGTTCGCTGGGGGTGGCCTCTTCTGAGTCGGCCGCGGGGGGCGGTCGACTCCGGGCCTGCGGCTCTTAAGTCGGCCACGGCTTCGGTCGTCGCGCTGACGTGCGGGTTGTGTGTTGTTGGTGGGTTTGGATGGTTGTGAGGTTCGTCTGTGCGGTCCGTGTGCCTTTGTGCGTCCGCGTGTCCCGTGTGTGTCCCGGCTCCCCCCGGTGTCTTTTTACCGGGTGCTTTTAGAGAGAACGGGCACAGGGACCCCTGACAGGGACCCGTGCGGCCGTGGCCGGGCACGGTTAGAACGTAGGATTTTGACGCTCGTGCTAAAATATGTAATACGAACAGACCAGCATGGCAGCATGCAAACGGCTGCGTTACATTCACCTGACATAAGACATCTGTCGCTCTACATGTACATACTCAAACACGTCCGAGCCTGTCCGAGGAAGCGGGAAGGTGAGCTTAAAGTGAGCGCTGAGCGGGAAGGTGAGTCGATCTATGAGATCGTGGGGAATGTAGCGGCGACTCGAGGCGTATCATCTGAGGTGTAGGGAGGCGTGACATTAGGGACAACAGGGCAGCACCACTCAGCATGTCGCTCGCTTGTTGAACGGTTCCGGGTGGGCGTTCATCACGGCGCGATTTTGAGGTGAGAACGATCTCTTGTGCCATGCCGACTCCCGAAGACGAAATCATCGCAGCGACGACTCGCCTCCTTGGCACGGTCGCCACGGGCGACTATACTGCGTACTCGCAGATGGTCGACCCATCGTTGACGTGCGTCGAGCCCGAGACGAACGGCAACATCATCGTGGGTCTGCCCTTCCACAAATACTTCTTCGATCTGGTGAGGGCGCACCAGCCCGTCGCACCCACGCCGAAGCTCAATACCGTGTGCTCGCCGCACGTGCGAATGCTCGGGCCAGACCACGCTCTCATCGTATATGTCAGGGTCATCCAGCAGGGCGATAAGATTAGCACTGGCGAGGAGACGCGGGTTTGGAAGCGAGACCCCGTGAGTAAAGAATGGCGCAACGTCCACTTCCATCGCTCCAGCAAACTTTAGGGCCTCGCCGCACGCACACCGTGGTGCATCTTTGAGGTTGCAGTGGTGCACGAGACCGACGCGAGTATGGTTTCGTGTATAGACTGGCGGTGGCCCCCAGTGCCCAGACCCCAATGGCAGTGCAGATCGTGACGTCGAGATTCCTACGCTCTGCGCGAATGTGCGCGCATGGTGTGCGCACAATCAAAACTCTGTTACACAAGTCACCGCGCTGGCTCGGCTGGTGCTTCCAAAGCCTGAAACACCTTGCCAGGACCTGTACACAAGAAGGAGGTCCTCTGACAGCTGTCCGCGCGCCATGCCGCGCGCGCGGACCGGGCGCGGGCGGTATCTCTGTATGAAGACTCTCGTCTCGTTGCCGCCCCCGACTGTCCTCGGACCCCGCGATCGCGTGGCTTTCGACCCCCCGCGAGAAACTAAAGGTCCAAGTACCCCGCCTCCCGTCTTCCGCATCTTCCCAACTCCGAAGCCAATCATCAGATCGGGTCGCAGAGCTCAGTCGTCGTAGAGAGAGATGCTGCGCAAGGTCTGCTTGCCTGCGCCGCGTGGCGCCGTCGCGAGCACGCGCTGAGCCGAATCTTTATACGACGGGCGCGCGAGTGGGCCGGACATGCTGCACCGGCGTCGCCCGCTTCTCCCGTTGAGCGCTGTCAGTGCGGCGCTCACCTCAGCGCTCACCTCAGCGGAGCTGGCCGGTGCCTCCGAGATCGACTCCGAGATCGACTCTTGCTCGTCAACGTCCTCGCCTTCGCTCGAGGTCTCGTAGTCGGCTTCGTCGAAGGTGGGCGGCGGCAGCGAGGCGGCAGCGGCATTGGGGCCTTCGTGGGCGTGCGACGAGAGAGGCTCGTCTTGAGGCTCTTCCCAGCCATGCTCCCAGCCATCGTCCCAGCAGTCGGGCGACTTCATCAGCGGCTCCGGCGACGGCGCTGCGGCGGTCGCCGGGCTGCTCGCCGCCGGGTTGATCGCCGCCGGGCTCATCGCCGCCGGGCTGCTCGCCGCCGGGCTGCTCGCCGCTGGGTTAATCGCCGCTGGGTTAATCGCCGCCGGGCTCATCGCCGCCGGGCTGCTCGCTGCTGGGCTCATCGCCGCCGGGCTCGCCGCACTTCTCGCCCACACGCTTGCTGGGCTACTCGCCAGGCTGCGCGAGCGCCTCGTCTCCTCTGCAGTCGCTTCTTGGCCGACAGCGCTTCCGACGCATGCCTTGTCGCCATCGCGCCTCGGGGAGCTGCTCGGGGGGCAGACGTCGGCGACGGCGTCGAGGATCATCGTCCACGTTGTAGGCCGGCGCAAGCCACTTGAGGCGCCTGCTGCAGAGCCGCGCGCGGGTAATGGCGCTAGTTGAGAGGTGGCTGCGATCGGGTGGTGTAGCAGACTTGTAGGCGGAGAACATGCGATCGGCGCGGACGAGCCTACGGTCGCATCGTCAGCCTCGTCGTCGGCGCCTGCCTCGCCGTCGTCGCCACGCGCCTCCATCTCGCCATGGTCGCTGGCGTCTCCGTCGTCCGACGACGAGGACGGCAGTGGCACTTGAGCCGCGATCGCTACCTCGTCTTCGCCGATGCGCTTGCGCAAGGGCGGGCCACTGAGGCTGAGCTGCCGCAGGTTGAGGCCAAGGCCGACCGGCTTGCGCACGGGCGCGCGGCTCTCCCGGGCGGCCCCGAAGGTGCGGGCGGGCGGCAGTGCATGGAAGCGTGCCTGCTGCCGTGTCTGGAACAACTCGGAGCACGGCGATGGCGACGGCTGGGCCGGCGGCGCGCTCATCGCTGCCAGCGATGGCGTGCTCAGCGGCGGCGGCAGCACGCCCATACGGCCGCGGGCTCCGAGTGCCGCGTGCAAGTCCTTGACCAGAACGTTCGCTTCAACGAGGCTAGCACGTAGCCGATCGGCCTCGACGCGGAGCTCGCGGTTCTGGATGACCACCTTCTTGAACTCAACGCCTACCTCGTCCGCCCGTCGGTGAACCCTGGCGAGCTCCCGCACGAAGCGCAGGATCTCCTCGTCCTTCTTGACGCGCACCTGTAGAGCGTGCGCCGACTGTGTCGCGAGGGCCGCCTTGAGGCGCTCGATGCTCTCATTCTTCTGGTGGAGCAGCACCTCGAACGAGCACATGACGTCCCCCATGGCGACTGGAGACTTGGTCGTGCGACAGATGCATGCTAAATCGCCGCGATTCATGAACGAAACTGAACTGTGAGTTCATTAGATGGAATACGAACTATTTTCACAGTCCGTTGCGGTCCTATTGCGGTCCCTCAACATTGAACTATTTTACTGCAGACGAAGCTCTGGAATACTTCAAAGGTGAAACACTGCCGAAGCTCTGGAAGCGGAAGGCGACGCCGTCTGCATCACACGCTCTGCGTGGCCAGCCACTCGGCGCAGGACCCTCAAGCGGATGACGCCATACATCCGCTTGAGCCGCTTCGTCGTCTCCATGTGACCGACGGCATTCCATCCACTGACCGAGAGCACCTGATCGCCAACGAACAGCTTGCCGTGCGCGAGGGCGTCGCTTGCGACCGCATCGAGGAAGGGGTGTCCTTCGCCCGAGAGGGTGACGCCTAGCCGCGCGTTCTTGTCAGGCTTCTCGAGCACCACCTCAAGCACGATCCCAGCGAGATCGCGCGAGGGTGCATACGGCGCAACCAGTGCCGTCGCCTCTGGTGCCGTGGCCTCAGGTGATGTCGCCTCCGGTGATGTCGCCTCTGGTGCCGTCCACTCCGGTTCCGTCCACTCCGGAGGATGCGCCGCCGTCGCCGCGGACGTCGCCGCCGCCGCCGTCGCCGCGGAAGTCGCCGCCGCCGCCGCCGCCGCGGACGTCGCCGCCGCCGCTGCCCCCCTGGATGCCCCTTTGCCATGCGCGCCCTTGGGCTTCGATGCCGACGGCACGGGGGCCTCCTTGTAGTCGACAGGGTCACGTGGCGGAGGTCTGCCACGTGGCGTCGCCGCCGGCGGCGCCGGAGCTTGCTGCTTGGGTAACTGTGCCGGCGCGGGCGCGGGGCCGTGTGTCGGCACCCTTATTTGGGTCGGCACCCTTATTTGGGTCGGCACCACCGCCTCCGGCCCCGGCTCCACTCCAGCTTCGAGAGCCTTCGCACGCGCGAGCCGATGCCAAGCAAGCACCTGGTGCTCGAGCTGCTGTCCTCGTGCGGAGGCGCTCGTGCACGGCGTGGCGCGCGCCTCAAGTACCTCGCGCATGCCTTCACAGAGCTGCGCGAGCGCCTTGGCCGCCAGATGATGCGCCTGCGCGTGATGCACCACCTCCGCTGCCTCCACCTGCCGTCGCCGCTCGTCGAGCCGTCGAGCGTCAAGAGGCAATCAGCTTGCAATCAGCCTACAATCAGCATGCAGTCAGAGGCTCTCCCACCTGCCGTCGCCGCTCATCGAGCTGCGAGAGGAGGGCCTGCAGAGTCGGGATCGTCTGATCGGCCGTCGAGAGCAGCTCGCGCGCAGACTCCCGCACGCCCGTCGGATCCGCATAGAGCGCGTCGAGATCCTGCTCGCAGTGCGTCAGCCGCTGCCGCAGAGCGCCCACCGCGGCCTCATTATGGGCGCGGTTCATCGATAGCTGTTTGGAGAGCTCGGCCTGCTTCTTCTCGTCGCGCACCTGTGGGGAAGGACAAGGCGCCGTGGTGAGCACATGCATGCAAGGCCCGCTTCTCATCGTCGCGCACCTCGAAGCTCGCAAGGACGCTCTCTGCCCGTGAGAGCCGTTGACGCGTCATGTCGAGCTCTTGCTGGCAAGCGAGCAACGCCGCCTCCGAAGCGGCGGCCGCCGCGGCGGCCGCGGCGGCCGCCGCCTCGGCAGCGGCCAGCGCACCCGAGGGCGGCCCACGAGCCGCCGCTGGCGCCGTGGTGAGCACATGCATGCAGGGCGGCCCACGAGCCGCCGCAGGCGCCGTGGTGAGCACATGCATGCAGGGCGGCCCACGAGCCGCCGCAGGCGCCGCGACGGCGAGTGCGGGCGCGGGTCTCACCTGTGGGGAAGGGCAGGGCGCCGTGGTGAGCACATGCATGCAGGGCGAGTGCGGGCGCGGGCGCGGGTCTCACCACGGTCAGCTGTTGAGGCCCACGAGGGAGGTCGTGCGGAGGCGGCTGTCGTGGCATTTGCTGCGGCTCGCAGCCCAGCGCCCCTGCCCATTGGGTGGACTGGGCGCCCAAATTAGTCGCGTGCTCTTGGGCGCCTTGCGCGACGTACCCCATCCCAGGCTCCGCGTCGTCGTGGTCGCGGCATCCGCCCTGCTCGTTGTAGTAGTCTGCGTCGAAGCCGCCATCTGGGGCAGCGGCACCGTGCACGCCGCCGCCATCGCCAGCGCCGCCGCCGCCGCTGCCAGTACCTACATCGCCTCCTCGTCCTCCTCGTCCTCCTCCTCCTCCTCCTCCGCCGCCGCCGCCCTTGCAGCCGCCGCCCTTGCAGCCAGTGGATTGCTCAGCTGCTCCGCTCGTGGGGGCAGCGCTGGCCGCCGCTGACCAGAGGCGCCGCTGCGCCTCTTCCGAGACGGACTGCACCGGCGCGCCCTCCTCCGCCATCCGTGGGCGCGTCGTCGTGGGCACCGGCGCGCACCCCTCCGCCATCCGTGGGCGCGTCGTCGTGGGCGCGTCGTCGTACGCGCTGTGAGGCTCCTCCTCATCATCGGTGAGTGGAGCAGCGTCCTCCATCTCGTCCCGCACGTGCAATCTCGACGAGAGCTCGGCTTGGCCACGTGTCGCGAGCATCGCTGGCGTCAGGTTCGCGAGCACTTGCTTGCTCAGCTTGGCGCCGCCCTTGCCTGTCGCGTGCAGCATGACAACTCCATCTGTAGCCGCGCCGTCCTGAGCGTCGTCCTTGGGCGGTTCCACAGCCACCGCGTCGTCCTGAGCGTCGCTCCCCGCTCCATCGCTATCCTCATACTCGACACGCTCGAGGCACGCGTCCTCGTGAGCGTGCTCGCCCTCGGCATCGTCGTGTGCGCCGCGAGCCGTGCGCCGTCGCAGCCCGGGCAGCGGCCCCTCGTCATCACTGCCGTCGGCCGCGCCGTCGTCGTCGTCGTCGCTCTCGAGCGGCTCCAGCGCTTCTCCCGCGGCGGCACCTGCGAGCGGACCCAGCCACGCCGCAGGCGCGGGCTGCAGCTCGGGGTGTGAATGCATGTGTGTGAATGTGGGGTCCAGCCACGCCGCAGGCGCGGGCTGCAGCTCGGGGTGTGCCAGCATCGTCTCGGGTTCAGGTTGCGTCTGCAGCACGTCCAGCGCCATCGCCGCCGCTACGTCGGCCGCAGCATCCATCGCCTCCGCTGCCGTCGCCCCCGCCTCGGGCGTCGTCTCGGGCGCGCCGCCTCCCCCGGCGAGCGTCTCGAGTGCATCGAGCGCCTGCCCAAGGAGCGTCATCAGAGATCATCAGCGGTCATCAGCGGTCATCAGCGGTCATCAGAGGTCATCAGAGGTCATCAGAGGTCATCAGCGTACCTGCCCAAGGAGCGTCACGAGCGCCTCGGGAGAGTAAAACGTCGCCACGAGCTCAGCCGTTGGGTGCTCGAGGAGCATACCGGTGATCTTGGAGGCGAGCGCTTCGTCACCTAGCTGCGCCGCCACTACTGGGTACAAAGCATTCCCAAGCTGCTGATCACGCATCGCGCTCGGCATCGCGTCGAGCGCCGCCACGTCACCTTCCGCGCTCGTCCAAGCTTTTGCGCAACAGGCCGCCTCGGAGCGCACGGCCACCGCTGGCGCTGCCTCCACTGCCCCGACTGCCTCCACAGCCTCCACAGCCTCCACTGCCCCCACTGCCTCCACGGCGGCGGCGGCGGCCGCATCGGCTTCTTGCGCGAGCGCGAGCCGCCACCGAATCAGTTTCTCTTCTTGCGCGCGCTGCTCCTCGTCGTGTCGACAGCCCTCACGCCGCTGCAGCAGCGCCAGCCACGTCCTCTGGAGCAGATTAGCCGCACGCGCGGCAGCCTCGGCGTCGAGCCGTTCGGCCTCCACCTGCATGCAATGAGGGAGGCAATCAGATGCAATCAGATGCAATCAGATGCAATCAGATGCAATCAGCCATCCGATCTTTTCGAGCCGTTCGGCCTGAGCCTTGGCGTTCACCTGCGCAGCGTGCTGCTCCGCCTCGGCCTTCGCGGCTGCCGTCGCGGCTGCCGTCGCGGCTGCCGTCGCGGCTGCCTCCGCAGCGTGCCGCTCCGCCTCAGCCGCCGCGTGCCGCTTGGCCCTCACAAGCCTCCCTCGACCGGCTGCCTGCAGCAGGCATGCCATACGTTCCTGCTGCTGCGCGCGAGCGAAGGCGAGCTCATCGGCGAACCGGTCGACATTGAAGCCCTTGCGCGAGAGCTTATCAAGGGGCCACGCGAGCAGCGACTCGAAGACGATCTTGTCCGTGTTCTGCACCAGCTGGAGCAGCGCCGTCGCGAGCGCGTCGCCCACCGCCTCGAGCAGCTCGCGGAGCTCTAGCTGCGGATGCGGCACCACGTGCACCACGAGCCAATCGCCCTCGGAGAGCGCGCACGCCTTGGCCTCCATCTCGATCGAGGCGAGCTCGCCAAAGCGCAGCGTGGACACGATGCCGGGCACCTCGCTCACGACGACGCGCTGCTCACGCAGCGCCTGTTGCATGCCTTCTCGCAGGTTGGGTCGCAGCGGGCATTCGGGCTTGTCCAGGTCGTGCAGCAGCAGGCACGTGCGCTCCTCGATGCGTCGCAGCACCTGCTGCGTGAGCTTGCTGCTGCTCGGCACACTTCCCGCCACAGGGCGTGCCGAGACGGTCACCGCTTCCGAAAGCGAGCGCACGCCCAAAAAGGTGTACAACTCTTTCAAATCCGCATCCTCGGGCGCGACCAGCGGAGAAAAGAGCTCAACGTACCGCTGATTGTCCCCGATGAAGCAGCCCGCGGCGCTTACGGCGCTCCAGCTGCGCGCCGTCGCGCCGCCGCCGCCGCTGCCGCCCTTGCCGCCCTTGCCGCCACCTTCGCCCTTTGCCAGCTGATGGTAACCAATTAGCTGATGGTAACCAATTAGGCAGGGCGCGCTCGCGAGCGCAACGCGCGTCCTTTCGTCGATGGGCTCGCGCCGCAGCCCGTTCCAGAGCTCCTTGAGCACGCCGAGGTACGCCGAGATATTGGCCTGCATGCTGTCGATGCCGCGGCTGCCGTTGCGTAGCACGCAGCCGGCGAGAGCCACCGGCGATGGCGTCGCCGCGACGCCGCAACGGGCCAAAAAGGCGCCGGCCGAGGTCGAAGGGCTCTGGCTGCAGTAGTCGAGCAAGGCGCCGTACTTTTTGCGCGCCCCGCTGAAAAAGAGAGCGTGCGGCGGCGCGTGCCCGACTCCTTGCCCGACCCCACTGCGCACTGGCACGACCGGCGCGTCCGAGAGAAGTCCCCACAGCTCTGTGCTCAGCTCGGCAGAGCGTCGGTGCATGTACTCAAAGGTGCGCTCGGCCGACTTCTCGGTCGGCGGCGCCGTGATGAGCTGGCGCACAACCGCCTCGATGCACGGACGCAACGGAAGCCGCAGCGCCGCGACGCCTGCGGGCCCGCCGAGTGCGCGCACGTCAGCGACTGCGAAGGCCCCAGGCCACGGCGACGGCTCCGAAAAAGAGACCGATGGCTTTCCGAGCAACGGCCGCCCGTGGGGCTCGAGTGTGGCCACGGATGCGCCCGAAGATCCGGCATCAGGCGCGGCGATCGGCAGCAGCGGTACGATCTCGAGGGTGGAGATCGGGTCGTACTCCGCAGCGTAGTGCTCCTCCATGTGGGAGATGAGGAAGGCAAGCGCGGCCTTTCTCACAGGCGCGTCGGCACCCGCCGCCTTGTCGAGCAGCGTGTCGAGCGGCGGCCGCTCGGCGATGCCCAGCCGCAACAGCATGCGCCGCTCGACCGCCGTCATCGACGTCCCAGACCACGGTAGGGTGGGCAGGCCCAAAGATCGCAATGCGTCAGTTGGTAGGTAGACGCTGCCGCCGCTGCCGCCGCCGCCGCCGCCGCCGCCGCTGCTGCTTGCGCGCATGGTCTCGAGCTCGGCCCAATCCTCGGGGCCCAGCATCCCTACTCGCTCGCGTGACTCAAGATAGCCCACGAGCTCGCGATAGCCCCATCCGAGCTCTTCCATGCGTGCATGCACCAACACGACCGGTGGGTGTGAGCGCAGGCCGAGGCGTGCGAGCAGTGGGGATGGCACGCCCTCGAGCCCCGTCGCCACCGGCAGCCCGAGCTTTTCCAGCTGCGCGAGTGCGCTGGACGCCAGGTACGTTTCGGGAGGGCAGAGCATCTTGGTAGGCTCCACCGTGCCGCTGCTGACGCCGCCGCCATCGACGGCGCTCCCGCCGCTCGAAACGACGGGCACGCAGCGTCGGCTTCGCAGCGCTTGCACCACCGCGGCTTGCTGCTCCTCGGGCTGCTGCTCTAGGTGGGCACCCACCACGCGAAGCACAAGCGGCGCACTCTCGGGCGACTCAATGCATGCATGCCCACTAATGAAGCCCCACCACATGTCGAAGCGGAGCTTCTGCAATCCGAGCTTCTGCTCGCACTGGCTGATGCTCAGATGGGCGGCCACGTCATGTGGCAGCGTCTCGGGCGGTAGCGGCAGCTCGGGCGGCAGCAGCGCCATGCCGCCGAGCGGGTGCAGGCTAAAAGTCGCGAGCGCTCGCGACATCCCCTCTCGACCGAGCGTCACCTTGACTGACCGTTTGAACAATGCACGGTCGTCGGCGTCGCCAAAGGCCCGTCGGTCGTGCATCTGCGCATACCATACGAGGAGGCGGCCGAGCTGTGGGGCAGGCAGAACGGTGCCCGCGAGCTGCTCACAGAGCCGGCGCGCATCGAGCGGCCGAATGAGCGGCGGCGCGTGGCGCTCGAGCTGCTCGTAGAAAGCGAGGCAGTGGCACTCCGCGGCGGTGGGTGGGATCAGTGGCAGCTCTGTGAGGAATTCGAGGGCACCTCGCAGCTCGGCTGGCACGGTGAACACGAGGGATGCCGGCTGCGGCCCAAAGGTACTGGGCACCACAAGCCTGTCGCCCTGCGCGAGGAATGCGTCTGAGAGTAGCTTGCTCACTGTTCGGTTGGGTGTTGAGGGTATAAAGGTATGGCCCCGGAGCAGCGCCGCGAGCCACGGAGTGAGCACAGGCGGCGGCGGCTCCTTCTTCCTCTCCTCCTCGGCCGGCGCCGAAGCGTCGGCGGGGCCCGTGCTGGCGGCGGCGGCGGCGGCGATGGCGGCGGCGGCGGCGGCGGCAGCGACTGGTGGCTTCTTTTGAAGCACCTTGACCTTGACGGGTAGCGCGCCGGTGCTACTGCCGCTCAGGCGGAGCAGCTCGTCGGTGAAGTAATGGAGCGCCATGCTGCCGGCCATCGCGAGCAGCGCCGTGTTCCAAAATTGGCAATTCTTGTCGTTCATATCGAGGGCGGTCCGCTCCATGGTCGGCAAGAACCCGCCGCACAGATGAAATCCACCACCTGTCGACTGGTCCGTCTGTCCGATTCCGATATAGATGCGGCCGTCCTCGCGCAGCGCGTGCATCGCGGCGAGCAGTGCGGCGCTGTGCGGCGACGCCGTTCCCGGCGCGTCCGCACTCGACGCTGCTGGGGCACCGCCACTCGGCACGGGGTAGAGGAGCCGCAGCGTGGAGCGATCGGGCAGGCCCTTGCCGAGAAGCCGACACAAGCCCGCGGTGACGTCGCCGAGCTTGCCGCGGTCCGTCTTGCGCACGTCCAGCTCGCCCTTGAGCTGCACGAGCTCCGTGATCGCGAGCACACGACTGAGGCTCGTGGCCGACACGGAGAGCTTTGCAACCTCGAGCGATCTCCCGCCCATGGAGAAGAGCGGACGGATCACGGCGCCGTCACGCGTCTCGGCTGGCGCGGGGCTCTCGTACGGCACCGTACGCAGCGGTGTCAGCGCCCGGCGGAAAATGAGCGGCGCAGGCTCGTCAGTGCGCACCAGCTCGATCGTGGCGAGCGTTCGCGCGAAGAGGAGCGTCGAGCATAGGAACGAGCAAAGTTTCCCAAACTCGTCGGGTGACGCCCAGTGGGTGGCGTCCGCGCCAGCGAGCAGCGGGCACACGACGGTGGCGCCGCTCACCAGCGTCGTCAATGCCCGCTCGTAGATGCAGTAGGCCTTGTCCTCCTTGGCAAAACGCATGGCCTTGCCGCCCGATTGGATCTCCGGCTGGTCCGAGGCCGAGAAGACTGAGTAGAAGCCGACACCGAATAGACCGACGGATGAGGAGTCCGTGTTGCCCTTGGCGATCATGGCCACGCGCTCCCAATCGGCCTCACCGAATTCGCGACCAGAGTTGGACACCTCGAGCTTGGCCACGCTGCCGTCCGCAGCCACGTGCAGGGTGATCCTGCTGTGGGTCGCCTCGGCGTCGTCGCTATTCTGCAGCAGCTCACGCAGCACGAAGAAGGAGGCACTGTACCGTGACAGGATTTTGGACATGAGTGCCTCGTAGTCCACGCCGAGAAGCCGGCGCGTCTCGCCACCATGACCGCCCTCCATGATAGCGTCACCGAGAAGGACGCGACGTTCTCCACTAACTTGGCGCCGTCTCGGGCATTTCGTAATATTTAATCTGTTTTCCACTCACGGGAGACGCTCATACACATCCTCACAAGACACGCACACACTCAAACGTCCAGGTTTTGAGCGATGGTTTTGAGATAGGAGCAGGGGGGATGCAGCGGTGCACCAAAGAGATGGCGAGCGCCTTCTGTGCCTCGTTTCGTATTAAGCGAGCTCACGAAACCACTCGTGCACCTCAAGGTGCTAAAGTTAGGACTGAACTGAACTTAACTGATGAGGACTGTGAAGCACGATCAAGGATGAGCGACTTTGTTGGGGACGACCCCGACTTCGCGGCGCTCTCCGAAGTCTTCGCGGAGCCATCCGAGTCGGAGAGTTCGGATTTGATCGAGGAGTTTTTTGGAGGGCAGCCCCTAACACAAATCTCAGACCCGCAGCCTCCGCCGCCGCCCACCGTCCCTGGCGCACACGACGCCGGCGACGATTACGGCGAGATCGCTGCGGATATCGCGGCAGATAACGTGGCAGCTCACGTCGCCGCCATGGCGGATAACATGCCGCCGCCGGCGGCGGCTGGGAGGTCGAGCAGTATGGTCGCCATGGCCGGGCCGAGCGCTCCTGAGGTTCTTCCCGAAAGGCTCTTACATCTCGTCAACTTAATAGCCAACCGAACCATATGGACACCGCAGAAGCACGACATTGCCCTGCTGCTCATGTACAAGGACAATCCCCAGCTCGCCCGCGTGCCTCGGCGGCCAGAGGCTGATAAGTACTTGGCGATCGGCCCGTGCGTCTTCTTCGTGGATAAGAGTATGACAGCGGACGGGAAAAAGAGGAAAAGTGAATCCACTTCAGAGGCTGGCGGCTCCTCCAAGGACGAGAAGTGGATCAAGGGTACGAGCACATCTGCGACTGGCGGCTCGCTCGACAAGAAAGTGCCGCCGAATGCAATGTTCAGTGCCGTAATTCGCAAGAGTGGCGGGTTCAGTGCCGTACTTCGCAAGAGTGGCGGGTTCACCCCAGATGACAAGAAAGAGTATGGCCCAAGGAGTATCGGACATTATTGTTTGGGCTACACTGAAGAGCATGACAACTTTGACGATGGCTGCGTCGAGGATAGAATACGAACGCTCCGCGTTGGGCGCAACAAGGAAATGTTCCAACCCTGTACACCTACTACCTGGCTGGTCCACTGCATGCCGACCACCGAACGGGAACGGGATGACGCCGAAAGCCCCGGTGCACCAGACCAGCCAGACACGACCTCCGGAAGCCCGATGGCCACCGGCAGCGTAGGCCCCCACGTCCTCTCTGGCGACCTGAGGGTGAAGGGCTCTGCGACGATCGAAAGCGATCTGACAGTCTGGGGCACGCTCCGCCATGACGGCGGAGCACTGGTGAGCGGCCGTGGCGACCACGCCGAGTATCTTCGCAAATACGACGAGGAGGAGGAGCTCAATGGCGGCGATGTGGTGGCGCTGGTGGGCGACGATGACGGTGTGCAGAAGGCGTCGCACCGGGCACGGGGCTCCACCACAGCGGTATGGATGGTCGTCACGACGGAGCCACAGATGTTGGGCAATGCCCCCGAGCCCGGCCAAGAGCGCTTGTGGGTTCCGCTCGTCTTCTCGGGACAGGTAAGCGTGCCTCCTCGTACTTCCTACCTTTCTGGCTACTGACCACTCCTCGGTTCCGCTCGTCTTCTCCCGGCAGGTTCCAGTCCGGGTGGAGGGCAGACCGGCTGTGGACAGCTACCTCGTGCCCTCAGGGCAAGAGAACGGCAAAGCGCGCGCGCTCACTAGCGACGAGGAGCCCGCAAACGTCCTCGGCCAGGTGGTGGATGCGCAGCAGAGGGACGGGCGGGTCATGGCACGGGTTCAACCCGGCATGGGTATAGAGCCGCTGCGCCGATGGGAGGGTGAGCAACGGCGTGAGCAACGCGAGCAACGGCTGCGTGAGGAACGTGAGCATGAGCGGGCCGACGCTCAGAACGCCCTTCATCTCACTGCCGCCGGCGCTGCGCCCGTGCAACCTTGGCTCATGCCCTCACCTGTACCTCACTGGCAGCGCGGCGTGGTGGCAATTGGTGTGCGGAAGAGCCTTGCACCCGATGATAATGCTCTCATTGGTAGCGGCTGGATAGTTGATCTGGATCGTGGGCTCTTGT